>WNGF01005617.1_pt1 | contig 30062 bp, 25 predicted proteins | sample 5400641 | NCBI WGS metagenome assembly WNGF01 (sample SAMN13153371, study PRJNA577476) | soil metagenome | isolation source: 80 cm soil or saprolite under grassland replicate 2 | place: USA:California | collected 2016-06-15 | reverse complement strand
GCCCCCTTCACAAGGTTGTCGATGCACGCCACCATCACGAGCTGCGAATCCTTGACGCGCCAGCCGATGTCGCAGAAGTTCGTGTGCGCGACGTGCTTGATCTCCGGGAGATCGGATCCCGTCAGCCGCACGAACGGCGACGCGGCATACGCGGAGGTCAGCGCTGATTCAACCGCTTCCGCGTCGGCGCCCGGGCGCAACCGCGCGTAAATCGTTTCGAGGATCCCGCGGTCGAGCGGCACCAGGTGCGGTACGAACGTAACGGAGGTGCCGAGCTCCTGCTCGATCTCCGCCGCATGCCGGTGCGCGAACACGCCGTACGCCGAGATGCTGCCGTGGCACTCCGAGAAGTGCGTTCGCTCGGTCGGCTTCTTGCCCGCGCCCGAGATACCGGACTTCGCGTCGATGATGATGCCCGGCTCGAGCAGCCCCGCCGAGACGAGCGGCTGCAGCGAGAGTACGGCCGCCGTCGGGTAGCAGCCGGGGCACGCGATCAGCTTTGCGTCTGCGAGCTCCGCGCGGCGGCGCTCGGTCAAGCCATACACCGCGGGGACCGTGGCCGGTGTGTGCGGATACCACCGCTGCCGCAACTCCGCATCGCGCAGCCTGAACGCACCTGACAGGTCGAACACCCGCGTCCCGCTTTCGGCGAGCTTCGGTGCGATCTCCGCGGCCAGCGTGTCGGGCAGCGCGAGGAACACGGCATCGGTCCCTTCCGCGAGTTTCCGCGCGTCGAGCGGTTCCACCGGCGCATCCCAGATGCGCGCGAGCGCCGGAAGGCGCTTCGATTCCGAGGAGCTCGACGCCATCGCGAACCGGAGGTCTGCATGCGGGTGCCGCGCGAGCCGGCGCAGCAACTCGAGGCCGGCGTATCCCGTCGCCCCCGCCACCCCCACACGGATTGGAGAATACTTATGCATCAGAACGTTTACTTATACAAGATTTAAATCGTTGGATCAAGCGTAAATTATTGAAAATGCGAGAGACTGGCCTGCATATGCTGTATAATGGCCAACTGGCGTCTGCATAATTATGAAATCCTACCGGCAATCCACCATCCTGGAAATCATGGACCGAGAGGCGATCACGAGCCAGGAACAGCTGCGGGAGCGGCTCCGCAGCCGAGGCATCGACGCCACCCAAGCCACGCTGTCCCGCGACATCCGTGACCTGGGCCTGATCAAGCGCGCCGCGGACGGGGCGTACCGCCGCGCGGGGACCGAGCTGGCCGCCGGCGTCGACCCCGAAGAAGAATGCCGCACGGCCGTTGACGATTACCTCCGCCGCTACGACGTCGTCGATCAGCTGGTCGTTCTGAAGACGGACGCAGGGCAGGCACAGCCGCTGGCCGTCGCCATCGATCGCGCGGGGCTGGCGGAGGTCGTCGGCACGATTGCCGGCGACGATACGATCCTGGTGATTTGCCGCAGCGCACCGGATGCCGCCGGGCTCTCGAAGCGGCTCGAGGAATGGAGGACCGCGTAACATGCGACGAATCGTCCTGGCATATTCCGGCGGCCTCGATACCTCGGTGGCGATCCGCTGGCTTGCCGAGAAGCACGAGGCGGAGATCATCACGCTGACGCTGGATCTCGGGCAGGGGCACGAGCTGACCAACGTGCGCGAACGCGCGCTTGCCGTCGGTGCGGTGCGTGCGCATGTCATCGATGCGCGCGAGGAGTTCGCGCGCGACTACGTCATGCGGGCGCTGCAGGCGCGCGCGATGTACGAGGAGCGCTATCCGCTGGCGTCCGCCCTCGGGCGGCCCCTCATCGCGAAGCATCTCGTCGCGGTCGCGCGGATGGAAGGAGCGACCGCGGTCGCGCACGGCTGCACCGGCAAGGACAACGACCAGGTCGGCCTCGATGTGTCCATTCACGCGCTCGATCCCTCGATTCTCGTCATCGCCCCGGCACGCACGTGGAACATGAGCCGCAGCGACGAGATCGAATACGCGCGCGTCAGGAACATTCCGGTGCCCGTGACGAACGCGAGTCCGTACAGCGTCGACTCGAACCTGTGGGGACGCTCGATCGAATGCGGCGTGCTCGAAGATCCGTGGATCGAACCGCCGGAAGAGATTTACACGCTGACCAGGCCCGCGAAGGAGTGTCCGAGCGATCCCGCCTACATCGAGATCGACTTCGAAGCAGGGGTGCCGCTCCGCGCAAACGGCATCGACATGCCGCTGCTGGAACTGATCGAGAGCCTGGAAACGATCGCGGGGGCGCACGGCGTCGGCCGGATCGACATGGTGGAGAACCGGCTGATGGGGATCAAATCGCGCGAGGTGTACGAAGCGCCGGCGGCGATCGTGCTGCACCTGGCGCACGCGGAGCTCGAGAAGCTCGTGATTGCGCGCGACCTCGAGCGCCTGAAACACGACGTGGGGCGCGTCTACGCCGATGCGGTGTACAACGGCCTCTGGTTCTCGCAGACCCGCGAAGCGATTGATGCATTCGTTGCCGCGATCCAGCCCCGCGTGACCGGCACGGTGCGCCTGAAACTGTTCAAAGGCGACTGCCGCGTCGTCGGCCGCAGGTCGGACTACGCGCTGTACGATCCGGGGCTCGCCACTTACGGTGCGGGGGACAGCTTCGACCACGCTGCGGCGGAAGGGTTCATCAAGATCTGGGGGCTGCCGACGGCGACCGCGACGCGCAAGGCGATGAAGCGCGCCGAACCGGTGGAGCGCTGAGCGATGGCGCACCTGTGGTCAGGGCGGTTTGCCGGCGATCCCGACGCCGGACTGTTCGAGTTCGGCGCCTCCTTCAAATTCGACCGGCGGCTGTTCGAAGATGACGTGACGGGAAGCCTCGCGTGGGCCGGCGCGCTGAAAGACGCGGGGGTGCTGTCGGAGGGCGACGCGTCCGCCATACGGCGTGCGCTCGAGGAGATTGCGGCGGCCGGATCCGATCCGGCGTTCTTCACGTCCGCAGCCGCCGCGCAGGACGAGGACGTCCACTCGTTCGTCGAGCGCGAGCTCGTCGCGCGCGTCGGCGACGCGGGCCGGCGGCTGCACACCGGCCGTTCACGCAACGAGCAGGTCTCGCTCGATCTGCGCCTGTATCTGAAGCGCCGCATGCCGCAGGTGCAGCGGGCGATTGTCGATCTCATTCAAGCGCTGGTCGCCCAGGCCGAATCGTGTGGCGCCGCCCTGATGCCCTCCTATACGCACCTGCGACGCGCACAGCCGGTGCTCGCTGCGCACTTCTTCCTCGCGCACGCGGCGGCGCTCAAACGCGATCACACGCGCTTCGCATCGATCCTCGACGAGATCGACGAGCTGCCGCTGGGATCCGGCGCGATTGCGGGCACGAGCTACGCGATTGATGTGAAGGCGCTCGCCGCGACTCTCGGATTCTCGCGCGTTGTGACCAACAGCATCGACGCCACCGGCGATCGCGACTTCGTCGCATCATTCCTGCACGCATGCGCGCTGGCGATGGTGCATCTCAGCCGGATGGCGGAAGACCTGATCCTGTTCACGTCGGACGAGTTCGCGTTCTTCGACCTCGCCGATACCGCGGCGACCGGCAGCAGCCTGATGCCGCAGAAGAAGAACCCGGATCCGCTGGAGCTCGTGCGCGGAAAATCCGGACGCATCATCGGGCGGCTGGCGGGCTGGCTGACGACGATGAAGGGGCTGCCGATCGGGTACTCGAAGGATCTGCAGGAAGACAAGGAGGCGCTGTTCGAAGCGGAAGACACGCTGCGCGCGTGCCTCAACGCGACCGGCAGCGTGCTGGCGGGTCTGTCGATCAATGCCGCTACGACCGAAGCCGCGGCGTCTGGACTGCTGCTCGCGACCGACGTGGCCGACTACCTGGTCGCGCGGGGCATGCCGTTCCGTGACGCGCATGAAGTCGTCGGCGCGCTCGTCCGGCGTCTCGTCGACGAACGCCGCTCGTTCGACGACTTGACCCTCGACGAATGGCGCGCGCACTCGCCGCTCTTCGATGCGGACGTCGTGGCCGCGATTACGCCCGCGGCGTCCGTCGCGAAGAAACGGACGCCGCAGTCCACGCATCCCGATGCGGTGAAAGAATCGCTGCGCGCCATGAAGCAGTGGCTCGCAAACAGGAGGTAGAAGACAGAAGACAGAATACAGAGTGCGCTCTGTCTCTTGTATTCTGTCTCCTGCCTCCTAAAATTTGAATGTAATCCCGACGGTTCCGCGCCAGAACTTGAAGCTTCCGAGCGTGAGGTCCAGCGCGGCTGAATCGTCCTTCTGGAACGACCGGAAATACCGCAGATCGCCGCGGATCCCGACGTTGTGGCTGAAGAATGCGTTCACCCCGCCGCCGAGATCCATCCCGAAATCGGATGTGGACGGCTTGCTGAAGAACTGCGACGGATTATCGACACTTGATCGGATGAGTCCGACACCGCCGACGACATACGGACGGACGGGGCCACCGGATGCGCCGATCCGCAGGTTTCCGGTGAGAGTTGTCACGTTGCCGTCTCCCGTGAAGTTGAATCCCGGATTGCCCGCCGAGACACCAAAGAAATTCGGCGAGTAGCCGAAATCGAGCTCGAATCCCACAGGTCCGCCTGACGCGAGCGACGCGCCGTAGTTGAGTTTGCGCTCGAACTCGTCCTTGAATGTCCCCCCGTCGCTTCCGATGTTCGCGCTTCCGCCAAACGTGGAGCCGAGGAACGGTGTGAACAGCCAGTCGGCGCCCGCGGCCGAACGCGGCGCGGCAGCCCCGATGATGAAGACCGATGCAGCAGCGATAAGTGACTTGCGCAGTGACATGACAATCCTCTCCCGTGACGCTGAAAGTCCGCGCACGTTTGCCACTGAACGGCTGCAAGGGAAGTGCCTGATTACTGGTTTGTCAGCTGAGCTGCGTGCTGCTGCAGCAGCTCCCATGCGCGTGCAACATGGGTCTCGGTCGTGTGCAGGTTCCCGATCGCCAGCCGCAGCGTGTAGCGGCCGGCAAGCTTGGTATGCGAGATGAAAATCTCGCCGCTCTGATTGATCGATTCGAGAAGACGCTCGTTGAACGCGTCGACTTCGCTGTCGGACATGTCCCTCGGACGCGCTCGGAAGCACACGACGCTGAAGGGCACGGGTGCGAGGCGCTCGAAATGCGCGGATCCGTCGATCCAGCCTGCGAACAATTGCGCGAGTCGCATGTGTTCGGCAAGACGCACACGAAGTCCGTTCGCGCCGAAGTGACGGAGCACCATCCACAGCTTCAGCGCGCGGAAGCGGCGCCCGAGCTGGATCCCGGTGTCCATCAGGTTCCTGACCGGCGCGGCTTCCACCGTCTTCAGATACTCCGGCGTCAGCGCGAAGGCGGCGCGTACTACGTTCATATGCAGTGTGTAAAACACGGAGAGATCAAACGGTGTGAAGAGCCACTTGTGGGGGTTCACGACGATCGAGTCGGCGTGCTCCGCGCCGTCGAGTATCCATTCGTAACCGGGCACCATCGCGGCGACACCCGCGTACGCGGCATCGACGTGCAGCCAGATCTTCTCGTCACGACAGACGGTCGCGATGGCTTTCACCGGATCGACGCTCGTCGACGATGTCGTTCCAACGGTGGCCACGGCGGCAATCGGCAGCCATCCCGCGGCGCGGTCTGACGCGATCGCGCGCGCCAGCGCATCCGGCTTCATGCGATACGACTCGTCGCTTTCAATCTTGCGCAACGACTGCTGCCCAAGACCAAGCGTGATGACCGCCTTGTCGATCGACGAGTGCGTCTGATCGGAACAATAGACACGCATCGGCGGCAGATCGTCGCGTCCTGCGAGTCCGCGCGTGCGCACGGCAGGCGCGTAACGCTCGCGCGCCGCGGCGAGCGCGTGCAGCGTCGAGATGGACGCGGTGTCGTAGATCACCCCTTCGAAGGTGTCGGGGAGTCCGAGAAGCTTCCGCAGCCACCCGAGCGTGACTTCCTCCAGCTCCGTGGCCGACGGCGATGTTCTCCACAGCATCGCCTGCACGTTCAACGCGGCGGAGAGCATTTCGGCGAGCACTCCGGGCGCGCTGCCTGTGATCGCGAAATACGCGAAGAAGCCGGGATGGTTCCAGTGGGTGAGGCCCGGGACGATGACACGCTCGAAGTCCGCGAAGATTGCGTCGAATGACTCGCCGTCAGCAGGCGCGTGCGGGGGAAGCGCCGACGCGACATCGCCGGGACGCACGCGGGAGAGAACAGGATATCGAGCGGGGTTATCGAAGTAATCCGCGATCCAGTCGACCAGCTGGTGCCCTGCGCGGCGGAATTCGTCGGGGTCCATGTCGCCGAAGTGCATTGCCATCCGGCGATTATGGCAATGTCTTCGGCGATTGCGGAATGACTACTCCTGACGCTTTTCCACTTCGAGCGTCGCGGGCGCCGAGAGGCGCACGGTGACGACGGTGCCGGGCGGAAGGGTCGCGGCATTGCGATCGCCAGCCATGACCGCGGCGGTGCCGCCTGCAGCGCCCGCGGTCGCGCCGATGGCTGCGCCCTTTCCGCCGCCCATGATCGCGCCGAGGATCGCGCCGCCGACCGCCGCGCCGCCAATCTTGCGCGAGCTCTCGCCGGTAGGCGACTCACCCTCGCGATAGATCGTCTCGGTGCGCAGCGGGACTTCGCGTCCATCGGCGAGCACCAGCGTGTGGAAGCGGACCCCGAGGCGGGCGCGCTCCTTCACTTTGCCGCCGCGATCGACGGTCGTCACCGACCCAATCACGCGGGCGCCAGCCGGGATCGCGAGATGGCCGTCGGCCAGCACGTCGCGCGTCACGCGTGCGTCGACCCGATCCTCGACGCGTGCACGCTCGCTCGAGAGCGACGTGTCGACCTGCAAGCCGATCACCGATGCCGCCGGGAGCACCACTTCTTCGAACTGCGGCACAGGGGGCGCGGGCGGAGGCTCGGGGGCTCGTGGTGCTTCTGCAACGGGCTCAGGCTGCTGCTGCGCGGGGGCGGCCACCGCAGGCCTCTCGGACGGCGCCGGGGCCGGTGCGGGCTGCGCCACACGGGCGGCCGGTTGATTCTTCCGCGAGGACGGCACCGGAGGCGCCGGATCCCGGCGCGCAGGCGCTGCCGTGGTGTGCGGCGCTTCGGAATGCGCAGGCGCGGCGACCGCGGCCGGCGCGACCGGCTCGGCGGGCGCAGCGGACGGCTGCGCCTGCGGTGCCTGAGCGGCGACGATCGCCTCCGTCTCTGAGACAGGCCGGGCAGCGGGATCGGTTGCGGCCGGGGCGGCAGCCGGCGACTGGGCCGGGGTGGTGCTGACGGCTGCATTCTGGCGAACGGCAACATACGCGCCGCCGCCCGCAGCCGTCAGGCACCCCGCAACGAGCAGACCCGCGAGCACTCTGGAACTCATGAACTTACTCCTGGACAGTTCACGGGAGAGCAATAGCCGTACCCCGGGCGACTACCCTGAATCGCGAATAATCCGCGTAAAAAGCCGCGAAGCGGCGGTGCCCTGAGGCTGCCGGTCACGCCGGATGACAGTCCCTGTCCTCGGCGCAGGACCGAAGCGGGGCTCATGCGGCGTCCAAACCCTTTGAAGCTATGTCGGCCGCGAGGCACCACCGTTGCATTAACCATCTCTTGGAGATCCCGCCGATGCGCCGAATTGCGTTGTTTGTTCTCCCGCTCATCACGCTCTTTCCCCTGTCGGCGAGCGCCCTCACCGTGCGCGACGTCGTCGAGCTCACGCGCGCAGGGCTGGGTGAAGACGTCATTCTCGCGCTGATCGAGGTCGACCCGTCGGTCTTCCCAGTCGACACCGCGACGCTGAAGATGCTGAGGCAGGCCGGGGTCAGCCAGCGCGTGATCGTCGCGATGGTCCGGAGCGGTCGAACGCAGCCGCCGGCGTCCAGCGAGCCCGCTGCGCCGGTCGTCATCGAGGAGGCCCCCGCTCCGGCGCCGCAGGTCATCGTCATCGATCATCACGACGCGCCGGTAGTCCGCGAGGTCCCGGTTGCCGTGCCGATCTATGTTCCAGTCCCGGTGTCGAACCGCCGAGTGCACGTGGAAGATCGGGTGAGCCACGTTCCGGATCCGGTTGACGCGGCGCTCAGGCAGGAAGTGCGCGACGGCCGGACACAGATCGAGCACACGCGTTCCTCGCAGGTGTTGTGGGGCTTCGGAGGCCAGCTGCGGCCGGACGCCTGGGGGCAGCCCGCGCCAGCCCCCGTCAGAAAAGATAAAGAGAAAGAAAAGGACCGCTGATTACGCGGCGTCGGCGTCCGCCGGACGCTCCGACACCGATTCGCGAATCTCCTTCGCGATCTTCACGGCCGCCGGCGCGAGCACCACGGCGCCGATGATCAGATCGCTCGGCCGCACCGACGGCTGCGGCTTCGGCTCCGCGCGATCGAGATCACAATTCATATCATCCGGCAGCGCACTGACGGGAACTTCTCCCCTCGCCTTGCGCTCATCGTAATCGCGCTGAGCGGCGGTTCCGATCTTCTTCTTCTCGCCGGGGACCTTCTCTCCCGTCGCTTTGCCGTACGGCGACGCGTGCTCGATCTCCGCGTTCAGCTCCGCGCCAATCAGGATCGCGAGGCCCGAGACGTAGAACCACGTCAGGAGCACGATGAAGCCGGCGAGCGTGCCGTACGTCTTGTTGTAATTCCCGAAGAACTCGATGTACAGCTTCAGGCCCACCGAGGCGATGACCCAGAGGATCGTCGCGACGATCGAGCCCGGCGTGATCCACACCCACTCCTGCACCGCGTCTGGCGCGAAGTAGTACACGAGGCCGATGCCCGTGGCGACGAGCGCAAAGACGATCGGCCACTGCAGCACCCACATCGCCCACTTGAACGCGGTCCCGAGGTGCAGCACGTTCGCGAAGTGCGAGACAACCGTCGGGCCCACGAGCACGAGCGCAATCGAGACCACGATGAAGAGCGCCATGCCGATCGTGAGGGCGATCGCCGTCAGCCGCACCTTCCACATGGGGCGCGCTTCGGTGATGTCGTACGCGGCATTCAACGTGCTGATGATCGACACCATTGCGCCCGAACTGCTCCAGATCGTCAGAAGGAAGGCAAACGTGAGGATGCCCCCCTGTTTGCTCTCTGAGATCTTCGTGATCTGGCCCTGGATAATCTGCAGCACGTCGTGCGGCGCGAAGCGGCCCAGCGTGCCGACGACCTGGCCGACGAGATTGTGGATCGGGAAGAAGCTGGCAATCGAGATGACAGTGAGCAGCGCGGGGAACAGCGCGAAGAAGAAGTAGTACGCCTGCTGAGCCGAGAGATTCAGCAGGTCATCGGGCCCGATCTCCTTTGCCGTGCGCTTCGCGAGAGCCATCCAGCTGAGCGGTACGTGCAGGTTCGCAAACATGTCACTCGTGAATAGCAAGCGGATTGCCACTACCTGCCCTGAGCGAGCGCAGAGTTCACGGGAGTCGAAGGGATATGATCTGCAGATGAGCAGGTCCCATGCCGCATGAGTGCGACGTCCTCATCGTCGGAGCCGGAATCATTGGCTGCGCGATCGGGCGCGAGCTGGCAGCCGACGGTGTCCGGACGTGCATTCTCGAGGCGCGGGACGTCGGGGCGGGCGCGACGCAGGCGTCGGCGGGGATGCTCGTGCCTTACATCGAGGCGCCCGACGATGGCGGGCTGCACGATCTCGCCGTCAGAAGTTTCGCGATGTATGACGAGTTCATCGCGGACTTGCGCCGCGAGGGAGCGGAGGTCGAATACCGCCGCTGCGGCACGCTGCAGGCCGCCGGCGATGATGCGGCCGCGATGCATCTTTCCGCGCAGGGTTCGTGGATCCAGACGCAGGGGCTCGAGGCGCGGTGGCTCACGAGCGCTGAAGCGGCGACGATCGAGCCCGCGGTGCATGCGCCGGCGGGCGCGCTGCTCGTGCCGGCGCACGGCTACGTCCGCGCGGCGCAGCTGACCACGGCGCTCCTGCAATCCGCGAAGCGCTACGGCGCGGAGTTCTTTCCTCACCAGCACGTCCAGCAGATTACGCACGACGGCGCCCGGGTCAGCGTGACGGCGGGGGAGGTCACGTATCGGGCGGCGACAATCGTCGTCGCCGCGGGGAGCTGGTCGGGGCTGGTGATCAATGACGGGCCTGCCGTCAGTCCGGTGCGGGGTCAGCTCGTGCGTCTCCACTGGCAGGGCCCGCCGATCGGACACGTGCTGTGGGGCGGCCACTGCTACGTCGTCCCATGGCTGGATGGAACGCTGCTCGTCGGAGCGACGATGGAGGAAGTCGGGTTTGACGAACGCGCGACCGTCGCCGGCGTGACGTCGCTTCTTGAAGCGGCGCGTGCGCTGCTGCCCGATGCGGGTCACGCGACGTTCGTCGAAGCGCGCGCGGGGCTTCGTCCGTCGACGCCGAACGGGCTGCCGATCATCGGCCGCGCGCCTGATCATCCGTCAGTGATTTACGCGACCGGTCACTATCGCAACGGGATCCTGCTCGCGCCGCTCACGGCGAAGATGGTGAAGGAGCTGATCGTGGGCCACTAGCCCCGGCCGGCGCTCGCGACTCGCGACTCGCACAAGGCGAATCGCGAATCGCGAACCGAAACGTCAGTGGCAGATTGTGCCGATGTAATCGCCGCTCGTTGTGCCTTCCGTCTGGTTCAGTTCGCCGCGGAGGCGAATCTGTCCGCGATTCACCGCTGGATTCGCTGGATCGTAGAACGTGATTAACGATGCGAATCCGCCGTTCGGCCCGAAGTCGAGGCTGCCCGTGTCCGTGCCGTAGACAATCTCGCCGCTCTTCAACGTCACCGTGCTGTTGCCGGTGAAGAAGAAGATGGACGGCACTGCCCCCGAGGGTTGCGGTGGTGTCAGCATCGAGAACTCGTATTGCCCCTGCAGCCCGCCCCACACTCGTCCGGCCGTGCAGAACGGCGCTGTGCAGTCCGGCGCCGGCACGACGTGCGCCTCGAAGCTCCCGATGACCGGTTTGCAGGCCTGGTCCGCCGCGGCTCCCGCAGTCATGTCGGCGGCGAGACCGATGGCGATGGCGAATGTGATGACACGTCTGGGCACGTTGTCCTCCTTCGACGCGGCGAGATGCCGCTCGTCACCTGACCTAAACGTCAGGAGCGCCGGAAGCGTACCCGATCCGCCCAGAAAAGGTGGCTGGCACCTTTGGTGCCAGCCACCTTCGTATCAGGCGAGTGCCGCCAACTGGCGGACAGCTTCCGATTGATGCCTGAAGCTCCGTTTAATTTCGCGCCGGATTGCGTCCGTTTGCGGCTGATTGACTTCATCGAGCCATCCCCTCGGCCGGCGAAATGGCCAAGGCGACAGAATGTTGATGTCCTCGGCGGGGCCATCGGTGGTCAGGCTTGACCACTTCCAGTGCTCCGCCCGTGCAACTAAGCCAGCAGACACCGGATTTGCCTCCACATAGCGGCATACATTGACGAACTGTCGTTCGGTAACGATTGAGGAGGGTTTGTAACGGCCTTGATAGATGTGCCCCGTTCCGCTGGTGCCGTGGCGGCGCTGCAGATCGCGAATATGAGCATTCATCGCGACTTGCATGTACGCAGAAATCTCTCGACCCTTCACCGGCCAGAGCACTAGATGCCAATGGTTTGGCATCAGGCAGAACGCGACGAGGCGAACCGTTGTTCGCTCCCCTGCATCGGCCAAAGCGGCAAGAAACCCCAGGTAGTCGGCGAAGTCGGTAAACACGGTTGCTCGCCGGTTACCCCGGTTGACGACGTGTTGCGGAATTCCATCGGGAAAAACGCGACGTAGTCGTGGCATGTCCTTGTGTAATCAAGAGCCATGCCGACCGAAGGACAAAGAAGGTGGCTGGCACCAAAGGTGGCTGGCACCAAAGGTGCCAGCCACCTTTCAGCGGGCGCCGGCGCGCTGGGCGGTCTCGAATGCGACGACGGCGAGCTGGTAGGCGAGGCTCGCCTGGAGCTCGTTGTTGCGGGCGACGACGAGGTCGCGCTGGGCCTGGATCACGAGGAAGCTCGTCGACATGCCCACCTCGAACCGCTTCTGCTCCGCATCGAGCCGCTGCTCCGCGAGCTCGCGACCGAGCTGCGCCGTCTCGATGCGCTGACGGTTCTGCTCGAGCCGCAGCGCGGCATCGCGCACCTCACGGACGGCGACGAGCTCGATCTGCCGAACCCTTGCGGCGGCCTGGTCGCGTTCCAGCCGCGCGCGCGCGAGGTTCGCCTCCTCGACACTCTTTCCGAGCGGATAGGCGAGCGTGAACCCGAGCGTCCACGTGGGAAAATCCGAGGTGAGCACCTGTCCCAGCACGGTGCCGAACGAGGTGTACTCGGTGCCGCTGATCGTGCCTGGGAACCCACCCGTGCGAATCAGCCGCGATCCGCCCTGGCCGTTCGTGACGTAAGAGGCCTGCACGCGCAGATCGGGCAGCGTCTGGTTCTTCGACAACAGCACGTTCGTATCGCCGATCTGGATCTGCTTGCGCCCCTCGGCGATGTCGGGACGCTCCGCCAGGGCGCGGCGCACGGCGGCGTCGACATCAGGCGGAGGACCCGCCGGCGGCACCGCTTCGGCCGCGTCGAGATGCGCGATCCAGAAATCAGTCCGGCGCGGATCGAAGATCAACGTGCGCAACGCGTCCTCCGCCTGGAGCGCGGCGGTGCGCGCGACGATCAGGTTCTCGCGGCGCTGCGCAACCTCGGCGCGCGCGGTGACGAGGTCGAGCGGCGGCGACTGGCCCACGTCGACGCGCGCGCGATTCGTGCGCTCCAGTTCGAGCGCGAGATCCAGCGATCGCTGCTGCACGTCGACGGCAGCGCGCGCGGAGACGAGCTGCCAGTAGGCGTTCTCGGCATCGGCGGACGTGCGCGCGATCGTCTCCTGCAGCCGCAGGTCGGCGATCTCCCGCGATCGCTCGGTCAGCTCCAGCTGCGCGCGCGGCGCATCCAGCCTGAAGTTCCGCAGCAGCGGCTGTGACACGACGGCCTGCACGGAGGAGGTCAGCGACGGCGTGAACGTCGTCAGCGGATTCGTCGTCGTCGTGCGCGCGGAATTGAACGACACGTCGTAGCTCGCGCCGCCCCACGGAAGCAGCTGCCCGACGGTGGCATTGCCGGACCAGAAGCCGCTGTGCAGCGGCTGATCGCCGGAGAACAGGTTCGTCGATGGCGTCGTCTGGTTGTTGCGCTGCAGGCCCGTCGAGATCGTCGGCACGAACGCGCTGCGCGCGGCCGCGACGCGCTCCGCACTGATGGCCGGGTCGAGCCTCGTGGCGGCGAGCGCCGCGTTGTTCTCGAGCGCAAGGCGCACCGCTTCGTCGCGGCTCAGGCGGACGAGCTCGCCCGCCGCAGGCTGCGCGGCGGCCGGCGCCTGCGCCTGCACGATCGATGGCGCGAGCAGGAGCGCCGCGACGAGCAGCGTCGCCGTGGCGGCTGCCGCGCGCGCAGAGCGCGTCCAGCGGAACACGCGGATGCGAGACGCATCGTCGAAGAGGGAGTACGCGACGGGAGTGGCGACAAGCGTGAGGAGCAGCACCAGCGATTGACCTCCGATAATGACGAAACCAATGGCGCGATTGGTGGCCGAACCGACCCCGCTCGACAGCACCAGCGGAATCATGCCCGCGACGAACGCGAACGTCGTCATGAGGATCGGGCGAAGCCGGTCCCGGCTCGCCTGCACGATCGCCGCCTCCCGTTCCATGCCGCGCTCGCGCAGCTGGTTGGCGTGATCGATCTGCAGAATGGAATTCTTCTTCACCACCCCGAACAGCACCAGCAGCCCAAGCGCCGAGAAGATGTTCAGCGACTGCCGGGTAATGATGATCGAGAGCAGCGCAAAGGGCAATGTCAACGGCAGCGAGAGCAGGATCGTGATCGGATGCAGCCACGACTCGAACTGCGCCGCCAGGATCAGATACATGAACACGAGCGACAGCGCGAACGCGAGCAGGAAATTCTGCGCCGCGCGCCCGAGCTCGCGCGATCGCCCTGCAAAGCGCGTGGTGTAGCCCGCGCCCATCTCCAGCGCGTCGGCCGCTCGCGTGATCGCTGCCATCGCGGGCGTCTGCGAGAAGCCCGGCAACAATCCCGCGAATACCGTCACCTGCCGCTGACGATTGAGGCGGCTGATCTCGGTCGGCGCACTACCGGGCGTGAACCGCGCGACGTTCTCCAGCGGGACGCTGCCGAGCCTGCCGGACGGAACGGTCAGCTGGCCAATCGCTTCGGTCGTCTGCCGATCGCCCTGACCCGCGCGCACGTGCACCTCGTACTGCTCCCCCCCTTCGTTGTACGTCGTCACCTGGTCGCCACCGACCAGAAGCCGGAGCGCCTCCGCGGCATCCGAAATCTGCACACCGAGATCCGCCGCCTTCAATCGATCGAGATCGACCGACAGCTCCGGCTTCCCAACGTTGAGCGACGTGTCGACGTCGACAACGCCCGGCTCCTTTCGCGCGGCGTCAGCGACCGCGTTCGCGAACCGCTCGAGCGATTTCAGATCGGGGCCGTTGATCGTGAACTGGATATCCGCGTTCTGGTTTCCGCCGCCGCCAATCGTCGCGACGGGGCGAACGCCCGTGCGCAGGTTGACGGTCGCGACCTGCGGCAGCACGTTCGCGCGGACCTCGTTCATGATGGCGAACTGATTGCGGCGGCGGTCCCCCACCGGTGTCAGCCTGACATACACGGTGCCCGAATTCTGCGTCCGTGCGGGATCGTCCGCGACGCTCACCAGCGTGTAGGCGACCTCGGGGAGCTGCCGAATCCGTGCCGCCAGCCGGTTCGCGATGATTTCCGTCGCTTCGAGGCTTGTGCCCTCGGGCGCGCGCAGGCCGACTTCGAACTCTGACTGGTCGTCGTTCGGAAGGAAATTCTTGTTGGCCAGAATTCCGAGTGGCACGCTGCTCAGAAGGACGAGCACGGCAATGCCGGCGATGATTCCACGGTGCGCGAGGGACCACTTCAGAATCGCCGTGTAACGGCGGTCGAGCGGCCGGAAAAATCGCGACTCCTTCGAACTGTGCTCATGGACCTCGTGTCCCTCCGCGTCTTCGCGCCGCGGCGGGAGCTTGATCCAGCGTGCCGCAAGCATCGGCGTCAGCGTGAAGCTGACGAGCAGCGAGACCATGATCGCGAACGACATCGTGAACCCGAAACTCGTCATGAACCGCCCGACGATGCCGCCCATGAAGCCGACCGGGACGAAAATCGCAATGAGCGACAACGTGGTGGCAAGAACCGCGAGCCCGATCTCCCGCGTCGCCTCGACGGCAGCCTGCATCGGCGGCCGCCCTTTCTCTTCCACGAACCGATAAATGTTCTCCAGCACCACGATCGCATCGTCGATGACGATCCCGACCGACAGCGTCAGGGCGAGCATCGTCATCGAGTTCAGCGTGAACCCCTGATACCAGATCAAGCCGAACGTGGCGATGATGGAGGTCGGGATCGCGACCGCCGCGATGATCGTCGAGCGCCAGTTCCACAGGAAGATCAGTACCACCGCGGCAGCCAGGATCGAGCCGACCACAAGGTGCTCGTCCACGCTTCGGATCGATGCCCGGATGAATTCCGACATGTCGCGCACGACGCGAATGTCGTAGCCCGCGGGCACGAGCGGCGCCACGTCCGCGAGCCGCTCCTTGATCGCGTCGACGACCTGCACGGTGTTCGTGCCCGACTGCCGCCGGATCGTCAGCAGGACCGTCGGCTCGCCATTCAGGTTCGCCGACGTCGTCGCTTCGGCCATGCTGTCCTCGACCGTCGCGACGTCGCGAATCTTGATCGGGTAGGAATCGCGTTGCCGCACGACGATATCGCCGAACTCCTCGACCGACTGCACGCGCCCGCGGGTGCGAAGCGTGAGCGCGGTCGCCCCCCGCTCGACGCGGCCGCCCGGAATGGTCAGGTTGTAGGCGCGGAGCCGCGCGGCGTCGAGGAACACGTTGATCTGCCGCGCACGCCCCCCGGAGACCACGACCTGCCCGACGCCGTTGACGCTCTCGAGCTGGCGCCGCAGCACCTTGTCCGCATACTCCGTGATGTCGCGGACCGGCTTCTTTGCGGAGACCGCGATCGTCAGGACCGGCGCCGCATCCGGATCGAATTTCTCGACGGTGGGCTGCTGGATCGTCTTCGGCAGCAGGGGCAGCACGCGGTTGACGCGGTCGCGCACTTCCTGCGCCGCGATGTCGGCGTCCTTCTCCAGCAGGAACGAGACGACGACCTGCGAGACGCCTTCGGCAGAGTTCGAGCGCAGCTCGTCGATCGCGCTGATCGTGTTGACCGCCTCCTCGATCTTGTCGGTGATCTCGGTCTCGACTTCTTCCGGCGCCGCCCCTGGCAGGCGAGTGCTCACCACGATCGTGGGGAAGTCGACCTTCGGAAAGCGGTCGAGCCCGAGCCGCGTGAACGCAAACGCGCCGATGACCGTGAGCGACAGGATCAGGACGCTTGCAAAAACAGGACGTTTAACGGAAATCGCTGCGAGCCACTGCATTCTGAAATCCCTAATCCCTAATCAATCAATCCCTAATCGAGAATCGAGCATCCCTAATCGCCGAATCGCCGAATCGCCGACTCCTCAAATCCTTAAACCCGAGAATCACCGCACGCGGACCGGGGTGCCATCCGCAAGCCGGCCCTTGGGCGCGGCAGCGACAATCTCTCCCGGCGCGACGCCGCTCGTCATCTCGATCTGCTGACCGATGGTTTCGCCGATCGTGACGATGCGCTCTTCGACCTTGTCGTTCTTGACGACGTAGATCCGACTCGTGCCCGAAATCGTTTCGATCGCGGATGCCGGTACGAGCAGCGCAGGAGCGGACGCCGACTGCTGAATCGAGGCGGTGGCGAACAACCCGGGCTTCAGCCGCCCGTCCGGGTTTGCCGCGATCGCCTCCACGGTCAGCGCGCGCTGATCGGCCCGCAACGACGGCGAGATGAAGCGGACCTTCGCCGTAAACGTTTCGCCGGGATACGCGTCCACCGAGAGCCGAACCGGTTGTCCCGCCTTCACGAGCGATATCGCCTGCTCCGGCACGGTGAGCTCGATCCGCATCGGATCGACGCGGACGACGGTCGCCACGCGCGCGCCGCGGGTGACGAAGTCGCCGACGCTCACGGTGCGTTCGGCGACAAGCCCGGAAAACGGCGCGCGGATCGTCGTGTCGGCCTGCGCCTTGCGCGCGAGCGCAATGCGGGCGCGTGCGGCCTCGAGCGAGCGATACGACTGCTGCGCCGCGTTCTGCGCGATCTGGTACTGCTGCCTCGCCGCGTCCACCTGCGCGCGCCGCTGGTCGTACTCGCTCTGCGAGACGACCTTCTGATCCAGCAGCGACTTGATGCGGCCGAACTCCGCTTCGGCCCAGTCGAGCGACGCCTTCGCGTTCATCACGTCCGGGACGCGCGTGGGATCGAACGGCTGACCGCCTGTCAGTCCGAGCCGCGCCTCAATCTGCGCCGCGTTGGCTTCCGCCTCTCTGAGCTGCGCCGACGTTTCTTCGGCGGAGATCCGCGCGAGCACGGTGCCTTGCGCCACTCGCGTGCCGCGCTCGACCGGTGTCGCGACAACCCGCCCGGCGCTCTCCGCGCTCACCTCCGCCTGTTCGTCCGCCATGAGCGAGCCGGTCACGCGGAGATAGCGATCGATCGGCCTCTGCTCGACCTTCGCCGCATCGATCGACAGCCGTTCCGGCTTGGCCTGCGCCTCCACCGTGCTGTTGTTGCCGCCGCACGCGGCTGCTCCACCCGCGACGAGCGTGAGCAGAACCGCTGGTATCCACTGTGTCCCACGTTTCATGATGACGCGCTCCGACATCCGCCTTCGCCCGCCGTTCTGGTGCGCCGCGGGCTTCCGCGTGACAGGTCTGGTTATGAAGTGCATGGCTTTGACTCGAACGTATGAGAAATCCCCGTGCGCAGGCCGGTCAGCGCGGCCTCGAGCGTGTCGCGCGCGAGCGCGTCCGCGTCTTCGCCGGGGGCGAGCCGTTCGCACAGCGCCAGCGTCGCGACGCCGTGAATCGTCGCCATCAGGATCCGGAACACCGCCGCCGGGTTCGTCCCCTCCGGAAAGGCACCGGCGTCGATGGCCGCCTGGATGCGCGCGTCGATGCGCTTCTTCATCTCGCGCACGAAACCGAATCGCTCCCAGTGCTGGCTGATCCGCGGCACCGATCGATCCAGGAACATCAACGCGAAGTACTCGGGATGGACGCGGCTGAACTCGTACAGACGCAGAAACCCGCAGCGGAGGTCCTCGATCGGATCCGCGAGCGGCGGCTCCTCCGCGTTGCCGAAGAGCATCCGGAACCCCTCTTCGGCCAGGGCCATGAAGATGTCGTCCTTGCTCGGGAAGTAGCTGTAAATCGCGGCGGGGCTGTACTCGATTTTTTCGGCGATCTTCCGGATTGACACGTGGCGATAGCCCTCGACGACGAAAAGGTCACGTGCGGCGTCCAGAATGGCCCGCGCAACGGCCTCGCGTTCACGTTCCTGTCGTTCTTTGACTCCCACTGGACCCTTGAATCTGCTGAAAAACCGAGGTTTTGAGCTACCGAAGAGCCAAGTGGCAGGCACCGGCAGAACTCAGAAGAACTGACCCGCTAAACAGTGTTTAATAGTCTAACAGTGTTAGACGAGGGTTCAAGGGGGACAGTTCCCGGCGTATGCTCACCCTATGGAGAAACCCATTTCCCGTTCCGAAGCGGAGCAGCGCGTGCGGGACATGCCGCAATGGAAACTTGCCGGCGACAGCATTACGCGGCAGTTCACCTTCGCCGGATTTCCTGAAGCGATTGCGTTCGCCGTCCGTCTTGGATTCGCCGCTGAAGCGAGCGACCATCATCCGGACCTGCTCATCAACTACAAGCGCGTGACGGTGACCTATAGCACGCACAGCGTCGGCGGGCTGACCGACAAGGACTTCATCGGCGCCGCCACCGCGGTGTCCATCGCGGATCGGCTGGGCGGCGAATGACAACGGCACGGACGGGGACCCGTCGTCGATGCAGCTGAAGAACACCTACAGCGCACGCGAGGTCGCGGCGCTGACGGGCCTGTCCGCACGCCAGCTCCAGTGGTGGGATGCGTGCCGGTTGTTCACGTCGGCAGTGGCGTCGAAGCGAACTGCCGCAGGAGGATTCACCGAGCGTCGGTACACGCCCGTCGATCTGCTGGAGTTGATGGTGCTGGCGGATCTGCGCCGGCAGGGGCTATCGGTCGCGCGCATCCGACTGCTGCTCGAAACGCTTCGGGAGAAGTTCGGGATCCGGCTGTTCGATGCGATCGGAGGCGCGGGCACGATCACGCTGCTGACCGACGGGACGGAGATTTACGCGCGCATGCCGGAGGGAGAGTTCGTCAACGTGCTGCGTGCGCCGGACCAGCCGCTGCTCGTGATCGGCGACGGACTGCCGCTGCGGCAACTCACCGCACGGACGAAGTCACACAATAAAAAGAAGATGACGAGGGCGCGGAAGAAGAAGACGGCCGACTAGCCGATCGGGAACACCTTGTCGAGACCGTCGGCCGGCCGCGCGATAACGTGCACACCGACGAGCTCGCCGACGCGCCGCGCCGCAGCGGCGCCAGCATCCGTTGCCGCTTTTACCGACGCGACGTCCCCCCGGACGATCGCCGTGACGAGCCCGGCATCAACTTTCTGCCACCCGACGAACACGACGTTCGCCGCCTTCACCATCGCGTCGGCCGCTTCGATCATGCCGACGAGACCCCGTGTTTCCACGAGTCCGAGCGCTTCGCCGGGGAGCTCTTTGGGCATTTGCGTCCCTGAGTCTACCCGATTGCAGACAGGCGGAGGGCGGGGTTTTCAAACCCCGCCACGCGCCGCGGTCTGAAGACCGCACCCTACGTTATCCGGCCGCGCGCTGAAACATCCATCCGTTCGATGAGGTCGTCGCCATCCACGATCCACACCTGATCGACGAGGTTCGACACGACACACGAATGGTTCGGAACGATGCGCACGAGATCGCCGGGCTTGAGGCGGGACGGCCGCGAGGCGCGTACGGTTGCGTGTTCTTCCGACAAGCGCTCGATCGCGAGGGTTTCGTCGGGCTCGTCGGCGTCGAGCGATGCGAGCACGGCGCCGAATCCAACCGGGTTGCTCGCGCCGCGCGCGAGATCGTTCGTCAGCGTCTTGCTGCCCGAATCAAAGATGATGCGATCGGGCGCATGAGTGGTGACGACTCGCGCGAGAACCGTGAGCGCGCAATCGCGCCACGACGCGGCGCCGAGCGCAACCTGGGTGCGGTCGTAATAGATGTAGTTCCCTGGCCGCAGCTCCGTGATGCCCTCTTCGCGCACGCTGAACCGCGCGGTCGGCGTCGCGCCGACGCTGATCTCCTCGACCGCAACCCCCGCGGCGCGAACGCGCGCGGCGAGCGCGTTCAGCATGCCGGCTTCGGCGCGCGCAATGCCTGCCGTCTGATCGTCCGACATGGCACCGTAGGCATGGCCTGCGTGGCTCAGCAGACCGCGAAACCGCAATCCCTCCATCTTCGCGACCGTGGTGACGAACTCCACGGCGCCCTCGCCGACCGGGTTGATCCCGCAGCGATGAAACCCGACGTCCACCTTGACGAGCACGTCGACGTCGCGCCCCGCCGCCTTCAGGGCTTCCGACCAGCCGCGCGCAATGTCGATGTGATCGACGATGAACGAGAGGCGAGTGTGATCGAGGAGCGCGAGCACGCGGGGTGCGTTGACGGGATTCAGCGGGTACGGGAGGCGGATGTCGTCCATGCCCGCCTCTGCGAAGACCTCCGCCTCGCCGAGCTTCGCACAGCAGATGCCGCGGGCGCCGTGCTCGATCTGCAGCCGCGCCAACTCGACGCTCTTGTGTGTTTTCGCGTGCGGGCGGAGAGAGAGGCCGCGGGCGTTTGCCGCGGCCTGCATCCGTTCGATGTTTCGTTCGACGCGTGTCCGATCGACGAGCACGCAGGGTGTCGGCAGATCCCGCAGTTGCACGCCGCGAGTCTACAGGAATCCCAGCTTCGCGTCAGTCGTGAACCCGGGAAAAACGCTGCGCGTGTCCTGCAGCCCGAGATGTCCGCGCACGACTTCCGAGAACACCGCGCGGAAGTCCGTCGTCACCGACAGGTCGCGTCCGTCGTACCGCTGCTCGGGCGCGAGGCCGGGCCACCGCCCGTACACCTTTCCGCCGCGCACGCCGCCGCCGACGATCATCATCGCGTTGCCATGGCCGTGATCGGTGCCACGGTTGCCGTTCTCCGCCACCGCGCGCCCGAACTCGGACATCGTCAGCACGACGACGTCCTGCATCCGATCGCCGAGATCGCGCACGAGCGCCGCGACGCCGCGCGCGAGATCGTCAAGGCGTGTCGCGAGCAGGCCGACCCCGGCGCCTTCATTGACGTGATGGTCCCAGTTGCCGGACTCGGCGAACGCCACTTCGAGGCCAACGTCCGCCTTGACGAGCTGCGCGATTTGGCGGAGCGCCTCGCCGAACGCGGACCGTGGATACTCGGCGCCGTTCGCGGGCGTGTACTGCGCGAGGTTCGCGGTCTTCAGCATCTTCACCGCGTCGAACGCTTCGCGGCCGGTCGAGTGCAGCACGCTTTCCGCCGCCGCCGCGTACTCGGACTCGAACGACGACTGCACCATGTCGCCCGACTGCCCCGCTCGGATGCCGAACTGGCTGATCTGGCCGATCGCGAGCGCGGGCTCGAGCCCCTGCAGCGCGCGCGGAAGCTGCGCCGCGAGCGCGACGGCGCGGAACGGCGTGGCGGCCTGGTGTTCGCGCGCGTGGAGGTAGCGATTGAGCCAGCCGTCCTGCGTGCTCTTCACGCCCGGCGTCGCGGTCTCCATGTAGTCCTGCGCATCGAAGTGCGAGCGCGTGCCGTCTGGCGATCCACACGCGTGGACGATGGCCATCTGCCGCGCATCGAAGAGCGGCTTCAACGGCGCGAGCCGCGGGTGCAGGCCGAAGAACCCATCGAGATCGACCGCCGCGTCGAGAGAGGAGCCGGGGCGGGCGATCGCGAGGGTCGGGCGCGCGGTGTAGTAATCGCGCTCGCCAAACGGCACGATCATGTTGAGGCCGTCGACGGCGCCGCGCTGGAAGATCGTAATCAGCACCCGGCGCCGCGATTCCGCCGCGGCGGCGGTCCGCGCCAGAAACGCCGGCGCGAAGCCGAGGCTGACCAGCGCGAGGCCGCCGTCCTTCAGGAACACTCGTCGCGAGATCATGTGGGCCTACCTTTTCTGGAACTCGGGGGAGCCGAGCAGGAGCGCGAGGGCCTGCGGTGCGGTGGAGGCTTTCTCCACCGTCGTGCGCGTTGAGGTCGACACGTCGCCCGCAAGCACCTGACTGATGATCGCGTCGCGCGCGGCGTCGGACGTGGTCAGCGGCGTGACGCCTGTCGGCCGGACGCCGCGCAGCTTTCCGTCCGTCAACGCGACCGCGAAGTTCATGCGATTCAGCAACGCGCCGGTGTTGACCCACGCGTCGGCGCGATCGGCGTAGCCGGTCGGCGGCTGGCACTGATAAGGCGGCATCCCAAGCTCGCGCATCGCCTGCACCAGCGGCATCGCGTTGATCGCGTCGACACCGGTTGCGCGCACCGCCGCCGCGACAAACTCGAACGGCGTCCTCACCTTCGCGCGGTACGCGGCAGGCGCGAAGAACTCGGGCGACGTCACTATGGTCCGGACCACCTCGCGGATGTCGCCGCTGGTTTCGCGGAAGCGCGCGGCCGCGCGGTCGACGAGCGACGTCGGCGGCTGATCCGACACGAACCTGCGCGTGAGCTTCGTCGCGATGAACCGCGCCGTCGATGGATGCGACGCGAGGATATCCAGCACTTCCTCGGCGTCGCGCTCGCCGCCGCCTGCCTTGATTCGATGTCCGAGCACGATCTTCTCGCCGTCATCGTGCATGCGCGGCTCGAAACGGAACCCGCCGCCCTGCCGCGGATTCGCGATCGTCCAGCCGGTGAAGGCGCGTGCGACTTCCTGGACGTCCTGCTGCGTGTAGCCGCCGTCCACGCCCAGCGTGTGCAGCTCCATCAGCTCGCGGGCGTAATTCTCGTTCAGCCCTCGTGGCCGGCGGTTCTCCGCCGCCGGCGGCAGGTCGGCGATCGTGCGCCCCTGCGGCGGGCCGCCGAATCCGCGTCCGCGTCCGGCGCCGCGTCCGAAGCGTGGACGATTCATCGCCTCGCTGGTCGATGCGCCTTCGGGTGCCGCGCTCTGCCAGTTGTCCAGGTAGAACAGCATCGCGGGATTGTGCGCGGTCGCCCCGAGAAGATCGCGGAAGCGGCCAAACACATTCGGACGGATCGCGTCCCGCTCATATTCGGTGAGATAAGCGCGCACCTGTCCCTTGCCGGCGAACACGTTGAAGTGGTTGAACCAGAAATCAACCATCACTTCGTTCAGCTGGCGTTCGCTGTAGACGGCGCGCAGGATCTTCTGTTGCGCGAGATCGGTGAAGACGCTGCGCTCGGCCTGCATGAGTTGCATCTGCTCGGGGGTGCGCATCTCCTGCCGATCCGGCGGCGGATCGCCAGGCCCCGCGCCGGCCTGCTGCTGCACGCGGCGCCGCTCCATCTGCGCGGGGACGAAATAATTCTCCGCGAGCTCGCGGCTGCTCTTCGTCAGCGTCTCGAGCGGCGCAAGCCGAGCCGTCATGCCCTCGTCGGGGAGCTGTTCCGGATGAAGCTGCTGGTCGATGTATTTCCCGAGCCCGACGCGCCGGACGCGCTCCACGTCTCCTGGCGCGGCGCCAAAGGCAATTCTGTCGAGAACGTGGACGATCGTCTTGTCGTCCGGATGTGCGGGAACGCGGCCTTTCTGCCCGGGGCCGGCAGTCCGCGCCGAAGGGGCCGCGGCAAACAGCAGCGCTACGAAGGAAACCCCCGCGAGCTGGCGCGCTTTCATGATGACCTCGGAACGTTAGACCGCCGGTCCCCTGCGGACGTTAAACGCCCTTCAGATCCTTGAGCACCTCGCGCGCAGCATTCTGCCCCGGACCGCCGGTGATCGCGCCGCCAGGGTGGGTGCCCGCGCCGCAGAGGTAGAGTCCGGCCACGGGCCCGCGATACTGCGCCGATCCCAGAAAGGGGCGCATCGTGAACAGCTGATCGAGCGACTGCTCGCCGTGAAAAAGATGGCCGCCGGTGAGCCCGTAGGTGCGCTCCAGATCAACCGGCGTGAGGACCTGGTGCTGCTCGACGAGCGACGCGATTCCCGGCGCGTAGCGATCGATTGTTGCAACCGTACGCTCCAGCAGCAGGTCGCGCGCGCCGTCCCACGGCCGTGGGCCGGCGAGCCTGTATGGAGCGAACTGCACGTGGATCGACATCACGTGTTTTCCCGGAGGCGCAAGCGACGTGTCGGCCAACGAAGGAATCGTCATGTCGAGATACGGCTCCATCGAGATCTCGCCGTACTTCGACGCATCGAATGCCCGCTCGAGGTAATCGATCCCCGGTCCGACGTGAATGCGGCCGGCCAGTATCGCCGGGTCGGCGATGCCGGTGAAGGAAGGCGCGCCACCCAGCACGAGATTCACCTTCGCGATGCTGCCGTTGCAGCGGTAATTCCGGACCTTCGAAAGAAACGTCGGATCGAGGTCGACGGGATCCATCAACGAGAGAAAGGTTCGCCGCGGATCGGCGCTCGAGATCACGGCGGACGCTGCGATCTCCGAGCCGTCCGACAGAACGAGGCCCGCGACCGTACTGTCGCGAACGAGAATCCGTGCGACCGCAGCGCCGGTGCGCACTTCCGCGCCGGCCTCCCGCGCCGCCTCGTGCATTGCGCGCGTCAGCGCGTCAGGTCCGCCTTTTACCATGACGCTGCTTCCGCCGGGCACCGCGTCTTCCGCCGTGTTCAGCAGGAGCGCTGCGGTGGTTCCGGCGGACCACGGCCCCTGCGACATGCCGTAGATGCCGCGCGCCGCGATCGCCGCCTGCAGCAGATCCGACTCGAACCACTCCGCGACGAAGTCCGCGACCGCCATGGGACCCCACCGCAATAAACGAAACGCGTCCTTCTTTCCAAGCGCGCGGAAATGGCGGCCGGCCTTCAGCAGCGTCCACAGTTCCGGTGCCGTCGTCGCGTCAATCGATGGCGGCGTCATTCCGGCAAGGCGCGCGACGAAAGCGCCGACGCGCTCCAGCGTGGCGCAGAACTCCGGATACGTTCGCGCATCGCGCGGCGACAGCCGGCGGATCTCTTCGGTTGTGCGTGCGGTGTCCGTGTAGAACGTCAGCGCGGGCCCGTCCGGCTGCAGCGCAACGAGACGCGGATCGGGGCGGATGAACTCGACGCGCGTTGCGAGCTGCATATCGCGCACGAGGGACGGGCGCAGCGGGCCGATGGTGTGCGAAAGCGCAGCCGCTCCGCCGACGGTATCGCGCATTTCGATCACGAACGGCCGCATCCCGCGCCGCGCGAGGTAAAAGGCGGCGGTGAGGCCGTTGAGACCCGCGCCGATGATTACTGGACGCATGTCAGGAGACAGAAGACAGAAGACAGAAGACAGGAGGCAGGAGGCAGGAGGCAGGAGGCAGGAGGCAGGAGGCAGGAGGCAGAATCTTTCACGCTGCGGGTCCTTGCACCGTGGCGATGTACGCGCCGAGCATGCGCGCGACTTCTTCCACGTCTTCCGATTGATCGGAACTCTTCAAGTAGCCGGGATCGCGGCTGAGGATGAAGTAGTAGCGCAGTTCTTCGAGTGAACCCTGCGCGATATTCATGATTCGGGCTTTGTCCGGGCGCCCCTTTCGCTTGAATCCTTCCGCGATGTTCGCAGGAACGGAAACCGCCGCTCGGCGCATTTGTGACACGAGCCCGAAGAGTTCAGCCTTTGGGTATGTGCTTGTCAGCCGGTATACGCGTAAAACAAGCTGATGGGCCTTCTGCCACACAATCAGATCCTGGAATGTTTCCGCGGGCTTGCGCTCCATCTGCACCCTCCGTGTTCTGCGTTCCTGTTTCTGTCTTCTGTCTCCTGTCTCCTGTCTTCTGTCTCCTGTCTTCTGTCTCCTACCTCCCGCGGCGCAGGATCGCGGCCGCGGCATTTCTCCCCGGCGCGCCCATGATCCCTCCGCCCGGATGCGTCGCCGAGCCGCACATATAGAGGTTGCGAAGGGGCGTGCGGTATTGCGCCCAGCCGGGCGCGGGGCGCAGGAAGAACAGCTGCTCGAGCGTAAGCTCTCCCTGGAAGATGTTTCCTTCGGTCAATCCGAACTCCCGCTCGATGTCGAGCGGCGTCAGGACGTGGCGGTGCAGGATGATGTTCCTGATGTTCGGCGCGTACTCCGCGAGCGTGTCGATCACCGTGTCGCCAAACGCCTCACGATGGTCATCCCAGGTGCCTTCCTTCAGGTGGTACGGGGCGTACTGCACGAAGCACGACATGACGTGTTTACCCGGCGGCGCGACGGAGGGGTCCGTCAGCGACGGGATCACGACGTCGATGTACGGCCGTCGCGAATACCTGCCGTACTTCGCATCGTCGTAGGCGCGCTCCATGTAGTCGACGGCGGGTGAGATCGAGATCGCCCCGCGAAGGTGAGGTCCCGCCCCGCGCAGGCTCGTGAAGTCGGGCAGCGCATCCAGCGCGAGGTTGACCTTGCCCGACGAGCCGCGGAACTTGTACCGCCGGACATCGTCGACGAATTCGCCGGGCAGCTGCTCCGCGCCGACCATCTTCAGGAAGGTGAGGTTCGGATCCACACTCGACGCGATCGTTCGCGCGCGCAGCTCGTCGCCGTTCGCGAGGACGACACCGACCGCCGCGCCGCTTTTCGTCAGGATCCTGGAAACGGCCGCTTCGGTGCGGATCTCCACTCCCGCTTCTCGCGCTGCACCGGCGATCGCATCCGAGATCGCGCCCGTGCCGCCGCGCGACAGGCCCCACGATCGGAATGCGCCATCGATCTCTCCCATGTAGTGGTGCAGCAGCACGTACGCGGTCCCCGGAGACCGGACGCCGAGGAACGTGCCGATGATGCCGGATGCCGCCATCGTCGCCTTGAGCACGCCCGTCTCGAACCACTGGTCGAGAAAATCGATCGCGCTCATCGTCATGAGCTGCACCTGGTTGTATTTGTCGGCGTCGCTCAGCGCGCGGAACCGGCGCGCGATCGACAGCAGATCGCGCAGGCCGCGTGGATCGAGCGACGTCGGATCCGGGGGCGTCATCGTCAGGATCGGCTTGACGAACCGGCCCATGTCGACCATCGCCTTGCCGTACTCCTCGTACGCCTCTGCGTCGAGCTTCGAATGCCTCGCGATCTCGCGTCGCGTGCGCGCGTGATCGTTCACACGCCACAGGTAGTCGCCGTCAGGCATCGGCGTGAACGTCCCGTCGAGCGGCAGGATTTCCAGGCCGTGCTTCGGAAGGTCGAGCTCGCGGATGATTTCCGGGCGGAGCAGCGATACGACGTAAGAACAGACGGAGTACTTAAACCCCGGATGGATTTCCTCGGTGACCGCGGCGCCGCCGAGCACGTGACGGCGTTCCAGCACGAGCACCTTCCGCCCCGCCCGCGCGAGGTAGGCGGCGCAGATCAGGCCATTGTGTCCGCCGCCGATGACGATCACGTCATAGTTCATCGTAGAAACAGGCCGATTATAATTGCCGGACCTTGCCCGTCGGGACTCCGCTCCACGACCGCACCCTGGCGCTCTGCGAAAGCCTGAACTATCGCGAGTGGTCGGGGTATTACACGGTCAGCGCGTACGAAACCACTCACGAACACGAGTACAACGCGATCAGGAACGCCGCGGCGCTGATCGATGTGTCGCCGCTCTTCAAATATCTCGTGCGCGGCCGCGATGCCGCGCGGTTCGTCGACCGGATCATCACGCGCGACGTCACGAAGCTCGCCGTCGGCCAGGTGTATTACACGCCGTGGTGCGACGAGCGCGGGCGCGTGATCGACGACGGGACCGTGAGCCGTCTCGACGACGATCTGTTTCGATGGACGGCGGCGGATCCGAGCCTCCGCTGGTTCAGCCAGAACGCAGCGGGACTGGACGTCACGATCCTGGACGTCTCGGAGCAGGTCGCCGCGATCGCGCTGCAGGGCCCCACGTCGGCGAGGCTTCTGCGCGCCGTTGCGGACGCGAACATCGATGGGTTGAAGTACTTCCGCGTTACCTCCGGAACGATTGCAGGGATCGCAGTTGATATTTCGCGGACCGGCTACACGGGCGATCTCGGCTACGAGATCTGGATGAAGGCGCCCGACGCAGTGCGCGTGTGGGACGCATTGATGGAAGGGGGCAGGCCCTTCGACATCAAGCCCGCGGGGATGCTCGCGCTCGACGTCGCGCGCATTGAAGCCGGGCTGCTCCTCATCGAGGTCGATTTCTTCAGCAGCAAGAAGGCGATGATTGCGCCGCAGACGTACACGCCGTACGAGATGGGGCTCGGGCGGCTGGTCGCCCTCGACAAAAATCGATTCATCGGGCAGCAGGCGCTTCGCGACGAGCACGGCCGCGGTCACGCGCGACAGGTCGCGGGGCTGGAAATCAACTGGACCGAAGTCGAACGTCTTTATGAAGCCGTGGCCCTGGCGCCCGCGGTTCCTGCCACGGCTTCTCGCAGCGCGATACCCATCTATAAATCGGGCCGGCAGGTTGGAAAGGCGACCTCGACCACGTGGTCCCCGGTACTGAAGAAGATGATCGCGCTCGCAACGATCGATCGGCCTGAGTACTTGGAGGGCGCCACCGTGGAGGTCGAGGTTACGATCGAGGCGGTACGACACCGGGTAAGCGCCACGGTGGTCCGCACGCCTTTCTTCAATCCCGCACGTAAAACGCAGACACCGCCGGGTTAACGGCCGAGGTGAGGGGAGCTGCTACCCGGCTACGTACGATTTCGCAGCGCAAACCGTTGTCACATGTGATGAACGGCTTTGGACCGAACGCCTCGGTGGTCGAGTGGCGCAGCCCCGTGGCCACAGTAAGTAATTGGTACGAGTATCATCATGCCGACGCGCGGCGCCGCGGCGACCGCGACGCGCTCGATCGACTGTTCGAACGATGCCCTCCGGCGCTGGGCCGCTGGGCGCGCGGCCGGCTTCCCGCCGCCGCCCGCGGCGCGCTCGACACCCAGGACCTCGTCCAGGACACGGTGCTGAATTCGCTGCGCCGGCTGGATCAGTTCGAGTCGCGGCACGAGGGGGCGCTCCAGGCGTACCTGCGGCAGGCGGTCCTCAATCGCATCCGCGACGAAGCACGGAAGTACTCGCGCCGCCCCACGGCGACCGAGCTCACCGACTCGCAACCGTCTGATTCCGCCTCGCCGCTCGACATCGCGATCGGACGCGAAGGGGTTGAGCGGTACGAAGCCGCGCTCGAGAAGCTCCGTCCGACGGATCGCGAAGCGATCGTGGGACGGCTGGAGCTTCAGTACGACTACAAAGAGCTCGCGGTGCTGCTCGGGAAACCGAACGCCAATGCCGCGCGCGTGGCGGTCACACGCGCGCTCGCGCGCTTGATGGAGCAGTTCGATGACTCCTGAGCGCGACCCGTACGAGGCGGTGCTCGAGTCGCTCGCTGACGGCACCGGGGTGAATTGGGCCGCGCTCGAGTCCTCGGCGGCGACCAGCGCGGACCGGCGGCGTTACCGCAACCTGCGGCTGGTCGCGCGCGTTGCGGAACTTCACCGCACGCTGACGCTCGAGGAGGAGGAGGAGTTATTCCAGCCTCGCGACAGGGAAGCCACATACGAGGCTCCCTCCGAATGGGCGCACCTCCGCGTCGGTGAGCGGATCGCCAGCGGCGCATACGGCGAGATTTACCTCGCGCACGATCCGCAGCTCAATCGCGATGTCGCACTGAAGATTCTCCGCCGCGGCGCCGCGACCGGCCACTCGCTCGATCAGCTCCTCGCCGAGGCGCGCACGCTCGCGAAGGTGCGGCACCCCAACGTCGTCACGATTCACGGCGCCGACGTCCGCCAAGGACGCGCCGGCCTCTGGATGGAGCTCGTCCACGGCGAGACGCTCGAGACCTGGCTGCACACGCACGGCACCATGGGAGGCGGCGAAGCGAGCGCACTGGGCGTCGACGTCTGCTGCGCGCTCGCGGCGGTGCACGCGGCCGGCCTCGTGCACGGCGACATCAAG
>WNGF01002425.1_pt1 | contig 30068 bp, 32 predicted proteins | sample 5400641 | NCBI WGS metagenome assembly WNGF01 (sample SAMN13153371, study PRJNA577476) | soil metagenome | isolation source: 80 cm soil or saprolite under grassland replicate 2 | place: USA:California | collected 2016-06-15 | reverse complement strand
GCCCGGGGCGCGTACGTTCTCGCGGATGCTCCCGGCGGCCGGCCCGAGCTGCTGCTCCTGGCGACCGGCAGCGAGGTGGCGCTCTGCCTGGGGGCCCACGAGCAGCTCTCGAAGGACGGGATCAAGGCCCGCGTGGTGAGCATGCCGTCCTGGGAGCTCTTCGAGCAACAGAGTCAGGAGTACCGCGAGAGCGTGATCCCGCCCGCGGTGACCGCGCGCGTGGCGGTCGAGCAAGCGTCGACGTTCGGCTGGGCGCACTACACCGGCGCCACCGGCGTCATCATCGGCATGCGAACCTTCGGCGCGTCGGCGCCGCTCAAGGCGCTCGAGACCAAGTTCGGGTTCACGCCCGAGCATCTCGTCGCCGCCGCCCGCGCGCAGCTCGGCGGCAAGCGAGGATAGCCATGGAACTCGGGATGATCGGGCTCGGTCGCATGGGGGCCAACATGGTGCGGCGGCTCATGAAGGCCGGCCACACCTGCGTCGTCCAGGACGTGTCCGCCCAGGCCGTGCAGGGTCTGGCCCGGGAGGGCGCGACGGGGACGTCGTCCCTCCGGGACTTCGTCGCCAAGCTCGCCAAGCCGCGCAACGTCTGGCTGATGGTGCCGGCCGCGGTCGTCGACAAGACGCTCGCCGAGCTCGTCCCGCTGCTGGAACGCGACGACACCGTCATCGACGGCGGCAACTCGTACTACCACGACGACATCCGGCGCGCGAAGGAGCTGGCGGCGAAGGGCCTGCACTACGTCGACGTCGGGACGAGCGGCGGCGTGTGGGGCCTGGAGCGCGGCTATTGCCTGATGATCGGCGGCGATCCCGCGGCCGTGCGTCGACTCGATCCCGTGTTCGCCGCGCTGGCCCCCGGCCGCGGCGACATCCCGCGCACGGCGGGCCGCGAGGCGCTCGGCGGGACGGCGGAGCAGGGCTATCTGCACTGCGGGCCCTCGGGCGCCGGGCACTTCGTGAAGATGGTGCACAACGGCATCGAGTACGGTCTCATGGCGGCCTATGCCGAGGGATTGAACATCCTGCGTCACGCCAACGTGGGCAAGCAGCAGCGCGAGGTCGACGCCGAGACGACGCCCCTGCGCGAGCCCGAGCACTACCAGTACGACCTGAACCTCGCCGATGTGACCGAGCTGTGGCGGCGGGGAAGCGTCGTTGCGTCGTGGCTCCTCGACCTGACCGCGGCCGCCTTCGCCAAGGCGCCCGACCTCGGCCAGTTCGCCGGCCGCGTGTCCGACTCCGGCGAGGGGCGCTGGACGGTGATGGCGGCGATCGACGAGTCGGTGCCGGCGCCCGTCCTCAGCGCCGCGCTCTACGAGCGCTTCGGCTCGCGCGGCGAGGCCGAGTTCGCCAACAAGGTGCTGAGCGCGATGCGCTTCGGCTTCGGCGGCCACCTGGAAAAGGAATGACGGCGGCGGCACGCTCGGAGGCTCTGGTGTTCTTCGGGGCCACCGGCGACCTCGCCTACAAGCAGATCTTCCCCGCCCTGCAGGCGATGATCCGCCGCGACCGGTTCGATCTGCCCATCGTGGCCGTCGCCAAGGCCGGCTGGGATCTCGACAAGCTGCGGGCGCGCGTGCGCGACAGCCTCACCGAGCACGGCGGCGTGGACGAGGCGGCCTTCGCCCAGCTGTGCGCGAAGCTGTCGTACATCGACGGCGACTATCACGACGCGGCGACGTTCACTGCCGTGCGGGCGGCGCTGGGCAAGCTGGAGCGGCCGCTGCACTACCTCGCGATCCCCCCGAGCCTGTTCGCCACCGTGGCCGAGGGCCTGGCCAAGTCGGACTGCGCCCAGAACGCGCGCGTGGTGGTCGAGAAGCCGTTCGGGCACGACCTCGCCTCGGCGCAGCAGCTCAACGCCACCCTGCACCGGTTCTTCGCCGACGAGGCGATCTTCCGGATCGACCATTATCTCGGCAAGGAGCCCGTACAGAACCTGATCTACTTCCGCTTCGCGAACCCCCTCATCGAGGGCAGCTTCAACAACAACCACGTCGAGTCCGTGCAGATCACGATGGCCGAGAGCTTCGGCGTGCAGGGACGCGGACGGTTCTACGAGGAGACGGGGGCCGTCCGCGACGTGCTGCAGAACCATCTGTTGAAGATCGTCGCCTGCCTGACCATGGATGCGCCGACGGATCGCGGTCACGAGCCGACGCGGGATCAGCGCGCCGCGGCGCTGGTCAACGTCCGCACGCTCGGCCCGGCCGACGTGGTCCGGGGGCAGTTCCGCGGCTATCACGACGAGCCCGGGGTCGCCGCCGACTCCCGGGTCGAGACGTTCGCCGCGGTGCGGCTGTCGATCGACAGCGCGCGCTGGACCGGTGTGCCGTTTCTCCTCCGCACCGGCAAGCGCTTGCCGGTCACGACGACGGAGGTGATGGTGCGGTTCAAGCGGCCGGCCCATCCCGTCCTCGACGACACCGACGCCGGGGCCGGCAATCACATCCGGTTCCGTCTGAGCCCGGAGATCGTCATCGCGTTCGGGACGCGCGCCAAGCGGCCCGGCGAGGCCATGGTGGGCACGCCGATCGAGCTGCTGGCCGTCGAGCAGGCCGCCGAGCAGATGGCGCCGTACGAGCGGCTCCTCGGCGATGCCGTCGCCGGCGACGCGACGCTCTTCTCCCGCCAGGACGCCGTCGAGGCGCAGTGGCGCATCGTCGACCCGATCCTCGGCAACGTCACGCCGGTCCATCCGTACGAGCCGAACACGTGGGGGCCGTCCGAGGCCGACCGGCTCATCCCAGGGGGCGCCTGGCACAATCCGACGACGGCGGCCGCCACGGCCGCCGCGTGAGGGGAACACCGTGAAAGCCACACAGAAGCTGCACGACGCCGGCCAGAGCATCTGGCTCGACAACATCACCCGCGAGCTCCTGACGACCGGCACCCTGCGCCGGTACGTCGACGAGCTGGCGGTCACGGGGCTGACCTCGAACCCGACCATCTTCGACCAGGCCATCAAGAACAGCACCGCCTACGACGCGGCGATACGCGGCAAGACGAGCGAGGGCCGCTCCGGCGAGGCGCTGTTCTTCGAGCTCGCGCTGGAAGACCTGACGCGGGCGGCCGACCTCTTCAAGGCGGTCCACGACCGGACCAACACGCTCGACGGCTGGGTGTCGCTCGAGGTCTCGCCGCTCCTCGCCTACGACACCGCCCGCACGATCGCCGCGGCCAAGGAGCTCCACGCGCGAGCGGGCCGACCGAACCTGTTCATCAAGATTCCCGGCACGACCGAGGGGCTGCCCGCGATCGAGGCGGCGATCTTCGCCGGCGTGCCGGTGAACGTCACGCTGCTGTTCTCGCGCGAGCACTACCTGGCGGCGGCCGACGCCTACATGCGCGGCGTGGAGCGCCGGATCGCGGCCGGCCTGGACCCCGCGATCTCGTCCGTGGCGTCCCTGTTCATCAGCCGCTGGGACGTGGCCGTGGCGAAGTCGGCGCCCGCGGAGCTGCACGATCAGCTCGGGATCGCGATCGCCAAGCGCGCGTACAAGGCGTATCGCGAGACGCTCGACTCCGAGCGGTGGCAGCGCGCGTTCAACGCCGGCGCACGCCCGCAGCGGCTGCTGTGGGCGAGCACGGGGACGAAGGACCCGAAGGCCTCGGACGTCCTCTACGTCAAGTCGCTCGCCGCCCCGTTCACCGTGAACACGATGCCCGAGAAGACGTTGCTGGCGCTGGCCGACCACGGCGACGTCGGCGCCATGCTGCCCGCGGACGGCGGCGACTGCGAGGCGGTGCTGGCCAAGTTCGCGGCGGCCGGTATCGACGTCCAGGCGCTGGCCACGCGGCTGCAGCGCGAGGGCGCGGATTCCTTCGTGGCCTCCTGGAAGGAGCTGATGGAGTGCCTCGAGACGAAGAGCGCCGCGCTCCAGGCCGCGTAGCTCAGGGCCAGGTCAGGATCCGGAGACCTTCCCGCTCCGCCGCCGTCGCCTGCACCCCGTCCAGCGTGACGAACTCGTAGAGTTCAGGATGCTGCTGCGCGGCCACCAGGGCCGCGCCGATCTGGAGGGCATCGGCCGCCTTGATCGGATGCGTCTCGACGAGACGCTCGGCGTGACGGCGGACGACGTCGATCGCGGTGATTTCCGACCAGCGCCCCCACTCGTGAAGCAGATCTCGGCGCGCCGCCGTAAGGGCGGCCGTATCGCGGTGATCGTCCCGGCGCTGACGCGCCAGCGCTGAGAACAGCTCAACGCGCGTGAGGGTCCAGACGACGACGGCCGGATCCTGCCGTAACCAGCGCGCCGCGAGCGACGTCCCCCGCTCGACGATGAGAAGTGGGACCAGCGCCGAGGCGTCCCAGAACCTCACCAGCCGCTTCTTCGTTCTTCGAGCAGAAGCTTCAGCACACTGCCGTGAACTCGATGGGGCCGCTTGCCGAACCACGACGGTAGCCCACCCTTGCCCCGACGGAGCAGACCCAGACGCTCGAGATGGCGAAGATGTTCGTCATCCGCCGCCGCCTTCGACCGGGCATCGGAGAGGGGGACGATTTCCGCGATCGGTCTGTCGCGATCGAGAATCACCACCGAGCCGCCGCCCCTGACGTGGTCGAGGTACTTCGACAGGTTGTTCTTGAGCTCTCCGATCTTGACCCGCTTCACGTGGCCAAGTTAGCCACGTCCGACAGCCGACGTCAAGGAATAGAGGTCACGTCTCCTCGAGCAATGCCGCCAGGTCGACGTCCCGCGCCACGCCTCGTCGGCGCACGTGTCCGGGACCGTAGTGCTCGTAGAGGCCCTGGCAGAGCAACGGCAGCGCGATCGTGATGTCGGCGAAGACCATCACGTTGTCGCCGTCGGGCGATTCCTTGCCCCACGAGATGCACTCCGTGGCGAGGCTGGCGCCGCTGAGCCCGCCGAACACCGTGTTGTCGGTCGTGATCTGAACGGCGGCGACGTGCGGGCTCGCCTGCATGCTGCCCCGGATCGCGCACACGCTGGTGGCGATGATCTGGATGAAATCCTTGGGCACGCCGCCGCCGAGAAACAGCGCCGAGGTCCCCCGCTCCGGCGTCATCGAGCGCTCCACGATCCTGAGGGCGATCTCGTAATCCCTGAAGAAGTCGACGGCCGGGCCGCGACGCTTCGCCGTCCGGTATCCCTCGGCCAGCGGGCCGTCGTGCGCGGCGGGAACGAAGAGCGGCACGCCCCGGCGGGCACAGGTCGCCGCGATGGAGCCGCCCAGCCCCTGGGCATCGAGCCACCGTCCCCATTCGTGCATGAAGCGGACGCCGGGGATCACCGGTCGGGCCCACGTCGCCGCCAGGTGCTCGAAGAACGTGGCGGTGAAGTCCTCCATGCGGTCGTACTCGACGGAGCTGATCACGTGATCGTAGAAGCGGTAGAAGCCTTTTTCCCACAGCACGCGATCGTCCACGCGATCGGGATCGACCCGATAGAACGCCACCCCGCGCTGCTCCAGCAGGTCCTCGGTCACGTTGGCGGCGGTGGACACGAGCAGGTCCACGTAGCCGCGCTCGAGGAGCCAGGTGAGGAGCGGCCACAGCCCGGCGCTCGACATCGAGCCCGCCAGCCCCGCGCAGATCAGCGTCGGCCCGTCGATCATGCGCCGGAGCGCCGTGAACGCTTCACCGAGCTTGCGGCCCTGAAAGGCGCCCGTCTCCAGGCGGGAGAGCATGCGGGCGACGGAACCGTGACCGTCCACCGGCAGCACGCGAACGGGCTCGCGCACCGGCCCCGGATACTCGAGTGGTTCAGTCATGGTCCTCCATCTAGACTGACGGGGAGGAAGCATCGCAGATGGAGCGGACGACTGCACGCCTTTTCGACGCCATGGCGGCCGACTACGAGCGGCTCGAGCCGTGGTACGAGCATCTCTATGCCGTCCTGCACCCGCTCCTCGTCGCCGCGCTGACGCCGCCGCGCGACGGGCGCCCGCGGCGCTCGCTCGATGCCGGTTGCGGCACCGGCTTCCAGACCGCTCTGCTCGAAGGCCTCGGCTATGCGAGCCACGGCGTGGACCTGGCCCCGCGGCTCCTGGCCCAGGCCCGGCAGCGTCTCGAGCGCTCCGTGCTCGCCCTCGCCAGCCTCGAGGCCTTGCCGTATCGCGATCACAGCTTCGACGTCGTCGTGTGCTGCGGCAGCACGCTGAGCTTCGTCGCGCATCCCGAAGCGGCGCTGCGCGAGCTGGGGCGGGTGCTGAGACCGCGGGGGCGTCTGCTCCTCGAGTGCGAGCACCGCGCGAGTCTCGACCTGGGATGGGCCCTCGTGAGCGCGCTCACGGGCGACTCGCTGGGCTACGGCCTCTCGACGGCGGCGGCCTGGCGCCAGCTCACGCACCGGCCACGGCAGGGCTGTGCGGTCGACTATCCGGGCTATGGACGGCTGCGGCTGTTCACACGCGGCGAGCTACGCGCGATGCTCGGCGAGGCCCGGTTGCGTCCGCTGCGCTGGTGGGGGATTCACGTGCTCACGAACCTGATCCCGTCGACCGTGCTGCATCGCGCGCGGCTCGGGCGTCTGACGGCCGCGCTCTTTCGCCGGCTGCGGGCCCTCGACGCGCGCCTCGCCGCGTTTCCGCCGGCCCAGCGCGCGGCCAACAGCCTCGTCGTGCTGGCCGAGAAAGGGTAGAGTAACGACGATGACGACGGAGAGGACGAGCGAGCGCATCGACACCGCGCGCGCCTGGATCGATGCCGCGCAGCGCATCGTGGTGCTGACCGGCGCGGGGATCTCGACCGATTCCGGCATCCCGGATTTTCGTGGACCCCAGGGCGTGTGGACGAAGAACCCCGAGGCCGAGAAGATGGCGACGCTCCAGCACTACGTCGCCGACCCCGAGGTGCGCAAGCGATCGTGGCGCGATCGCCTCGCCTCGCCGGCCTGGCACGCCAAGCCGAACGCCGGTCATCGCGCGCTGGCGGCCCTGGAGCGACGCGGCACCCTCGATGCCTTGATCACGCAGAACGTCGATGGCCTGCACCAGCTGGCCGGCTCCTCGGCCGACCGCGTCGTCGAGATCCACGGCACCATGCGTGAGGTGACGTGTCTGGCCTGCGGCGAGCGGGCGGCGATGGAGCGGGCGCTGGCTCGCGTCCGTGCCGGCGAGGAGGATCCGCCCTGCCGCACGTGCGGCGGCATCCTCAAGTCGGCCACGATCTCCTTCGGTCAGGCGCTCGTGCAGACCGACCTCCTCCGAGCCCAGCACGCCGCGGCGCGATGCGACCTCATGCTCACCGTCGGCACGAAGCTCTCCGTGTACCCCGTCGCCGGCGTGGTCCCCATCGCAAAGGAGGCGGGCGCCCGCGTGGTGATCGTCAACGCCGAGCCCACGGAGCTGGACAGCCTCGCCGACGTCGTCCTGCGCGGCCAGATCAGCGACCTCTTGCCGAGATTGGTTGACGAGCGACACGGATGAATCGCAAGCGGGTCGGTATTGTCGTGTTCCCGGACGTCGAGGTCCTGGACTTCTGCGGCCCCTTCGAGGTCTTCTCGGTCACCCGGCTGGACGAGGCGCGCCGGCGCGAGGAGCCCTCGCCCTTCGAGGTCGTCCTCGTCGCCGAGACGGAAGGGGTCGTGAAGGCGACCGGCGGGCTTCGCGTCGTGGCCGACCATGGGCTGGGGACGTGTCCGTCACTCGACATCCTCGTCGTGCCCGGCGGCTGGGGGACGCGGAACGAAATCTCGAACCGCCGGCTCCTGGACTGGATCGCCGAGCGCGCGCGCCAGGTCGAAACGCTCACGTCCGTCTGCACGGGCTCGATGCTGCTCGGCCACGCGGGGCTCCTCGACGGCCGCCGCGCGACCACGCACTGGCGCGCGCTCGACTGGATGCGCCAGTCGTTCCCCACCGTCACCGTCGAGGACAAGCTCCACGTCGTGGAGGATGGCCACGTGATCACCTCCGCCGGGATCTCCGCCGGCATCGACATGGCCCTGCGCGTGGTCGAGCGCTATCACGGCCACGACATCGCGCTGGCCACCGCCCGCAACATGGAATACGCCTGGCTCGAATCGAACGCCAGGCGCGTGTAGCCGAACGCCGGCGGGGGGACACCCCCCGCCGCTTACACCAAGAGCTTCGCGACCGTGATCGGCAGGTCGCGGATGCGTTTGCCGGTGGCGTGGTAGACGGCGTTGGCGATGGCGGGGGCGACGCCGCAGAGCGCGATCTCCGCCAGCCCTTTCACGCCGAGCGGGTTGAACCGTCGATCGTCGCCCGGCACGAAGAGCGCCTCCAGCTCGGTCACGTCGGCGTTGACGGGGACGAGGTACTCGGCGAGGTTGGCGTTCATGACCCGCCCGAAGCGCGGATCCCACTCGGCCTGTTCGAGCAGCGCCATCCCCAGGCCGCCGACCATGCCGCCGAGGCATTGACTGCGCGCGATCTTCGGGTTGACGACGCGGCCGGCATCGTAGGCGCCGATCATCCGCGGGACCCGGATCGTCCCGAGATCGGGATCCACGTGGACCTCGACGAACACGGCGCCGAACCCGTAGCTGGAGAACCGCTCCCCTTCGTCGCCGGGCTTCGCCTCCGCGGTCGCCTCGATCCGATCGCGCCCCTGGCTCCGGAGGATCTCGCCGTAGGACTCGCCGTTCCGGGCGTCGGTCAAGAGCTTGGCCCGCACCGTCTCGCACGCCGCCTGCACGGCGTTGCCGACGCTCGCCATGGTCATCGAGCCGCCGTGCACGGGGGCGTCGGGCAGCGCGGTGTCGCCGAGCTCGAACCGCACGTGGTCGAGCGGCAGCCCGAGCGCGTCGGCGGCGACCTGCGTCATCGACGTGTAGGTGCCGGGGCCCATGTCCGAGGCGGCGGTGCGAACCAGCGCGTTGCCGTCGGCGAAGATCGTCGCCGAGGCCGACGCGGCGGCGCGAGAGGCCGGATAGACCGCGGTCGCCATCCCGTACCCGACGAGCAGCGGGCCCTGCCGCATCGAGCGCGGCGCCGGTGAGCGGCGGCTCCAGCCGAAGCGTTCAGCGGCCAGGCGGTAGCACTCGCGCAGCGTCTTGCTGGACCAGGGCAGGTCGTCCTGCTCGTTCCGCTCGGCGTGGTTCTCGAGACGCAGCTCGAGCGGATCGATCCCGAGGGCGACCGCCAGCTCGTCCATCGCCGCTTCGAGCGCGAAGACGCCCGTCACCACGCCCGGCGCCCGCATCGGACAGGGCGTGTTGGTGTCCATCTCGACCAGACGATAGCGGGTCAGCACGTTCCGGCACGCGTAGGTCATGCGCGCGGGGTCGAGCGTGTCTTCCGCATACTCCTCGTAGGTCGAGGTCTGGCCGGTCGCCTCCTGGATCACGGCGGTCAGCTTCCCGTCGCGCCGCGCGCCGAGCCTGACGCGCTGCTCGGTCTCGGGCCGGAACCCGGTCGAGGTGTAGAGCTCGCGGCGATTCAGCTCCAGACGGACGGGCCGTCCCACCTGCCGGGCGGCGAGCGCGGCGATGGTCACGTGGGGCCAGGTCCGGAGCGCCGAGCCGAAGGCGCCGCCGACGTACGGCGAGATCACGCGAATGTGGTCCTCGGGAATCCCGAAGACGTGGGCGATCTCGGCGCGATCGTTGTTCACCCACTGGGTCTTGTCGTAGAGCGTGAGCCGATCGTCGTCCCACGTGGCGACCGTGGCGTGCATCTCCATCGCGGTGTGGTGCTCGCGCGGATGCCCATAGACGGCGTCGATGCGCACCGGCGCCTTTCCGAAGGCGCGTACCGCCGCGCCGCGACGGCTCTCGCCGGGCTCGCCCGAGGCCTCGCTCGGCGGACGGCCGCGTCGCGGGTCGAATGTCGTCGTCGCCTCGGACGTCTCGTAGCACACGCGGACGAGCGACGCCGCGTGTCGGGCCTGCTCGAGCGTCTCCGCGACGACCACGCCGATCGGCTGGCCGCTGAACAGCACGTCGGGCCCCTGAAAGACCTTGAGCTGATCGCCGGACTGCGGGTCGACCCCTGGCCGCTCCTCGAAGCTGTGGTATGGCAATCGCGGCGGGTTCAGGTGCGTGAGGACGCCCAGCACGCCTGCGGCACGCTCCGCCTCGGCGGTCTCGATCGCCGTCACGCGTCCCCTGGGCACCGTGCTCGAGACCAGGGCCGCGTGAGCCAGGCCGGGCACGTCGAACTCGGCGGCGTACCGCGCCGTCCCCGTGACCTTGGCGCGCCCGTCGACGCGGCTGATCGGCTGTCCGATCAGATCGCTCATGGGTGACCCCCGACGACCTGGAGCGCGCGCTCCACCGTGCGCCGGAGCAACTCGACCTTGAAGGCGTTGCCGGGGCGGGGCTGCGCGCCCTCGACGGCCCGCGCGGCGGCGGTGGTGAAGACGTCGGGGTGCGCACGCTGGCCCGCGAGCGCCTCCTCGACCGGGAACAGCCGCCACGGCCTGGTGGCCACGCCGCCGACGCCGACGCGCGCCTGGCCGATCACGCCCCCGTCGACGTGAAGCGCGACGGCCGCCGACACGAGGGCGAACTCGAAGCTCGTCCGGTCGCGAACCTTCAGATAGTGCGAGCGGCGAGCCAGCGCGGAGGTCGGGATCGCCAGGGCCGTGATCAGCTCACCGTCTTTCAAGATGGTCTCGAGGTGCGGCGTGTCCCCCGGAAGTCGGTGGAGCTCGGTGAGCGGAACGGTGCGGGTCCCTTCCGGGCCGGCGACCTCGACCCACGCGTCGAGAGCCACCAGCGCGACCGCCAGGTCGCCGGGATACGCGGCGATGCAGTGCGCGCTGCCGCCGAGCACGGCGTTCATCCGATTCCGGCCGTCCTGAGCGGGGCATCCCGAGCCCGGCTCACGCTTGTTACAGGGCGTCGCCACGTCGCGGAAGTAGAGACACCGGGTGCGCTGCAGCAAGTTTCCGCCGATCGTGGCCACGTTACGAACCTGGGGCGAGGCGCTCGCGAGCAGGGCCTGGGCGACGACGGGGAACTCGCGCCGGATGTCGGGATCATCCGCGACGTCGGCCATGCGACAGAGCGCCCCGATGCGCGCGTGCCCGGGCGTCATCTCGATGCCGCTCAGCGGAAGTCGGTTGATGTCGATGAGCTCCGACGGCGCCCTGATCCCCTCCTGCAGGAGCTGCAACATGTCGGTCCCGCCGGCGATGAACTCCGCCCCCCGCCTCCCGGCGACACGCGTGATCGCCGCCTCCGCGGTCTGCGCCGCCGCATACGCGAAGGGCATCATCGGTCAGGCCACCCTCGCCGCCGCGTCCTTCACGGCGGCGACGATGTTGGTATAGGCACCACACCGGCACAGGTTGCCGCTCATGTGCTCGCGGATCTCGGCGTCGGAGTGCGCTCGCCCCTCGAGGAGGAGGCCGACGGCCGACATGATCTGCCCCGGCGTGCAGTAGCCGCACTGAAACCCATCGTGCTCGATGAAGGCGGACTGCACGGGATGCAGAGCCCCGTCGCCGGCCAGTCCTTCGATCGTCGTGATCGCCCGATCTTCCTGCATGACGGCCAGCGTGAGGCAGGCGTTGATCCGCTTGCCCTCGAGCAGCACGGTGCACGCCCCGCACTGCCCGAGGTCGCAGCCCTTCTTGGTTCCCGTCAGATGTAGGCGGTCGCGCAACGCATCGAGCAGCGTCGTCCGCGCATCGACGGTGACGTGATGCCGCACGCCGTTGACGGCGAGCGTGATGTCGAACTCCTGCCGGGGCTCCGGAACATCCATATCCGTCGCCCACGTCGCAATAACGACGCCAACACGAACGTGATACCTTGTTGGCCGGTTTTCGAACGCACCATGGAGGGGAGCATGGCTTCGAATCTGGAGGACCGGTTCCAGACCTTGCACGAGATCGCCAAGGCCGCCCGGCTACACCTCAAGCAGGGCGACTGGGACTACCTGATGGGCGGGGCCGAGAGCGAGACGACGCTGCGGCGCAATCGCCAGGCGCTCGACTCGGTCGCCTTCCGGCCGCGGGTGTTGCGCGACGTCTCCAAGGTCGACACGTCGTCGACGTTCCTCGGCCGCCCCGTCCGCATTCCCGTGATGCTGGCGCCCATCGGCGGTCTCGAGACGTTCGATCCCGGTGGGGGCGCGACCGTCGGCCGCGCCTCGGCGGAGTTCGGGGTGCCCCACATGCTCAGCTCCGTCTGCCACCCCGGCCTCGAGGCCGTCGCGGCGGCCGCCGACAACTTCCGCATCTTCCAGCTCTACGTGCGCGGCGATGACGCTTGGGTCGACGACCACGTCAAGCGCGCGCGCGACCACGGATACGCCGCGTTCTGCCTCACCGTCGACACGGCCTCGTACAGCCGGCGTGAACGGGACATCGCCACGCGCTACGTCAAGCCGTGGCGCCAGCGCGCCACCGGCTTCGCCTACCAGGCGGGGCTCAACTGGGACCACGTCAAGCGCTTCAAGGACCTGCACGATCTCCCGCTGATCCTCAAGGGCGTCGCCACCGCGGAGGACGCCGGGCTGGCCTGTGAGCACGGTGTGGAGCTCGTCTACGTCTCGAATCACGGCGGCCGCCAGCTCGACCACGGGCGGGGCTCGCTGGAGGTGCTGCCCGAGATCGTCGCCGCCGTCGCGGGGCGCGCCGGCGTCATCATGGACGGCGCGTGCATGCGCGGCACCGACGTCGTCAAGGCGCTCGCGCTCGGGGCGCAGATCGTCGGTATCGGACGCCTCCAGGGCCTCGGCCTGGCCGCCGCGGGACAGGCCGGGCTCGTGCGTGCCCTCGAGCTGCTGGAGGAAGAGATCCGGATCTGCCTCAGCCTGCTCGGCGTGGATCGGACCGCGGCGCTCGATCGCTCGTACCTGCACGCCGCCACGCCCGTGACCCCGCCGCACGTCACCAGCGCGTTTCCACTCCTGCACGAGGGCTACTGAGATGCCTGAATCCATTCCCGCATCGCTGATCGTCGACATGCTCAAGGACCTGTTCGCCAAGGAGCGCGGCGGGACGCCTCACGAGCCGCTCGGCTGGGTGCTCAGTGTCCCCGACACGCACCAGAAGACGGTCCTCGCCGCCCTCGACAAGGAGCCGGACAAGCAGCGGGGCATTCGCGTGCTGACGTGCGCCACCGAGGATGAGGCCAATGGCATCGCCGCCGGGCTCTGGATGGGCGGCGAGCCTGTCGTGGTGATGATCCAGCACGCCGGCCTCTACGCCTCCGTCAACACGCTGCGCGGGATCGCGATGGACGGCAAGGTGCCGATCTTCTACCTGATCGGCCTGCTCAGCCGCGAGAAGGACAAGGACCTGCACGAGTCGCGACACTCGATGGTGCGCTACGCCGAGCCCCTGCTCGACACGTTCGGCGTCCCCCACGCGCGGCTCGAGGGCCCCGATGACGTCCACCTGATCCCCGAGTACTACCGCCTGAGCCGGGAGCGCCGCGGGCCCGCCGTGCTCCTGGTCGGCCTGGAGACGAGCTGATGGCCATGAAGCCCGAGGACGTGCTGCGCGCCATCGCCGCGGCGCGCGGCGACGCGATCTGCATCCCCACGATGACGACCGCCCCCGCGTGGCGGGAGATCGCCCCCGATGATCTGTCCATCACCTGCCAGGGCTTCATGGGCGGCGCCTCCACCCTCGGCCTCGGGCTGGCGCTGGCGCGGCCGGAGCGGCGCGTGATCGTGTTCGACGGCGACGGCTCGCTCCTGATGCAGCTCGGCTCGCTGGCGACGATCGCCGGGGCGCGACCGCGTAATCTGGTCCATCTGCTCTTCAAGAACGGCGTGTATCACACGTCGGGCGCGCAGGAGATCCCCGGCGGGCTCACCGTCGACTTCGTGCAGATGGCCAAGGGCGCCGGCTATCGCGAGGCCTTCAGCATCAAGGACATCGGCGAGTTCCGCCGGCGCTTGCCGTCGATGCTGACCGCCGAGGGCCCGCTGTTCGTCGAGCTGATCACGGGCCTGTCCGAGCAGACGCCCATGACCGTGCGCGGCGCCGGCACGCCGTTTCCCCAGCAGGTGGAGAAGCTTCGGGGCCGGCTGGTCGGCAAGGCCTGAGCATGGAGTTCGGGCTCTTCACCGAGTTCCAGTCCTCCGCGGGGCGGACGGACACCGCCGCGTTCGACGAGTCCATCGCGCAGATGAAGGCGGCCGAGGACTACGGCTTCGACGCCGTGTGGCTGGGCGAGCTGCACTTCCAGAAGGATCGCTCGGTGCTGGCGGCTCCGCTCACCGTCGCCGCGGCGCTCGCAATGGCCACGCGCCGGGTGAAGCTCGGCATCGCCGTCCAGGTGCTGCCGCTCAGCCATCCGCTCCGGCTGGCCGAGGACGTGGCGACGGTCGATCAGCTCTCCAAGGGCCGCCTCGATTTCGGCGTCGGGCGCAGCGGGCTGCCCGGTCATTACCAGGGCTTCAACATCGCCTACAGCGAGAGCCGCGATCGGTTCCTGGAGACGCTGGAGATCCTCCGCAAGGCGTGGACGCAGGAGCGCTTCTCGCACAAGGGGCACTACTTCGAGTTCAACGACGTCTGCGTGATGCCCAAGCCGCACCAGCGACCGCATCCCCCCATCCGCGTCGCGGCCACGACGGAGGAGACCTTTGCGATGGTCGGCCGCATGGGGCTGCCCATCTTCGTGGCGCCCCGCACGACGGCGGTCTCGGAGCTCAAGCGCTTCATGGGCGGCTACCACGCGGGCCTCGCCGAGGCCGGCCAGGCCGCGGCCGCGGACATCTCGATCAGCATGCCCGTGTACGTCGCCGAGACGGACCGACAGGCGCGCGAGGAGGCCGAGACGAGCACCATGCACTTCTACCGCATCATCGCCCGCGCGCTGGGAGCCTCCGACGCCAGGGCCTGGACCAACGAGGCGCGCGAGGGCCGGGCCCAGCGATGGGCGGCACTGACCTACGGCGACGTCCTGCGCGAGCACGCGATCTTCGGCTCGCCGGAGTCGGTCACCGAGCGCCTCCTCGCGCTGCGCGAGGAGATCGGCTTCTCCAGCCTCTCGGCGTGGATGAACCCCGGCGGCTGGATCCCCGATGCCGGCGTCACCCGCTCGATGCGACTGTTCGCCGAACAGGTCATTCCCCGGCTGCGCTGAGCCCACTATGGATCTAGGACTGGCCGGGCGAGTCGCGATCGTCACGGGAGGAAGCCGAGGCATCGGCCGGGCGATCGCCCACGCTCTGGCGTCGGAGGGCGTCGACGTGGCCATCTGTGCCCGGCAGCGCCAGGCCCTGGACGAGGCGGCCAAGGCCCTCACGCAGGACACCGGACGCCGCATCATTCCCGTCGTGGCCGATACGATGAGCTCGGAGTCCGTTGCCCATCTGGTCGACGCCACCCTGACGGCGTTCGGCCGCCTCGACGTGCTGGTGAACAACGCCTCGACACCGGGCGGCATGGTGCGCGGGCCTCTCGCGGAAGCCGACGACAAGACCCTGCTCGAGGACATCGACACCAAGGTGGTCGGCTATCTGCGATGCGCCAAGGCGGTGGCGCCCCACATGCAGCAGCGCCGCTGGGGGCGCATCATCAACATCGGCGGACTCTCCGGTCGTCGCTCGGGCAACATCAGCGGCCTGCGCAACGCCGCCATCGTGCACCTCACCAAGACGCTCGCGGACGAGCTGGGCGCGCACGGGATCACCGTGAACCTGGTGCACCCAGGGCCGACGCGCACGGAGCGCACCGACGGCGAGACCGAGCGCCGAGCGGCGACCAACGCGATCCGGCGGATCGTCGATGCGTCGGAGATCGCTCAGGTCGTCACGTTCCTGGCGTCGACGAAGGCGGCGAACGTCACGGGCGTGGCCATCGACGCCAGTGGCGGGTCGATCCCGGTGATGTTCCAGTAAGGCTCAGGGCTTCTCGCTCAGAGACCCGCGTTCCATCGCCGCTTCGCAAGCCACCGCCGTCCACAGGAGAGCGCCCGTGCCGATACCAGCCCAGCTCGCACCCCAGATCGAGCAGTTCATCCACGACAACCCGCAGGGCGTGCTGACCTCGTTCAGGCGCAACGGCATGCCCCAGCTGAGCATCGTCACCGTGTACCCGCGTGACGGTGGCGTCGGGATCTCGATCACGGAAACCCGGATGAAGTTCAAGAATCTCCTCCGGGATCCGCGTTGCTCGGTGCTGATCTCGCACGCCGACTGGTGGTCCGGGTTCCTCGTGTTCGAGGGCACGGCCGAGCTCCTGCACTCCGGCAACACCGAGCCCGAGACCCTCCGCCTGGCGCGCCGGCGCATCTTCAGCGCCACCACGAGACGGCGCAGCGCGGACTGGGACGAGTACGACCGGATCGCGAACGAGGACAAGCGCGTCGCGATGGTGCTGCGGCCCGCGCACGTGTACGGCTCGGCGCTGGCTCGCCTGCGCGCGGCGCTGGGGAAATGAGGACCACGGCGGGGGGCTCGGCCAGCTTCGCCAGGCTCGTCCGCTCGCGATTCACGGCACCACCCGCTTGACGGCAAACACCTTCAGCTCGTCGCCCAATCGACTCATCGACAGCAGTTCGTTGGCGACTCGTATGACCAGGCGGCCACTCGCCTTCTCGAGCAACGTCTGGTTCAGGCGATAGGCCGTCCCGACCCGGGAAAACTGCTCCGTGGAGGGGGTCTTCGATCCGGCCCATTTCGTCCGGAAATGGTGGATGAGCTCGTACGGGTTCAGCGCCTCGCATCGCAGGCTCTCGATCGCAAACCCGTGCCGAGCGAGAACCAGGCTCAAGGACTTCGGAGAGAAGAGCTGGAGGTGCTCCGGAGGACTGACCACCGTCCACTCCGTGCCGAGCACCCGCGCGCTGATGCCCACGCCACTTGGCGTGGTGACGTAGAGCAGGCCGCCGGGCCGAAGGAGCTTGGACGCCTGGTTCAGGAACGGCAGTGGCGCGGGAAGATGCTCGATGACCCCGCCCATCACGATGACATCGAAAAACTCCTCGCTGAACGGCGCCGCCAGGAAATCAGCCCTGATGACACGGGCGAGACCGGCTCGTTTGCCGTTTTCGACGGCGAGCGTGGAGGTTTCGATGCCGTAGCTCTCCCATCCGAGCTTGTCGGCGGCATGGAGGTTGGCGCCGGCGCCGAAGCCGACGTCGAGCAGGCGGTTGTGCAGACGGTACCGGGCAAACCCGCTGACGACCTCGGTGAGGCGCTCGATCACGAACGATGGAAGAGTGGACAGGTCCTGCGCTTCGTAGGAATAGTCCCGATAGAGGGCCTCGAGCGTTCCCGCCGTCGGCGGGTCAGGGGTAAAGAGGTGACGGCATGCGTGGCAGCGACGGAAGTGGTAGCCGTTTTTCGTGCCGGCAGGCACGGACGGTCGGCCACAGGTGGGACACGATCCCATCGTTACGTCACGCAGCTTCGATGGAAGCTCGTTCACCGGGGCTCCCAGGGAGGTGGCGGGGTGCCGTCCGGCATGCGGGATTCGAACGCGGCCCCGAGCGACGCGAACATCCGGTACATCGCGGCCAGCGCGACGACCTCCACCGCGCCCGGGACAGTGAACGCCGAGGTGAGCCGGTCGAACACGTTCTGAGGCAGCATTTCCTGCCGAACGACGCAGCGCACCGCCGCCCGGACGTCCTCCAGGCCGTCCCCGAACCGCTGCAACGGACGGCCCGCTCCGATGGCCTCGAACAGGGCCGGCTCGACCCCGGCCCCGGCCGCCGTCTTGTCGTGCGTCTGCCACTCGAACGCGCTGCGCTGCTCCACCGCCGCCATCAGGACCTCGGCCTCGCGCACGCGCGGTGGCAGCACGGACTGGAACCGCACGAGCGTGCCCAGGGCCTGCAGCCGCTCGAACAGCTCGGGGTACGCCATCAGCTGCTCGTAGAAGCCGAGCGTCGGCAGACCGCGCTTGTCCAGCATCTCCTGGCGCTGCGCGCGCAGCGCGGGGGTCAGATGTCGCTCGAGGTCGGGAATCGTTGCCATGACGATCACTCCGCGAAGACGTCGGGATGGCGGACGGCGTCCGCCCAGGGAGCGATCGGCGTGGTGGCCTCGCGATCGCACCGAACGTCGACCAGCATCGGTCCGCCGCGCTCCACGAACTCCGCGAACGCGGGGGCGAGCTGCGATGGCTCGTCGACGCGCACGCCGCGCACGCCGAGCGCGGTGGCAAACGCCGCCCAGTCGTGGGTGGGCAGCTCGCACAGGCGTCCGGGCCCCTCGCCCATCTGGCGCGCGCGCAGATAGACGTTCCCCAGCGCGCTGTTGTTGAACACCACGTAGAGCACGTCGAGCCGATGCCGCGCCGCGGTCTGGATCTCCATCCCGTTCTGCAGCATGCAGCCGTCCCCGGTCACCACGGCGATCTTCGTCCCCGACAGCGCGACGGCGACACCGACGCTGGCGGCCACCGCCCATCCCATCGGACCCAGGCCGGTGGCCGAGAACATCCGGTTCGGCTGATACACCGAAAAGTAGTGACCGGCAAACGCGCGATGCGCGCCGGAGTCGATCAGCAAGGCCGCGTCACGCGGCAACGCCTTGCGCAGCTCCCCGACGATGCGCGAGGGATGAATGGGGACCGCATCCGAGGCGAGGTGGTCCGCGTCCAGGAATCGGGGGCGTCGCAAGAACTCATCCGCCCACCCACGTCTGGCCTTCGCGGTTCGACGCAGAGCGTCGGTCCATGGCCCGTCGCCCAGCGCACGCAACGCGGTGCGGACGTCCCCCGTGATCGCGTGCCGCACCGGGAAGTTGCGCCCGAGCTCGGCGGCGCACAGGTTCACGCTCGCCACGCCGAGGCGCGGCCGCAGGTGGGCGTTCCAGTCGAGCGTGTCGCGCTGGTTGAGGCTCGAGCCGAGCACCAGCAAGACGTCCAGATCCGAGCTCGTCAGGCAATCCTCCGCGGGGGGATGGCCGGCGTAGCCGAACATTCCCAGCGACAGCGGATGATCCTCCGGCAGCACCCCCTTCGCGCGGAACGTCGTCGCCACCGGAATTTGTAATCTCTCGGCCACGACGCGGAGGTCGTCGGCGGCATCGGAGCCGATCGCGCCGCTTCCGGCGAGGATGGCCACCCGGGTCGCCTGGCCGAGCGCGTCACGGCCGAAGCGGTCGAACGCCTCTCCGTCCAGAATGCGTGGAGGGTCCAGTGAGGCGCGAGGATGCCACAGCGGCTGGCCGACCTCCGCCTCCTGCACGTCGGTGGGCATCGCGATGTGGACCGGCCGGCGCCGGTCCGCCAGCATGCCGTGATAGGCGTCGCGCAGGAACTGCGGCAGGGCCTGCGGCGTGGGGACGATGTGCGACCAGCCGGTCAGGCTGTCGAACACGCGGAGATCTTCGACGCCCACCGGGGATGCGTCCTGAAAGGAGCCGCGGCCCTGCGCCGCGGTCGCGGTCTCGCCGCTGATGAGCAGCAGGGGCACGCCGTCCGCGCTGGCCGCGCCCATCGCGCCCACCGTGTTGAACGCTCCCGGGCCGCCGATGACCAGCACGGCTCCGAACGTTCGCGACGCCCGCGCGTAGCCGTCGGCCGCGTAGCCCGCCCCCGCCTCGTTGGCGCACACGATCGGGGTGACGATGCCGGCGCACACCGCGGAGAGGAACGGGTCGATCAGTGCTCCCACGAACATGAACACATGATCGACACCGTGCGCGGCAAGAGACCTCAGGACAAAGTCGGTCGCTTTCATTTCCATCCACCCCCAGCAGACTGACGGGACGTTCCGCGGAATCGATTCATGGCGCCGGCGCGCCGCGAGCGACGAGGGTGAGTCGGCGCTGGGCGGTCGGAACCCAGGTGGTCGCGCGGCCTTCTCGAGCCTCTCGGCCTGGGCGATCCGCCGCCGATTCCGACGAACCGAAGATCGCAGGCTCGCACAGGATCTCCTCGTAGCTCAGCGTGCCGAGGCGCTTGCGCCGAGAGGGTCATGCCCCATCTGAAGTAGAGCCACTGCAGTCCACGGGCGAGCCAACCGTTCCGTCGCCGGCCACGCCGGTCATGATCATGCGGATCACATCTTCGTGAGTCGCCGACGCTGTCCGTAGGCTGCCCACCGTGCGGCCGGCCTTCATGACCGTGATCCGGTCGGTGAGACCGAAGACGTGCGTGAGATTGTGGCTGATCAGCACCACCGCCACCCCGTGCGCGCGCAGATCGCGCACGAGCGCGTGGACTTCCGCGGTCTCGGCGACGCCGAGCGAGGCGGTCGGCTCGTCCAGGATCACCAGACGTGCGTTGAACGCCATCGAGCGGGCGATGGCCACGCACTGCCGCTGGCCGCCCGACAGGACCCGCACGGGGCGCCCCAGATGCGGCAGGCGGATGCGCAGCCGGTCGAGCAGCGCGCGCGCCTCCCGTTCCATGCGGCGGTGATCGAGGAGGAACCCACCGGCGCGGAGCCGTTCGCGACCGAGAAAGATGTTGGCGGGGACGTCGAGATTGTCGGCGAGGGCGAGATCCTGGTAGACGGTCTCGATGCCGAGGGCCTTGGCGTCGCGCGGACCGCGCAGGTGGACCGGACGGCCGTCGACGTGCACCTCGCCGGCGTCCGGCGCCACCGCCCCCGACAGCACCTTGATCAGCGTCGATTTGCCGGCAGCGTTGTCACCGACGACCGCATGCACCTCGTCGGGGTAGACGATGAGCCCCGCGCCGTCGAGCGCGCGCACGCCACCGTAGCGCTTGACGATCGCGCGCATCTGGACGAGCGGGGGCCACCGCGTGACCACGTCGCTACTTGCCCTGGGCGGCGATGACCTTCGCCCAGTCGGGCGCGGGCTTGTCCTCCGCCGCACCGAGATACGGCTTCACGTTGCTCTTGTCGACGATGACGACCGGGAGCGCGATCTCACGGGGCACCTTCTCACCGCGCAGATGCTTCACGGCGGCGGTGACCGCGATGTAGCCCTGATCGTGGCCGCTGTAGTCGGCGCTGGCCAGCATGCGGCCCTTGTCGATGGCGGCGGCCCCGTCGGGGATGGCGTCGATGCCGGCCACCTTGGTCTTGCCGCCACGTCCGGCCGCTTCCAGCGCCTCCACCACGCCGACCGCCATGTCGTCGTTGGCGCAGACGACGCCGTCGATCGCCGGGAAGCGTTGCATGAGGTTCTCGAAGACCTGCACCGCGGGCAGGCGCCGGTAGTTGCCGGGCTGCGAGGCGAGCACCTCGATCCCCGGATACTCCTTGACTGCGCGCTCGAAGCCCTTCTTGCGGTTCTGAGCGGTGATGGCCGCGGGGACGCCGTCGATGTGGACGATCTTGCCCTTGCCCCCCAGCGCCTTGAAGAGGTACTTGGAGATCTCGTAGCCGATCGTCTCATCGTCGGAGCCGACGTAGGTCACGTAGTCGACGTCACTCATCTTGTTGCCGAAGTTCACGAGCGGGATGCCGGCCTTGGTGACCTTCTGGACGGTCGGCACGAGGGCCTTGTAGTCCACCGGGACGAAGACGAAGGCGTCCGGCTTGCGGACGATCCAGTCCTCGACCTGACGGGTCTGGTCCTCGATGTTGTCGGGACGCGCGGGCGCGGCGTGCTCGATCTGCACGCCAAGCGTCTTGCCGGCCTTGTCGGCACCGGTGCGGACGGCCTTCCAGTAGGGGTTGGTCACATTCTTGGTGAACACGACGAGCTTGAGCGGCTTTTGCGCCGCCGCAGTTCCGAGCGCGAGCGCGGCCAGGACGAGGGCGAGCGAGACCAGGATGGTTCGACGCATGACGGCCTCCTTCTCACGAGGCGGTGGCGCCGCCGTGGGCCGTCGCCACCAGGTGGTCGGTGAGCACAGCGAGGATCACGATCGTTCCGAACACGAACGGCTGCCAGAACGTTTTCACGTTGAGCAGGTTCATCGCGTTCACGACGAGGGCGAGGATGACGGATCCGGCCGCGGTGCCGGCAATCCCTCCCACTCCGCCGAAGAGCGACGTCCCGCCGAGCACGACGGCCGCGATGGCGGCGAGCAGGAGATCTTCACCGATGCCAGAGTCCGCGGCGTTGACGCGGGCGATGACCACGAGGCCGGCGAAGGCCGCGAGGGCGCCACTGAGCCCGTACACCGCCACCAGACGACGCTGCACCGGCATGCCGGCCAAGCGGGCCGCGACAGGGTTGCCCCCGATCGCGTACACGGCCCGGCCGAACGGCGTGTGGCGAAGCACGACGTGCAGCAGCACGAGGAGCACGAGCATGACGACGACGGGCACGGGGATGCCGGCCACGAAACCCGCGCCGAGTTGGCGGAAGCCCGGCGGAAATCCGTGGATCACCTCGCCGCGCATGAAGACGTAGCCGAGGCCGTGGGCGATCCACAGCATGCCGTAGGTTGCGACGAAGGCGGGTAGCCGGACGTACGCCACCAGCACGCCGTTGAGCACACCGCAGCCGATCCCCGCCCCGAGCGCAGCCGCGATCCCCGCCGCCACGTGACCGCCGGCGATGAGTGATGCCCCTAGACAGGCGGACAGCCCCAGTACCGCGCCCACCGACAGGTCGATGCCGCCCGTGAGCACGCAGAGGGTCAGGCCGGCCGTCATCACGAACTGCAGCGCGGCTTGACGTAATACGTTGAGCAGGTTGCCGGCCGTGAGGAAATGCGGGCTGAGTGCCGCGACCACGACGGCGAGGACAACGATGGCCGCGACGCGCGAGACCACCAGCAACAGCCGCTCCGGCACGATCGCGTGCGCGACGGCGCCGGCCGGGAGTGCGAGCGCTCTCACGCGCGCCCGCGCAAGGCGTCGAGGCCCACCGCGCCGATGATGACGATGCCGATGACCGCGACCTGCCACTCGGTGGACAGCCCGATGAGGTTGAGCCCGTTGCGCAGCACTCCGACGGCCAAGGCCCCCAGCACGGTCCCTCCGATTCCGCCCCGGCCCTTCTCGAAGCTGGTGCCGCCGAGCACGGCGGCGGCAATGGCGTCGAACTCGAGACCCACGCCGATCGTCGGATGCGCGGCGTTCATGCGCGCCGTCATGATGAAGGACGCCAGCGCCGCCAGCAGACCGGCGAATCCATACACCGCGACGTGCCATGCCCGCACCCGAACGCCCATGAGGGCCAGCGCCCGGCGGTTGCCGCCGATGGCGTAGACGTACCGCCCGAAGCGCGTGCCGTGCAGGAGCAGGCCGGTCACGGCGAAGACCGCCACCGTGGTCCATACCGGTACCGGTATGCGGGCGGCGATGCCCTCGTTGAACCAGCGTACGACGGCGGGAAGGCCGGTGACCGAATGGCCCTCGGTCAGGACCATGGCCAGGCTCTGCGTCATGCCGAAGGTTCCGAGCGTCACCACGAACGCGGGCAGACCCACGCCGGCCACGAGCAGCCCGTTCAGGATCCCGAACGCGAGACCGATCACCAGCGCGAGCGCCATCGCCGCGGCGAGCGACCAACCCGCGGTGAGCACGAGCGCCGCACTCACCCCGGCCAGGCCCAGCAGCGGGCCCATCGACAGATCGATCCCCTCCGTGAGCATCACGAGTGTCATGCCCAGCGCCAAGATCGTCAACACCGCCGCCTGCAGGACGACGTTGACAAGGTTGGCGGGTGTGGCAAAGCTGCCGGTGGTGGCGCCGAACACGACGCCGAGGCCGACGAGCAGGTAGGCGGCGCCGGGGACGGCGCGCAGCATCGCCTAGCGGAAGACGGCCAGTGTCGGCGCCGTGCCCAGAAAATCCTCGCGGGGGGGCGCGAACACCTCGACGGTCTCGCTGTCCTCGAGGAACCGGTTCTCATGGACGACGCCGCCCGGAATGACTCCCATCTCACCAGGACCGCAGATTCTCATCTCACCGTCGAGCGTAAATTCGATCCGTCCCTTGAGCACCCAGAAAATCTGCTCGTGCGGGTGGCTGTGGGGTGGCGCATAGGCTCCCGCCTTCACCGACCACCAGGTGAACATGAGCTGGGCGCCGGTGAGGACGCGCCGGGTGATCTTGTCGCTCACGCGCTCCTCCGGGAGCCGCATCAAGTCGTGGAACCCTGTCATCGCAGCGATCATGACGTCGTCCTCGTCGCGGTGTCGTACAGCCGGTCAGGGTGTTCGACCGGCATCGTAGCAGGTGGCGGGCGCGAGAGCGCTCCGATTCAGCGCTGGACGTTCGGGACCCAGGCGGTGGTGCGGCCGCCGATGGTGGCGTAGCGGATCGGCTGGCCGCGCGAGGTCATCGCCATGTCGCTCTTGCCCCAGCGGTCGTGGAAGAGCCAGCGGCGGGGGAAGCGATCACTGTCCGAGCCCACGCGCACGGCGAACGCGACGACCGACCGGATCTTGTCGCGCAGCTTCCGCAGCTCGGCGTCGCTGAGCGACGACGCCCGGCGCCGGGGATCGATGCCCGCCTGGTAGAGGACTTCGTCCGCGATCCAGTTGCCGACGCCCGCGGCGACGGATTGATCCAGCAGTACCGCCTTGATCGGCGCCGACCGCCCGCGTAGCAGCTCGGTAAACTTCCGCGGCGTCGGCACCCCGAGGAGCGCGTCGAAACCGAGCAGGCTGATGGGAGGCTCGGCCGCGGGATCGTGGCGGAGGCGAACGCGGCCGAGGCGACGGGCGTCGGCAAACACCAGCTCGCCCCCATCATCGAAGGTCAGCCGCAGCTTCGCGAACCGCGGCGGCCAGTCCGCGCGCGGATGCTTCGCCCCACTCGACACGAGCTTGACGCTCTTCCGTCCCGGCACGTGAAATCCGCCGGTCATCCCGAAGTGCAAACACGGCCACGGCCGCCGATCCAGCTCGAACCACAGATGCTTGCCATGCCGATGCACCCCGACGACCCGTCGCCCCACCAGCGCCCGCCTCACCCGCGCGGCGGAGACACGATCGAACACGATCGGATCATCCGCACACCACACCCGCACGATCCGCCGCCCCACCGCGACCCTGCGCGCGATGACCCGCGCCGCCTCCACCTCAGGAAGCTCAGGCATGAAGCATGTGCGGGCTCAGCCGTTCACGGGCAGGGTGGCCCGGGGGGGCGCAGCGGCTACCGGAAGAGCGATCGCGCGATGACCATGCGCTGGACTTCCGACGGCCCCTCGCCGATGCGCCGCACTCGCGCCTCGCGATACCAGCGCTCCAGCGGAAATTCCTTGGACACCCCGTACCCGCCATGGATCTGCACCGCGCTGTCGACCACCCGCCCGAGCACCTCGCTCGAGTACAGCTTGGCGATCGAGGCCTCCACTCGCGCGTCCTCGCCGCGATCCGCCTTCCACGCCCCCTCCCAGATCAGCCAGCGCGCCGCCCGCAGCTCGACCTCGGCGTCGACCAGCATCCACTGGATGGCCTGGCGATCCTTCAGGCGGGCGCCGAACGTCTCGCGGTGCTTGGCGTGCTCGATGGCCATCCGGTGCGCGGCCACCGCCACGCCGAGATTGGTCGCCGCATACGGGAAGCGCTGGCGGACGAGGCCGCCGAGCGCCAGGTCGAGCCCGCGTCCCTCCTCGCCCACGAGGTTCTCGGCGGGGACCCGGCAATCTTCCAGCGAGACCTCGCACGGCACCGCGGCCGTGCGGATCGTGCGGATCGGCCGCGCGGTGAACCCCGGCGTGCCCTTCTCGACGATGAACGCGCTGATGCCCCCCCGCCCCTTGGCCCGGTCGGAGCGGGCGAAGACGACCCCCCACTCGGCGACGTCCGCGTGCGAGATGAACATCTTGGTGCCGTTCAGCACCCACTGATTGCCCTGCTTGACCGCGCGCGTCTGGATGGCGTTGGCCGGATCGGATCCGCCGCTCGGCTCCGTGATGGCGAAGAACGTGCGATACCCATCACGGACCGCGGGCATCGCATAGCGCTCGATCTGCTCGCGCGAGCCCCCGAAGATGAACGCCGCGGGCGGGCGGCCGAAGACGCTGCAGCCGGGGTTGTAGAGGCCCATGCGGTGCTGCGCCATCTCCTCGAGCACGACGGACATGGCGAACGTGTTGAGGCCCCCGCCTCCGTATTCCTCGCGCACGCCCAGGCACCAGAGGCCGGCCGTCTTGGTCTTGGCCGACAGCCGCCGGAAAGCGCACGATCCGGCGCACCTGTTCGCGGAGCACCTGCAGCTCGTCGGGGAGGCGATAGCCGCCGAAGGGGTCCGTCACGCGGGACAGTATAATCGCTGCCGAGTGCCAATGCCGTATCGGTCCCGCATGCAGTACGAGCCGCAGGACGTGGCAGTGCGAGGTGAGCCGCGCCGAGCGGCGAGCCGAGCGGTGAGATGATCGGAAATCGGGCTGGGGCCCCGCCGTCCGAGGCGAGTGATCAGGAGGACATCATGACGCGCCACCACCTCGTGGCTTGCTCGCTCGCGGCCGCCGTCGGCGTCCTGGCCGGCGGTGCCGGCGCCGCCGATCCGACCCTCGTCCGCGTCAAGCTGTTCGGCGGGCTCTCGAACCTTCCGATCTTCGCCGGCCAGGCCAAGGGCTTCTTCACCAAGCACGGCCTCCGCGTGGAGACGGAGCAGACGCCGGATTCCGACGTCCTGCGCAAGGGCCTCGCCGACGGGGCCTTCGAGATCGCCGCCGCCGGCATCGACAACGCGCTCGCCATGGTGGACACCGCCGGCGCCGACGTCATCATCGTGATGGGCGGCGACAGCGCGATGAACTCCCTGATCGTCCAGCCGGAGATCCGGTCCATCGCCGAGCTGCGCGGCAAGCAGGTGATCGTCGACGCCCCGAACACGGCGTACGCGCTCGTGGCCAAGAAGATCCTCGCCCTGAACGGCCTGACGGCGGGGCGCGACTACACCGTCGTGCCGACCGGCGGCACGCCCCGACGGTTCCAGCTGATGAAGGACAACCATGACCACGCGGCGACGATGATGGGGCCGCCCTTTTCGATCATGGCCGAGAAGCTCGGGATGCGAAATCTCGGGTCGGCGGTCGCCCTCGTCGGGCCCTACCAGGGGACCGGCGCCTTCGTCATGCGACGGTGGGCCCAGGGCAACGCCGACACGCTGGAGCGCTACATCCGCGGCCACGTCGAGGCGCTGCGGTGGGCGCTCCATCCGGCGAACAAGGCCGAGGTCGTCGCCTTCATCGCCGAGCGTTACAAGCTGCCCCCGGACATCGCGGAGAAATCCTACGCGATGGCGATCGATCGCGCCGACGGGCTGGCGCCCGACGCTCGGCTGAACGTCGAGGGCCTCCGCAACGTGCTCGCCCTGCGCGCCGAGATCGAGCGCGCCGGCGCCAAGGCGCAGCCCGCCGAGAAGTACTACGACCTGGGCTACTACCAGCGCGCGCTGGCGGCGACGGGGCGCTGAGACCTAGCAGGCTGCGGAAAAAGGCCCATCTGCTTCGTTGGCGCCCTCGGCCGCACGCTCAACGTACAGGGAGTACGCCTCGCGTACGGCTGTCGGGCGCCGCCTCGCATCTGGACCTTTTTGCGCAGCCTGCGGGTTTTTCCGCAACCTGCTAGCCCGTCAGAGCCCCCAGATCTTCAGGCGAGCGGGGACGATCCGGAACATCACGCGGTCGGGTGGCATGGCGGCGCCGCCCCAGAGCTTCGCCAGCCGGGGATCGTACTTGGCGTGGAAGCGCGCGACGAGCCCGCGTCGCTCGGGGCCGTCGGGCAGGAACTCCGCGCGTCCCTGCACGGTCACGCCCGAGATCGCGCCGCCTTCCGACACGCGCTCGGCGACCACCGAGACGCGGGGATCCCGGCGCAGGTTCCGGACCTTCTGCGTTCCCTCGACGCTGATCATCGTGAGCGCCGCCGGATCGTGCAGGAACCACATCGGCATCGCCAGCGGCGCGCCGTCGGCCTGCACGGTGGCGAGCACGGCGACCTCCTTCGTCGTCAGGAACCGCTGGACGCGAGGGTCGTCGAGGATCAACGCGGCGTCAACGTGGCGCGGCCGGCGGTGCTGTCGACGGTCAGCGTGAAGTAATCGAGGACGTCACGGCCGAGGAGGCCATCGCCGGTGTCGCTCGGCAGCTCGAGCACGACCACGCGAAGCGGCCCCACGCGCGAGCCCGCCACCTCGACCTCGGGCAAGGTCAGCTCGCGGCCCAGCGCGCTCCCGGTCACGCCGAGGATGCGGACGGGACGCCCGCCATCGGCGCTGAGCCCCGTCCGTGCGAAGGCCGTCGGCGAGATCACCGTGCGATCGGCGCCGGTGTCGAGGATGAGCCGCAAGCCCACCCCGTTGATCACGACCCCGGTGACGATCGGCGCGCCCCCCACGAACCGCATGGCGCCGGCCTCGCGATCACGACGCGTCTCCATCGTCGCCTCGCGCGGGCGCGGGCTGCCGATGTCGCGGGCGTCCGCCCGATAGGGCTCCGGGATGGAGCCGAGCTCGCTCGTGTAGTGCCGGACACCGCTCGCATCCGTCCACTGGTACAGCTCCGCCGCGGCGGGCGCGACCATCGACGCCGCCGCGAGGAGCAGGCAGAGCGCGCTCGCGAGCCGTGGCCTCATGCCGAAGGCCGAGCTACAGGACGACCTTGCGCGCGCGCAGGGCGGCGATCTCGCCGGGCGAGTAGCCCAGCTGCTCGAGCACCGCGTCGGTGTGCTGTCCGCGCAGGGGTGCCGCGGTGCGAACGCCCGCCTGCATCACCGAGAACTTCACGGGCGTGCTGACGACGGGAATCTCGCCGAGCACCGGATGGGTCACCCGATCGATCATCCCGCGGGCGCTCGTCTGGGGATCCTCCATCACCTGGTCGACGGTGTTGACCGGCGTGGCGGGGACGCCGGCTTCCTCCAGCGCCTTCAGCAGCGGCTCGCGCTCCATCCCCCCGATCGTCCGCTCGAGCATCGCCTCGAGCTCGGCGCGATGCTTCACGCGATCGACGTTCTTGGCGAAGCGCGGGTCGCTGCCGAGCTCGGTCAGGCCGAGGGCCGGGGCCAGCCGGCCCCAGAACCGGTCGTTGGCGGCGGCGATGAAGATCCACTGGCCGTCCTTGCAACGGAACGTCCGGTACGGCGACAGCGAGGGGTGGCCCGAGCCGAGCGCCTTGGGGATGGCCCCCGTCAACAGATAGCCCTCGGCGTGGAAGGCGAGCAGGCTCACCGCGGTCTCCAGCAGCGAGCCGTCCACGCGCTGGCCGCGTCCCGTGCGCTCGCGATAGAGCAACGCGTTGACGACGCCGAAGGCGGTGATGATGCCGGTGGACAGATCGAGGAACGACACGCCCGCGCGCACGGGCGCCCCCCCGGGCTCGCCCGTGATCGACATGATCCCGCTGAAGGCCTGCATGAGGGCCTCGTAGCCCGCCGAATCCTTGCGAGGGCCGGTGCGCCCGAACGCCGAGATCGAGCAGTAGATCAGCCGAGGGTTGATGGCGGACAGCGCGTCGTACCCGAGCCCGAAGGACTCCATCGTGCCCGTGCGAAAATTCTCGATGACGACGTCGACGGTCGCGGCCAGCTGCTTGACGATCGCCACGCCCTCGGGGGCCTTGAGATCCAGCGTCATGCCGCGCTTGTTGCGATTGAAGAGGAGATAGGCCGCAGATTCCCCGTCCTTGTGGGGCGGCCAGGTGCGCGACTCGTCGAGATCGTTCACCCCCTCGACCTTGAGGACGTCGGCGCCCATGTCCGCGAGCATCGCCCCGCACCAGGGGCCGGCGATGACCCGGGAGAGATCGAGCACACGGATACCTTCGAGCGCGCGGACTGGCTCAGACATGGTGACTAAGATAGCGGAACTACGCGACCCAGACCACCTCGAGATTCGCGCGTTCGGCGGCCGCCCGCTGCCGGCCGTCGGCGGTGACGAATGGCACACGCCATCCCAGCCTGTCGCCAAGCACGAGAGCGGACGCGACGTGAATCGCGTCCAGGGTCGCGATCACCGTCTGCCTCAGAACCGACTCGGCTCGGGCGAGAATCGCCACCTCGACGTCTATCAAACGGAGGCGTGCGCGGTCACGGTCGACGCGGCCGAGCGTCACGGTAGCGGCCGCTTCGCTCATCTCGCCCGTGCGCATGCGACGGATGATCGCGGATGTGGCCTCGACGGTGACGAGAGCGGAGCAAATTGGCCGAAACCGGCGAAACGCGTCGCGCGCGGCCCGCGATCCAGGCTCCTCGACGTATCGCTTCAGAAACACGCTCGTATCGAAATAGGCGACCGTCGCCATCAGCGTTCGTCTCGTTCCTTGCGCAGGGTCTCGCTGATCGGCTCCCCTTTGATGCGTATCGGACGGATTCGCGGCAAGGGACCACGCACCAGCGCCCGCCGCAACAGCCCTGCCGCCTCGAGCCTCCGGAGCCCGGC
>WNGF01007889.1_pt1 | contig 30071 bp, 32 predicted proteins | sample 5400641 | NCBI WGS metagenome assembly WNGF01 (sample SAMN13153371, study PRJNA577476) | soil metagenome | isolation source: 80 cm soil or saprolite under grassland replicate 2 | place: USA:California | collected 2016-06-15 | reverse complement strand
TCGCCACCGAGTCCGTGATTTCGATCGTGGCGTACTGGCGCTCCATCGCTTGCCTGGCGGCCACAGAGAGGTTCGCGGGAAGAGCGGTCGGTCGAAGCAGCGGCAAGGTTGTCGACAGATATGCAGAGCCACTCGCATCGCCGCTATTCAGCCCCTGAATCCACGATCTGCCGAAGTCCCAACGACTCGGGTCGTGAGCCGTAATGGGAATCGTAGGAATCCGGTAGCGGTCCATGTTGCCCAACCCTTGCGCCATCCGCAGGACGGTCAAGTACTCGGCCCGCAGCTCAGCGTAGTGCTGCTGCATCCGGTATGCGATGAGCGTCGTCTGGACCAGGTTGGCCGGGTCGATGACCACGAACTGCGCGTGCGCCGGAGGTGCTACAAGGCTCACAATGGTGACGATCAACAAGAGGCGACGGAACATAGAATCCTCCCTGTCAGAACGGGCTCGGCAGACCAGGCGCCACATATGCCGGCAGCTCGATATCGCTGGTGAGATACACCTTCACGCGATGTCCCTCGCGGATGGTGATCGTCGGAAGTCTGTTGAGAAATCGATTCATCACCTGGAGCGTGGCTTGCGATGTCGCGTCGCCGACCCCGCCGGCGATGACTACCGTTCGATTACCGTCGCCACCGCCTAAGCCAGCGCTTCCCAGGTACTGCGAGAGCCCGCTGATCAGGCCGACGGCTGCGGCCGCTCCAAACGTGGAGAGGTAGTGCTGGTTGACTTGGTCGCGAAGGCCGGCGTCACCGATCTGATTGAGTCCCAGGAACTGATCGAGCCGGTACGTGCGGCCGTCAGGCATCAACAGGCGGTGGAATGACACCGCGAGCCGGGTCTCGCCGAAGGTCTGCACAGGTTTGGTTTCTCCGAGAATGCGCGCGCCCGCGGGAATGAGCACCTGCCGTCCCGTGTGCGAGTAGAGAGCGATCGTTACGAGACAGTTCACGGGCGCCGCGCTCGTGCCATCCAGCCGATTGGTGAGAACCGTATCGATGACGGTCCCTTCGAGCACGCGATGGAGAGGGCCCGCTGCGCTGATGGCCGGGGTCTGATCCGGAGTTGTCCGCGCCTGGTTGTTCGAGCGGGCTTGAGGCGTCGGTATTGCCGCGGTTGTCTGCGGCGGGAACTGCGCCGTCGGATTGGCGGTCAGTCCGGCGGTTCTCGCTGTAGCTCTGACGACAGCATCGGCCACATCGTCCACAGACGGACCAGTGGAATCGGACCGCGCGGGCGCGTTCGCCTGTGACGTGTTTCGGCCGATGTCGGGCCGGTCGTTTTCCGGGCGGCGGCTCAGAACGACGTTACTGGCGAAGAGGCTCTCGTATTCGCGCCGCTTGCGATCGGCCGCGATGGGATCCTGTGGCGGCGGAGGCTGAGTGTCGTCGTACTGAACGGTCTGCGCACTTGGAATCGGCGCGGTCGCCTGTGCGTCTCTCATCGCTTGCGCTTCGAGAAGCCGCAAGCGGTCTTGATAATCGCGGACCCGGTCCGCACTGGGAGGCTGGACCGGCGCGGCCGTCGTCGCCGGGCGGGCCGGAGGATCCGGCCGCCCGACGATCAACATGATCGCGAGCATGCCAACGGCGACTCCAGCCATGATCCACGTCTGCACGCCGCGAGGCAGGACTCCGCGTGGAACGGGCCGATGGTCTGAGACCGTCGCCGATGGCGGGTCGGACTGGAGGTTAGCGGCGGGAGGTGCTTCGGCCATACATCACCGCCCCTGTTGCAGGAACTCGAAACGCTCCTTGCCGAGCGCCAGGTAGGCCTTGTCGAGCACCTTCGGCACGACGTAGGTGCCTTCGTGCACTTGGAAGTTCAATAGTGCTGGCTTACCGTCTTTGACTTCGTAGAGCGCCGGTAGCTCGGTCGCATCCGCCTTGATGTACGTGAACTGGCGGTCGTTCCAGATCGCGCGCACGAGGAACGGCTTCACGTAGCGGGGCGAGCCGTACACGAATTGAAGTTTGCCGGGGTACTGCTGCTGGTACGCGGCGATTGAATCAACAACACGCCTATTCGCCGCGTCCACCGCCGCCTTCGCTTCCGCCAGCTCCGTCTGCAAATCTTCGACCTGCGCCGCGCTGTAATACTTGGGCTTTCCTTGCGGCGCGTTGGGATCGGCGTTCACGTAGACCTTGAGATCCGGCATTGCCGCGCCGTTCTTCTCCGTGAGTAGGAACGAGTACACGGCGCCGCTCGCCGTCACGAGATTCATGTTCGTCGCGGCACCTTCCTTCGCGGGCTTCACATGCGCGATGTTGTGGGTCGAGCTGATGACCCAGAAGTCCTTGTCCCCGCAGATGACGTCGAGAATCTCTTCGCCCTCAGGGAGCACCACCATCGTCGTGTAGCGAAGGCGAGTCTGCAGGGAGATCAGGCTTCGCGCCGATGCCGACACCTCTCGAATGCCAGTGCCGGTCGTCTGCGCAGACACCAATCCGGATGAGGACGCCACGAGGGCCAACGCAAGAGCAGGGCCGAGGATTTGAGCCGACATGCAACACCTCCCATGAATCACGCAGAGGCTGCGAGGCGATCCAATCCCGCCTCAAAGCCGTACTCGCGAAACGTCTCGGCGACCCGTGCGTTGTCAATGGGAGTGTTGGTGTAGATCCAGTAGCTCTTTGGATCTACTTCCAAAGTGAGGACTTTAGCCAGGTCCGGACGCTTGAGCAGAATCTGCTGGCGTGGAATGAGTCCGGTCAGCAGATCGAGTTCCATCTCGTTCAGTTGAAACAGCTCGGCGTAGTGCCGGCGATCGAAAGCGGGATTCGCCAACAGGAGCTTCGTTGGGCAACTCTCGACAATTGTTCGCAGCAAGTCCGCCGAGGCGAAGTCCTCGACCGTCTGCGTCGCCAGGATCATCGCGGCGTTGCGCTTGCGCCATGTCTTGAGGCCATCCTGAACGTAGGCGCGAAGCGTCGGGTGCTGGATGAAGCGCCACGCTTCGTCCATGACGCACACCTTCAGCGCCGACGTCTCGGCAGGGTCCTGGATGCGGGCGACGACCCGGTGGAGTACGTAGAACAGCAGCGGCTCGAGGAGCACGGGATACGCGCGCATCGCCTCGAAATCGAACACCTGCAGGCGCTCGACCGTCAGCGTGTCCTCGACGTTGTCGAAGAGGCTGGCGTACCGGCCTTCGCCGATCCACTTGTGCAGCCGGCCGGCCAGAGCGCGGGGGAGCAGATTGGCCAGGGTAAACAGACGACGCTGCGTACGGTCGAGGACGTAGAGGTTCTCGATCGATTCGTAGATTTCCCGGTCTTCCAGGTCGCTGATCCGATACCCATCGTCCCCCTCGAGCAGCACACGGACGAACGCGTGGAGGAAGTGCAGATGTTCTGGTGTTGGATCGAGGGCAAAGGGGTTGATCGTGACGCCGTGCTGTCTGAGGCCGAGTTCGAGATAGCGCCCGCCCAGCAGCGTGGCCAGCTTCCGGTAGCTGTGCCCGACATCGAGCACGACCGTCTGCGGCGCGTACTTCTGCGCGTGCGTGATCAGGAAATTCAGCAGGAAGCTCTTGCCGCTGCCTGTCGCGCCAAGCACGAGTGCGTGGCCGACGTCCTGCACGTGCAGATTGAACGCGTAGGGCGTCCGGTGCGGCGTCTCGAATACCGCCAGCGCCTCCTGTCCCAAGTGCGGGCTCACGGCATCGCCATGGTCGAGCGTGAACAGGAAGCTCAAGTCAGCGAGGTTCGTTTCGAGCAGCGCCAGACGTCGAAGATTGTGTGCGCCGTTCCCAGGAACGATGCTCAGCCAGGCATTGAGCAGGTTGTACGTCTCCTCGAAGAGACTGCCGTCGTGCACGGCCATCGCCTTCATCGCCTCAGCGGTCTGATGCTGCAGCGCGCGCGGGTCCGTCCCGTGCAGCACAAGGGCGAGAGAGCAACGACCGAAGAAGTGACCGTGGACCTCCACCTCCGTGAGCGCGTCGCCAAGCTGACGGACGGTCGTACTCGCGGAGTCGTCGACGAGCATCTCCTCGGGCCGCGTCTCTGGCGACACGTAGTTCACGATCGACACGCGCTTGTTGAAGAAGTGCCGGCGGCGGCTCTGGACGTCCCGCCGCATTCGGTCGCTGGGAATGCGCTGCCATTCGAGGCAGGCGATGAACTCGCCGGGGATCTCGTACAGGTCCTGCAGCAGGAACGCGAACGTCTGGCTCGGCGGCTCCTTCATCGACAGCATCTTGACGACACGGTCACCGACCAGGAGGTGATCGCGGTGACAGTCGATGGCGGAATCCGAGACGAAGTAGTCCAAGTGCGTGTCGTGAGTGAGCCGGGCGGCGTCGACCACGGCTGGCGCGTAGTTCACCAACTCACGGAAGAAACGAAAGGCGTCCTGCTTCCCGAGGCGTGCCGGTCCAAAATCGCCGATCTGCACTTCAAACGCCTGCGCCTTGTGGTGCAACGTCCCGACGGCCCGATCCAGCTCCGATTCGACGAGCTGCAACGCATGGTCAGGCGAGAGCCATGCCCGTAGGGCCTGGCGGGGCGCCTGCCAAACGCGGCGCAACTCGGTGCTCCGCCGCACCACGTGCGGGGCTTCGTAGAGCAAGACCAGGTAAAGCGAGAGGTCGTACAAGTCGTCGCGGCGACTGTTCAAGTACGCGGCTCGACGCTGGATCGCCTCGTTCGCGATCGGCGGTTGGCACGCGGCGGCGACGAACGGTCCGACGGTGCGCTTCAGGAGATACTGATAGACGCGACAGTGCTCGTCCAGCAACCGCAACGCTGCCTCGAAGCGGTGCGCCAGCGCCTGGCGCTGAGGGTGGGACAGGCCCTCATAGTCCACGCCCCGAACCCGGTACACCACGCCCACATGGCCGGCTTTCGTGAGGAACGTCGTGTCGTCGACGAATCCCCAGAGCGCAAGGAGACCGTTCACGCTTCCCGCGTCGCGGTAGTCGCGGAGGATGCGTCCGACGCTCACCACGACGCCACCTCCAAGTCGACGCGATCATGTTTTCCGGGGTCGTATCGTCTGCGGGCCTTCGAGGAAGCGAGTAGAATCCGCAACATCTCCGGATCGCGAGCCGTCGCCCATAGGGCAAACCCGTACAACCCGCCGGCCATCAGCAGTCCGGCGAGGAACGAGTAGAACAGGTTGAACGTGGCCGCCCCGAGCAGCAGGGATAAGAAGAACAGCCCCCGGTCAACGCCCCAGATCGTCAGGGGACGATGCAACGCCTTGTATACGGGACGGTACGTCGGGCGATCGGGCATGCCCGTACCTCCAGGAACCGAAGCGACCTTTCAGAACAACCAGACGAGGAACTGCGCTGCGAACAGCGCGAGTCCGCCGCCGAAGACGATGCCGGAGATTTGGCGTTTGGCACCGCCCTCTCCGAACATGAACATTAGTCCGCCGATCACGATGGCCACCAACGCGAGCGACCGCGCCAGTGGACCAGTGAATGTTCGTTCGAGATTGCTCGCGGCGCGCTCCCAAGGAGACTGGGCGAATGCCAGTGTGGGCAAGAGAAGGAGAGCCGTGAACACCATCACACTCACGCGTCGAACGAAGCTCACAACGGAGCCGCAGGGCATGGCAACACCTCCCGCGTTGGTGTTATTGAACTAAAATCCCTTCTATCAGTACAAGCAAACGCATGTCAATACAAAAAACCAGCCGCGGCCGACGGCCACAAATACCGACGGACTTGGCGACGTATCTTGGCGTTAGACGGAGCATGACGCTGCGCCGCATCATGCGACAAACCGATCTGCCAGCGGAGGTCCTTATTGATCTCGCTTTCGAAATGCTTGATATCGCAAGCCGAAGACTCTCTCCTTCTCCAATAAAACGCCAAGCAGTGGGCCTCGGGGCTGCGCGGTGGCGAAACGTCAGTCCAGAGGAGCGAAGCGAGACATTGCGACGCGCCGCCCAGGCGCGATGGGCCAAGCATCGAGAACGGGCGGACGGCGATCGACCTCGCGGTAAGCGATAGGTCCGCGGCTTGGTCCGTTGACGTCTATTGCAGGCCGCCATAGCTTATGCAAGCTAACGCATAGCGGACTCAAGGAGCCGCCGGCAGACGGCTCAGCCACAACGAGGCTGAGACGTCGGATTTTGCGCCGCGCTCGATGGCGATTCTCGACCATGAGCAGTGTCGGGGTTTCCGCCCCCACATCGCGATCACGCGCTGGCGGTCACATTCGCGACATTCACGTCTCTTTTCCAGTTACCTAATCGACGATTTCTCCTCCCGTCAGGTTGGCCACCGTACCGGTCATTCCGCTCGCTAGATCGGACGCCAAGAACACAGCGACGTTCGAGAGTTCCGCTAACGTGGTCGAGCGCCGCGTGTGAGTCATTCCTTCAATCATTCTTTGGAACTGCTCGCGCGTGATTCCGAGCGCTTTAGCATGAGCGCCGAAGACCACATCGATCGTGTGAGTCTCGGGGATTCCGGTCGAGCGCACGCAGACAACGCGGACGCCGTTGGATGCCACTTCGGCAGACAGGCCCCGACAGAGTGCCTCCATTCCCGCCCAGGCGGGTCCCATGCCACCGACGAGCGGTGCTCCGACGCGAGCGGGCTCGGGCGTGTGCATCAGGATTACTCCGGATCCTTTCTTAACCATGCGCTTCGCCGCGGCGCGCGCGGTCAGAAAATGCGATCGGGTGTACGCCGTAATCGGGAGAACGAAGCTCTCGACGGGCAGGCCTGAAAGCGGAAGTCCCTGGATGCCTTCCTGCGGTATGCCAATCGCGTTGAAGGAAATGTCAATCCCACCGGCCTTTTCATCAACGGCGGCGATATGCCTTTCGACCGCCTGCTCATCGAGAGCATCGACCTGATCCGCGTCGGCACTGCCGCCTCGAGCGATGATGTCTTCAGCGACCGGTTCCACGGTGGCGAGTGTGCGGCCCGTCAGGAACACGCGAGCTCCCTCACGAGCGAACGCGTGCGCAATGGTTCGCCCAATCGCTCCGCCTGCTCCGTAGATCACCGCGTTCTTCTTCTCGAGCAACATCAGCTTGCCTCCTAGCGACGCAAGTTGTCCGCGGCTGCTGGACGCCAAAGGTAGATACCGAAGGCGAGGATCCACACGAACGGAATATCCGTAAGAAATCTATGCCACTGGGTGTTGATGTGCATGAGAGCCTGCACGGCCATGAGCAGACCGTGGGCGAAGTTCGCCCACATCGTGAAATTGAGGAAGGACACATATGCCAGTGGCTCGCGTGCCGCCAGGAAAAAGAATGCGGCCCATACGATATAGATGATGAACAACATAGGTGGGACATGACAGGGCTCGCTGCCACACTGGATTCCGTTCCAGATCACCCAGTTCAACGCTCCTTTAGGTTCGTCCGACAACAACGGAGTGTGGACGGCGAACCCCACCATCAGCGGGACGAAAATAATCAGCGATAGAATCCCGTAAATGCGGAGGAAGGTTGCGAGTCTCGCCAGTTTCTTGCTTTCACTGTCAACCATATTGCGCGGCTCCTAAATGATTCAGGGCGCCTTGATCCTGTGTCGGCATGTTCGCAACGCACTACACGCGCGCGATCAATTCGCGGCTGAGTAAGTGATCAGATGGCGCATGGTTACTGATCCCGGTTCGATGGCGGCATTAAAGTCGCGGGTTTCGGGACCCTGAGTGAACTGTTTTGCGGCCGCGAGGGCGTCATCCAGCGAGTGCCACTCCACGTAGTCCACCCAGTCTCCTGCGTCGCTCTTGGCCAAGCGACGCCGGATAAAGCCCGTGCACGACGATAGAAACCGGGTGGCGGCTTCGACGGCACGCACGAAGTCAGCCTCAATAACGTCCCCCCTGATCCGCAGGGACACCAGCTCGATCACCATCTGTATGGTTCCTCTTTTCGGCTAGCCGCCGACGCGCCACCGCCGTGGCGCGATTCATTTCAGATCTACCTGTGAAATCCTGATTCAGGCCGCGCCCCTGGTGCCGGCGGCCTGAGCGAACGCGGCGTGCTGCCAGGACTCGGATGCTTTATGTCCTGACGTGAGCCGACGGCGGTCCCTCCCGTATCAAGCATATTGGGCACGTGGCGTCGGGCTCTTGGAAGTTCTTGCGATCCGGGCCAATCGCTGGATTGAGTTTGCCGCCGAGGATCGTTGTCGGGCCGGTCTTTTGACCGTTTGGACGTTGTTGCGTCGTAGCGGAAGCCTCTCGATTACCGTTGACGATACCGTCGAAATTGGTGCTTAAGGACTCGCTCGAGCTACTTGGACAAAGCCCGGCTCCCAAGAGCTTGGCTAAGGTCCTCAATGAGATCATCTGGGTGTTCGAGTCCTATTGACAGGCGGAGTCGGACGTCTAGGAGCCGCCGACATGCCTTCATGAGGTTATGGTCTGAATTGAACGCCTTGCTCCGTCGAGCGTGTACGACCTGAGCGTTTCCCGAGAATAATCTGTCGATAGGTGCCCGGCGTAAACCCTAAGAACCGTCTGAAGTGATTGGTAAAGTGGCTCTGATCAAAGAAGCCCGCTTCGACAGCAACCTGATGAATTGCCAAGCCTTGTGCCAGAAGGGCCTTGCCTCGCGTTACGCGCACCTGCGTTTGATACGCATGAGGCGGAAGGCCGACTTCCATCCGAAAGACGCGGTTCAAGTGAAAGGCACTCAGATTCACCATCCGAGCCAAGTCATCCAAATTGATGTTGTCGGCATAATGTGCGTCCAGATACTCACGCACGCGCCGGACGAGCGCACGCTCACGCTTGATGTTCCGCCACGTGGGAAGAGGAGATGTGTGGCGGCAAACAATCCAGGTCAGCACGTCGTGGAAACGCGACGAACTCTCCAGGGCAGAAGCCGACGTCTCCAGAGTCCCTTGGAATCGGAGAAACAGAGCCGACAGATGCGGATCAGGCGTCACGAAATCGGCGAAAAATGGCGTACCCGTGCTTTGATCGGCAACTGCATTAGCAACGTCCTGAAGAACGTTGCGGGGACAGCGCATACAAATACGGACCGGGTGGCTGTCGCCGCGCGTCCCGATTGGCGCAAATGCGGTGCCTTCACCGGGCTGTCCAAGAATTAGCGCGCGATTTTGTAACGTATGGCTCGCTCCTCGGTAAAAGGCCCTTACGACGCCTGCTTCCATCACGCCAATCAGAAGGTCCTCATGGACCATTTTGGGCATCGGCTCCGGGACGGGACCGCGAATGACTTCACCAATGCCGTCTACTTGCCAGATCTGAACCCCAGACGTGGAGGCATGTTGGGGCTTTGGTCGACGGGATTTCGTCATGAATGCCTCTCAGACGCCACGCGGATGGTCACCGGGTATCCATCGACTCCTGCGCAACGAATGGTGAAATGGCGGACTAGCCGTTTTGCGTCACCAAGCCGTGCGCGCGTCCCGACGCGTTCCTGTGGCGCACCGATTCAAATCACAATGAACAACTCAATCATGAAAGTCTTTTGTTCACCACGCTAGCGCGTGGGCAGACTCATTGCAAACGGCAACGACTAGATCAGGTCTCAGGCCGTTGAGTTGCCGCTCCACTTGCCAGAAATGTCGGCCCATCCTTCAGAACGATTGCAACCGTCGGCGCGAGCATTGACGTCCGTTTGTGGCCAGTTCCGTGGAGCGGCTGGCGGTAATCTTGAATGCTTGGTTCTGGAACAATCGGAGCTGTGGCAAGTGCTCGGCGGGAAATGGGGACGTCCAGGTATGGAACGGCGCGGCGTCGAGCGCGGACCGACGATCCGGCTGGCATGTTGAATTGACCTACTGAGAATGACTCGTCATTCGCGAGGTCTGGATGAGTCGGAGGCTGTCTCATGACTATGGACAATCGCCTACTGAGAAACACGTTCGTCGTCTTGTTGGTCCTGCTCGTTATTCCGCTCGTGGCCATGCTCGTCATGATGGCGGTCGGCGCGGCCGCGGGTGGCGGCATGATGAGTGGGATGAGCGGCATGATGAGTGACGGCATGAGCGCGATGAGCCCAAGCCTGATGGCGCTCTGTTTTGTCTGGGCGTTGCTGGTTGCCACCTCGCTGATCTTTCTCATTGTGTTGTTGATTCGGAACACGGCGCGAGCGTAAGCACTCCGACAGATGAAGATCCGACACATATTCCGGCTCCTGCTCCGGAGATCCACCGTGGCCGCTTTGCGTCGAACTCGATCATGTGAAATCAGCAAGTTTGTCGACGCCTGAAGCAGGTCGGGCATTCATCGAGGAGGTCGTATTCCCGACTCTGGCACGAGCGGAGCAGCTTGTTAAAGAAAGGAAGACTCTGAGCGGCGGGCCGGTTGTAGGACGTATCGCGCTCCGATTCATCCGTCTGTCTTCAGTGGCCGGCGCCACTTGCCGCGCGCCAAAGATGCAGCGTTGCGTAGCCTCGCCACGGGCGCCAGGCTTTGGCGCGCGCCTCGAGCGCGCTGACCGTCAGCGGAGCACGACCCACGGATGCGACGCGTCGCAGCACCAAATCAGAGGCCGGGAACGCGTCCGGCTCACCGAGCGCGCGCAACGCCACGTACTGAGCGGTCCATGCGCCGATTCCCGGCAGCGCGAAGAGCGCTGATGCGCGCGGCTGTAACCCCGAGTCCGTCGAGGTCCGCGAGGGCGACCGTTGACGGCGACGGGAACAGATGTGTGAGACCGTCCGCCCCGGTGGAGACCGGCCGACCGACACGCGCGACGAGCCGTGCGACTAACGTCCGTCCCGCTGCAACGCTGACCTGTTGGCCGATCACGGCGCGGACGGCGCATTCGAACGGATCCCACACGCCGGGAATCCGTAGCCCTGGCCGGCGCCTGACCAGCGGCGCGAGGAGTGGATCGTGTTTGAACTCCAGAGCAATGCGGGCGGGATCGGCCGCGAGATCGAACATGCGCCGTGCGACTGAGGACAAGTGGAGCAGCGCGCTCGGCGCCGCACCTCGCACACGGAGTTCGAGGACGTTGCCAGCGTCCAGCGGTCGCACCTGGACCAGGGCGTGACCTCCGTCGCACTCGACTGTGCGAGCGTACCCGCGTTCATCGACACGCTCCACGCCCGACACGGCGCGTGCCGCAAGAAAGTCTCGCACCTGCATCCAATCGTACGGCGGCCGGAAGGCGACTCTGAGGACGACCTCGTCTTCCGCTCTTGCTGCCACCGGCCCGCGTCGCTGTTTCCTGACTTCGCGAGGTGGGCGTCCGTAGGTACTGTGGAATGCATCATTGAATCGTCGTACACTTCCGAATCCGGCCGCGAGAGCGATTTCGGTGATGGACAGGTCGGTCTCGTCGAGGAGGCGCTTCGCAAAGTGCAGTCGCCGGGTTTGGGCAACCGCAATCGGCGACGCCCCGACGTGTTCCGCGAACAGTCGATCAAGGTGACGGGAACCCATCCCCAAGTGGGCCGCAAGCGCCTCCACCGAGCCCTCGTCCAGACAGCCATCGTCGATAAGCCGGAGTGCACGCCTGACGACCGCAGACGTCCCGAGCCACGCCGGAGTGCCGGGTGCCGCCTCAGGCCGGCAGCGCAGGCACGGACGGAAACCAGCCTCGGCCGCCGCAGCGGCTGTTCGGTAATACCGGATATTCACGCGCTTCGGGCTGCGAACGGGACAGATCGGCCTGCAGTAGATTCCGGTCGACGTCACGGCGATGAAGAATTTCCCGTCGAACCGAGGATCGCGGCTCATTCGTGCGCGATCCAGCGCGCGTATATCAAGGCCGAAGATCTCGCTCATCACCTGAGACAATACGTCGAGGAGCCTGGAGCGACTAGCCGTTTTCGGACTTGGAAGCAGTGGAGGAACACCCGCTCGGACAAGTCGTCAACAGGTCGCGAGAGCCGAGCTGCCGATTGAGTTGACGCGTCTGGGCGACGTGATCAGCTCGCTGAGCGCGTCACGTGGGCTGAAATTGCGAGCCATCGGCCGTCCCTACGCGCCCAGACATCCGTATAGCGGCCCGACGCCGTACGACCATCGCTGCCTATGTAAATCGTCCGTGCGTGGACGATCGCGAAGTCTCCGAGGAGGCGAACGCGCACATCGTCAACCTGGAGATTCGAGATCGCGGCCGGTCGAGCGGTCTGCTTCAAGAATGCTTGGCGATCCATCAGCGAGCCGTCCGGGTTACTGCAATGAAAGTCCTCGGCTAGCAGCTCGTCGAAACGACGCACGTCAGAAGTCTGCACGGATCGAACGTAGTCGCGATTCAGCGCGAGCACCATCTCGAGGTCAGAGTCATTGGTCATCCTGCGCTCCATGATCATGTTCCTGGCCAACGCCTCGTCATCAAGCGCAGCGCAGGCGCGCTTTCAGGATCAGAAACCCTCTGACGTTCTCGCACTGCGCTGACGCGCAACGTGCAAGGGACCGATGGCGCATCTCGTTTCTCCGGAGGTCGTGTTCCCGCTCTCGCCGCGAGGTGCGCGGCGATCCTAGGGATCGTCCCACTACGACCACGGAGGATAGCGCACCTCCTTGGAGCAGACTGGCCAGAAACGGACGTCAAAGCGTTTCGTCGCGTCCGCAGGAGCGCCGTGCGGGCAATACTTGAAAGGGCCCCACGCAGTCACGTGGCTTTGTAGTTGACCGATGAACGACGATGAGCTCGACCCGGACAGCAAAGACGCCACGAGGCCTTGAAGGCATCAATCTGGATGATCGGCTGCCCAGGGGCCGGAGTTCAGCCTATTGTGTGTTGGCCGATTCTCAGCGCACTTTCCGCGCTCCGCGGACTCGGACCGTAGACTGCGCAGTATGTCGCGTTGCGCGCGCTCGATGAACCTGATGCGTTCCCGGCCGGAGACGTCGTGCTGCGCCGCATGGCGGGCGCCCGTGGCGCGCCGCTGACCGTGCGCGCGCTCGAGGCGCGGGCCGAAGTCTGGCGACCATGGCGAAGTTACGCGGCCATGCATCTGTGGGGGCGGCCAGTGACGCCCCTCGTGACCAAGCTACCTCAGATGATCGGAGTGATGGATGAGCAAGGACGCGAGCATCATGACCTCCCTCTCACCGATGTTGTCGGTTCGAAATGGCGCGCGAGCGGTGGAATTCTACAAGTCGGCGTTCGGAGCGATCGAAGTCTACCGAGTAGAGGATCCCAGCGGCTCGGTGGTGTCACGACTGTCCGTTGATGGTGCGGAGTTCTGGCTGAGTGACGAGTCTCCGGAGCACGGCAACTTGAGCCCGGAGTCTCTGGGAGCTGCCTCGGCTCGTGTGATCTTGACCGTGCCTGATCCTGACGGGATGTTCGCGAAGGCCCTTGCGGCAGGTGCCCGAGAGGTCGCCCCCGTGGAAGAAGTGTACGGGTGGCGCCTGGGCCGCGTGGTCGATCCCTTCGGCCATCACTGGGAGATCGGGCGTCCGCTCGCGTCGTAGTTGCTGACGCGGTGACCAAAGATATTCCCAAGAGTCGTTAAGCCAGCAGATATGCATTTTGTCGCGGACGAAGCCATGTTACCCAAACAGTTGGAATCAGAATTACGGCTGGTGAGTGTGGCGGGATGCGACGTACGTTATCTGCATCTGCGGGCTGGCGTGGGCCCGCCGATAGTGGTCGAACATACCGCGACATATTTCACCGATGCGACCGCCGAGTTTCTCGAAGCCTGTGATTTGAAGGACGCGGTCTTGGTCGGCGAGTCCATCGGCGGCTCGGTCGGCCTGGGGCTCGCCGTGCGCAAGAACCCCCGCCTCACCCGAGTCATAGCGATTAATCCGTACGATTACGGGCGCGGGGGCGGTATTCGACGCAGCTCGATGCTCGCAAACGTGCTGTTCACGATGATGCTGTGGCCGGTCGTTGGCGAAATCGTCGTCAGAAACGGCACGAAAGGCATTCTTCGGAAGGTGTTGGAAGGCGGTGTCCACGATCCGCACAACTTGCCACGCGAACTTGTCGACGAACTCTGGACGAGCGGGTCTTTACCCGGTCATGCGCGTGCATTCCTCTCACTCTGTCGGCAGTGGAAGACATGGATCACTGTCCGCGACTCGTATTGCGACATTGAGATACCAGTCACGCTGATCTATGGCGACCAGGACTGGTCGCGTCCAGACGACCGGGAAGCGAATCGACGGGCCTTGCGGAGCGCACGGGATCTGACGCTGGAAGCCTGTGGCCACTTTGCGTGCCTCGAACAGCCTGAACGGATCGCCACGGTGATCCGAGAGGAGGTCGCCCGCGTCAAAGCTGCCTGAGAGTCGCAGGTTGTCACGACGTGTCATCAGAAAGGATCCGTGATGTCTCCATCCCTTCTCGCGGTTCTGGTCCTCGGCCCGACGGCTGTAGTCGTCGCGGCCTTCTTCGTCGTGTTGTGGCACGAACGCACATCCCTGCGCGAATCGCGGATCGCACTCGCGAGCGGATGCGCGCTGGCGATGTGGGCCGTGGTCGCGACCGTGCTCGCGTATCGCGGGTTCTTCCGGCCGCCTGACGCTGCGAGCGCCCCACCGGTAGGCATCAATCTCGCGGTCGCGTTATTCGTACTAACAGTGTGCCTCGCTGCGTCCGCCTCGTTACGCGGCCTGCTGTCACGCCAAGCCAATCTCATTCGCCTCCACGCGTGGCGACTAGAGGGCATCGTGTTCCTGATCCTGATGGCGACGGGCCAGATGCCGGCGCTATGGGCGCTTCCCGCCGGTCTTGGAGACATCCTCGTTGGGGCGACAGCTCCATGGATTGCGCGACATCTCGACACGCCGAAGGGAAGACAACGCGCGATCATCTGGAATGTATTCGGCTTGGCCGATCTCATCGTCGCCGTCGGGCTCGGGATCATGACGAATCCAGGCCCTACGCAAATCTTTTTCACGACACCGTCTGCAGAGCTGATCACACGCTTCCCGCTGGCGCTGGTGCCGACGTTCCTCGTTCCCCTGGCGTTCACTCTTCACGTGAGCCTGAGGTCAACGAATCGGCTCGCTTGATGTCCAGCGTCACCCGCAGGGGACGGTTTCTCAGAATCGAGTCCCATGCGTTGTCGAGCTGACAGGGTTACAGCCGGTAGAACGAAAGGCGCCTATGCAAAGAGTCTTAATCGATATGTTCATTGTCCCCGTTGAATCGAAGGCTGCATTTCTCGAGGCCGCGCGGAGGTCGGCGACCTTTCTCAAGACGTTGCCTGGATTCGTCGAAGGCTTCGTGCACGAAAAGACCGACGGAGACGGTCCCTACAACATCGTGACGACAGCGGTTTGGGAAAATGAGGACGCGTTCGCAAACGCGAGAAGAGCGGCCGCCGAAGAATTCCAGAGACGTGGTTTCAATCCTCAAGAGACCATGAGGACACTCAGGGTTGAAATCACGAGAGCTGTCTATGAGAGATCGTCCTATTGAGTTCGAACGGATCACGGACATTGGAGATGAAGGCGCTGAAGGCGCAAGTCTACGAGGGCGCCCTCCGGAAGAGGGAACTGGAAGGCGTCACACAAGAGCGCCGCATCAGCGGATTCGTTGACCGCCGCGAAGGCCAGGATGTGCCATGGCAAACAAAGCAATGAGATGGACGTGTCGCACGGTACTGTCGCCGCTGCTCACCGCGACCTTGCTCGCGTTCACGGTTTCATACCATAGCCCTGCTCAGGTGCTGGTTCCGCCAGGCGCCTCGGTCGAGGTTCACATTCCCGCTGCCCCAATGCCGGTTCGGATTGGTGGGCGGATTCATCTCGTGTACGAGCTGCACATCACCAATTTCAGGACGGTCGATCTTGGTCTTAGGCGCATTGACGTTTTGGGTGACGGGAAGCCGCTCGCTGGTTACGAGGACGCCGACCTCCGCGCCGGACTTGCCCGCGCTGGTGCCCGGCCTGACGTGTCCGACAAGCGTGCGATCAGCAACAGAATGCGCGTGGTGTTCTTCGTATGGCTCGCGCTCGGTGATGAAACACCTGTGCCTTCTACCCTTCATCACAGAATCTCGTTCACCGTTGTCGAACCATCAGGCCCTGAAGCCGGCGGCGTCGAAGCCGGTCGCGTCGCAGTCCGTCACGATGCGCCTGTTGTGCTCTCTGCTCCCTTGCGCGGCGGACCTTGGGTCGCGGCGTACGATCCTTCGAGCATCGGGGGACATCGCCGCGCGCTGTTCGCCATCAACGGCGATGCACGGATTCCCGCGCGTTTCGCAATCGACTTCATCAGGCTGGAAGGCGAAGGGTATGGGGCCGAAGTGCTGGCAGTCGCCGATGGCGTCGTGACCGCGGGAGTCGACGGCTTGCGGAGCCGACGCGACCCCTCACGCTCGACAACGCGAGCGGCAACTACGTCACCATCGATCTGGGCGGCGGGCGATTCGCGTCGTACGAACACTTGATGCCGGGCAGCATCAGCGTCAGGATCGGCGATCGCGTGAGAAATGGGCGTGTGCTGGCGTTGGTCGGGGCGTCCGGAAGCGTGTCAAGCGGACCGCATCTTCACTTCCATGTTAGCGATACGAACTCGCCGCTGGGAGCCGAGGGGCTCCCGTTCGTGTTGAGAAGCTTCGACGTGTTGGGCGCGTTCGAGTCGCTGGACGCGGTGGGAAGCGGTAAACCTTGGACACGGAGCGACCCAGTGACGACACAGCGGATGGAAATGCCGGTGAAGCAGACAGTCCTGCGGTTCTGAGCGTGTCAGCCAATGATGATCTCCGGCACGTTTGCATGCACGGCGTGTCACCACCAGTAGATGCCATCGGGATTCGCGGAATCAGGAATAGCCATGTATTTGATCGCCATCACATTCGTCGTGGCCGGATCGATCCTGTATCACGTCAGCAGCCGTTCGATCGACGTCCGCGTTCGGCCAACGACAGTGTTGGTGCTCACGTACGGTCTCGCACTAATTCTCGTCGCGGGGTTGGCATTGGCGTTCGACCGAAACGATCCTCGCGCCTTTCTGAGATCGGCGACTCAAGCCCGATGGGCGCCAGTTGGCTTGGCGATTGGCGCGGTATTGATTGAATTCGGCTATATCGTCGCGTACCGGCACGGCGGCCGTTTGGCGTCGTCATCAGTGACGGCAACGGCCACGACATCGACACTCCTCGCGGGCTTGGGCGTCCTGTGGTTCGGTGAGCGGCTGTCGAACAGGATGGCTGTCGGAATAGCTGCCGCACTTCTGGCAGTCATCCTGCTCTCCGCGGAATAGGTCGCCAATCGCGTCATCCCGATGCACGTTAGGCTCTACATGGTCAAGGCGTTTTCGACGGATCCGACACGTGGCAACTTGGCTGGCGTGGTTCTGGACGCGCCGCCGATGTCTCGCACCGACATGCTGCGGCTCGCGCGACTTACCGGAGCCTCGGAGACTGCGTTTGTGTTTCCGTCGGCCGACGCCGATGCGCGCATCCGTTGGTTTAGTCCGGAAGGTGAAGTGGCACTCTGTATCCACGCCACCGTCGCCGCTGGTGCACTGTTGCGACGGCGCTTCCACGATCGTCGGTCGATTCGCCGAGCTCGTGGTGCGCGTCCGACGACTTCGTGTCCTCAAAACGATGGTAGCGAATGCCGCCAGGATCGCTGCGCTGTGTCGCCGCGCCGGCACCGTCGGCGTGTCGGTGTTCGCCATCGGCCAGCGCGGCGGCCTGCCGCTCGTGCACTTGCGGGAATTCGCGCCCTCACTCGGCTATCTCGAGGATCCGATCTGCGGTCTCGGTGCCGCCGCGGCAGCGTTGTCGGCCCATCAGTCGTGGAAAGCCACACGTGTGTTGAGCGCCCACGAAGGCACGGTCAGACCGCTCGGCGTCGTGGACGTCATACGTAATCGACGCGGCGTCCGGATTAATGGCGAGTACGTCATCTGTGGCTGGCGTGACGTCAATCTTGGCACACGGGCGCGACGCGCCGTACGCCGTGAACCGCCCCCCTAAGCTGACCGAATTCTTCAGAGAGAACCTCCCTGTGTCGCGATGTGGTCTGTTGGAGTCCGAAACTGGCGAGTATCCGCGATGTAAGTGCGGTTAGGTTCATCCCCATGGGCACGACGCTGATCGGAGCAACGCTCCAGCCGGGCTGGATGGACAGCTGATCTGCTACCGATCCCAATTTACACAGGAGTGGCAAACCATGAAGCCCTGGATGATGAAGGGGACGAATGTCGTCGTCGTACTGGCCGCGCTGCTGATTCCAGCGGATCTGGCCGCGCAGACTTACAACGTCGTCAAGCTCGAAGGCTTCGGAGGCGGAGCGAGTGCGAACAGCATCAACGATCGCGGTTGGGTCGCGGGTGCGGCAAACGGCGAAGGAGACAACGTCTCACATGCGGCATTGTGGGTGAGAGGCGGAAAACCGATCGATTTGGGTAGCCTCGGAGGACCCAGCGCCAACAGCGCCGTGGCGTGGCCCGTCAAGAGCAATGATGGATTGATCGTCGGCGTCTCCGACACAGCCGACGACAATCCGCTCGGAGAGGCATTTTCCTGTTGGCCGTTTTTCCCTTCGGGCGTTCCCACCCGGAAAATCTGCCGGGGCTTTCGATGGGTGAATGGCGTGATGACGCCGCTGCCTCCGTTTTCAGGCGGCTATAACAGCTATGCCACCGCTGCCAACAACCGCGGCCAGGTTGTCGGCTGGGCGGAAAACGGCGTGCATGATCCAACGTGCGATCCCGCTTTCCAAATCCTGCAGTTCAGGGCGGTCATCTGGGGCCGGAACGGCGAGATGCAGGAGCTCCCGCCACTGGCCGGCGACGCGACGAGCGCGGCCACCGCTATCAATGACAAGGGCCAAGTCGTCGGTATTTCAGGTGCCTGCGGCATCGCGGTCGGAGGCGTCAGCGCCGCGCACGCCGTCCTATGGGAAAACGGGGTTCCAATCAATATTGGCGATCTCGGCGGGCACACGTGGAACACTCCTACAGCGATCAATAACGATGGTATCGTCGTGGGCTTCTCCTTGCCCGCCGATCAGGAGGGTACTCGGTTTTTCAAGGCGTTCATCTGGACTCAAGACACTGGCATCAAGAAGCTGGATGAAATCACCGGTGACGTCCGCAGCGCCGCGCTCTCAATCAACGACGCGGGTCAAATCGTTGGGTTTTCGAGAACCGCCGGAGCGCTCGTTCGCGCGGTGATATGGGAGAACGGCAATGCAACCATCAAGAATCTCAACGATCTTGTTCCCGTAGGCTCTCTTCACCTGGTCAGCGCTGGCGACATCAACAACAAGGGCGTGATCGTTGGTGCCGCGCACAATCCGACGACTGACGAGAATCCGGCATTCGCCGCAGTGCCAGCAGAGATCGCTGGCCAGGCGGCACCTGCTCGCCGACAGGCTGATCGAACGAAGATGGATCGAATTGACAAGGCGCGCCAATGATCGTCGAAATCCGGGATTGCGGAGAGACTCTGAAGTGAACATTCACGTTTCGTTCTTGAAGATACTCGTTCTATCGATGGTTGCCGTTATCTCCGGTAGCACGCGGTCGGTCGCTCAGGACCAATCGCCGAATTCGGTGTCGTGCGTGGCGCCCGAGTACCGCCAGTTCGATTTCTGGCTCGGCGATTGGGATGTTTTCGAGGGCGGTGGCGCGACGAAGGCCGCTCACGTGCGCGTCGACCGGATCCTCGACGGATGCGCCTTGCGTGAGTACTACGAGGATCATAAGAGCCTCAGAGGCGAGAGCCTCAGCATTTATGACCGTTCTCGCAAGGTCTGGCACCAGAGTTGGGTGACCAACCAGGGCCAGTTGCTCTCGATTGAAGGTCAAATGCAAGGCGGCGAAATGGTGCTGCGCGGCTCGTATCGCGCGATGAACGGCGAAGAGACGATGGTTCGAGGCACGTGGAAGCGTGAAGGCGTCGGCGTCCGGGAGATAGCAGTTACGTCAAGCGACGGAAAGACTTGGAAGCCATGGTTCGATCTCTCTTTCCGTCCACGTGGTACGAGTACTGAAACGAACGACGACGCAAAGATCGTCGCCGGTTTGGATACGCTGTACCAAGCGGCGGTAAAACAAAACGACGCCGCAACAATGGATCGCATCCTCGCCGACAATTTCGTGCTCGTTACGGGTTCCGGAAAGATCGTCAACAAGGCTGAGTTGCTCGAGGAGGCCCGGGCTGGACGAACGAGCTACCAGCATCAGGAGGATACCGAGCAAGTCGTCCGGCTTTGGGGCGACACCGCGGTCGTCACCGCAAAGTTATGGGAGCAGGGAGTGAGGAGCGGGAAGCCCTTCGACTTGACGCTTTGGTTCAGTGACACGTACGTGCGCACGCCCGCCGGCTGGCGATATGTGTTTGGCCAAGCTTCTCTGCCGCTAGCGCGCGAATGATTGGCTCCAGCTCCAGGGATTCGCCTTGCGTGTGCCTGCCGGAACGACTCGGGCACAGCCCGCGAGGTGTTACTCATTGCACTTCCAAGATTGAGAGGAGTAGTTCTGCTGCCTCGAGGCCAACAAGATGGATCGCTCGGCGGCGGCACGACGACATTAACCAGACTGGGACGAACATCCTCTCCGTTGTCGCGCCCTCGTAAGTCGATCACTACAACGCTGGCCGGGGTCCCGACAGGGCGGTCGCCTGCGCGGGCCGATCTGCGCTGCGCGCACGCCGACCTGCACACCGGAATCACCGACATCGTTGCCATCCGCTGGGCGGAGACTGGACGCCACGGCATTCGAGGCGCGAGCAGGAAGGCGTGACGATGACGAAGTACAACAACCCACTAATCTTGATAGGCCTTGTTGGAGTCGTGATGAACACCCCTGATGCGATCGAACCGCGTTGCTGTCCGGTGCTGGAATTGCGGCAGTACACGCTCAGACCCGGCCAGCGCGACGTGCTCCTCAACATCTTCGAGCGCCATTTCATCGAATCGCAAGAAGCGGTCGGCATGACGTTGGTGGGTCAATTTCGCGATCGGCGCCGCTCCGATCGATTCGTGTGGCTGCGGGGTTTCTCCGATATGGACAGCCGCCGTGACGCGCTCGCGGCCTTCTACGACGGTCCGATCTGGGCTGCTCATAAGGCCGAGGCAAACGACACCATGGTGGACTCGGATGACATACTCCTGCTCAAGCCTGCGCGGCCGGAGCTGGCGTTTCGAATGAACGCGGACGGCACCGGAATCACGTCGAACGGCGCGGCATCTGTGACGATACTCGCAGGGATTTATCAGATGGCCCAGCCGATCGACGCAAAGCTGGTCTCGGATTTTGAGCATCACGTTGCGCCAATCCTGCGGTCGAACGGCGTCCGCATCGAGGGCGTCTTCGTGACCGAATCGGCGCGCAACACGTACACGAGATTGCCCGTACGCGAGGGCGAACACGTATTGGTGTGGTTTGGCATCCCGGAGAGTCGTGAGTTCTCGCCCGGATGGCTCGAGCACCTTGCCGACATCAGCGGTCTTGGCAATCAGCAGGCATCGCTGCTAGATCTCGAGCCCACGGCGCGGTCAGTCCTCGGCCACGGCGCTGGCGCGGCGCGTGCGACAAAACACGATTTCGACTTCTTGTTTGGATCGTGGAGGATTCACAACCGATATCTCAAAGGTCGCTTACGGAACTCAACCGAGTGGATTGAGTTCGAGGCGCGCTCAGAGGTGCAACCCCTGCTCGACGGGTTCGGCCACCTAGATCGGTACAGCGCTGTTCGCGAAGGGGAGCCCTTCGAGGGTATCACGCTGCGACTGTTCAATCCGGCCACCGGTGAGTGGTCAATCCACTGGGCAGATACCAAACGTGCCCGAACTCTGTTGCCGCCGATGGTCGGGAGGTTCATTGGCGATGTCGGCGACTTCTTCGGCGATGAGATCGTGGATGGGAAAAAGGTCCTCTGCAGGTTTGTGTGGACTCGAACAAGCACGAGCTCGCCTCAATGGGAGCAGGCGTTCTCCGATGATGGCGGAACGACGTGGGAGACGAATTGGATGATGACATTCACACGGCCCTGAGCGTCTCAAGTAACAAACCATCACGTGCCGCGCGGTGAAAATGCTCCGCATCGGACATCCGTGGAAGCGAAGTTGAATACCACGAAACGTTCTTTCGGACAACGCGCAACGATCTTCATCGGGCTGTGCATGTGCGTGATCGCCTTTGGACACTCTCTCGCCACGGCACCGAGCTGGGATCGTCAGCGCCTTCGCGAGCCTCGTTACGCGACGATCGAATGAACGCAGGTTGGTTGGCCGTTCTGCTTTTGATCACGATTTGCGTCCGTGATGGTGGAGGACACATGAATCCCGTCAGCGAGCTCGTCGAGCGGTATGTGGCCGTCTGGAACCAATCAGATGCCACACGACGTCACACCGCCGTCGCCGAGCTGTGGACCGAGGATGCGGTTCACATACTCGAGCCGCCGCAAGCGGTCCGCGACGCCGCCAGCGATCTGAACGTGATACCGACCTTCCAGGCTCGTGGGCACAAGGAATTGGAAGCTCGGGTCACGCGAGCCTACGAGAAATTCGTCGCGCCAGGACAATTGTCGTTTCGATCGCGATCCAACGGCGTTCGCCTCGCGGATGTCGTCAAATTCAATTGGAAAATGGTGTCCACTCAGGGAGAGGTAACCGCCGTGGGGCTCGAGTTCATGGTCCTCGACGTCGACGGCCGCATCCGATTGGACTACCAGTTCATCGAGCGCTGAATGAGCGGCAGCGTGCAAGACTCGGAACCGCAGACGCGCAGGAGAACCCAGCAACCTGACGTTCCACACGGTTTACTCCCGAAGAGATCACCCTGTTCGAGACGGGTCGGCTGCGAGTCGTATGGCATGGCAGCGGTCTCCAGACTTCAGCGTAGTCCAGCCGGCGAGTCTTGCGCGAAGAGCACGTTTGGCACGTTCGGGACCTGCCAGATTCCAGCTCGAGGCATCCCCTGCAAGACGCCGCGCCGATCGTTTTCTATTCTGATGATGCATGGATCTGCTCCAGCATCGCTCCGCTCGTCGTGCGCGTCGACCCGGAGCCCGAGCGTGGGCCGCTGCGCGAGCGTTGTCTGTTTCTCCAGCTCGAGCCGCTCGCTGCCAAGTCGACGATGTGACAGAGATGCTGTGAGAGTGGACCGAAGGCGCACGACCAAACAGGGAAGGCGATCGAGAGGTCGGCCGTCGGCTCAAACTCCAGTCAGCCGAGCGGCGTGTGACTCATCATTGGTGCAGACAACCATGTCGCGCTCGGTCCTTCACTAGAGCCGGGACCCGAAGGGAAGCTCGGAAAGGCAGCGTGTGAGATGGCCAAACAACCTTCCGCTGAAGGAACCAGTCTGGATTCGGATTTGGAGACGTTTCGCGATGACTTGCGGAAGGCATCGGAGCTTGTCGTTCGGTTGTACGGAGGGCTGGACCGGGCGCGGGTCACCCCCGCGAAAAGTCGGACGGAGATCGCCGCGTTGTTTGACGAACCGTTGCCCCAGGAGCCGCAGCCGATGGAAGCCATCTTGCGGGAGGTGGAGAACAACCTTTTTGCGAATTCCACGTTATATCTGACCCCGCGTTTCTTCGGATATATCAACGCAGGCGGAAACCAGGCGGCGGTTGTGGGAGAGCTGTTGGCGTCCGCGGTCAACCAGATCTGCGCCAAGTGGCATTTTTCCCCGGCGGCTTCGGAGGTGGAACGGCGGGTTATCCGATGGATCGCGCAGTTCATCGGGTACGCTCCCGAAGCGGGAGGATGTCTTTTGAGCGGCGGATCGACCGGCAACCTCGTGGGGCTGGCGGTGGCCCGCAAGCAGAAGACGCAGTTTGACGCAGCCTCGCTGGGGATGCGGGGCGGACCCCCCGTCACGGTGTACGTGTCGCAGGAGGGACATGCGTCGCTGGAGAAAAGCATGGTTCTTCTGGGGATGGGGCGCAACCAGTTGCGCAAAATCGCCGTCCTGGACGATTTCACAATCGATCTTGAGGCGTTGGAAAAGCAAGTAACCGAAGACAGGAAAAACGCATATCACCCCGTTTGCGTGGTGGGGAACGCCGGCACGACCAATACCGGGGCCGTGGATTCGCTGGATGCGCTCGCGGAGTTTTGCCGGAAGCAGGACTTGTGGTTCCATGTCGACGCGGCCTACGGAGGACCCGCGGCCAGAACGGAAGCCGCCGGCAGACTCTTCCGAGGACTGGACCGCGCCGATTCGGTCGTGGTCAACCCGCACAAGTGGCTGTACGTGCCGGTGGAGGCTGCGTGCATTCTCGTCCGTGAGCCAGGAGCGCTCCGGGACACTTTTCAGATCCTCGCGGATTATCTGGGGGAGGAGGACGACTCAGGAGCCGACGGGCCGCTCGATTTCAAGGATTACGGTCCGCAGCTTTCCAGGAATTTCCGGGCGCTGAAGGTGTGGATGACGTGCAAGGCGTACGGCGCAAGGAAACTGCGCGCGGCCATTGAGAGCAATATTGACATCATGCGATATCTGGCAGACCGGATTGACCAGTCGCAGGATTTCGTCCGGCTCGCCCCGGTTCCGCTGTCGGTGGTGTGCTTCCAGTACCGTACTCCGGACATTTCCGTTCATGGCGATCAGAAATACTTGGACGGGTTGAACAACCGGCTGGCCGAGGCTCTTGAGAAGGACGGGCGCGTGTTTCTGTCGGGGACGAAGATTCACGGCAAGTGGGCGCTTCGGGCGTGCAGTGTGAATCACCGTTTGCGCCGGGAGGACGTGGATTATCTGCTCGACGTGATCCGGGAGGTCGGCCTTGTGTTGATCGGTAAAGCGCAATCCGCCTGAGGCCAGGGGCGTTTCGATGTCCAACTTGACGGTACGCGATCTGAACGTACGGCTCATGGCGATTTCGCCACCATCCACTCCCAGAACGATGTTCACGCTGGCTAACGGTAAGACGGGCGAAGGCCACTACACCGACGTGTGCGCGCGGCGAAAGGGTCGGTCGCTGGCGATCGCCGCACATGAGATGGTTCGAGCCGATCGAGGGCCATCCTCGTCCTGTGGGCACATTCCAACCGTCGGCTAGGCGCAGGAGCGTCTCCGTCATCTCGAGCAGCACGGCCCGTCGCCACACGCCTTCACGTTCCGGACACCGTTTCCATCGCCGGATGGTTCTGGCGATGTCACCGGCCTCGACGCGAAGTACTGCGAGTGGGCCTGCCGCCAACCGATGAACATCTTCTCGCATCCACACATTGCAGCGTGATTAGGCGCGCGATGATCGGCTGCACGGGGTGGAGCTTGTGGTATCACTGCCCTTTTTCCATCTGCTTGGTGTAGAACCGATTCTCGGACGCGTCTTAACGGATGCGGAAGATCGGCCGGGACAGCAACGCGCCCATCGCCAGCTATCGCTTCCGGCAGGAACGCCTCGGCGGCGATCCCGCTGCGATTGATCGACCTATTGCGCCTGACGGAGTGTTGCGTCCTCGCCGGCGTGTTGCCGGCTGGCTTCTCGTATTTCGAACGGGAGGTTGATCTCGGCACAGACTGCCGCCGCCGTATCCGTCGGAATGCGTTTAATGGTCGGGTATGGCGGTCAGGTCGCTCACTCGCATCCGGTTCAGCTACGGCGGGTGTAATTGTTATCGAATCGAATTCCTGAGCACCGTCCAGTGTGGTGAGCCAATTCTTGCGTGACGACTTAATCGTTGAACTGTTGGAAAGTGTGAGATGAGCCGCGCGAGCTAGTTCGAGCACATGAGCAACGCGCTCCCGACGGCAGCGACCGCAAGACCGCTCAGAACGGCGAGAATCATCGCTCGGACCACGTCTCCGCTTGTCTCAAGCGGCGGATCGGAGGCATCGCCGATCCAGAGGTCCGTGACTTGGACGCCGGTCAGCCAGATCGGACCCACAATCTTCCGCTCAAGGGCACCAGCAGTCGCGGCTTCACTCCATCCGGAATTGGGACCGAGCAAGAGTCGGTGCTGTTGAACGCCTACGCGCCAAGCCTTCCGGCCTGAGTACCCTGGCAGCACCGCAGCGATAGCGGCAACGACGAGCCACGTGATCCTGGCGGGGAGATAGTTCATGACATCGTCGAGTCGGGCGCCGCACCAGCCAAACCTGAGATAGCGCGGCGTCTTGTACCCAACCATCGAGTCCATGGTGCTGACGACTTTGAAGAGGACGATTCCAGGCAGACCAGCGAGCACGTACCAGAACAATGGACTCACAAAACCATCGGTCAGGTTCTCGCTGAGGCTCTCTACGGCTGCGCGCCGGCAGGCGCCGCCATCCATGCGGTCGGTGTCGCGCCCAACGAGCGCGCTCACCCGGAGACGGGCAGGCGGTAGGTCGCTTCGGCGGACCGCAGTCTCGATCCGCCACACCTGCTGAAGCAGATCGCCCAGCGCCAGCAGACTATAAACGAGAAATGCGTGGATGAGCCACACGATGGTCGGGGATAGTGAACTCGCGGCGAGCAGCACCGTCGCGACGACGCCGATCGATACCGTGGCAAGCGCCACGAAAAGCAGGACGCCGCCGCCGTAGCCATCAAGGCCGGCGCCTCGAAGTCGCCCTTCCACCCTCGTGAGCATCGTGCCGACGAGGCGCACGGGATGCCACGCATAGACTGGGTCGCCCACGACGATATCGCCGATCACACTGACCGCGAGCAACGCGGCATTTGGCGATAGCAGTGGGATGAGTTGACTTAGCGAGCCCGCCACTTTTCCGACCACCCGAGCGCCAACGCTCTGAGCACGAGCGCCTTCACGTCGCCATTGGCGTACGGTTGCAACGTCGAGCGGAACTCAGGCCATCGATCGAGCTGCGAGGCCAGGTTGGCCGCGAGCGCCGCCGCTTGCTGCACGGCCGCATCAGCCGCGACCGCGTCTGGAATCGTTCCGTAGCGGACGCGATCGCAAACAGTGGCCAACGCGTGCGCTGCCGAACCGACGAGCGGTTCGAAGAACGCGGCCTTCGCATTCTTCCTTAGCAGTTCGAGATCCGCCTCGCCGAGCAAGGGCGCAATGTCCTCGAACAGCGTCGCCTCCTGCACGCCGTACCGGCCGAGCGCGTGAAACACGCCGCGGGTGTAACTGGCCTCCAGACCGTTCTGCCAGCGGAGCGCCTCCATTGTGGCGTTTCGCGTCGCAAGGCCGACCAGCTCGCCGAGCTTCATGTGCGGGCTTGCCGACGTGAGCGCCCGCGTTCCTGAAGACGGAGCGGCGATGCAGTACTGATCGGTTCCGGTGCCGGTTGCCAAATCGACGTGCCGCTTGCTCGGCACCGCCAGACGGTGCAGCGCGGCGCTCTTCCCCTCCGTCATCGTGACGACCACGCGCGCCAACGCCGCCGGCGTGAGCGGCCGATTGATGAGCAGCATCGTATTGATGGTACCGGCGTAGGCGGGCACCTTCTGGATGCCGGTCTCGCTCTCGCGCCATGTGGCCGGCTCGCCGGCGGCGGTCGCGTTCCCTGCGACGCCCGCCGTGACCACAGCCGTGACGACGACTTCCTCGTCGATTTCCGTCGTGACCGCGACGTAGTTCATGTTGGCCGCCGTCCCCATTACGGCCGTCTGATCCGGCGGGAGAGCGACCTCCGCGCACACGCGATCGTGATATGCGTCTAACCCGACTTCAGTCATGACGCGATGTCGATCGTGATGAGCGGTGCCTTCACAGCTCTGATGATTCAAGAGATGACGCAGGTGATCCACCTGGCCGCCGTTCCGCACCGACGTGCTGAGGATCTGGTGCGGCGCCTTCAGGTCGGCCACGAGAAACCGGCCCGATCGCCGCAGATCGAACGACGCTCTCTCGAGAAGACATTCCCAATGCATATGTGTCATGTTCGGAGGAAATTGCCGTTACTACAGACCCAGGACATCAAGGTGTCGCGCGTGCTGCGCGAACCACTCGCCGAGCCGCTGATACTGCGCTGCCTTAGAGATCACCACCGGTGCATCGACGCCGAATACCTCGGCGCACATGGCCGGGTCCTCGAAGGCGCCGTGCAGATACGTGCCGACGACGCCAGCGCCACGGGCACCATCGAGGCTGCCGTCTCCCAATCGTGCAAACGGCATGATCTCGTCGTCCCGATCGAGCGACGTGACGCCGAGATGAATTTCGTACCCGCCGAACGTGACACCCCGCGGCGTGGTCGCGGTCACCGCTCGTGTCCGCTTCTCGCGCGTGAGCTCCGTCGTCGCCTGGATCAGGCCCAGGCCGGCCGTTTCTCTGATCGGCGATTCGATCCCGCTCGGGTCGCGGATTGATCGCCCCAGCATCTGGTAACCGCCGCAGACGCCGATCACCGTGGATCCCGCGAGATGCTGGCTTCGAATCCAGTCGGCCAGGCCCACCTCACGAAGCCAGAGGAGATCGGCAATGGTGTTCTTGGTTCCCGGCAGCATGATGAAGTCGTACCGCTCGGGACGCGGGCCCGTGATCCAGTCCGCCCACGTCAACAGGCAGAAGTCTGTCGCGTTCGAAACGTGCGGAAAATGAATGATCGCCAGCCGGGCACTTGGTGGCGACAATGTGCTCGGCCCCGTACGCAGCGCCAGGCTGTCCTCGGCGTCGAGATGCATATCCTCCGCGTGAGGAAACACGCCGAAACAGGTTGACGAGGTGCGTTCTTCGAGCATCTGCACACCTTCGTCAAACAACGATCGGTCTCCCCGAAACTTATTGATCGCGAAACCACGAAACAGCGAGCGCTCGTCGGCGCTCAAGAGATGCACCGTGCCTACAACGGAGCCGAAGACACCTCCTCGCTCGATGTCGGCGACAAGAAGCCACGGGGCGCGGATCCTTGTGACGAGACCGAGGTTGACCAGGTCGTGATCCCGCAGATTCAGCTCGGTGACACTGCCGGCGCCTTCGATAACGATCGCTTCGAACCGGCTCGACAGATCCTCATACGCACGCAGCACTTGTTCGCGCAGCTCGCTCGCGTGCGCGTAGTAGTCACGTGCCGACAGCGTCTTCCACATGCGTCCGTTGACCACGACCTGGCTCGTCCCGTTGCCGCTTGGCTTCAGGAGGATCGGGTTCATCGACGGCTCTGGTTCGAGTCCGCACGCTTCGGCCTGCGCCACCTGCGCGCGGCCGATCTCACCGCCCGACCGGCACGGATAGGAGTTGTTCGACATGTTCTGCGCCTTGAACGGTGCGACGGACACGCCCCGGCTTCGGAGCCACGCGCAGATCGCGGTAGCCATCCAGCTCTTGCCGGCGTTGGACGAGGTGCCGCCGATGAAGAGCGGACGGGCCGTCATCAGAGCTCCCTACCAGGCACGCGAAAAGCGATTGCCGGCCTTGCCGGTGGCTTCGCGCAGCGAGGCGTTGACACCTGCGTCATGTTCGAGCTTGCGGCCGAACAGCCACAGCAGATCGGACAAGCGATTCACATATGCGAGCAGAGGTGGCTGGACGACAGCGCCAGCCTCCTGTAACCGCACGAGCGCGCGCTCCGCACGTCGGCAGACCGTGCGCGCGACGTCGAACGCGGCAGCCGCCCGATGCTCGCCGGAAATCGACCAGTCGGCCAGCAGGCCGTCGATCGCTTCGATCCGATGGACCTCGGCGGTCAGGCGAAGAACGAGGGCATTCTCAATCTGGATTTGCGGCTTCGGACTTTCGGGCGGCGTCGCGAGAGACGACCCGATCTTGAACAACTCCTGCTGGACACCTTTCGTGAATGCAGCAATCTCTGCGTCCTCGCAGATCGATCGTGCAAGGCCCAAGCTGGCGTTCAATTCGTCGATCGTTCCGTACGTCTCCACTCGTGCGGACGCCTTTGACACGCGCACACCCCCAGCAAGGGACGTCTCTCCGCTGTCTCCTCGCATCGTGCTGATACTGCTCATGGAACGTTGCTCCTTTCGCGTAGAAACCCTGCCAGGGAGGCGAAGTCGGCGCCGCGACGTTCGGCGTGACCGCTCGACGCGCACCAACCCGACTCATGAACCCACACCGATACCGCACACGACTCCGATGGCGGCACCACGGCGTATCCCTCGCGCTCGAGGACAGCCGTGGCAAGCGACGCACGAAGACCGCATCCGTGGATCGCGGCCTCGCCGCGATCGCCGGTGAGTAAGCGGAAGCTTCGCTCCTCGGGGTGAAATCGAATCTGACGGCCCTCGAACGCCTGGGCCAGACCGCCGGCGAGCACGACATCTTCGGGCGCGCCGGCCATGAGCTCGCCACCGGGCAGCACGAGCCAGACGAAATCGGCAATGCGCAGCGCCAGCTCGAGATCGTGCGTGGAGACCACGACGGCAAGC
>WNGF01004047.1_pt1 | contig 30083 bp, 28 predicted proteins | sample 5400641 | NCBI WGS metagenome assembly WNGF01 (sample SAMN13153371, study PRJNA577476) | soil metagenome | isolation source: 80 cm soil or saprolite under grassland replicate 2 | place: USA:California | collected 2016-06-15 | reverse complement strand
AAACATCACCTTTTTGCTGCGGTGGGCGCCGGATCCTCGAGCAACGATTCTCCCTCGAGCGCCGGTCAGACTCCTGGCCGACGCCCTGCTCGAGCCAGCGGCTAGCGGGCTCTCCGGTGATGGCCTCCAACTGCATACGTTTCCGGGTGAGAATCGTCCAGCGTCTCGCTTCTGTCGACCTCGCGCCGAAGGATGGGGACGAGGCGCTTGTTCGAGCGCGTCGCGTGCTCGAGCTCCTCGCGGCAGATCGCCGACGCGACCAGATCGGGGCTGAGAACGGCGACGAACGCGCGTGATGCGTCGATCCCTGCGTAGATCTTCGCACGCCAGTCCGCGGTAGCCGGGATGTCGTGCCAGTCGACCCAGACGTCCTTGCCCCGCTCACGTAGCGCCGCTTCGAGGCGACGAACGAACGCCTCGTCGGCGCGCGAGTACGAGACGAAGGCGTCCGGGGCCGCGGCGCCGTCGGACGGAGGCGTCCCTGCGTCGACGCTCGCGGGGCGCTCGTCGACGACGGTCGAGGCCTGGGCGGCCACGCGTCGATTGAACCGCTCGCGCAGCTCCGCCGCAAGGGATGCCGGGGGGTTCGGGGGCTGCCCGGGCGTAAGCGGATCGTAAGCGCGCAGGTCGCCGCTCTCGGCGGACGTTACGCAAACACGAAGGGCGCATCGACATGAATCACGCCACGACAACAGTCACGTCGCAGTTGAGGAAGGGCTTCGCGACGCTCGCGCTGCTCGCGCTGGCGACAGCCACGACGGCGGCGATCGCAGCCGGCGTCCCGCCTGCGGCGCACTCCGCATTCCCGGGGCAGAACGGCAAGATCGCCTTCACGAGGCACTACTACAGCGACGGGCACGTCGAAGATCTTCGTCGCAAACGCGGACGGGTCGGGTAAGACGCAGCAGAGGAGCGATCCGCTGTTCTTCCGCTCAGTTGAGCCGTGTGGGTGCCAAAATTCGGTGCGCACCGTCGGAAATCAGCGATTTGCAGCCAGGACGCTATTTTTGGCACCCCTCACGGCAGGCGGACGCAAGCACCGAAGCCGAAACTGGTGACGTGGCCATAGGTCCTGGCCGGCCGTCGCCAGCGTGGCTGCGCTCGGTCGCGAGTGGCTCGTGGGCCGTGTGCGCTCCCTGATTCGAGGGATTTCCGCTTTCGGTCCCGCGCCGATGGCTGGAGCGTCTCGACCGGTCGTCCTGGATGCTGCCCGCCGCCGCCTTCCGTCTCGGAATCGCCTTCGCCGTGGCGTTGGCGCTGCTCGGGCTTGTTGCTCGACCGGCGGCAGCGTCCGCGCGCGTCTGTGCCGACGGCGTCGCGCGTGTAGGCATCGAGGAGAGCTCGAGCCGGCGCTTCGACGGCGTCCAGGCAAGCGTGAGGGCGGCGCAGAGCGCTTGGGCAGGATCTCTGCGCGTGAGCGACGGCCTCGTGGTCGTGGTGGCGATCGGGAACCTGCGTCATACCTACGCCGCCGTCACCTTCTCTCCCGATGCGCGCGGCGGGCGGTGGGTCGCGGCCGTGGCCTGGCGCCGCGGCGGCGTCGAGGAGGCGCACCGGGTGCGACGCGGCCCCACGGTCGCCGTGTGGCGCGCGGGGCGGCCGCATCTGCTTCGGGTCGTGCGCAACCGAGCGAGCGACCGCTGGAGCATCGGCATCGACGGGCGCGTGATCGTCGACGTGCTGCTGGAGGGGAGTTCGAGCGGCCTGCCGCAGCCACGTGTCGAGACGACCGCCGAGGGCGACGGCTCGTGCCGCTCGAGAACGGTTCTGCGGTTCACCGAGGTGCGCGTGCGGCGCGCCGGCTCAGTGTCGTGGCGGCCGTTCCCGAGCGACTCGATGGACGTGGCGTCGGCGGGCTACCGGCTCGAGCGCGGCGGGGATACCGCCTTCGTCGTCGGGCCGGGGACGACCGAGACCACGTTGTGGCTACAGCTCTTCTTGGCTGAGGGCGCGGTCGCGATGGGGGTGGCGCTGATGCTCTTCTTCGTCTGGGGCTGGTTGCCGCTCGGCGTGTTGCGCCGAGGCCGGCGCTACCCAAGCCGCGACTTTGGACTCACGCTGCGGCTTGCCCTCGCACTCTTCTTCCTCGCGCTGCTGTACATGCCGTTGTTCGCCCTCTTGGTGATTTTCGTCTACGGCGCCACCGGCTCGATCGCGCTTGCGGCGCTCGCGGCCTTTGCCGAGCTCGCCGCCGCACTCGTCCTTCCCGCCCTCGCACAGGCGGCCGCGCTCCTGAGCTGGCGGCCGCGGCTCCCGAACGCGCGTGAGAGCCGGGAGCTTCTGCCGATGCTCGAGCGGCTGGCGGCGTTCGCCGATCTGCCCACGCCGCGGCTCCTTCTCTCCGCCACACCGGTTCCGGAGGCGTTGACGATCGGGCGCGGCAGAGCGGCTACCGTGATTGTCACGGAGACCCTGCTGGCGCGGCTAGACACCGCTGAGCTTGAGGCCGTCCTCGCGCACGAACTCGCGCACATCGGGAACGGAGACGCCTACGTCGTGACGCTGCTGAGCCTGCCAATGAACCTCGTCGGCGTCTTCCTGCGGCCGATCGTCAACCTGCCCGACCGGTTCGGCAACTCGTTTGTCAGGTGGGTCCTGTTCGGGCTGCTCTCGATCGGGATCGCGGGGCTGCTATTCCTGGTCTGGATCCCGTGGGCGCTCGCCGGGCTGGTCGTCTCGGCCATCTCCCGCTACCGCGAGTACGTCGCCGACGAAGCCGCGGCGCTGATCAGCTCTCCCGCAGCGGTGATGAGCGCGCTCCTCACCATCTCCGACGAGCTCCGGCGCATCCCGGCGCGCGATCTTCGCGAGGCGGCCGCGATGAACGCGTTCTTCGCGGTCCCGATCGCTTCGGGCCGGAACGGCTTCTCGCTCGACCCGGCCCGGCTCTTCCCCTCCCACCCGTCGCTCGAGCGGCGCTTGACGCGACTCGCGGAGACGGCCCGTCGACTCGGCCGCCCCGGCGAGGACGAGGCACCCCAAGCACCGATTCAGACAGCGCCTCCGGCAAGGCGCCGCAACCTCGCCGCCACCGTCAGCTGCCTCGCGGCGACCGTGAGCACACTCCTCCTCTTCGCCCTCAATCCGTTTGGCGGCGGCGGCGCGGCCGCATCACTCCTCGTTTTCGCTTCGGGGATCGGGCTCGTCCTCGCCTTCTATGCCGTCGGGCGCGCCCAGGCCGGAGCCGCCGGTTTCGCCCGCGCGTCGCTCGGACTCGCCCTCTTCCTCTTGCCCTGGCTGCTCGCAGTCGACGGCGCGCTCTCATACTTCGTTGCGGTCTTCCTCCATCTCGCCTAATGGTCGATGAGGTCGCACTGCCGCCTACGTCAACGCCGACTCGTCGCCGCCGGTCCCGGGTACGACTCGCTCCCCTCGTCCGATCGTGCGCCCGCCCTGCCGGAGCGAGGCGCTCGCGCGAAGCGGCGCGGGACGATTGAGCGCTGCGTAAACGGACGGCCGTGACTCGGGCGCTCGGAGCCGCCGTATCTGTGCTGGGAGTGCTTTTGCTTGCCGAGGCGATCACAGTGGCGACGGGGCTCGGCTGGGGCGGCGACGTCGATGTCGACCGTACGGGGAGGATCGAGCTGGGGCTCGCTTTCGGCGTCGTCGCCGTGTTCCTACTGGCGGGCGCTCGGGCGTTGTTCCGCCGACTGAGTTAAGCCGCCGTCTGCGCTACTCACGCGGGAGATGGACGGCTGCCCGTGGCGACGGAGGAGCTCCTGGCGTGTCGCTTGCCTCCGGACTTGTGGGGAGAGCGGGTGCGCCGGCCTTAGGGCGCGGGTTGCCAGCTGGGTGTGAGCTCGGACCAGTTGAAGTGTGAGAGGGGGGTTTCGACGGTTCCTGGTCCGAGGCCGGTGCCGATCTTGATGGTGTAGATGTCGCTGTCGCCGCCGAAGATGTCGCTCTTTTGGAAGAGGATGCGGGTGCTGTCGGGCGACCAGGCGGGGGCGCTGTTGTTGGCGTCCGAGTGGGTGACGAGGGTGGGGTTGCTGCCGTTTGCCTTGATCACCCAGATGTCTTCGAAGCCGGTCGGTCTGGTGCTGACGTAGGCGATCCGGGTTCCGTCGGGTGACCAGGCTGGGTCGAGGTCTGGCCAGAGGTCGCTGGTCAGTCGTCGTTCCTTGCGGGTGCGGAGGTCGAGCAGGTAGAGGTCGTAGCGGCCGTTTCGTCGGGCTGAGAAGACGATTCGGTGGCCGTCGGGTGACCAGCTGGGGGAGTCGTTCCAGGCGCCGTTGCTGGTGAGCGGGCGGGCGTGGCTGCCGTCGGCGCGCATCGTCCAGAGTTGGGCGCCGTAGCCGTCGAAGCGGACGAAGGCGATCTGCTTGCCGTTGGGTGACCAGGCGGGGCTCCAGTTCATGGCGTGGCCGGAGGTGAGCTTGCGGGCCGGTCCGCCTGTGGCGGCGACGGTGTAGATGTCGTTGGTTCCGCGGACCTGGCTGCGGGAGAAGGCGAGGAGGCGGCCGTCGGGGGACCAGGCGGGGTCGGTGTCGAACCAGGGGCCGTGGGTGAGGGTGCGGTAGCCGAGGCCGGGGCCGCTGTAGAGGCCGATCTCGCTGGTTGCGTCGCGGCCGCTTGAGAAGACGAGCCGGTTGCCATCGCGCGACCAGTTCGGATCGCCGTCGACGAGCCCGGTCGAGAGTCGGCGGAGGCCGGAGCCGTCCGCGCGCATCAGCCAGAGGCCGTCGCGGCCTTCGCGGTTGGAGCGGAAGGCGATCCCGGCGCGGGACCAAGCGGGCTCGTACTCGTCGCTGTCACGGGTGTTGGTGATGTCGCGGGAGTTGGAGCCGTCTGCTTCCATCACGAACACGTCGGCGGACTCGAACGGGTAGGCGGTGTAGGCGATCTGCTTTCCGTCTGGCGACCAGGCCGGCTGCCGCTCCCAGCCGGGTAGGCTGGTTAGCCGCTTCGGCGTGCCACCGCCGGCGGCGATCACGTAGATGTCGAGGCCGCCGCCTTGGCCGCTGCCGTCGTAGACGATCTTGCTGCCGTCGGGTGACCAGCGCGGATGCATGTCGAATGACGGGTCGGGCGTGAGGTTGGTGAAGCTGCCGTCGCGAAAGTCGTAGACGACGATGTCGAGGTGTCCACGCTCTTCGAGGCTGAACGCCAAGCGCGTCCCGTCGGGTGACCAGTCGGGGTAGGCGCTGAACGCCGTGTTGTGCGTGATCTGGATCAGCCCGCCGCCGTCGCCGCTCATCACCCAGATGTCCCAGCTGCCAGAGCGTTTGCTGCCAAAGGCGATCCTGGACCCGTCGGGTGAGAGTGCGGGCCAGCGGCTCGGTGCGGGATCGTCGGTTAGGCGTCGAGTCGCGCTGCCGTCGCCGTTCGCGCTGTAGATCTCGCTCGAGCGGAGCTCGCTCGTGAAGGCGACCATTCCATCATGGTGGAACCTCACCGGTGCCGAGGCGGCGGTGGCGGCGGCAAGCAGCGCAGCGATGAGTGCGGCCAAGGCGGCGGCGGCGCGCATGGTAGTTGCGTCGGGCCCAACCTGGCGCGGCCCAATCACTCATTCGGGTCTTCTCAGCCCTGGCGGGGCCGCCGAGATGCTGAGTGCGTGGCCCGCCGCCTGACCGCAACCGCCGCCCTCGCCTGCACGCTGCTGATCGCGTGCTCGGCTGCCTCGGCGTCCTCCTCCGCGCTCGCGGCCGATGCCGAGGATCTGCCCTCGTTTGAGGTCGGCGCAAGCTCGGACGAGTACCCGGGCCTCACTCTCTCCCTGGAGGGAACCGACGAGGACGGTTACCCAGGCCGTTTTCGGATTACCGTCCCGTCCGGGTTCGACTTGTACCCCGAGCGGCCAGCGGGCAGCCTGGTCGGGCTCGCGTTCCTAATCGCAGGCGACTCTTCATCCAGCTCCTCGGGTGTCTCGCTCCTTGAAGGGCAGATCGTCGCGCAGGCCAACCCGCCGACCGATCCAGCCGCGCATGCGTGCAGCCCCGGCGATCACGAGGCCGTTTGGAGCCTGAACCTGTCGCTGCTCGGCCAGCTGCTCGAAGTCCCGATCTACATCTCCAAAGAAAACGGCGGGCTGACACTCGACCTCTGCGTACCCCCGGTGACAAGCGGCGGACCGCTGCTTCCGGTGGAGGCGCTGCACCTGATCCTGCCCGAGCTGCGCGCGCCCAGAACGAAGGGCGTCTACACGTGGCGGGCCGTCGTCACGCCGACCGCGCCCGACCGCCACACACTCCTGCCAAACAACGCCTATGAGCTCCGCGCGCTCGTACCGATCCCCAACCACGTCGCCCTCCACTCCCGCTACGACCCCAAGACCCACACCGCCATCCTCCACGGTGCAGTCCAAAGCGCCGGGAAACCCCGTGCCGGAGCCACCGTGATCTTCACCAGCCTGATCCGCAAGGTCACCCCGCGCGGAGTCGAATACCACGATGCCTACGCCGGCTGGGCGCGCACCGACGCCGCGGGCGGCTTCCTCTTCCGAAAGCGGATCACCCGCACCACCGGCTTCATCGCCTCCGTCCCAAGCTTCCCGACCGCCTGCACCGACGCGTCGACAGCCCCGGCCGGCTGCCGCAGCACGACCACCGCCGCCACCCGATCCGAACCCGTCACCGTCAGCGTCCCACGCCACTGACCTCCGGTCGAAGCGACCCCAAGAGCCGCTCAACTCGGAGCAGCCGGTGCATGTTTTTGGGGGTGGCGTACCACATGTTCGCGAGGTCGCGGTCCGCGCCTGCTCGACGATAAGCGATACGCCGTCCGCAGGAAACACTGATCGCCGGCGCTTAACGACGGCTCTCCACTTGGCGAGGCCAGGGGCCCACGAGCGCCCGCGCTCGCACCGGCCGAGCCGCCGGAACATGGCGGCAATGAAAGGACGACGCATTGTCGGGACGCGCCTGCTCGTCATGCGCGGCCGTCGCCCGATCGTGGACGCCTTCCTGAAGGCCCGGAGCGGAGGGATCTCATTTGCTCCTTACGCCTGCGTCCGCAACGAGTTCCCCCTGAGCGAACCGATCAGGTCCGGGTCCCCGGATGAACTGATCGAGGCTTCTCAGAGCAAGCCGTCTCGACCAAGCGCGGTGTGTGGCGGAGACGCGCGAGCGCGGGGCAAGGGGAGGCGGGTTAAAGTCCCACGATCGGCGCCGCGAGCTAAGACGCGGATCCTCACCGAATCACTCTCTTGAGATGTGGCGGCTGCCCATGGTGATCTCGTGAGCGCCTTCGGTCCATCGGAGCGAGTACCGCGCCTCCGGCTCCATCCACTGATCCGCTTCCTCCAATGGGGCGGAACCGTGGCGACGTTCATCTTCATCTTCACACGCTCGAAGCTCGCTGGCTTTACGTCGGTGTGACGCTGTCGACCCCTGCTGTCCTCGTCACGCTTTCTTGGCTTGTGCGGCAGAACGGCTTGGGCGGTGCCGTGCGCCGCCTCTTGCTGACCGCAGTCGTCATCGCGCCCCCGATCGGCATGAGCAGGCTCGTCGACCGCGTTCTGCCCTCGCCGTGGCTCCAGCTCGTCATGCTGGCGGTGTTCTTCGTCTACCTCTTCGCGGTTGTTGGTCTTTTGCGCCGGGTCCGCGGGCGACGCTCGTCGGACGCGTAGGCGGCCAGCCCGTCAAATCCATTCCGCGGCGGCTGACCTACAAGAGTTTCTGCAAGCTTCGGGCTGCGCGCGGATGCGATTGAGTGCGTCCGCCACGACGGCCGTGAAAATATGACTCGTAACTATCGTGGGTGCTGAGCCAAAGACGCAGTTTGTGTGGGGCGTCGCGGTGCTCGTTAGTATTGGCGCCTGGTTTACGGGTGGATGGTGGAGGCCAGCGCTCGCCGTTGTGGCCGCTTGCCTCCTCCTCATCGGCGCCGCCCTGCGGGCGAGCCGATGACCGCCGCAACGCGGGACACCAGAGCGCGTGGGGTGCACAAACTCTGTCGTGAGGCGCGGTCGGTGCCGGAGGGCAGTTGGGGTGGGAGTCGGGGTAGCGTCGCGCGCTCCCGTCCTCGGAGGCTGCCCGTGCTTGTGTCGTTCGTCTACCACATTGCCTGCCGGCTGTTTCGCGCTTGTCCTGTTGCTCGCGCGTGGCGACAGCTCGAAGGAACTCGAGCTCCTCGTTTTGCGCCACGAACTGGCGCGCGTGTCGCTCCTAACGTTCGCGAGAGCCTGCGCGTTTTTCTGTGTATCGGTGGGTGGTTAGGTGTTGTCGGGGATGCGGTCTCCGAAGTGGATACGCAGGACGGCCATCGCGGTCGTCCAGTTGTAACAGGTCTTCCATGAGGTCTTGGCGCGCTGGATCGCGAGCCAGATCAGTCTGAGCGCGGCGTCGTCGTTGGGGAAGTGGCCGCGGGTCTTGATCGTCTTGCGGATCTGCATGTGCAGGCTCTCGACCGTGTTGGTGGTGTAGACGATGCGACGGATCTCGTCGGGGAAGGCGAGGAAGGGGATCACCCGGTCCCAGGCCCTGTCCCAGAGCTGCAGCGCGGCGGTGCGGGTCTTGCTGTCGGCCCAGGCGGCGGTGAGCTCGTCGAGCACCTGCCGGGCTTGGTCGGCGTCGGCTGCGGTGTAGATCCGCCTGAGCTCCCCGGCACAGCGCTTGCGTTCCCTCCAGGACAGGTAGCGCAGCGACTGGCGGATGAGATGGACGATGCAGGTCTGGTTGACGCTCAACGGGAAGACAGCATCGATCGCCTCGGGGAAGCCGGTCAGCCCGTCGGTGCAGACGAAGAGCACGTCCTTGACGCCGCGGTTGCGCAGCTCGGTCAGCACGCTCGTCCAGAAGCGGGCGGCTTCCGTCTTCTCGATCCAGAGGCCGAGGCAGTCGGGCGTCCCCTCCAGCGTGACCCCGATCGCGACGTAGACGGCCCTCTTGCGCACGACCTGCTGGTCGCGGATCGCCACCTGGAGCGCGTCCAGGTAGACGACGACGTACAGCTCCTCGAGCGGCCGCGACTGCCAGGCGCGGACGTCGTCCTGGATCGAGGCGGTCACCTCGCTGATCAGCCCGTCCGAGACGTCGACGCCGTAGAGCTCGCGCAGGTGCCGCTGGATCTCGAGCGTGGTCATGCCGCCGGCGTAGAGGGCGAGGATCTGCTCGTCGAAGCCGTCGAAGGAGCGGGCGTGCTTGGGCACGATCCGCGGCTCGAACGACGCGTCACGGTCGCGCGGCAACTCGACCCGGAGCGGCCCGTCGACCGTGCGCAACGTCTTCTCCGAGACGCCGTTGCGCCGGTTCGACTGGTCCTCGGGCGGCACCTGGCCGGGCGGGTAGCCGAGATGCTGCCCCAGCTCGGCCCCGGCCGCACGCTCGATCAGCCGCTTGCGCAGCTGATTGATCAACCCATCCGGGCCGGTCAACTGCTCCGGCCCCCGGTACTCCCCGAGCAGCTGATCGATCAGCTCGTCCGGGATCTCCATGTCGCCCATCACGGGCCTCCTTCCGGGCCGCCCGGCGGAATCGCTCCAACCGCGGCTACGCCGCGATCGTCACGACCCCGCCGGACGAACCAGTCGGATACACAGAAATCCGCGCACTACCGTTCGCGACGTGGCGCGGCACCGGCACGCGCAGCGACTGGTACTCACGCTCGACGACCGCCTCAAGCGGATGCTGCTCGACCGACCAATCCAGCCCCGCAGCCGCGATCATCGACGCCGCGTCCTGCGCCTCCTCGGGATCGATGCTGCGCACGACATCGCCCCAGGCAGCAGGCGTCTGCCCCAGCCAAAGCGGCCCCTCGGCGTCCGTGACCCGGTGGCTCGTTGTCTGTGTTGTCATCGCGTCTCCTCCTCCCTAGACCGCGTAGCGGTCGCCCGCCGCGACGATGAACCGCTCCGGCTCGTCCGCGATCGCCTGGCCGATGAACGTCGCGATCCCCGCCGCGAGCCAGACCGCCTCACGCTCGGCGTCGTCCAAACCGTCGCCGTAGCCGTCCGCCGCCGCCTCGGCCGCCTCCACGGGCAGCCGCTCCACAAGCCGAACCTGCCGAGCCAGAAACCCCGACAGCTGCTCCCGATCGATCCGGTACCTCATCGCCTCTTCTCTCCTGTTAATCCGAGTTAACCCCACCCCTGTGCGAAAGCCGCCTCTCAGCCTCACCGAAGGTGCCTCTGTGTCTCGAGCTACTCGGCCTGTTCCAGCCGGCCGGTCTCGAGTGCCCAGCGCTTCACGCTTGTCCAGTGCGCGACTCAGCGCAGCGAACAGCGCGCGATCAGCCCGTCAGCCTAGGCTGCGGAGCCTGCCGGCGCAGGATCGCCAACTCGTGCCGCAACACCAGAATCCCAGCTCCTTCGAGCGGCGCCGCCACGCCACGAGCCAGACCAGCGCGAACAGGTTCCGCCCGACGAGATACACGAACGACCAGAGCAAGCAGCCCTCCCTCGACCACGCCAAGAACCTCGAACCTAAGGAGCCGGACACGTATGGAGAAGGCGGACGAGTTTGCGAACCCTACGCGCCGCAAACTGATCTCCCTCGCGATCAACAATGCCAAAAAGAGCTGGAGGACCACCTACCACTGGAACCGCGTGACTACCGACGAAGCACGCCGTCATCGCCGGTTCGAGCCGTGAGTTCAGACACGCACGGGTCAGGTTCGGCGCCTCATCACTGTCAGGAACGTCCTCCGGCCTGCCGTCCCAGATCGCAGAACCGGGCCACGGTCTGGTACCAGCAGGCAAGGTTGAGCCCGGCCAAAACACCCGGTACGGTGGTCCCGTGGAGCCGACCGGCGTGGATTGGCAGAGCCTCCTGCGGCGGATCGAGCGTGGAACGTGCACCCCGTTCCTCGGCGCGGGCGCGAGCGGCGACGTCGTCCCGCTCGGCTCGCAGATCGCGCGACGGTGGGCCGAGATGCACGGGTACCCGCTCGTGGATGCGTACGACCTCGTACAGGTTGCGCAGTTCCTCGCTGTGACGAAGGAGCCGATGTGGCCGAAAGAAGAGATCCAGGATCTATTCGCGCAGTACGCGCCTCCGGACTTCAACGACGAGGCCCAGCCATATGCCGTTCTCGCAGGGCTGCCGCTCCCGATCTACCTGACTACGAACTACGACGACTTCCTAATCCGCGCCTTGCGCGCCAGGAACAAGCAGCCCGTCCAAGAGTTCTGCAGGTGGACCTCTCGACCGTCGTTCGAAACGAGGCCCCAGATATTCGACCGTGCTGACTTCACGCCGAGCACCAAGGCCCCGCTCGTGTACCACCTCCACGGCCAGATCGACATTCCTGCATCACTCGTCTTGACGGAGGACGATTACGTCGACTTCCTCGTCAACATGGCGCGCGCGGAGATCATTCCTCCGCTCATCCGCGCGACGATCGCCGAGAACATGCTCCTCTTCATCGGCTACCGCCTGGCCGATTGGAGCTTTCGCGTCCTCTACCGCGGCCTGATGAAAACCGTCGACCCATCTGGACGCCACCTGAATCTGACCGTTCAACTGGAACCCGCCGACGTGGCGGCGTCGCCCGACCAGGCCAAGGAATACCTCGAGGGCTATTTCGAGAAGATGCAGGTTCGGGTCTTCTGGGGTCGCGCCCAGGACTTCCTGACCGAGCTCGCCGAACGGCGGGCGGCGTCCGTTGGACGCTGACCGCAATCCCTACGTCGGGCCGCAACCGTTTCAGGTAGGCGAGAGCGCCCTCTTCTTCGGTCGAGTTCGCGAGGTTCGGGATCTCACGTCGCTCGTCGTCGCGCATCGCGTCGTGCTCCTGTATGCGGCCTCGGGTGCCGGGAAGTCTTCACTGATCAATGCCGGCCTGCTGCCGGCGCTCGTCGACAGACAGTTCCAGGTGATGCCCCCGGCTCGCGTTGGTGCGCCAGGCGGCGACCTCGTCCCGACAGAAAACGTCTTCGCGGCAAGCCTCGTCGCCCAGTGGCTTGAGCCGGGCGCCACTTCGCGGGCCGCGACGGCGGCGACATTCCTCGCCGCGCATCCGCGTGAGCTCGACGAGGACGGCGAGCCGCAGCCGCGCGCCGTGATCGTCGACCAGTTCGAGGAGGTCTTCACGACGCATCCCGAGCATTGGGAGCAGCGGGCGGACTTTTTCCGCCAGCTGCGCGAGGCGCTCGAGGCCGACGACCGCCTGCGCCTGCTTCTCGCCCTTCGCGAGGAGTATTTGGCGTACCTCGACCCGTACGCGACGCTCCTTCCGACGGGTCTCCGCACGCGCTTCCGGCTGGAGCGTCTCGACCACGAAAGCGCCCTCGATGCGGTGACGAGACCCTTGCTCGCGACTCAGCGCTCTTTCGCGCCTGCGGCCGCCGACGCGCTCGTCCGGAATCTCCGCACCGTGCACGTCGAGACGCTCGAGGGACGAACGGTCGACGTCGAAGGCGAGTACGTCGAGCCCGTACAGCTCCAGGTCGTGTGCCGGGAGCTCTGGAACCGCCTCCCCGCCGAGATCTCGGAGATCACCGACGAGCATTTGCGGGAGCTCGCCGATCTCGACGCCGTACTCGGCGATTTCTACGAGCAGGCCCTCGCAGCGGCGATGTCGCGGACCCGCGTGGGCGAGCCGCAGCTGCGGACGTGGGTGGGAAGGCAGCTGATCACGCCCGGCGAGACCCGAAGCACCGTGTACCGCGGCGCAATCGAAACCGCCGGAATGCCCAATGCGGTCGTCGACACGCTCGACGAGAAGCGGCTGATCCGAGCCGACGAGCGGGCCGGAGCAAAGTGGTACGAGCTCACTCACGACCGCCTGATCGGTCCGATCCGCGCTTCGAACGGACGATTCGATGCGGATCTTCAACGAAATCGGCGGCGCCGCGTCCTCGCCGCCGTCCTCGTGCTCGTTGCGGCGGCGTCGGCTGCATTCGCCGTCGCCGCGCTCTGGGTCTTCGACCTCGTCGGTAGCCAGAGTTCCTGGCCACCACCGACCAAAGCGGAGCGCATCGCACTCGCGAGGCGCTTCGCGCCGATTCTCAAGCTTGACTCGGGGGAGCAATTCTTGCCCATGAGCCGGCGCGCCTTCGTAAGCCTCACGCAGCTGAAGCAGGTGGAAGGACGCTTCGCGAGGGTCGTGGATGCGACGCCTACCGTCGGGACGCTCGCGGCCACCGCGGGCTCGTGCGTTCCGAATCGCGGCTGCCTCTACTACCTCGACGTCCGCGGCGTCGAGCCGGACCCGCCGAAACGCAGCGACGGAGCATACGCCGTCCTCGAGCGACACATCCTCCGCTCAGGTAGCAAGCCGACGGTGTACGCCCACGTCACGCGTGACCGCGACTCCGGCGAATACGCGGTCCAGTACTGGTGTCTCTATCTCTTTAAATATCGCCTGAACGAGCACGAGTCGGACTGGGAGCAGATCACCGTGCGCCTGGACCGCGACGCGAACCCGATCGACGCCTTCTACGCCGCGCACGGCGGCGGCGAGATCCGGCCATGGGAAACCCTCCAGAAGCGGGGCGACCATCCGCTTGCGTACGTCGCGCGCGGGTCCCATGCGAACTACTTCGCCGGTGGGAGGCATCGCGTGCTCACCGGTTGCTCGCGAGTCGTCGGCAGTCTGAGCTCGTGCCACGGGCGCACGGTCGTCGTCGACCTGACCGACGGCATTAGGACCCTCGCCAGGGGCGACTACGAGCTCTCGGCTTTCTCGGGCCCCGTGTTTATCGGAAGCTACGGCTCGGGCAACTACGTTCTCCTGACCCGAAAGCCAGACCTTCTCAGCGACCCGCGGACGCGTGCACTCTGGGCGGACCCGCTGCTCCCGCTGCGCCAATAAGCGCGTGAGGTTCAGAAACTCAGTCACCGTCTGTAGTTCCTTAGGTTCGTGAAGTCGCAAGTTCGATTCGCCTGCAATCGAGAGATCGACCAGGCTGGAATCGCTTCTGCGGACAGCCGCGAGGTGGCTATGGTCGACGTCGCCCCTGAATCTGATATTCGCGCGCGTGAACCAACAAGTAGGTGCAAGTGCCCGAGAAGAAGTGCCTGAGTGCTGAAAGGAAACTGATCGGGTCTCAGGCTGCGTGTTGGTACTCATGGATCAGGCCACCGAGCAGGTCAGTGCGATTTGGCTGCGGAAAGGGTGAAGCGCACAGCGGGACCGGCTTTCCGTCTATCTGCGCGGGTGGACAGAGTGCGAGCGCCCGATGGGGCCGATGCTCGTTGTGTGCGCCGGGATAAACCAAAACCGGCATGGAGAAGGAGAGGAGGGAGCTCTACATCGAAGGAGTAGCGATCCACGGTGGCCCCGAGTCATGCGCTGGCCGTGAGGGCGTCGGTGAAGCGTTGATAGGGGTACGCGTAGGCCGGGCTATTGAGCCGCGAAATCAACGTTCCGGGGTGCCGACGCCGTACAACAGGAGGCCCGACGATCGCCTGTCGGCGTCGATGATGCCCCGCCCGGCTGGATCGCGGGGTGGCATGTCGGCGCTCGGGCGGGCCGCGAGGGGAAGGCCGTTGGCCGGAAGCCCGAGATGAACGACCGTCGGGAGTCAGACGGCCGCGTAGTACCTGCGAAGCTGGCGAACAAGGCCGGGGCACCGGCGGCGGAGCTGGTGGAGGGAAGGCGGCTGGACGAGGGGAACACGGGCCAGCAGAACGCGCTCCGGACGCAGAGTCGGGAAGGTCGCGCGTCAAGTGCGCTGGATCGTGTGCGCCGAGTCGCAGGCAAGGACAGGGATGCGCGGTTCACGGCGCTCCTGCATCACGTCAGCGTCGATCGCTTGCGCGCGTGTGGGGGGCCAAAAATTAGGTTCCACCTGTAAATCGCCCTATTCTCAGTGTCGGTCCTGAGTGTTGGCACCTGTAGGGGTCCAAAATTCCGCTCCGGTTCCGGACAGCCGGCGCCGTCGACGGCATCGAGATGTCTCAGCCGTTGGTGCTCGAGTCGGGCGCGTCGGCGAGCGCTGTGGTGAGGAAGCGGTAGGTCCACTCTTCGGCGAAGCGGCGGGAATCGGCGAAGACGAGGTGGACTTCGGGGTAGCGCACTTCGAGCCGGGCGAGCTGGTCTGCGAGCCAGCTGCCGTTCACGTGTTCCAACTTGTAGAGCGCCGAGTACCTCGCTTCGACGACGACGGCGGCGAGAGGGAGCTCGGCGAGGCGTTGCAGCTGGAAGGCCAGCGTTCCGTCGGAGAGCGTGGCGGCGAGGTTCTCGAGGCTCTTGCGCTCAACCGCGGCGAGCAGGCTTCCGTCGGTTCTGTGGACGGCGTAGTCGCCGGCAGGAACGGGCGCTCGCACCGTCTCCGCTCCTTGCTGGGGGAAGCGGTAGGGGTAGCGCTCCCTCGTGTCGACCGCGATCGTGACCGCGTCAGCGAGCATGCGACGGCGGGGGATCCGGCCGCCGGGGTTGGCGGCCCGCGCGGTCTTCTGCGTTTGCCAGAAGATCGCCTCGCGACCCTTCACCTGCGTGAAGACGAACTGGGAGCGGGCAAGACGAGGACGATCGAGAACGAAGATCGATCGCCGCTCCCCGCCTGCGGCAGAGGAGGACGGGGGTCTGCTCGATGATCTCAGCCTTGGCGGGCCAGGCCTCCTCGAAGCGGTGGCAGTAGACGCGCGCGGTTGCAGGCCACGACTCGCGCGCCTTCAGCACGATCCCGTCCCCGAGCGGGAGCAGTAGGAGGTAGGGCAGCTTGCTGTCTGGATCTGGGTTCCGGGCGACGAGGAAGGCCCGGCTGCTGTTACTCATGCGGCGGCAGCGTAGTACTCGTGAATCAGCCCGCCCAAGACGTCGCGGCGAAGGACGTCCGTGGACGGGGAGCCGGGCGAGCGGGGCGAGCCGGCCGGAGGTGCGAGCTCCAGCGACCGGTGCGGGCGCTCGGTGTTGAAGTGGCCCACGTAGCCGCGAAGGACCTGCTCGAGATGGCGACGGCCGAGGACAAGCACGTGATCGAGGCATTCGTTGCGGACGGTGCGCACCCACCGTTCGGCGATCGCGTTCGCCCTCGGCGCCCGCGCCGGCGTCTTGACCACCCGCACGCCCTCGGAGCGGATGAGCTCGTCGAACGGGCCCGAGAACTTCGTGTCCCGGTCGTGCACGAGGAAGCGCACGTTCGCCAACCGCTCCGCGATCGCGAGGTTGCGCGCCTGCTGGCGCATCCAGGCGGAGTCGGGGTTCGCGGTCACACCCGCCAGGTGCACCCGCCGCGACCCCAACTCGACGTAGGGTCGGCGGGAGGCGCCAGCGCCGTGCGGCATTGCCGGCTGGCCCGGTTTCCTCCCGCCGCCACCTCGATCCGTGCATGCGGTTCTCCCGCACACGGCTCTCCGACATTCTTCGCCGTCGGCATTCGGCTAGCCCCGCCAGGCCCTTTCGGGTCTGGGCGCAACGACGGTTCCGGCGAGCGTGATCAAGCCCAGGCGACCCGGGGAGCGGTAGAGCACCGCCCACCGGCCGTACGCTCGTGAGCGTCGATGGCGGTTGGCCACAAACAGCACGAGGCGGTCGACCGCCTGGTACTCGAGCCGGTGGAAATGACGGGCCGAGTTCCCGTAACGGAAGTAGCCCGCCCAGCCGCGCAGATAGCGGTTGAGATCCTGCACGACCTGCTCGACCGGCAGCAGCAACCGCTCATGCGCCGTCAGTTCACGGACGCGATCACGGGCATGCTGCATCGCCGCACGTGAGGGCCAGCGGGCAAGGAAGGTGACATGCCGGACACGCGGGCCGCGGGCGCGCACCCAGCGGTGATGGAAACCGAGGAAGTCCAGCCCCTCGCCTCCCTCGCGCAGGTGCACGATCCGCGTCTTGGCCTCCTTGAGCTCCAAGCCCAACTCGGCCAACACGGCTCCGAGCGCCGCAAGGGCGCGCTCGGCCTCCGCCTCTGTCCTGCACAGCACCACGAGATCATCCGCGTAGCGCACCAGCACCCCGCACCCGCGCGTCCGCCAGACCCGGTCGAGCCGGTGCAGGTAGACGTTGCACAGAAGCGGCGAAACAACACCGCCCTGCGGAGTACCGATCACGCCACGCCTGAGCGCGCCCTGCTCCATCACCCCCGCGCGCAACAGCGCACGCAGAAGCTTGAGCAGCCTGCGGTCACAGATCCGCTCCTCGATCGCCGCCACCAACTGGTCATGCGGAATCGCCTCAAAACACGAGGCGATGTCCGTTTCTGCCACCCAACGCCGGCCCCGCCAGGACTCATCGATCAAGACCTGGAGGGCATCGTGCGCCGAGCGCTTTGGGCGAAACCCAAACGAGCACTCGACGAAGTCGGCCTCGAAGATCGGCTCGATCACCGCCTTCACGGCCGCTTGCACGATCCGGTCGCGGACGGCAGGGATCGAGAGCGGTCGAAGCTCCTCGCGCCCGGGCTTCGGGATGAAGACCCGGCGCGCGGGAAGCGGACGCCAGCGCCCGTCCCTGAGGTCCATGGCCAGCTCGTCGAGCAGCCGGTCGATGCCGTACCGCTCGACGTCGGCGAGAGTGGTCCGGTCGATGCCGGCCGCGCCGCGATTGGCGCGCACCGACTCCCACGCCCGCTCCAAGACGTCCCTGCGATGGACTTTGTCGTAGAGCGCATGGAACCGTCGCCCGGGGTCGGCCTTGGCCGCCCGGTAGAGCGCCCGTTGCAGCTCTCGGACTCTGTCCTTCTTGGTGGTCGTAGCCATTTCTGGCACTCACCGGCCCTTCCCTGTACGCGGCGCACGAACGAAGCAGCGGCCCTTCCCTCACCCCGGGTTCTGTTGTCCCGCGGGCTCGAGCGGTACTACGGCCGCCTCCGACGCCCTCCCGGCACCCACCCACTTCCCGGGATCACCGGTTATAGGGAGCGTCACTCCGACGGCAAACCTCCACAGACCGCCGGGCCGGGGAGGGCCTCCCCAGTTCCCGCCGCCACCTTCTGAACGTTCCACGCCCCATACGCCGGGAGGTTCCTCGGGGCCGCGATCCAGGCTCTTCATCCCTTCCATGGCCTTCGCCCTGACTTCCCGGGCTCGGCTCCTCCTCTTCCGCCCGAAGGGCGGGTGCTAACGACGCGGCAGGCTTCGCTTGATGCTGCAGACCGCTCAGTTGCTCCCCCAGAAGGGCTCTTGACGCTGGGCTTCGACCCGGCCCGTCTCCAGACCGAGCCGCCAGCCTGCTACCGGGCCTCCTGGCAGCTACCCGGACGGGACTCACACCCGCTGGCGACGACGAGCTTGCGTTGGATCAGGTCAACCCATCAACCACCTCCAACGCTGGGCGCACGAAGAAGAGCACGTAGAGACGTCCGAGCCAGAGCGTCTCGACGGTGAAAAAGTCACAGGCGATGATCGAGTCGGCGTGCGCACGCAAGAAGTCGCGCCAGCTGAGCTGGGCGCGAGCGCCTGCCGGAGAGACGCCGGCTTGCCGCAGGATCTTGGCGACCGTTGTGGCCGAGACGCGTACGCCCACACCGGCGAGTTCACCGACGATCCGCGCGTAGCCCCAGCGCGGGTTCTCGCGAGCGAGCCGCAGCACCAACGCACGGATCTCCTCGGAGACCGCCGGTCGACCCGGCCGCCTTCCCGCATACGTCCAGCGTTTCCGCACAAGCTGGCGATGCCAACCCAGCAGCGTGTCCGGGCGGACGAAGAACGACCGGCTCTTTCGGCACAGCAGCTGGCCGGCCGCAGCAAGGAAGACGCGGTCACGCTCATCCAGCCGCGGACGAGAGATCTGGCGGCGAAGAACCGCGAGCTCGTGGCGGAGCACCACGATCTCGAGCTCCTTGAACTCGCGCGAGCGCAGACGCAGCGCTGCCACCGCAAGCGCACGCCGGAATAGCAGGTACAGCAACGAGACCACCAAGAAGCAGCCCCCTCCACTCGAGTCCGAGGAGGCCGACTCTACGGCTGCGACTTGGCTCCGGGCGCTTCGAACCACCGGATGGATTTACGTACCCGACACGGCGCTGTTCGCGGACGACTTGCTTCTCCTGAAGCAGCTGGTCGAAGCGGGGGCACTGAAGCCGGTCATCGACCGGAGCTATCCCCTGGACCAGATGGCCGACGCGCATCGCTACGTCGATCACGGCCATAAGAGAGGGAACGTGGTGATAGCGGTGGTGTGAAGCTGCCGTGAAGCCGGACGCGGCTATCGGATCTCGATCTCGTGAGGTGTAAAGTCAGGGCTCAACCCCCGTTGCTCCTGTCAAAGCTCTGCAAATCTCATCCCCTCGAGGGGGCGTCGGCGCGACCGCGGGCGGAACCGGAGAATGGAGGCGGCCCCTCTAGGTCGAGGGGCCGCCTGACTCTTCTTATGCAGTTCCGCTACGGGGCGTTCGGTCCCATGAGCCTGAGCTCGCCCCAGCGCGCAAGGTTGTTCACACCATCAGGCGAAGTGGGGGTCCCGAAGGTCAGTTGCAGCGTGCCGTCCGCGTTCAAGCTGGCGTTCATGATGAACAGCTGCTGATTGCCGCTACCCGCCGCCCCCACCGTCCTGTGGAACAGGATGTGCTGGCCGTCGGGGGAGAAGGTTGGAGTCCCGTCAAACACGGAATTGTCGGTGAGTTGCGTCAGGCCGGTGCCGTCGGCATTCATCAGACAAATCTCGAAGTCGGACCGGTCGCCCCCGATCCTGCACATAAACACGATCCGGCTGCCATCCGTGGCCCAGGACGGAGCGCGTTCCTCTTCGTTGTTGGACGTCAGCCGCTGGAGGCCGGTGCCGTCGGGGTTCATGAGGTAGAGCTCCGCCTGATTGGAGAATCTCGGGTCGTCCGTGACGGGGTGCCTAGTGAACACGATGGTTTGTCCCTTGGGTGCGGTGCTCGGTGACGCCGACCAGTCTGGGTCGTCGTCGATCCAGTCCGGGCTGTTGGTGATATTCGTGGGCTGCTCGAGGCGTGCGAGCAGGTCATCGACGTTCGCGACGAAGATGTCGCTGTCGGTGGTTGCCGAGCCCGGGTCGGTTCGGATCGGACACCCGGTCACCAGGCCGCCCGATGCGGAGTAGGAGGCCGAGGCATGGAAGGCGACGTTCTTGCTGTCCGGTGACCAGGTGACGGAGCTTCCGCGCGTCAAGAGCGTCTGCTCGGTGCCGTCGGTGTTCATCAAGAACAGGTCGGAGATGTTGTAGTAGGTGACCCCATCGCACACAGTGCCGGCTGTAAGCCGGTTGCTGTCGAAGACGATCTTCTTCCCGTCCGGCGACAAGTTTGCGAAGGCATCGCCGTACACGTTGTCCGTCAGGCGACGCAGGTTCGTCATGGTCGGCGTCTGTGTGTCTGGGTTCATGACCTCGGCAAGGTAGACCTCGGCACCAAGCAACAGCGGGGTCAAGCCCTCGCTCACATGGTCGCGCGTGCTGCTGAACGCGATCGTCGAGACGCAGGACGTGATGGTGGGGTCACACGGCCCGACCGGCGGCGCGCCCAAGCCCAGTCGGGCGGCGTGAGCACCTGCCCCGGCCGAAGTGAACATCAAGACGAGCGCGGCGGCCGCGAGCGGCATCACCACCGCGCGGGCAAACAGCTTCCTGCTCATCATCGAGCCTCCTTTCAGAGCGGCAGCGGCCGCATCTGCCGGAAGAGGGACGTGTGCGTGACGGCTGCGCATCAGAAGCCGACCGTGACCTGTTCGGAGCAGCTCGGAAACGCAGCGCCGCAGACCTTGTACGTGTAGCTCCCTACACCCTTCTTGTTGAGGTTGTCGGTGTAGGCGGTCGCCTGGACGGTCGCGATCCTGGCGCCGTTGCGGTAGACGTCGAAGCTCGCCCCGCTCGGCCCGTTCCAGGAGAGGTCGACCTTCTCGAGCCCGTTCTGTTTGTAGCCGCGCACGCTCAGACTGATCGCGGTCACCGCTTTCGACTCGCCAGCGCTGGCGCCGCCGTTGTCGGTGACCGTGAGCGTGACGGTGTAGCCGCTCGACCCCGCATAGGTGTGCGTTGTCGTCTTGCCGCTGCCGCTCGTGCCGTCGCCGAACGCCCAGCTGTACGCGGCGATCGAGCCGTCGCTATCGGCGGAGCCGCTGCCGTCGAAGCCGCATGTGAGCCCGGTGCAGCTGAAGGTGAAAGCGGCGGTCGGGGGCGCGTTCGGCCCGACGATGACCGTCTTGGTGGCGGTCGCGTTGAGGCCGCCGTTGTCGATCACGGTCAGGGTGGCGTTGTAGCTGCCGTTCTGCGCATACGCGTGCGTGGTGGTGCTGCCGACGCCAAGCGGGCTGCCGTCGCCGAAGTTCCACCAGTAGGAGCTGATCGTGCCGTCACTGTCGCTCGACCCCGTGCCGTCGAAGCTGCAGGTGAGCGCGGAGCAGCTGACCGTGAAGCGGGCGGTGGGAGCGACGTTCGTGACCGTAATCGTCTTCGGCCCGGCGGTCGCGCTCGCCTTGCCGTTATCGACCACCTTCAACGTCACGCTGTAGCTCCCGGCCTGGAGGTAGCTGTGGTCGACCGTGCTGCTGCTCCCGACGACGCTGGAGGTGTCGCCGAAGCTCCACTCGTAGGCGACGATCGTGCCGTCGCTGTCGCTCGAGCTGCTGCCGTCGAAGTGGCAGGTGACGCCGACACAGCTAAAGGTAAAGCTCGCCGTCGGGGCGACATTGCTCGAGCTGCCGACGACGGCCACCGTCTGCTCGACAGCCGCGTCGAGGCCCGCGTCGTCGGTAACGTCGAGCCTGACCGTGTAGGTGCCGGCCTGGGCGTAGGTGTTCTGGCTCGTGCTACTGCCGAGCGCGTTGTAGCCGTCGCCGAAGGACCATTGGTACTGCCGGATCGTGCCGTCGGGGTCGGAGGAGGCGCTGCCGTCGAAGCTACAGGTGAGCCCGCTGCAGCTGAAGCTGAAGCGCGCCGTCGGCGGAATGTCCGTGGTCGCGACCGTCTCGGCGTTCGCGCCGCTCAGGCCGCCGCTGTCGGTCGCAGTTAAGGTCACGTGGTAGCTGTCCTTGGCGGCGTAGCTGTGCGAGGCGATCACCCCCGTCGCGCCGGTGCCGTCACCGAAGTCCCACCGGTAGGCGACGATCCCGTCGCTCGCCCACGAGCCACCGCCGTCGAAGCTGCACGTCAGGCCCGAGCAGCTGAAGCTGAAACCGGCGCTCGGGGCGGCATTGCCCGGACCGGCGAAGGGACAGGCGGACGTATCGAACCGGTACCAGCTCGCTGTCGGCTGATCCCACCAATAGTCGCAGCCGGAGCCCGAGACGATCGAGTCCCAGTAGTAGTCGCCGTAGAACTCGCCGTAGAAGACCGGCTTCGAACCGTCCCAATAGAAGTAGTCGCTCCCCAGCGAGGGCCCCCAGTCCGCATTGCACGCGGCTTGGCAGGCCGGGTACTCGAAGCTGCACTGGTACTCCCACCAGCTCAAGCCCGCCGGCCAAGCGCCGCCATACAGGTCCTGCCGCGACCAGCCACTACAGCTCGCACTCGGCTCAACCGGATCCGCGATCACCGCCGCCGGCGGCGGCGTATCGCCGGCCGCGGGCAGAGCCGGCAGCGGCGGCGGCACCGGCCCCACATCAGCCGGAATCGGGGTAGTGATCACAGCCCGAGCTTCGGGCGCGCCGAGCGCCAACAGGAGCGACGCTGCCGCGACAACCAGGACAACGAGAGCAGCGATTCGCCGGCGCGCGCCACGTCCCCGTGGACCGGATACGGACATGCTTATACCTTGCTCCTGATTACACAGTGGATGCCGCCGTAGCGGCGGGAGATCCCCGCCTGCGCGGCGGCGGCCGCGCGCGACGACCGCAACTGCGGGGCCGAGCCAGAACCTGACCTTGAAGTTCCTGCGCTTCATCGCTCGGCGTTCAGGTGAAGGACGTTGGGCGGGATCACATCCTCGAAGGCACCCGCGATCACCCCATATCCCGTGACGTTCGGGTGGATGTCGAGATTCGCGCAGAAACCCGTCCAGTCGCAGATATGCGAAACATTCGTGGGGACGTCACCCCAGTCACGCGTCTGCATCGCCTGGAAGTTGTCGCTGTCGAAGGCTGCCCAGACATCGGCAACGATCGCGCCGTTCGTCTCGTAGGTAGACGCGAAAGCGTCGTTGATGTCCTTCACGACAGGGTGGTCGGCCAACGCGATACCGGGGTAACCGAGGTACCAGGTGCCGAGGAAGACGTCGTAGTAGGTCATGCCGTAGATGGGGACGCCGGGAGCTGCTGCGTCGAGAAACTGCAGGATCGTGGCCATGTTGCCCTCCACGGTCGGGAGGTTCGTATCCACGCAGGTCGAGTCGATCAAGAAGGTCTGGAAATCGACGCATCGGTACAGGTCGAGGATGTCGTTGGCTCCGATGTCGATCGTGATGAACGCCACCTCGCCGGGATGGGCCTGGAGGAATGCCAGTGCCTCGTTGAGCTGCGAGCCGTGCGCGTAGATACCGGGCGCGCACCCAACGTCCCCGACGATCATGCCGAGGGCGGTCTCACCGCCACAGCCCATCTTCACCAGCCTGAGCTGCTTGTAGTCGTCCCGTACGGCCTTGAACAACTGGTCGGGATACTGCTTGTCGGCTCCCGCGGCGAGGGAGTCACCCAAAGAGAGGTAGTAGCTGGCCTTGCTCGCTGCTGACGCGGCCCCCGTCATCCAGGTGACCGCGGCGAGCGCGACGATCGCGACGACGAAGAGCAGCCGCTTCATGCCTGCCTCCTTGTCGGTTGGCTGTGCGAATCCGTGATGTAGAACCTAGGAACGAGCGGTCGCAGCGTCGTCAGGAATAACCCTGAACCGCGGCGAAGATCGGTGATATCCAGGAGGCGCGGCAGACCTGCCGCCCCCTGTCGCAATTCGCGCGCGCCGCTGCTCGTCGTCCGGTGCGCGGCGGCCGCGTTCATCGCTCGCTCTCCCATGGTTGTCGGTCCCGGTGGGCTTTGATGAAGACGACCAGCTCCAGGTTGCATGGCAAAGCGAGTCACGCTGAGCACGGCTACACCGCCGAGGTATGCCGGCGCCCACGCTGGATGGCGAAGACGGCCGCGCCGGCAGCCAGCAGGGCGGCGAGTATGGAGGCGGCTCCGACGCCGAAGTCGGCCCAGTCGAATCCGCCGGTGGAGACGACCGAGAAGGGGCGAATCGGGCCGGCGCTCGTGTACTCGCCGTCGCGGTGCGATTGGCGGGCGAACAGGTTCAACGCCCACGGATCGGTCACCTGCGCGTACTTCGCGCGAGCGTTGAGGTTCTGCTGCCACGGGTCGAGCGCTCCGCTCGCGGCGCCAGCCGGGGCGGCGATTTCAACGACCGCAAGCGGGACCACCGTCATCCTGAGCAGGCGCCGAGTGGTCCGAGTCGAGAGCTTCATGACTACTCCTTTCGTCTTGTCCACCATCACCGGTCAAGGCGTGACAACTCCGTGAACGGGTGTTCTCTGCCTGCGTTCAGGTCGAGTGAACGAGCGGGTTGACAGACCCCGTGAGAATCCGCTCGGCAGGCTGAGGCTGGGGAGCGCGCCGACCGGAACAGGCAGAAAGGCGCCAGGCGATAGACGCGCGATCGGGAACGGGGCCCGGCTAGAGCTACTCGGCGGGGCCCAGTGTGTCGCGAGCAGTGAGAGTTGGAGCCCGACCTTCGAGGTTTCCCAGCCTTGCCTCCGCAAGCCGGTCGGCGACCGCCGACGTCGAGATGCCCTGCTCGCCGGCTTCGCCGTAGATGGTGGTCAAGGTCTTCCCAATTCCGGCGAGTCGCCGCTCGAGCTCGGCCTGTCTCCAGCCCAGAGTCGCCAGGCCGAGGCCGTACAGACACCCCCCGGCGTTGATCACGTAGTCAGGCGCATAGAGGATCCCGGCATCGCGAAGCCGCTCGCCGTCCCCGGCAGCCGCCAGCTGATTGTTGGCAGCTCCGGCCACGATCCGGCATCGCAGTTTCGGGATCGAGTGCTCGTCGAGGACACCGCCGACTGCGCACGGGGCGAAGACATCGCAGTCCGCGCGGAGCGCGCGCTCGGGAGCGACCGTGCGAACCGGCAACCTCGACGCCATCTCGTCAACGCGAGTTGAGTCGACGTCACTGATGAGGACACGCGCGCCGGCCTGCACGAGCAGCTCGGCCAGCTGGCTCCCGACGGCGCCGACCCCTTGCACCAAGACGAGCGACCCGTCGAGCCGGTCGGAGCCGAACGCGTAGCGCACGCTCGCGCGGATTCCGTGCAGCACGCCGAGAGCAGTGGCGGGCGCGCTGCTCCCCGACCCACCGCGATCCTCGCTGCGGATGATCGCGTGCGGGAGGAGATCCATGTCCCGAACGTTCGTGTTCAGGTCAGGGCCTGTCGAGAAGCGGCCGCCGAGTGATTGGAGGACCTCCCCGTACCGCAGGATGAGGCGGCGCCGGGTCTCGCCGTGCGGGATCTCTGAAACGGCCAGCACGGCCTTTCCACCACCAAACGGCAGACCCGCGATCGCCAGCTTGCACGTCATCGCGGCGGAGAGCCGCATCGCGTCAGCCAGCCCCTCGGCGGCCGACGGGTAGACGCCCATGCGCGTTCCACCGGCCGCGGGGCCGAGTTGAGTCGAGTGGATGCAGACGAACATCCACGCGCCGCTCTCGGCCTCGTACCGGATCTCAGCGCTCTCGCCGTCCCATTCCCGCAGGAGCTCGTCAAACACGGTCGGCCCGTGATGGGCCTCGATCGTGACCGCGCGCATCACGCCATATCGATCGAATCGCAGGACATCCAGCGCTCGGCGGGAGCGAAGAGCTCCGTGACCTCCTTTGCGCCGCCCGCACACGTGCGCAGCGTCTCCTCGTCAGGCGCCTCCACCAGCAAGGCGACCTTCCGGCCCTCGTCGCCGAACCAGTGCCTCAGGAAGCGGACGCCCGGCGGCGCCTGCGCCGAGCGAGCCTGAACACATGCTTCCGCGCCGCGCCCGTTGAGCTCGTGAACCTCCAAGAACAGGGACATCGCGTTCTCCTCTCGCCGGCTTTGCTGTCACCGGCGAAGGCGTGACTCGCTGATGAACGAATGTTCCGCGTGCCCGTTCGGCCCGGCTGAACGAGGCGATTCACAGCTCCCACCTGGTGAGCAGCCGCGGGTCGGGCGAGTAGGTGCAGAACGTCCCCGTCCGCACCGTCCGCTCCAGGTGCGCACCGAGCGCTGGACTGTGCTCGCGTATCCGCACGAGCGTTGACTTGATCGCGCGTGTGACGTTCACCCGCGCCCGCTCCGCCGCCGAAGCGGCGCGCCGATCGCGTCCGCCGAGGCCAACCGCCGCCGATAGCTCGCGGGCGATGAACTCAAGCTCGTCCCGCGCCCTCGTGGCCCGCTCGGGGTCGTTCCAGGACTCCGCCTCCTCGAGCTCGTCCCGGAGCTCCTCGAGCCGCTGCCGGTACTCCGCCTTCGCCCGGGCGTCAAGGATCTCACCGGCGTCGCCGAATCCGGCAACATCCAGTCCGTCATCGACCGGCACCTTGCGCGCGTCGACCGCGTGGGCGCCCGCAAGCTCGAGGGCGTGCATCTCCTTGCCGGGCGCGGCGAGCAATCGGGCGAGATAGTGCAGGCCCTTCGAGTCCCTGAGCCGGAACGCGTCTTCCTCGTAGACGACCGACCAGTACTCACCCTCGCGACGGAACAGGGCTTGTGCGCGCGTCGCAGGAGAGGGCGGCACCCGCCCACCGGCGACCTCTATGCGCGCTGCGAGGGTCACCATGCCGAGACCGCGCGCGGTCTCGAGCGCCGCGCCGAGCAGCTCGCGCGCACGTTCTTCGTCGCCGGGCGCGTCCCGCGCGAGCAGCATTTGCGCGTACTCGTGCCGGGTACGGGCGACCCACGGCCGGGCTCCCATGCGCTCGTTCGCAGCGAGCGCTGCCCGGAAGTGTCGCTCCGCCTCGTCGTGACAACCGAGGAGCGCGGCCAGGACACCGAGCGAGCGAGCAGCCGAACCGCGCGCGGATTCCGCGACTCCGACCACGTTCAGGTCCGCGAACGGCAGCAGCTCGTCGTACAGCTTGCGAGCGCAGTCGACGTCGCCGAGGTAGGCGCAGACGTCCGCGACGACGGTCGCGCAGACGAGCCACTCGTTGTCGCGCGGAAGCAATGCTTCGAAGTCGCTCGCGACGAGCTCGTCGAAAACGCGCCGCGCGTCGGCCGTGCGGTCGAGATCGGCGTAGAGCTCCGCAAGGAAACATCGGAACATCGGGTACCACCAGAGCTCTTCCGCCGTGCGGCGCATCGCCGCCTCCAGCTCGTCGAAGCGACCCTGCTCCTTGCGCAGCCAGGCGTTCTGCGCGCGGAACGCGGCGTCTGCGTCGGCAAGCGCCGGCCCGCCGAGCTGCAGCGCCTCGCGTATCAGCTCCTCCGCCTGGGCAAACTCTCCGCGGAGCAGCGCAAGCATCGCGCGTATCGCCACGGCCATCCACTGCTGGGCTGGCTGTCGGATTTTGTTGGCGACCTGCGCCAAGTCGGCAAGCGCCCCCTCGGCCTCAGGGATTCGACCAAGCTCGAGGAGCGCAGCGAGCTGGGCGAGGTGTGCTTGCACGATTCGCTCGCCGTCCTGCGACTCGCGGGCGACCTCCGCCAGCTCCGCCGCCAAGTCGAGCCGCTGCCAGGGGTTGTCGTACCACCAGTGCGCCCCGTAGTGCGCGTCGAGCGCATACGCGAGCGTCGCTGCGTCGCCGAGCCGGCGGGCCATCGCTACAGCCTGCTCGCTCAATGCCGCACCAGGCTCTCGGTCGGGATCGGAGCGCCGCGCGCAGGCGAGGCGGCCCATCAGTCTGACCCGGGTGGGGCTACCGCTCTCGGGGAGCGCTGCGAGGGCATCCTCGAGCAGCGGGACGACGTGCGGGTCGCCGCTGGCGCGGATCCAGAGGTAGCGGTGCCCGTAGCCGAGTGCAGCGCGCGCGAGTTGTTCGGGCAGCCGCGCACGCCGCCCGATCTCGGCTGCTGCGAGGAACGTCGTCTTCGCAGCCGCATCCTCGCCAGCCCGCGCCTGCGCTTCGCCGAGCCCGAGGAGGAGATTGCACCGCGCCAGATCGTCCGCGGGCTCCCTGAAGTCCAAGGCATCGAGCGACATCCGGTACAGGCGCACAGCGTCCTCGTAACCGTAGAGGGCCGCGGCGCGATCGCCGGCACGGCGCGCGTAGTCGATCGCGCGTTCAATATCGCCGCCGGGCGCCGCCTGGAAGAAGTGGTGTGCGAGCTCGGCGAGGTGCGGTTCCGGTTCGGACGCGTAGAGCTCCTCGAGCACCTCGCCCAACCTTCGATGGAGACGAATCCGACGAGCCGTCGAGAGCGCGTCGTAGAGCACGTCGCGGATCAAGGCGTGCGAGAACCGGAGTCGCCCGAGCGCCCCCGGCATCTCGGAGACGACCCGGGCCTCGATCGCCTCGTCGAGGACGACTAACAGCTCGTCGCTTCCGAGGTCGCTGAGGCGCCGGAGCGCCTCCAGTCCGAACTCCCGCCCTACGACGGAGGCAAGGGTGAGCACGTCTTTGCATTCGTCCGACAGCCGCTCAAGCCGTCGCTCGATCACCGCCCGAGCGCTCTGCGGGATCCGCAGATGCCACGACGGCTCGCTCGCCACCGTCTCGAGCCGGCCCTCGTCCGCGAGCAGCCGCACCACCTCGCCGACGAAGAGCGGGTTTCCCTCCGTCTCTTCGTAGACGGCGGCGACGACACCCGCCGGCGGCGCGATCCCGGCTGAGAGCTCGATGAAGCGGGCGACATCACGCTCGGCCAAGCCGCCGATGTGCAAGCGGCGCGTGACCCGCTGGCGTGCGAGCTCGCGCACCGTCGACGCGAGCGCATCGCCCGGGGGGACGTCGACGTCGCGGTATGCACCGACGAGCAGGATCCGCGTCTCGGAGAGCTCGCCCGCGACGAACTGGAGCAGGAGTAGCGACGGCGTGTCGGCGACGTTGAGGTCGTCGAGCACGATCAGGAGCGGTTGCGCGGCCGAGGCGTTGCGGAGGAAGGCGGCCGTCGCATCGAAGAGGCGAAACCGCGCCCCCTCGGGGTCGAGCGGCGTCGGCGCCGGTACGTCGCCGAGAACCTCGCGCACCTCGGGCAGGATCTGGGCGAGCTCGGCTGTGCCCGCCCCGAGTTGCCCGCGCAGCGCCTCCGGCGGCTGCTCGCGGACATGCGCCCGCAGCGCCTGCACCCACGGCCAGTACGTCGGCGCTCCGCCCGCCTCCCAGCACCGTCCCCAGAGCACGCGTACGCCTCGCTCCCGCGCCTGCGCGGCGAGCTCGTCCGTCAGCCGGCTCTTGCCGATACCGGGTTCGCCGGCGACAAGGAATAGCCGCCCGCGGCCCTCAAGCGCATCGTCGACCCCTGCCAGCAGCTCGCTGAGCTCGCGCTCCCGTCCGACGAAGACGCCGCCGGCGCGGCGCTCCCCGAGGGACGCCTCCCCCCGCACTTCTTTCACGCCCGTCATTGTCTCGCCTGGCGAGGCCGCCGACCAGGCCGAGCGTCGTCGGGATCACGCCGGCAGGCGCGTGACCTCGATGCTGCCGACCGGTTCGAAGCCTAGGTCTCCGTAGAAGTGCGGGAGCCGCTCGCTTGCATCCGCGAGGAGAAAGACAAGCTCGTTGCCGGCCGCCCGCCCTCCGCGCTCGCGCGGGAGATGACGGATCCCAGGCCCGTGGGAGCTCGGTATCGAAGAGCGCCAAGCCCTGCTCGAAACGGACCACGCTCGTGGCGCGCCGTTCAGCGATGCGCCGAGGAAAGCGACACAGCGATCGAGCGAATCGCCCTGGTGCGACTGCGCTGGAAGCATCACCCCCGACAGGTGGTTGATCCTCCGCATGCTCGCCTTCCAGCGAACAAGCTCATTTCGTCGAGATCCGACATCGTCCTGGAACGGGGATTGGGCGAAACCCGCCGACGCTATCACGTGAAGGGCGCCATTATTCGTGTCGCGTCTCATGCCGCCGCTCGGTGGTACTCGTGGATGAGGCCGCCGAGCCGGTCGCGACGGTGGATCTCGCCCTCTGGCGATCTCTCCCAACGCTCGGCGGGTTCGGGTGGCCGGAGTTCAAGCGCACGATGCGGCCTCTCGCGGTTGTAGGGAGATGAAACTGCGCCGATGGGGTCTCTGCGTCGTCCGGTCGTTGCCGTAGCGTCGGCGCGTTCCGGATGCGAGGGGCTTCAGGGAGACGCAGGTTGGGCAGGCCGCGCAACATTATGGGCTGCGAGCCCGCGGTTTGTAGGTGGCCGCCCCTGCGACTGTCCGGGTGTGCCGTGCGCACGGATCCGTAGTTGTCGTGTCGCCCGCCTCGTCTCCGTCGGCAGCGAGCGAGGGAGGTGATGTTGGATGCGGTTCATCGGGTTAGAC
>WNGF01023529.1_pt1 | contig 30102 bp, 32 predicted proteins | sample 5400641 | NCBI WGS metagenome assembly WNGF01 (sample SAMN13153371, study PRJNA577476) | soil metagenome | isolation source: 80 cm soil or saprolite under grassland replicate 2 | place: USA:California | collected 2016-06-15 | reverse complement strand
AGGCAGGGATACGGCGTGGTCATCACGAGCATCGAGCCTGAGGGCTCAGGGACCGAATACGCCCTGCCGTCGATGATGGAGAGACGGGTGGACGGGATTCTCCTCGCCGCCCCACAGATGGAAGAGGACCGCGCCCTGGTCACCTCCGACACCGAGCCCTTGCCGTTCAGGACCTTGCTGGTCGTCTGGAAGCTGACCCCGGAGCGGGCTGCGACATCCTTGACCGAGACGTGTCTCGTCGGTCTGCGGACCCTCACGCTGCGGGTATTATGCGCGGTGTGCAAGCGAACGTTCGCCTAAACGAGACGGAGCGGCCCAGGCCAGAGTACCCGAGACCCCACCTCCAACGCTCGGAATGGCTCAACCTCAACGGCGAATGGGAGTTCGGCGCCGGCGAGAAGCCCACCTTCGATCGGCGCATCGTCGTTCCTTTTTGCCCTGAATCGGACCTCTCCGGGATCGGCCGGCTGCCCGGCGACGTGGTCTGGTACCGGCGTGGGTTCGATGCGCCCGATGCAGAATGCCTGCTCTTGCATTTCGGGGCGGTCGACTACCGCTGCACCGTCTGGGTCAACGACGTCGAGGTCGCCAGCCATGAGGGCGGCCACAGCCCTTTCACCGCCGACATCACGAACGTCTCGCGCGCTCGGAGCAACGTGCTCGTCGTCAAGGCCGTAGACCCGCTCCGCGACAGGACCGTCCCGCGCGGCAAGCAGCACTGGACCGACCGCCCGGAGGGCATCTTCTACACGCCGACGACGGGCATCTGGCAGACGGTGTGGCTGGAGCCGCTGCCGGCGCGCTACATCAGGCGCCTTCGGGTGAGCCCGGACCTGGCAACCGGGCTGGTCGATTTCGAGCCCGAGGCCGAGGGTCAGGCGGAGCTGGTCGCGACTCTCGACGGCGCCGTCGTGGGCAGGTGGTCCGGACCGGCCGGCCGAGGCCAGGTGCAGCTGGATCATGCGGTGCCGTGGCATCCAGATTCGCCCCGGCTCTACCAGCTCGAAGCCACGCTGATCGATCAGGACGGCAAGGCTGCAGACCGTGTCGACAGCTATTTCGGGCTGCGCAAGATCGAAACCAGAGACGGCCGCTTCTGGCTGAACGGCGAGCCGTTCCTGCAGCGCCTGGTTCTCGACCAGGGCTACTTCCCAGGCGGCCTTTTGACTGCGCCCAGCGACGCGGCGATCAGGCGCGACATCGAGCTCGCGCAGGCGTTCGGCTTCAACGGCGCCCGCAAGCACCAGAAGGCGGAGGATCCTCGCTGGCTGTACTGGGCCGACCGCCTGGGCTTTCTTGTCTGGTCGGAGATGCCCAGCTTCCACGAGCATTCGGCGCTTGCCGAACGCCGGCTGGAGGCCGAATGGAAGGAGCTGGTGCTTCGCGATCGAGACCATCCATCGATCGTGGCCTGGGTCGTCGCCAACGAGAGCTTCGGCCTCGACAACGTCGACCCTTCGGTTCGCTCGAGCTTCCTCGTTCGCCTGTACGAGGCGACGCACGCCCTCGACAGCACTCGGCCCGTGGTCTCCAACGATGGCTGGGAGCATTCGCTGACCGACCTGTGCACGATCCACGATTACTCAAAACCCGCGGCCCTCGCGCACCGCTTCAGCAGCATCGACACCGCCCTGGACCGGAGCGGCCATGACCACGCCGGGTACGACCCCGGCTACGGCTATCGAGGCGAGCCACTCCTGGTTTCCGAGTTTGGGGGGATTGGAATCTCGGGCCAGGGCGGATGGGGCTGGCTCGAGGTGGATGACCCCGATCAGTTTGTGGACCTTTATCGCGGTCTGGTCGGTGCGCTGATGGACAGCGGTCCGGTCCAGGGCTTCTGCTACACGCAGCTGACCGACGTCGAGCAGGAGCGGAACGGCCTTCTGACCTTCGATCGCGAGCCGAAGGTCGACCCAGATCGGATCCGGTCTGTCACCCAGACCCTAAAGAGGGCCTAGGAGGAAGGTTCAGCTGAGCGCCCTCCCCGCTGCGCGGGGAGGGTAAGGAGAGGGGAAGCTCAACTCCCCAACAAGTTCTCCTTGACAGAACTGGCCGCAGCGCATACCATCGCCCTAAACCGTTTTAGTAAATCGGTTTAAAGGCTGGGGAGAATGATCGTATCCGGAGCCTGGTTGGGTGTCCCGGGTCACCATCGCTGACGTGGCCAGCGCGGCCGGCGTCTCGAAGACGGCCGTCTCGTTCGCCTTCAACAACCCCGAGCGGCTGGGGCAGTCGACCCTGGAGCGCGTGCTCGGGGTGGCGCAAGACCTCGGCTACACGCCTCATCCCGCTGCGCGCGCCCTATCCATGCGCCGCAGCGGGACGATGGGCGTGCTCATCCCGCAGCGCCTGTCGATCGTGTTCGCCAATCCTTTCGTGAGCGAGCTCATCCAGGGACTGGGAGAGCTGTGCGAGGAGCACGACCTGACGCTGCTGCTGGTGCCGCCGCTCGATGGATCGCTCGAAGGTGCCATCCGGCAGGCGTCGGTCGATGGATTCATCAGCCTCGGTCTCAGTCCCGATGATCCCGCGCTCGAGGTGCTGGACCGGCTCGGCATCCCCACCGTGCTCGTCGACTCTGACGGCTCACCGGGGCATCCAGCAGTCAACGTCGACGACGTGGGCGGGGCGGAAGCGGCTGCCCAGCATCTGCTCGACCTGGGGCATCGCCGGCTGGCAATCATCGTGCTGCCCCCGACTCGCGCGCAGGTGCGCAATACGCCGACAGCGGCCAGACGGCTTGCCGGCTACCGGGCCGCCATCGAACGGGCCGGCGCACCGCCGCCGCCTACCGTCACCGCCGGCATCTCGGTCGCTGCCGGTCAGCGCGCGTTCGCGGGACTGCCCAAGGGAAATCGGCGGCCAACAGCCGTCCTGGCGATGAGCGACATGGCTGCAATCGGCGTGATGTCGGGCGCGCAGGCGGCTGGACTTCGCGTCCCGGACGATCTCTCCGTGGTGGGGTACGACGACCTGCCCATTGCGGCGTGGACGAATCCGTCGTTGACGACAGTCCGCCAGCCCATCGTGGACAAGGGTCGCGTGGCCGCTCGGTTGTTGATCCGGCGTATGAATGGCAAAGCGATCGATTCACCCTCGCCGCTGAGGACTGTGCTCGTGGTTCGGGACTCCACTTCAAAACCCGGAAATGCGGGAGGTAAATAGAATTGGGATCTAGGGTGCAGGCAATCCGTCCAGCCATCAAGGGGTAAGAAGATGGCATCAGTCACCTTCGACCACGTGGTCAAGCGCTACACCGCCGACATCACGGTCGTCAAAGACTTCAACGTCGAGGTCGCGGACACCGAGTTCATGGTCCTGGTCGGTCCCTCGGGGTGCGGGAAGTCGACGGCGCTGCGGATGCTGGCCGGGCTGGAGTCGATCACCGAGGGCCAGATTCGGATCGGGGAGCGGGTGGTCAACAACGTGGCCGCCAAGGACCGCGACATCGCCATGGTCTTCCAGTCCTACGCCCTCTACCCGCACATGAGCGTCTACGACAACATGGCCTTCCCGCTGCAGATGGCGAAGATGAAGAAGACGGAGATCGACAAGCGCGTGCGCAACGCCTCGCGGATCCTGGGCCTGGACAACTTCCTCAAGCGCAAGCCGCGGGCGCTCTCGGGCGGCCAGCGCCAGCGCGTGGCGCTCGGGCGCGCGATCGTGCGCAGCCCCAAGGTCTTCTTGCTCGATGAGCCGCTGTCCAACCTGGACGCCAAGCTGCGCGGGCAGACGCGGGTGGAGCTGCAAAAGCTGCACCGCGACCTGCACACGACCTTCATCTACGTCACCCACGACCAGGTGGAGGCGATGACGATGGGGGACCGGATCGCGATCATGAACGCCGGCATCCTGCAGCAGGTGGGGACGCCGGGAGAGATCTACGACCACCCGGCGAACCTGTTCGTGGCCGGCTTCATCGGCAGCCCGACCATGAACTTCATCCCGGCCACGGTCAGCAACGGGAGCGCCAAGGCCTCGGGCTTCGAGCTCAAGCTGCCCAAGGCGCTGCCGCCGGGTAAGGGCACGCTCGGCTTCCGGCCGGAGACGCTCACCGACCGCATCGCCGACGAGGGCGACGTGCTGGAGATGAAGGTCGACGTCGTCGAGCGCCTGGGCTCCGACCAGTTCCTCTACGGTCAGGTGGGCAGCGACGCGGTGACGGCGCGCGTGGACCCCAAGATGAAGGTCGAGCCCGGGGACAAGGTGCGGTTGGGACTGGACAAGCGCACCCTGCACTTCTTCGAGGCAGAGACCGAGCAGGCTCTGCTTTAGGGCACGCGTCAAACCCAAAGTTGACAAGGTGCCGGGTGACCTCTACGATTCCAGATCGTTAGCGTAGGCGAACGTTCGTCTTGGCGCGCAGTTAACCGCCGTACAGGCGCCCCGGGCTGGGGTCGTAATGGAGGAGAGCAGGTATGGCCGACGTCTTGGCAAGGCTTAGTTCGCGGCTGATTGCGATAGGTGGCATCTTGCTCCTGGTCGCCTGTTCGACCGGCGGGGGTACCACGACAACCTCGGGATCGAAAGACGTAACCCAGTGGGTTGCCTGGGGCGGTGCGGAGCTGGCGGCGTATCGGGCCGTGCTGAAGCCGTTCGAGGCGAGCACCGGCATCAAGGTCCACCTGACCACGAATCGCGAGTCCAATACCGCGATCGCAAACGGCATCGAGGCGGGCACCGAGCTGCCTGACCTCGCCCCCGGGCCCTCCGACCCCATCCAGCTCAGGAGCTGGGTCAGCAAGGGCAAGCTCCAGACGATGGAAACCGCGCTTGGCGACAAGTTCAGCGCCTACATTTCAAACACATACCCGGCGCTGGTCAACGCTCCGGGCGGCGCGGCAGACGACCCATACATCGGCATCATCGGCGGCAAGCATTACATGCTGATTATCAAGACCCAGGTCAAGGGCCTGTTCTGGTACAACAAGAAAGTCTTCACCGGGACTCCCCCCAAGACTTTCGATGAGCTGATGGCGATTCAACCGGCCTCTGGCGCGAAACTGTTCTGCGCCGCATTCGAGTCGGGCGGCGATTCGGGCTGGCCCGCCAGCGACATGATCGACAACATCATCATGCGGCAGTCCGGTGACAAGGTCTACACCGACTGGATCGAGGGCAAGCAGGCCGGGATGCATGTTCTACGAGCAAGCCACGTTCGTCACCGCCTTCTTCAAGGAGGACTACCCGAGCCTCCAGGCGGGCACCGACTTCGACTTCTTTGGGCACCCGAGCATGGGCAACTCCCAGTACGACGGGAACGTCAACGGGTTCTACGACAACATTGCGATGTACAACAACACGGACGCCGGGAGGCAGCTGATGCAGTACCTTTCGACTGCCGAGGCTCAGCAGATCTGGGCGGATGCCGGGGGGACGTTGGGGGCGATCAAGACCCTGACTTACAAGGACCCGGTCTTCAAGCGGTCCGCCGAGGTCGCTCTGACTGCCAAGAACCTGCTCATCACCGCGGGCGACTACATGCCATCGGACATGAAGCATGCGTTCTGGAAATCTCTGCTCAACGTGACCAAGAACCCTTCGAGCCTGAACTCTGAGCTCGCGAGGCTGGATCAAATCCAAGCTGCGAGTTACAAGAGCAGCTAGTAGCAGGTAGCCATGGGTCGGCCGGGGCGAGCTATTTCGCCCCGGCCCACGGTCGCGCTTAGGGAGGTAACGCGTGGAGATCAACCTAGACCAGATCATCACAGCGGTCATCGCGATCGTCGGAGTTCCGCTAGTCCTGCTCGGCTACGTCCTCCTCGGTGAGCGAGTCATCGAGCGCACGCCCGAAGGCGTGCAGACATGGATCCGACCTTACTTCTGGGCGCTGCCGGCGATCGGCTTCGCCACCGTTTTCATGGTCTACCCCCTGGTCCGGACTGTGTTCATCAGCTTCCGCAACAACGCCGACACAGAGTGGGTTGGATTCAACAACTACATCTACTTCTTCACCTTCCCGGACACGCTGACGTCACTGCGGAACAGCGTCCTGTGGCTCATCTTCTATACCTTCTTCAGCGTCAGCCTCGGCCTGATAATCGCGATCCTCCTCGACCGCGTCCGCTACGAGGCATTGGCGAAAGTCGCCATCTTCCTGCCGGTGCCGATCAGCGCGGTGGCAGCCTCGATCATCTGGAAGTTCATGTTCGACTACCAACCTCCGGGCTCAACGCAGACTGGCACCCTCAACGCGCTGCTCGGGCTCGCTGGCCAGCAGCCGATCGCCTGGCTCGTGAACTCGACAACTAACAACGCGGCTTTGATCTTCGTCGGCATCTGGACCACCGTCGGGTTCTGCATGGTCATCATCTCGGCCAGCCTGAAGGCGATCAGCTCCGAGGTGCTCGAAGCCGCCCGGATGGATGGCGCGAACGAATTTCAGATCGTCCGCCTGGTGGTCACGCCGCTGCTGTGGCCGACGATCACCGTGGTCGGGACCACGATGATCATCAACGCGCTCAAGACGTTCGACATCGTGTACGTCCTTACGGCGGGCGCATACGACACTGACGTGATCGCGACCCAGATGTTCAGCCAGCTGACCACTGCCCACTACGCCCGCGCCGCCGCGGTCGGTGTGGTCCTCTTCATCGCCATCGTGCCGCTGCTTTTGGTCAACATCCGTCGGTTCCAGCAGCAGGAGGAGCAGCGATGAGCGGCGTCCAAGCTACGACTCAGCGTGAGATGGTGCAGCCGGTCGCCGCGGTCAGTGCCCTGGACCGATTAGGGGCCAGCCTCCAACGACTGCCGCTGCACATTGTGATCATCATCTTCTGCGCGATCTGGATCGTGCCCACCATCGGCATGATCATCAACTCCTTCCGTGCAGTTTCGGAAATGGGCAACGCAGGATGGTGGACCACCCTGTTTCCACCGCACGGTTTCACCCTCGCCAGCTACCAGCAGGTCCTGGACACTGAAGGGGTCGGGACCTCGATCGTCAACAGCGTCCTGATCACCCTCCCCGCCACCGTCATCCAGCTTGCGATCGCCACCATGGGCGCTTACGCCTTCGCCTGGATGAAGTTTCCCGGCAAGAACATCTTCTTCATCGTGATCGTCGGATTGATGGTGGTCCCGATCCAGATGACGCTGATCCCGGTGCTTCAATTCTTCAGAGTGACGGGTCTCAACGGAACGATCCTGGCCGTCTGGCTGGCGCATTCAGGTTACGGATTGCCGTTCGAGGTCTTTCTGCTGCGCAATTATCTAGGTGGGTTGCCACGAGAGATCTTTGAGTCGGCGGAAGTCGATGGCGCCGGTCATGCGGTTCGGTTCCTTCGGATCGCCGTCCCCATGACCATCCCGGCGATCGCCTCGCTCACGATCTTCGTCTTTCTCGGTGTTTGGAACGACCTGCTGGTCGCGCTGACCTATCTGGGGACCAGCCCCAACCGCCCCTTCACTGTCGTCATCACCCAGCTCGTCACCTCCCTGGGTGGCGGCTGGCAGTTCCTGACCGCGGCCGCCGTGCTGCAGATGGCCCTGCCTCTGGCCGTGTTCATCTTCCTGCAGCGTTACTTCGTGCGCGGCATCACCAGCGGGTCGGTCAAGGGCTAGCCCGGCATCGGAATCAGCTCCGAGCTGGTGGCGCGACGTGAGCACGTCCGATGACGGATTGATCAAGATCGGCATCGCCGGCGCCGGCTCGATCGCAGGCGCGCACATCCGCGGCTACCTGAAGGCCGGCGACCTCGGGCAGGTGACAGCGGTCGCGGACGTCGATTTGGAGTCCGCTCAGCGCAGGGCCGAGAGTGTGGGCGGCGCACGCGTCTTTCCTGACTACCGCGAGATGATCGCGTCGCCGCTCGTCGAAGCGATCGATATCTGCCTGCCGCACCACCTTCACAAAGACGCCATCGTCAGGGCCGCCGAGGCGGGGAAGCACATCCTTTGCGAGAAGCCGCTCTGCGTGACCCTCGATGAGGCGGAGGCGGTGACACGAGCCGTCGCGGAATCGGGGATCACGCTGATGTGCGCGCACAACCAGCTCTTCCTGCCGGCGGTGGCCCCGTCTCGCGAGATGATCCGCGACGGCAAGCTCGGCAAGGTCTACGCGGCCCGCACCACCGACATCTTCGCCCAGGGCCCTGACGCGAAACTGGGCTGGCGCGCGCAGAGAGTGACCGCCGGCGGTGGAGAGCTGATCGACACCGGCTATCACCCGACCTACCTCCTGCTGCACCTGATCGGCAGCGAGCCGGTCGAGGTGGCGGCGATGCTCAGCCGGCACCGAATCGCCATGGAGGGCGAGGACTCGGCCCACTTGCTGGTGGAGTTCGCGGACGGCACGGTGGGGACGATCGTGACGAGCTGGGCCTACGAGCCGATCGCGCCCACCGAGAAGTTCTCGGTGGTTGGGGAGACGGGAAGCCTGTGGAGCGATGGGCGAGAGCTGTTCTACAGGCCACGCGGCGGGACTCAGGTCAAGGTCGTTGAGGCCCCGGAGGTTGCACCGGACACCTTCGCCCTGGAGGTCGTCGACTTCATCGACTTGCTGCGAGACGGTCGGCGGCCGCTGAACACAGAGGTCGAGGGCATCAAGGTCCTCAAGGTGATCCTCGCGGCCTATGCCTCAGCGGAGCAGAAACGAATCGTGAGGCTGAACGATCCCTAGAGAACCCACGCCTCGCGACGTCGTGGTCATGACCTCTCACGACATCGGCCGCCACCTTCGCTGCTACGGCGCGAACACCATTGTCAGCCCAAGCCTCGACTCGCTGGCGGCCGGGGGCGTCAGGTTCGAGCTGGCGTTCGCGACCGCGCCGCAGTGCAGCCCAAGCCGCGCCACCCTCGCCACGGGCTGCTACCCGCACAGCAACGGGGTCATGGGCCTCGCACACCGCGGGTTCGACTGGGAGCTGGATCCGCGCACGCCGCATGCGGCCGCGATCTTCGCGGGCCTTGGCTTCGAGACCCACCTCTTCGGGAGTCAGCACGTCTCTCTCCATCCGGAGCGCCTCGGCTTCGCGCACATGCATCCGCCTGGCCAGGACCCCGGCAGCGACAGCTGTACATCGAGATCAACTTCGAGGACACGCATCGGCCTTATCCGAAGGTCGCCGTGAAGCCGCCGCCTGCAGACGCGATCGACATCCCGGGCTACGTGCCCGCCGGCCCCGAGGCTGCCGCAGAGTTTGCAGGCCTTCAGGCCGCCATCACTCAGATGGACGCCGCGGCAGGCAGGGTCTTCGCGGCCCTGGAAGCGGCCGGGCGCGCAGAGAACGCGCTGCTGATATTCACAACCGACCACGGCCTGGCGATGCCCCGCGCCAAATGCACGCTCTACGATCCCGGGCTCGAGGTCGCACTCATCCTGTGGTGGCCGCAAGGCGGAATCGACGCTGGGGCTGCAAGGCCCGAGCTGATCAGCAACCTGGACGTCCTGCCCACGCTCATGGATGCTTGTGACGTCGCCCTGCCGGCGGGCATGCAGGGCCGCTCATTCCTGCCGCTGCTGCGCGGCGGGACGTATGAGCCTCGCGAAGCAGTATTCGCCGAGAAGACGTTTCACAGCTACTACGACCCGATGCGGTGCGTCCGCACGCGACGCCACAAGTACATCCGCAACTTCGAGGCTGGTTTCGCGGTCGAGGTCCCCGGCGACATCCAGCGCGGCGCGATCTTTCGCGCCGACCCGTCCCGATACTCGACCGACCGGCCCAGCATGGTCGAGCTCTACGACCTCGACGCGGATCCGCTCGAGCAGCGCAACCTGGCGGGTACCCAGGGCGCGGGAGCCATCGAGAGGGAGCTGGGCGCCGAGCTCTGGCGGTGGATGCGAGAAACCGGCGATCCCCTGCTGAAGGGCCCGATCGCGTCTCCGCGATACCGGCTCGCGATGGAGCCTTGAGTCCGTCCTCCGAGATCGCGCCGCCAACTTCAGGCGCGAAGGGATCAGTGTGTCGCCTATTCGGGGATGAGGCAACGTTAAGTTTCCTGCTTGACTTCCGAACAAATGTTCGATACAATTCGAGCATGGAACTGGGGTCGGGGGAAGGTGCAGCTCCGAGCGCCGAGATGGAGGCGCTGCTGGCCGCCATCGATCGCTTCTGCGAGCGCCGGAAGGAAGGGCGCGCGGACGGTGAGGTCGCCGCCGAGCTCATCCACCTTCGCCATGGCTGCGATCGCCTGGAGCTGGAGTTCTCAGACAGCGCGGCCGTCTTCGCGACCACAGATGTATTCGACCGGCAGGGCTCGACCTCGCCCATCGATTGGATCCGCCACAACTGCCATCTGACCGGACCCGCGGCGGCGGCTCGCGTCGACGTCGGCAACAACCTGGACCGGCTGCCGCAGAGCGTGGCGGCCCTGGAGGCGCGGGAGATCGGCTTCGCCCACCTCACGGCCATGGCGCGGACCGCAGACGTGCTCTACAACTCCGAGACCGCAGCCGGCTTCGACGAGGCTGCGCTGCTGGTCAAGGCCAGGGAGAACAGCCCGGGCAAGTTCTATTACATCTGCCGCCACGCCCGGCACGCGGCCGACCCCAAGGGCTACGCCGGCGAGCAGGCAGAGCAGGTGGAGAACCGCAGTCTCTCCCTGAGCATGTGGGAGGACGGCACGTACGCGATCAGCGGCGTGCTGGACACGGTCGGTGGTGCGGCGCTGCGCTCGGCGCTGGAGCCTTTGGCGCGGCGCAAGGGCGCCCACGACCACCGCGACCGCAAGCGGCGCATGGGCGACGCCCTGGTCGAGTTCGTGGAGCGCGCCCAGCCGGCACGCCTCCAGGTCACGACTTCGCTCGAGACGCTGTTGGGCTTGGCCGGGGCGCCGGCGGCGGAGATGGACTTCTCGCTGCCGATTTCATCGCAGACGGTGGAGCGTCTGGCCTGCGACTGCAGCCTGACCAGGATCCTGCTCGGCTCAGAGTCGATGGTGATCGACGTCGGGCGCTCGAAGCGGACGGTGGAAGGGCCGCGGCGGACGGCACTCGAGGTTCGCGACCGGCACTGCCGCTGGCCGGGCTGCGACCGGCCGGCGAAGTGGAGCGCCGCTCATCATGTCGTGCACTGGATTCACGGCGGAAGCACCGATCTCGGCACCGATCTCGACAACCTGGTGCTGCTCTGTCATCGCCACCACTGGATGGTTCACGAAGGCAAGTGGCAGCTGGTGCTGGCCGAGGACGGACAGATGCTGGCCATCCCGCCCACGACCAGCTTCGGGGCGTGCGCTCGAGCACCAAGCTCCGATGCGGCGGCGTAAGTCGTCAGTCAAGTCGAGCTGCCGTAGCCTGATCGAGTGACAGTTGAGCGCAGGGCGAAACGCTGGTCCGCTTCAAAGCTGCAATCCGTAGCTCGCAAGCTCATGAACGCATCGAGCCTCTGCGCCATCGCGACGGTGTCGCCGGGAGGGCGGGCACACATCAGTCACGTGTATCTCGCGTGGGACGATGCGTTCCACGTCTACTGGATCTCCGACCCCGACTCGCTGCACTCGCGAAACCTCGCGACCAATCGCTCGGCGGCGGTCACCGTGTACGACTCAAGGCAGGTCTGGGGCCGGCCCGACCGCGGGATCCACCTGTTTGGAACCGCGAGACTGGTCAGCGGACGGCAGGCGGCTGAGGCCGAGCGCACTTACTCACGCCGATTTCGGGACTACGACACCACGTCGCTCGAGAGCCTTCGCTTCTATCGCTTTCACCCGCGCACGCTTCAGCTGTTCGACGAGCGGTCACTGGATGCCGGCACGCTGGTCACAGTCAAGGTCACGCGGGACCGCATGACCTGGCTGCGGACCGAGGTCTGGACCTAGCCGCTACTGGCGGACGATCGCGGCAGCGCCCTTCCTGAGCACGTACTTCTGGATCTTTCCCGTCGCGGTCTTGGGCAGCTCCTGCACGAACGTCACGCTGTGCGGCGCCTTGAAATGGGCCAGGCTGTCGCGGCAGAACTCGATGAGCTCTGGCTCCGTGGCCGATGCGCCCGACTTGAGGACCACGTATGCGTGCGGCGCCTCCCCCCACTTCTCGTGCGGCAGCCCCACGATCGCCGCTTCCTGGACGGCCGGGTGGCGCAGCAGCACCCCCTCGACCTCCACCGACGAGATGTTCTCTCCTCCGCTGATGATCACGTCCTTGATGCGGTCGCGTATCTCGACATAGCCGTCGGGGTGCATCACAGCCGCGTCACCGGTGTGGAACCAGCCGTCGCCCATCACCTTCTCGGTCGCCTCGGGATCCCGGTAGTAGCCCTCCATGATCACGTTTCCGCGGAACACGATCTCGCCCAGCTCCTGGCCGTCCACCGCCACGTCCTTGCCGCCGCTGTCGACCACCCTCAGCTCACCCGCCGTGATCAGCTCCACCCCGGTGCGAGCCTTGATGACGGCCCGCTCCGACGGCGACATGCGCCCGTGCTCCGGGCGGGGCTCGCAGATGGTCAGGAAGGGAGAGGTCTCGGTGAGGCCGTAGACCTGCGTCAGCTCCCAGCCGAACTCTCCCTCCATTCGCTCGATCGTCGCCGCCGCAGGCGGGGCGCCCGCGGTGACCACATTGACGCCCTTAGGCACCTCTCCGCGCACGCCGGGCGGCGCGTTCGCGAGCGCGATCAGGACGGTTGGCGCCGCGCAGAGCCAGCTCACGCGCTCCTCGCGGACCAGCTCGAAGACTCGCGCCGGTTCCACCTTCGGGAGGCAGACATGCGTACCGCCGACCGCGGTCACGATCCACACGAAGGTCCAGCCGTTGGCGTGGAACATGGGAAGGGTCCACAGGTACCGGTCGTCAACCCGGAGATGCAGGTGGACCAGCGTGCCCACGATGTTCGCCCACGCATTGCGATGCGTGATCATCACGCCCTTCGGCTTGGCGGTCGTGCCGCTCGTGTAGTTCAGCGACAGCAGGTCGCCCTCCGCGATCTCGGGCCGCCTGAAATCCGGCCCCGCGGCCTCGAGCCCGGCCTCGTACTCGGTCCAACCCTTGCGGCCACCCTCGCCTCCCAGCACTACGAAATGCTCCACGCCACCAAGCTGGTCGCGAACACCGTCGATCGCCTCCAGATAGTCAGGATGGACGCACAGGATCTTCGAACCTGAGTGGTTGGCGATGTACACGAAATCGTCTGGCGTCAGCCGGTAGTTGATCGGCACCAGCACCGCACCGATCTGCGGCACCGCGTAGAACGACTCCAGCTGCTCATGAGTGTTGGGCGAGATGTACGCGACGCGGTCGCCCTTCTTGACCCCCATCCCCTGCAGCGCCGCCGCCCACCGATCGCAGCGGTCGAAGAATTGCTCGTAGGTCAGCCTCAGGTCACCGTCGACGACCGCCTCCCGCCCGCCATAGAGCTTGCGCGCCCGCCGCGCGAACTCCAGAGGAGTGAGGGCCGTCTCCATATCTAAATCATCACGGATTGAGCATGAGCGCGAAGTCCGCGTTCTTGATGCCGCCGACGAACGCCCCATGTCCCTGCGGGTCGAGCTCGACCGAGCGTTCATAGACGAATGCATAGACGTTGTCCAGGTTCCAGTCGCCGTAGCCCTGGATGCGCAGGCCGAATCGCAGGCTCTCGTCCTTCCGGCCGCGCTCCAAAAGGTCGAGCGCTCGCGCATAGATCGCCTTGAGGATCTCGGCCTGCATCGTCAGCTCGGCGATCGTCTTGGCGTCGCCCTCGGCTTCGACCAGCTGGTCGATCTGGGTTTCGAGGTCGGCGATCTCCTTCTGGTAGTCATGTTGACGACCTTGATCATCGGGTTGATCGCGGGACCCGCGGTGTCCTTGTTGGGGTCTCCCACCGTGTCCCCGGTGACCGCGGCCTTGTGGGCTTCCGAGCCCTTGCCTCCGAGGTGACCCTCCTCGATGTACTTCTTGGCGTTGTCCCACGCTGCGCCGCCGCTGGTCATCTGGATCGCGATGAACAGCCCGGTGACGATCGCCCCCAGCAACATGCCTCCCAGCGCCTTCGGACCCAGGATGAAGCCCACCGCGAGCGGCGCCACCACCGGGATCAGGCCGGGGACGATCATCTCGCGCTGGGCCGCCGCGGTCACGATGCGGACCGCGGTTCCGTATTCGGGCTTGGCAGTGCCCTCCATGATCCCCTTGATCTCGCGGAACTGCCGGCGCACCTCTTCAACCACCAGGCCGCCGGCCCGGCCCACGGCGAGCATGGCGAGCGAGCCGAATAGGAACGGCAGGATGCCCCCCAAGAACAGGCCCACGATCACGCTCGGGTCGCGGAGGTCGAAGGTGATGGCATGTCCCGCCTTCGACAGCTCCTCCGTGTATGACGAGAACAGCACCAGCGCGGCCAGTCCGGCCGAGCCGATCGCATATCCCTTGGTCACGGCCTTGGTGGTGTTGCCGACGGCATCCAGCGGATCGGTGATGCGGCGCACCTCCTCAGGCAGGTGCGCCATCTCCGCTATCCCGCCAGCGTTGTCCGTGATGGGGCCGTAGGAGTCGATGGCGACGATGATGCCGGTCATCGACAGCATCGCCGTGGCGGCGATGGCGATCCCATAGAGGCCTGCGAGGTTGTAGCTCAGGAGGATGCCGACCCCGATCACGGTCACCGGCAGCGCGGTCGCCATCATGCCGATCGCCTGGCCGGCGATGATGTTGGTCGCGTGCCCGGTGACGGACGCCTTGGCGATGAGGTGCACGGGCCAGTACGCGGTCTCGGTGAAGAACTCCGTGATCGCCACGATGAGGACGGTGATCACGACCCCGATGAGGCCGGCGAAAAAGAGGTTGTTGGGTTCGCTCACGCCGTCGCCAGCCTGCAGGTATCCGTTGACGCGCATGTACTGCGTCACCAGGTAGAAGCCGACCACTGCCACCGCGACCGCCACCAGCAGGCCCGCGTAGAGGGCGCCCATGATCCAGCGCGTGTTGAAGATGCGGACGAAGAACGTGCCGACGATCGAGCCCACGACGCTCACCGCGCCGAGCAGCAGCGGGTAGACGACCCACCCGGGCTGGTCCTTGAAGAGGAGCGAGCCCAGCAGCATGGCCGCGATCATGGTCACCGCGTAGGTCTCGAAGAGGTCGGCCGCCATGCCGGCGCAGTCGCCGACGTTGTCGCCTACGTTGTCGGCGATGACCGCCGGGTTGCGCGGATCGTCCTCTGGGATGCCGGCCTCGACCTTGCCGACCAGGTCCGCACCGACATCAGCGGCCTTGGTGTAGATGCCGCCACCCAGTCTGGCGAAAACCGAGACCAGGCTGGCGCCGAAGGCAAGGCCGACCAGCGCATCCGGATTCTTGAAGACGTAGTAGGCGGCGGACACGCCCAGCAGCACGAGGCCCACGACCATGAACCCGGTGACCGCGCCCCCGCGAAAAGCGACCTGCAGCGCCTTGTTGAGGCCGCCGCGCGCCGCCTCCGCGGTGCGCAGGTTGGCACGCACCGAGATGTTCATGCCGACGTAGCCAGCCGATGCCGAGAGCACCGCGCCCACCACGTAGAGCGCGGCCGTCGTCCAGTTGATCGCCACGCCGATGACGATGGCCACGATCACCCCGATGATCGCGATCACCGTGTACTGCCGGTTCAGGTAGGCCGAGGCTCCTTCCTGAATGGCGGCCGCGATCTCCCGCATGCGGTCGTTGCCGGTGGGCGCGCGGAGGACGATGAAGATCAGGGCGATTGCGAAAAGGACGGCGGCCACACCGCCGGCCACACCCAGCAGGACTAGGTTCGGATCCACCTAGTGGCCTGTGACGGAGGTCCGCCGCATATTCGCGCCACTGGCGGCCGGTGCCAAGGAAGGGGTGGCGCGACGAGGAACGCATCTGTGGATGCGCGACGAGGAAGCGACGGGCCCCCTGACGCCGGCATCAGCGCCGAAGGCGCCCGGCCGTCCGGGCCGTCGAAGATGCAAGGAACTTCCGATACAGGCCACTAAACCCCCTCCACGGTTACGCAGTCAGCGCGGAGCGAAAGGGTATACGAACCATCAACCGAACACGCGCCGCCGCCACCACACCATCACGCCGCCGAAGACGATCAGGCCGGGCATGAGGGCGGTGGTGATGAAGATGATCGTGCTCTGGTCCTGCTGCGTGAGGGGCAGCGGCAGCGACCGGCTCGCCTTGGGGGGGATCGAGATCAGCGAATCCTGCTCGGCCAGCCACTGGAACGACCCCAGCGCGAGCTCGATGTTGGCATCGTCGTTGTTCGGCGGCAGGGTCAGGTTCTCGGCGAACGCGGCCGTCCCCACGACGACGATGCGGGTCTTCTTCTGTCCGCTGGGCTTCTCGAGCGTGCCCATGATCGTGAAGGGGCCCGCTTTGTCGGCGCCCTGCCGGTTCTGCGGGTCGGATCGGGCGCTTTCGACAGCATATGAGCGGCTCGACGTTCGGGCGATGGCGACGATCGTCGAGGATGAGTCAGCGGCAGCCGTGATCTCAGTTGTTCGCGGGAAATACGACACGCGGCGCTGGATCGGTCCAGATATCGGAGACTGGCCGTAGTCGATCACGGCCGGGACGGTCGGATCCTGGCTCGACGCTCGCGAGGGATCACCTTCCACCACCAACGCGCCTGAGAAGGCAAGCCCATAGGGCTTTAGCACCGAATTCAGGGATTGCATCGCAGCCGGGTTCTGCGGCCAGGGCTCGCCCGTGATCAGCAATTTCCCGCCCCCGGCCAGGTAGTCCGTCAGTGCCTTCACGCTGCGATCCGAGAGCCCGGCCGTCGGGCCGATGATCGCCACTTCGTCGCAGTCCGCCGGCACGGAGATGACCTGCGACATGAGCAGATCCCTGCTTGCAAAAGCGTTTTTGGCCAGGATGTCGGCCACGCTCGAATAGCCGGTCCTGTTGTTGGTGTCAGTCAGGCTGCGCTCGCCATCCCCCGTGGCCCAACACACAATCGGGACTCGGCTGGACTCCAGCTTGATGAGGGCCGCCGTGAACCCCACCTCATTCTGCGAACCCTGGGTGAGAAGCTGGGTCTTGCCGCTGTAGTCGAGAACCACCGTGTTCGGCTCCTTGACCTTGTACAGGTTCACGTCGGCGAGATCTGTGTCGACATTTGCGCTTCGATACTTCACTCGCGAGCTCTCCGCCTGGTAGAGCCTGATCAGCGCCTCGAACTCGGTCTGGTGCGACGGCGACCCCGGCCGGAAGAGCCCGACCACCTGCAGGTCGGCCGTCAGCCGCTTGGCGGCCAGGACCGACTGCGGAGCCAGCGTGTTCAATCCGCCGTGGGTTAGATCCAGCGCGACAGTGGATCGCGATGCGAGGACGTTGACCCCGACCAGAGCTGCAAGAACCACCACAGTTAGGAGCAGGCTCGTCGAGCCTGCCTTCATACGCCGCGCCCACCTGTTCATCGCCACCGCCTCGAATCGAGCCAGCGCGTGGTCAGGAACAGGGCGCCCACGGTCACGGTCGCGAAGTACAGCGCGTCGCGGAGCGTGACCTGACCGAGGCTGAGAAGCCGAGGAGGAAGGCCGAGTACCACGTCACGAGAAGCACCCCGAGCGAGAGCAGGTAGGCGATGATCTGGTTCCTGGTCAGGCTCGAGGCCAGGACGCCGATTGCGATGGCTGCCGCGCCGACCAGAAGCATGCCGGCGTAGGTCGCAGCGATGAGCCCGAAATCGAGGGCTCCTTTGTCGGGGATGTAGACCGCGAGCACCACGACGTAGACCAGCGTCGTGGCGATCAGGAGCACGTAGAAAACGAACGCCCCCAGCCACTTGCCGACGGCGAGCTCCCAGTCACGCACCGGCGAGGTGAGGAGAAGCTCCAGCGTGCCCTGACTCCGTTCCTCGGCGAGCAGGCGCATCGTGACGACGGGGATGAGGATGAGGATCAGAAAGCCGGTGATGACTCCGAAGACGCCGTCCATCGTCGCCTGCTGGCCAGCGAGCACTGTGCCGATGAAGCCGAACCCGGAGACGAGAAAGGTGAACACTGCCGCCACCACCCAGCCCACCGGCGAAACGAACACCGCGCCGAGCTCGCGGCCGGCGATGGCGGTCACGTTGAGCAGGCCGGTAGGCCAGACGGCGGCGTGAATGGCGTCGGCGCGACCGGGCGCGGCGGAAGCGGCCGGAGCCGCGGTCGTCCGGCGCGGCGGACGCCCTGCTCGTGACGGGATCGGGCGGGACGCTGCCGGCGCCGCCTGGTGGCGACTGATCTGCTTGCGCGCCTTGGCGCGTGCCCGGCGACGTGAAGACTTGCTCACGATTCCTCGTCTGTGGTCAGGCTGAGGTACACGTCCTCCAGGCTCGCCCGGCGCGCCTGGATCTCACGAACGCCCAACCCCGCCTCCACCGCCGCCCGCGTCAGATCCTCACGTAAACGGGGCCCGGTTCCGGTCACGACGACACGCCACAGCTCGTCGCCGGAATCGGTCACGGCGACGCTGTCGACTCCGTCGACAGCCTGCATGCGCGCTTCGATCTCGCCTTGCTCGCCGCTCACGAGCATCTCGATCTCCTGGCCGCGCTCTCGCGCCACGCGCTCGGCCAGGATCGCCGGCGTGCCGTCGGCGACGATGCGGCCCTGGTTGATGATGAGCACGCGCTGGCAGGTCGCCGAGACCTCAGGCAGGATGTGGCTCGACAGGATCACCGTGTGCTGGCGGCCGAGCTGCTTGATGAGGTCGCGGGTCTCGCGCGACTGGGCGGGGTCGAGGCCGGCGGTCGGCTCGTCCAGGATCACCACCTCCGGCTCGTGCACGATCGCCTGGGCCAGGCCGACGCGCTGGCGCAGGCCGCGCGATAGGCGGCCGATGACCTCCGTGCGCCGTTCTTCGGGCCCGCAGACGCCGATCGCGTGGTCCACGCAGGGTCGCCGCCGCGAGGGCGAGACTCCTCTCAGCTTGCAGGCCAGGTCGAGGAAGCCGCCGACCCGCATCTCGTTGTAGAGCGGGGCCGTCTCCGGCAGGTAGCCGATGCGCCGCCTGACCTCGCGCGATTGCGAGAAGACGTCGAACCCGGCCACGCGCGCGGTCCCGGCTGACGCGCCCAGGAACCCGGTCAGGATTCGCATCGTCGTCGACTTGCCGGCGCCGTTCGGCCCGAGGAAGCCGAGGACCTGGCCCTTGGGCACCGAAAAGGTGACGTCCTGGATGGCAGGGCGCTCGGCGTAGAACTTCGTGAGCCCCTGAACCTCGATCAACGCTGAGGATTCTAGGAGGCTGGCGGTCAGTCTCCCAGCTACCAGGTGAGATCGAACGCGTCGAGTCCCCCGGTGGCGGGCGCCCATTCCGCTTTGACGTCGGCGACCTCGGCGGAGCGGGGACCCCGATGCGCGGCCTGGAGCAGCCGCTCGAGCTCGGGCCGCGGGCCTTCGGCGACGAACTCGACCGTGCCATCGGCCCGATTTCGAACCCAACCGCGGAGGCCGAGCGCGTGCGCCTCGCGGACGAGAAAGAAGCGGAAGCCCACCCCCTGAACGTCCCCCGCGACTACTCCATGAAGGCGCTCTACATCCACGACTGTTATATCGTCGCCCAGTGGCCTCGAGCATCGTCGCGATCGGGGACGAGCTGGTCGGCGGCTTCACGCTCGATACCAACTCCCACTGGCTGGCGGAGCGGCTGCGCCTGCTTGGTTATCCGGCCAAGCGGATCACCGCCATCCGGGACCGTCCGCCCGAGATTGTGGAGCAGCTGCGACGCGAGCTCGCGGACAGCCAGGTCAGCGACATCTTCTGCAGCGGCGGCCTGGGACCGACACCCGACGACCGGACCTTCGCGTCGGTGGCCGAAGCGCTCGACCGCGACCTGATGATCTGGGAAGAGACGCGCGCCAAGATCGAGCGGCGGGTCCGGCGCATGCACGAGGCCGGGCTCCTGGAGTCGCCCGAGGTGACCGAAGGCAACTTGCGCATGGCGCGCATCCCGTCCGGGCCCGTCCATGTGTTCAAGAACAAGCGCGGCATGGCGCCGGGCGTGCTCTATGAGCTGGACGGCAAGCGCCTCTTCGTGCTCCCGGGCGTGCCGATGGAGCTCAGGAGCATCTTCACCGAGGAGGTCGAGCCGGAGTTCCTCGCCGGTGGGTCGGCCGCGACGGTACGCGAGCTGCGCTTCACATTCGCAGTCGAAGCCCGCTTCTACCCGCTGATGCGTGAGCTCGAGGAGGCGTTTCCCGACGTTTCGGTCGGCTCGTATCCAAACTTCGAGACCAAAGAGCTCGTCATCCGCGTCCTCGGCAGCGACCCCAAGCGGGTCGACGAGGTCGTGGAGCTCGTGCGCCGGCGCAGCGAGCAGCTGGGCATGATCGGCGCCGCCGGCTGAGATGCCCGAGCGCCTCAGGCTGGCCGAGCCGGTCAGGCACCGGAACGCGTGAGCCGGTTTCTTTTCGTCGCCACCGCAGGTGCTGGTGGTGACTTGCCCCCGCTCGTCAGCGCAGCGCTCGGATTGCGCGATGACGGCCACGAGGTGCACTTCATCGGAGACCGATCCGTCGCGCGCCAGGCGCGCAAGCTCGGGTTTGCGTCGGAGTCGCTTCCATCCGAGCTGGACCTCGGTCCCAGGCTGGCCGCCGCCATCCGCGACGGGATGGCATCAGGGGCAGGTGATCTGGAGGTGGCCGGTCGGATCGTTGATGAGCACATGGGCGCCTGGGCGACGGCTGTAGCTGAGCCTGTCAGGCTGGCCACGAGACAGCACAAGCCGCAGGCGCTGGTCACCTCTCTGTTCGGCGTTGAGGTTCTCAGTGCCGTCTCACCGGATCGTCCCTGGGCGGTGGTCAACAGCACGTTTTACGTCGGACCAAATCCCCCGCGTCGCCTTGAGCAGGACTTCAGCCCGCGTGCGATCCCACTCATATCGCGCTTCGCAACTCTTCTCGAGTCAGCGCCTCTGGTCCTGCACGCAACCGACCAAGTCTTCGATTTCTCCTTCGACGGCCTACCTTCCCACCACCGTTATGTGGGTCCACTCGGCATCTGGGAGCCACCGGCCGAACCGCCGAGCTACCTATCCAATCCAGGCGACCCGTGGGTGCTGGTTTCGATCAGCACCCAGCGGCAGGATGACCTGCCCCTCGCCGCCGCGGCGCTCGACGCCCTGGACGGCAGGCCCCTGCGGGTTCTGCTTACCGTGGGGCCAGACCACGTGCCGGCGGAGCTGGGCTCGATTCCGAACAACGCCCGCGTGGAGCAAAGCGCTCCTCACTCCGCCGTCCTCGAGCGCTCGGTGCTTGCCGTGTGCCACGCGGGACATGGCACGGTCATGAAGGCTCTCTGGCACGGCCGGCCGGTGGTGATGGTGCCGTGGGGCCGCGACCAGCCCGGTGTCGCGGCGCGCGCGGCCGCCCTGGGCATCGGCGAGGTCATCTCGCCTGAGGCTGCGTCTGCTGAGACTCTTCGGCGGGCCATCGATCGGGTGCTCGCCGGCGCACCTTTTGGCGAGGCGGCGAGAAAGCATGCTGCTCGACTCCGAGCAACCGACCCCCAGGGGGCGGCCGCCGCCGCGCTCGAATCACTCCTTTGACCCGCGGAGCTTGCGCTCCAGCAGTGACCGTTCCGCCGGGTTCTGGCAGAGGTCCAAGGCTCGGCGCCACGCCTCGCGGGCCTGGACCCCCATGCCCAGCTCGTCGAGCAGCTCGGCGCGCGTCGAGTGGTACAGGTGGTAGCCGCTGAGCGACATCGCGAGGTCGTTGACCTCGCCCAGCGCGACCTCCGGCCCGACGAGCTTGCTCAGGGCGACCGCTCGGTTCAACCGCACCACCGGGCTGTCTGACATGTCCACAAGGGCGTCATAGAGGAGGACGATCTGGCGCCAGTCGGTGGCCGCCCACGACCTCGCCTCCGCGTGCACGGCCGCGATCGCGGCCTGGAGCTGATAAGGGCCGGGCACCCGCATCGCTCCTGCCCGTTCGAGAAGGGCGATCCCTTCGCCGATGACAGCCCGGTCCCACAAGCCGCGGTCCTGGTCAGGCAGCAGGACCATCTCGCCGTGTGTGTCGAAGCGTGCCGCGGAGCGCGCCACGTTCAGCTTCATGAGCGCCAGCAGGCCGAGAACCTCGGGCTGACCGGGCATCAGCCTGGCGACCAGGGTCGTCAACCAGATCGCGTCGTCCGCGAGGTCTCGCCGCATGGCGGCCTGCGCACCGCGGCTGAGGTAGCCCTCGTTGAACATCAGATAGAGCACAGAAAGAACAGCGCCCAGGCGCTCGCCGAGCTCGTCACCCTCGGGCACCCGGTATGGGATGTTGGCGCCGACGATCTTGCGCTTGGCCCGCACGATGCGCTGCGCGATGGTCGCCTCCGCCACCAGGAACGCGCCGGCGATCTCGGCGGTCGTGAAGCCGGCCACGGCACGCAGCGTCAAGGCCACCTGCGCCTCAGGCGCGAGCGCCGGGTGGCAGCACGTGAAGATCAGCCTCAGGCGATCGTCACTCTAGCGCCGCCACCAGGCTGTCCTGGACGCCCTCCTCGGCAAGGTCGAAGTTGCCGATCGCGCGGACCAGGGCCGCGGTCAGCTTCCCCGCCTCCTCCCGGAAAACCGCCGAGACGGCCGCGCCGGTGGCTGTTCGCTGGTCCGTCAGTGCGCCGAGTGATCGACGATCGGCCGCACCTCGACCGTGCCGCCGGGCCATGACTTGGCCAGCTCGAGCGCCTCGTCGAGGTCTTTCACGTCGACGAGCGCGAAGCCGCCGATGACCTCCTTCGACTCGATGAAAGGACCGTCGGTGACGGTGATCTTGCCGTTCCTGTGCGAAACGGTCGTCGCCGTGCTCGGGCCCTGCAGCTCGTGGCCGCCGATGACCTTGCCGGCCTTCGTGTTCTCCTCGAACCACTGGCCGGCTTTCGCGTACGCGGCCTCGGCCTCTTCCCTGGCCTTGCCTTCCAGGTGCTCCACGCCTTCCATCGTGCCGCCGAACAACAGAACGTACTTCATGCCGACTCTCCAATCAGGGCGGTCCCTATCGCCGCTTCATCCCTACGACGAACAGGTGGTTTGGCGATCGACAATCAGGCCGCCTCCAGGATGACCGCGGTTCCGTAGCACAGGACTTCGGTCGCACCAGGCGCGACCTCGGTGGCGTCATAGCGAACACCCACCACGCCGTTGGCGCCGAGAGCGGCGGCGTGCTGCAGCATGATGCTGAAGGCGTCCTCGCGCGCGTGCTCGCACATCTCCGTGTACAGGGTGATGTTGCCGCCGAAGAGCTGCTGCAAGCTGGCGCCGAAGTTTCCGACAACGCTGCGCGAGCGCACCACGATGCCGCGCACCAGCCCCAGGTTGCGCGTGATACGGGAGCCTTCGACCGTGAACGCCGTCGTCACCCACTGCCGGTGAACCTCGGGTGCGGCCGCCATCGGATACATCGCCATCTCCTAACTCCCAGTAAATTCCGGCTCCTGCTTGCTCAAAAAGCTCATGATCCCGATCGCGGCGTCCTGGCTCAAAACGGTGCGGGCAAAGTTGCCCGCCTCGATCTCGAGCGCCTCGCCAAGGGGCAGGTCGTAGCCTCGCTGCACCGCGTCCTTGATCATCGCGATGGCAAAGGTCGCGGCCCGGGCCAGCTTCGCGGCGAGATCGCCGACCGCACCCTGGAATTCGTCGGCGGCGACAGCCCTGTCGACCCAGCCCACGGCCTCGGCCTCAGTCGCCGAGAGCCGTGCGGACTCGATCAGGTAACGCATCGCCTTCGCTTTGCCGATCAGCCGGGGCAGGCGCTGCGTGCCGCCGGCGCCGGGGATGATGCCGAGAGATGACTCGGTCTGGCCGATCTTCGACCGCCCGTCCTCGACCATGACCCGGTAGTCGCAACAGAGCGTGAGCTCGCTGCCACCGCCCAGCGCGTGGCCGTTGATGGCGGCGATCACCGGCTTGGGACAGCGCTCGATCGTCGAGTAGTGCGCGTTCATGCGCTTCATGAAAGCCGCGATCTGATCCACCGCATCAGGCGCGTCGCGGTCGATGCTTCCCAGCGCTGTGAGATCGGCACCGACGCTGAAGTACTTCTCGTACTCGGACGCAAGCACGATCGCCCGCACCGATGTGTCCTGACCCAGGTCGGTGAACGCAGCGCTCAGCTCCTGCATCAAGTCCTCGGCGATTGAGTTGTTGCCCTTTCGGTGCATCACGACCCTCGCGACTGAACCATCACGCGTGACGTCGACGCAGATTCCCATCAGAGGTCGTCAGGCCGTGAAGAGCGGTATGCCGCCGGCGACCTCGATCACCGCGCCGGTGATGTACCCGGCCTCGTCGGAGCACAGGAAGGCGATCGTGCTGGCGATGTCCTCCGGCTGGCCGAAACGCTTGAATACCGTGCGGTTTCGGAATCGCTCGTACATCGGGTTGGTCTCCGCCGCGGCCTTGCCGGCCTCCGACTCGATGATGCCCGGCGCGATGGCGTTGGCGGTGATGTTGTGGCGGCCGCCCTCGAGGGCGGCTGTCCTGGCGAGGCCGATCAGGCCCGCCTTGGTGGCGGAGTAGCTGGCCTGGCCGAACCCGCCCAGCGTGCCGGCCACCGACGACATGAACACGATCCGGCCGAACTTGTTCTCCACCATGTACGGCCAGGCTTCTTTGGTGCAGTTGAAGGCACCGGTGAGGTTCACCTTCACGTCGCGATCCCACAGCTCGTAGCTCTGGTTCGGTATCTGCGCGGTGTGATCCAGTGTGGCTGCGTTGTTGATGAGAATGTCGAGCCGCCCGAACTCGTCCTTGACCTCTTTCATCACCTCCCGCACCTGCTCGCGGTTGGTCACGTCCATCTTGATGGCGAGCGAGCGGCGGCCCATCTTGCGGATCTCCTCAGCGGTGCTGTTCGAATGCACCCAGCCCTGCGACACGGCCACCTGCGCGAGCACGCTGCCTGAGGCCTCGGCGGTCTTGGCCAGATCCGGGTCGTCTTCGACAAGGATGTCCGTGATCACCACGTCGGCGCCCGAGCGGGCGAGCGTGAGCGCGTCCTGGCGGCCAAGGCCGCGCGATGCGCCCGTGACCACCGCGACCTTTCCGGAAAGATCAAACATCCGCGTTTACCCCCTCAGCTTGATGGTGCCGCGCTCGCCGGCCAGGGCTCGAGATATGACGGGCAGAAACGCGGCGGGGCTCAGCCCGAGCTTGTGGGCCTTCTTGACCACTTCATACGGGAACTCTTCTGTCTCGTCGTGGTGAGCCGCGACGGGGCGTATCTCGTTGACCGCAAAGTCATGGGCGAGCTCGCGGATCGCCTCCTGCTCCGGGGTCAGGCTGAAGTCGAGCGGCAAAGCGAGGCTAAAGGTACTCGGCCGAAGCCTTGGTCAGGACCGCCTCGCCGCGCTGGTTGACGGCGCGAAGCTCCAGCTTGCCCGGACCCGCCGGCGCCGCCGTGAAGGTGATCGTGTCGCCCCGCTCGACCATGCCGGCGAAACGGCATGACATCCGGCGAAGTGAGAGGGTGCCGCCCGCGGCTTCGGCGGCCACGCCCGCCAGGATCCCCATCTGCAGCATGCCGTGCGCGATGAGCCCGGGCAGGCCCACCGAGCGGGCGAACTCGTCGTCGAGGTGGATCGGGTTGTGGTCGCCCGAGGCTTCCGCGTACTCCGCGATCTGCTCTCGCGTGAACATGACGCTCTTCTCGGCGCGGCTCATGAGCGGATCACAAAGAGCGCTCGCGACCTGCAGACGGGATCCCCCTTGTCATCGGTGGTGTCCGTCTGGAACGTGACCAGGCGGATGCCCCGGCGGCTGGTGTCGGCGACCACGGTCCCCTGTGAGCTGACCCTTTCGCCGGGCCGCGGGTGCCGTGTCCACTCGAACTCCTGCTCTGCGTGAAGCAGCCGGTCGAAGTCGATCGCCGCCTCGGCATCGCCGAACAGCTGCGGGGCTGTGGCGCCCAGGCTGTAGACCGCGGCGAATGTGGGCGGCACACCATCGGCCGGGTCGGCGCCGACAGCTCGGGCAAACGCGGCGACGCGATCGGGCTCGATCGCAACGCTCACCCCGGGGTACGACTTGCCGGCGACCCCCAAGCTAGTCGTGTGCTACAGATCGCGGTGTCGGAGGCGCGAAAACACTCGCCGCAGCAGGTGCGGCCGCAGAGCCGACCACGCGTCCATCACCGAAGCCCGCGTCGACCGCGCCACGTCGGGGGGCGCGTAGGCGGCCACCACGAATCCATTGGCGAGCGAACGCAGGGGATCAGAGGCCTCGGGGAAGTACCGCACCAATCGCCGGCCCAGCTCGTACGGAGTCTCCCCCACTCGGCGGTCCGCGCCCGCAAGGCGTGAGAGCGCCAGCGTGCGCCGCCAGACCCCCATCACCGTCCTCGGTCGAAGGTAGCGGGCGACCGCAGCGAACAGCAGCAGGACGATGGCGAGGAACACGCCGAAGATCCTGGTCAATGTCCCCGCGTCTGGAATCCGGATCCGGAAGCCACCCGAGCCGGCGCCGCCGGCGTCAGTCCCGAGCGGCGGGCCTGGTGGCTCCTCCTTGTCGCCAGGGCCAGTGGTGACGCCTCCCCCAGTCGGGGGCTCGCCACAGCCGAAGTCGCGGAGACAGTTCGTGTTTCCCTGTCCACGCGTGATGGAGAAGTACCCGCCCTGGGTGTCGGGGGTGGGCTCGAAAGTGATCCAGCCGTACTGCGGGAAATACGCCTCGACCCACGTGTGCGCGTCCTCGCCGCGCACGACGAAGCTGTTGAAGCTCGATTCGTAGAGGCCGGGACCAAAGCCGTTGACCAGGCGCGTTGGGATGCCGATCGAGCGAAGCATGTCGCCCATGGCGGTGGCGAAGAACTCGCAGTAGCCCTCGTTCGAGTGGAAGAGGAAGTAGTCGATGGGGTCGTAAGCGGCGGGAATTGCCTTTGGCTTCAACGTGTATTTGAAGATGTTCGAATTGCGCAGGTAGGACTCGATCGCCAGCACCTTGTCATAGGGCGTGACGGCGCCGGCGGTGATCTTGAGGGCAAGGGTCTTGATGCGGGCCTGGACGTCGGCGGGCCGGTAACCCCTTGCGGGCAGGCCCATGTAAGGCTTCAGCCAGTCCGGATATGTGGTTCCGGCCGCGCGCAGCTGGTCCTCGGTGGCGACCGAGAACTCAGTCGTGACGCTGTAGCCACCGGTCGACACACGCGGGCTTTGACTCTGCAGGCGGTCGATGGTCGTGAGCGCCGCCGGAAGGCCCTCGGGCAGAAAGACCTCATTGGCGACCGTCTCGCGATCCACGCGGTGGAGCTGGCCGGGATAGAAGATGAGGTCGGTATAGCCGACCGGGGGCGCCCGCATCTTCAGCGTCACGGTCACGACGCCGAGCTTTTCGTAGAGCTCGCCGTAATTAGGAACCCTGCCTTTGGAGAGCAGCTCCTTGAAGGCGACCACGTTTGGGTAACGCCAGATCCCGCCCAGGGTCTCGGTCTCGTTGACGCCTCGGAAGTAAAGGGGCGCGGTGTGCTGGCCGTTCACCGTGTACGTGAAGACGACATTGCGCGTCTTCGTGAGCGCACCGGTGAGCTTGACGTCGGTGGAGAAGCCCGTCGTGCCCGTACCCGATCCCTTGCCCGACAGCGCCGGATGGCTCACGGTCTGGAGAAGCTGCGCCCAGCTCGAGAACAGGCTCGACGAGACGTCCTGGGTTCGGTCGACCGTCGACAGCGGCGGCAGCATGATCGCGAGCACGATGAGCGCCGCCATCGCGACAAGGCCGCTCTCCCAGAAGTCCCAGCGCGCGTCGCCGGTGAGCTTTACCTTCGCGTTGACCGCGTTGGCGATGGCCCCCGTGTAGTTCGTCCACAAGAGCAGCGCCAGCGTCAGCACGAGCACCGCCAGCACATATCCGTTCTGGTCGTTGGGGAAGTTGAGCAGGTTGGTCGCGAACGCGGCTGCGCCCGGCACCAGCCCAAGCAGTGGCTGCCGCCATCTCAGCACGCACCAGCTGAGCCACCCCCCCGTCACCCACATCAGCCAGCAGATGAGGAAGAGGTCGAACGCGGTGTCGGCGACGGCGGATCCATCGGTGATGCGGCCCCACCAGATCCCGACCAGGCCCGGGCTGAGCTGGTCGTGGTAGTGCACTTGAAGCATCGGCCCCGCAGCGACCGCCGCCAGCACTGGTCCGAGCACCAGGCCGATGCCGAAGCCGACGGCCCAGGGCAGCGGCACCAGTGCGAGCAGACCCATCACCAGCGCGCCGGCCAGCGCAAGGAACGGGATGACTTCGATCCCCGGGACCCACTGGGCCGTCACCGTCGACCTCGCGAGGCTCAATGTGAGCAGGAAGATCAGCAGCGACGTCCACAAGACCGAGCCGGTCAGGTTGGCCCGCGTCTGGTGGATGACGCGCACATAAGGCCTAAGCAATGCGGATTGCATCTCTGGTCCTCATGAGGCGGGCGAAGTCGTCACCTTTGCGAATCACGTACAGATCAACGTCCTGGCCGAGGTCGAAGCTCGGGTTCTGATCGGCGCCGCCGAAGCTGGCACCGTCGAGGTAGAAGACGATCATTGCGGTGCGGCGACCGCGCACTGCCTGGAGCATCCGCACCCATTCCGGGTCTGCGCTGGGGGTGATGACCGCGATCGCGCGGCGCGGCAGGCGGCGGATTCGGTCCCACGCCAGCGTCTGCGTGAGCGGTGTCCGGCCGTCTGCATTGGCGACGGCGAGATAGTCGAGGATGAGCCGATCCTGCCGGACCGCGCGGTGCGGTTCGAGGATGGTGCCCTTGGAGTCGTTCGCGATCAGGCCGACCTGGCGACCTCGGCTGTGGACCTGGGACGCCATGGAGGCGGCGAGGCTGACGGCGTACTCCACCGTCGACTCCTCACCCTCACCGGCATGCACGTTCTGGTCCATGTCGAGAAGGATCCAGAGGTCCGTGGTCAGCGGCTGCTCGAAAGTCTTCGACATCAGCCGCGCGTGCCGCGTCGACAGCGGCCAGTGAATGCGGCCGAAGCTGTCGCCTGTCGCGTAGTCACGCACGCCGCCGGTTTCCGGCGGGTAGTCGGCCCAGGCGCCGAGGCTCTGCGAGTTGCCCGCCTGCTGAGCGCTCGGCATCAGCAGGTCTGGAATCGGCCTCACTCGGGGATAGACCAGCACCGTGGTGCGGTCACCAACCCTCACCTCCTGCTTGAACAGGCCGAAAGGCTCGCGCACGCTGATTGACGTCGGCCCGAACGAGATCCACCCTCGGCGCCGGTAGACCCCCCGCGCCTTCCACGTCATGGGCTCTCCGCCGACGGAGATCACCCGCCCTGGCTGGTAGTCGCTGATCTTGCTCAGGTCGCGGATCTCGACCCAAGGCGCCGGCACCCAGCCTGTTCGCCGTACCTCGAAGGTCTCCTCATACGTCTCGCCGACGGTCGGCATGCCGGGGTCGAGCTTGCGGGTCACGCGGATGCCGCGGATGGTGATTCGCGGCCACACCCAGGTGACGATGAAGAGCAGAGAGAGCGCGTAGGCGAATGCGTAGGCAGGCCTGATTGCGGTCAGGTACGTGAAGAAGAGCAGCAGCAGAAGCGCGGCGGCGAGCGCGAGCCTATTCATGAGTGGACACCAGCGGAGAGGATCTCCTCCCCTGCGATCTATCCGTCGTACGCCATCTGGGGCACATGCTCACGCTCGAGCAGCCCGCTGACGAGCTTGCCGGTGCTCTGTCCCTGCATCTCCGCGTTGGGCCTGAGGATGATCCGGTGCGCAAGCACCGGCTCGGCCAGGGTCTTGATGTCGTCGGGGATGACATAGCTCCGGCCCAACACCGCGGCCAGGGCCTGGCTGGAGTGATAGAGGTTGAGCGTGCCCCGCGTGCTCGCGCCAAGCGCAACCTCGGGGTTGCCGCGCGTGCGGCCGACCAGCCGCGCGATGTACTCGCGCAGCTCCGGCTTCACGAAGACCTCTCGCACGGCCATCTGCGCCGCCCGCAGCTCGTTCGGCGACACCACCGGCTGGAGCTCCAGCATCGGCGACTCGACTTTGTGCTGGCCGAGCAGGTTTGCCTCCTCCTTGTCCGAGAGGTAGCCGAGCCTGACCTTCATCAGGAAGCGGTCCAGCTGTGCCTCTGGGAGGGGGAAGGTTCCGGAGTACTCGACCGGGTTCTGCGTGGCCATGACCATGAAGGGCTTGGGCAGCACGTGCGTCTCGCCGTCGATGGTCACCTGCCGTTCCTCCATCGCCTCCAGAAGGGCGGCCTGGGTCTTGGGACTGGCGCGGTTGATCTCGTCCGCGAGCAGGATCTGGGCGAAGACCGGGCCGGG
>WNGF01001883.1_pt1 | contig 30131 bp, 25 predicted proteins | sample 5400641 | NCBI WGS metagenome assembly WNGF01 (sample SAMN13153371, study PRJNA577476) | soil metagenome | isolation source: 80 cm soil or saprolite under grassland replicate 2 | place: USA:California | collected 2016-06-15 | reverse complement strand
AGGCGGCCCTTGTTGGCCATGGTGGTCTGCTTGACGCCGAGCAGGCTGGCCAGCTCGTCGGTCCGCGGATGGGGCTGCTGGTCGGGGTCGGCGAGGAAGTTGACCCGGCCGATCGCATAGATGATGCCGGCGGCCCAGATGCGGCGGTCGCCGCGCAGCAGTGGGGAGGGGCGCTTGCGGGCGAGTTTGGCGGTGAGCCTGTCGCACAGCCGGGCGTACTCCGCGTCCAGATGCCGGGCGCAGAACGCGCGGTTGATCGCGGTGATCCCGTTGAAGACCCGCCGCATCGCGGGCCGGGAGCTTCGGGATCTCGCCAGAATCGGCAAGGCTCGTCACGGCTGGCATCCTCCCTGGATCAGCGCCTTGGGGCTCGCGCCGAATCTACCGCGTCTGCTGGGATCGGGCGGCGCCCAGCCACGAGACCGCCCTCTGTCACCTTCGACCATTGCCGAGCGCTGCCAGCGGGTCAGTGGGCCGTGGGACCAGAAGGGAGGGACGAGCAACTGGCCGCCGAGGTGGCCCGAGCTTGGCGCATCTTCGCCGGGTCGAGAGGGAATTCTGGGAGGGTACTCGCAGGCGGTCGTCCTCAGTCGTCCTCAGAGGGCGTCTGTTGGTCCAGGGCACCGTCTGGTGCGGTCGGTGCGTGGCCAAGCTGGCGGCAGGGTACCCGCGAGACCTGGTGGTTTCCTCGTCTCGTCTATTTCGTCGTTGTAGTCCGCGAAGCGGGAACGGACGTGTCAGCCCGCCAGCGAGGTGCCGGCGGACATGAGGTCCTCGCAGGCCTGCGCCACGCGCGCGGCCATCGACCCCTCGGCCTTGGCCATGTAGGTGCGCGGGTCGAAGGTCTTCTTGACGCCGATGCCGCCGTCGACCCGCAGGACGCCGTCGTAGTTGCGGAACATGTGGTCGGCGATCGCCCGGGTGAAAGCATACTGGGTGTCGGTGTCGATGTTCATCTTCACCGCCCCGTAGGAGACCGCCTCGCGGATCTCGCTCAGCAGCGAGCCGGACCCGCCGTGGAACACCAGGTCGAACGGCTTGTCCCTGCCGGCGCGGGCGCCCACGGCCCGCTGGATGTCGTCCAGGATCCTGGGGCGCAGCTTGACGTGTCCCGGCTGGTAGACGCCGTGGACGTTGCCGAACGTGGCGGCCAGGATGTAGCGGCCGCGCTCGCCGGTGCCGAGCACCTCGGCGGTGCGCAGCGCGTCCCCGGGCGTGGTGTACAGCTTCTCGTTCATCTCGCCGACGACGTCGTCCTCCTCGCCGCCGACCACCCCGATCTCCACCTCCAGGACCACCTTGGCCTTGGCGCACCGGGCCAGCAGCTCGTCGGCGATCCGCAGGTTCTCCTCCAGCGGCACGGCCGAGCCGTCCCACATCTGCGACTGGAACAGCGGCCCGCGGCCGGCCGCCACCCGCTCCTCGGACGCGGCGAGCAGCGGACGCAGGTAGCCGTCGAGCTTGTCGCGGGGGCAGTGGTCGGTGTGCAGGGCGACGTGGACCGGGTAGCGTGCGGCGAGCACGTGGGCGAACTCGGCCAGCGCGGTGGCGCCGGCCACCATGTCCTTGACCTTCTGGCCGGACAGGAAGGCCGCGCCGCCGGTCGAGATCTGGACGATGCCGTCGCTGCCCGCTTCGGTGAAGCCGCGCAGCGCGGCGGCGAGCGTCTCCGACGAGGTCACGTTGATCGCCGGGTAGGCGAACCCGCCGGCCTTGGCCCGGTCGAGCATCTCGGCGTACGCCTCCGGCGTGGCGATGGGCATCGTCGACCTCCAGGCGTGTCAGGTGCGGTAGGCGCGGTCGAGGACCTGGACCGGGTGGTAGACGGGCAGCCCGGTCGCCTTGGCGATGTGCCAGCGGCAGGTCTCCGAGTCGCACACGATGAAGTCGGGCTCGACGGTCCTGGCCTGCTCCCACAGGCCTTTGCCGACGTCCATGGCGATGTCGTACTTCTCGACCTTGGTGCCGTAGGTGCCGGCCATGCCGCAGCAGCCGACCACCGACAGCTCGAGCTGCAGCCCTGGCACGAGCTTGAGCAGGTCGACCGCGGGCGTGCCGACCCCGTGGGCCATGAGCTGGCACTGCGGGTGGTAGATGGCCTTGGCCGGCAGCGGGTTGAACGAGGTGTCGAGCTGGCCGTCGTCGGCCAGGCCGGCGAGGTACTCGCAGATGTCGTACACGGCCCGCGAGACCTTGGCGGTGCGCTCGTCGGCCATGCCGAGCAGCTCGCGGTACTTGGCCTTGAGGGTCATGCCGCAGGAGGTCGAGTTGGCCACGATCACGCCCGGGTCGTCGGCGGCGCCGGCCAGCTTGGCCACCAGGCGGTCGGAGAAGCGGCGCGCCGCGTCGAAGTCGCCGTTGGAGAGCAGCGGCAGGCCGCAGCAGTTCTGGCGGGGGAAGGTGACCCGGATCCCGTTGCGCTCCAGCACGCGCACGAGCGCCGCGCCGACCTCGGGCTCGTACTCCTGGGTGGCGCAGCCGTGGAAGTAGGCAACCGTGCGCTCGGCGCTGGCCAGCGGCGGGTGCCTGCGGGCCCACGAGCGGAAGCTGACGCGTGAGAACCTGGGCATGGCCGCCCTGCGGTGCACGCCCATGACCTTCTCGATCAGCCAGCGCACGCCCGGGTTGCCCACGGCGAGATTGGCCAGCGGGGCGACCGGCCGGGCCAGCCTGCCCATGAGCGTCGGACGGCAGATCAGCTTGTCGCGCAAGTTGAGGCCGCCGCGGTCGCGGACGAGCTTCTCGCGGGCGAGTGAGTTGATCTCGGCCACCATCACGCCCTCGGGGCAGGCCTGGGTGCACAGGCCGCAGCCGGAGCAGTAGTCCAGCGAATGGTCCGGCGAGCCGCCGTCCTCGATCCCGGCGCGGAAGCGCTGGCCCTGGGGTCCCTCGTACTTGGGGCCGGGGAACAGGTCGGTGACCGCTGAGACCGGGCAGACCGTGTTGCAGATGTTGCACTTGATGCAGGCGTCGGCGGTCCGCTCGACGTGGAGCACCGGCGAGTGTTCGAACGCTGCCATGAGCGGCCTTTCAGACGGTGGCGTGGGCGAGCAGCTCGGCGACGCGCGTGGCGGTGGCGAGGGCGACCCCCTCGCGCGAGCCTTCGGCGGTCGGGTCGTGGTCGGCCAGGAGGCTGCCGACGCAGCGCAGGCCGTCGAGGGCGGGCTGGCCGGCGGCGTCGAGCGGGCGCAGCTCGGCGTCGACCACGACTCCGGCCGCGCCGAGCGGGTGGTCGTCCAGGAAGCGGTCAGCGAAGTAGCGCACACGGTCGCCGAAGCCCCGTACCGGCAGCCCGGCCACGACCTCGACCAGCGTCCCGTCGCGCTCGGCCCGGATGCCGCGCCCGGCCACCCCGCCGGTGGCCAGCACGACCTGGTTGCAGCGGGTCACGATCGGCCGGGCCGCGCCCTCGCTGACCACGGCGCTGACCCGGCCGCCGTCGACCTGGAGGCCGGTCACCGGGAAGCCGAGCTGCCAGCCCACGCCGAGCTCGCGCAGACGCGCCCGCCAGGCCGCGTACAGCCGCATCCCCGGGACCGACGGCGGCACCAGGGCGGCCTCGACCAGCGCAACGCCGACCCGGCGTTCGAGGTCGGCCCAGGCCTCGTGCCCGCTGGCCAGCCCGAGCACGGCCGGGACGACGGCGATGTCGGCGCCGCGCACGGCCGGGCCGAGCCGGTCGGCCAGCTTGGCGCGGAAGCGCTCGTCGTCGACGGCGCGGGCCAGGTCGACGGCGTGGAAGTGGCGCTCGTGGTCCCAGGTGGGCAGCTCGACGGTGCCGGGGTCGGCCTGGTGCCCGGCGGCCCGCAGCCCACGGGCGCACAGCTCGGGAGCGAAGTCGCGGAAGCCGGCGAAGCCGACCACGGCCACGCGGCCGGCCGGCGGCCGGGCCGCCGGCGCGGGCACCAGGCAGGTCGGGCGCAGTGTGCCGAGCGCGGTGACCTGCCGGCGGTTGGCGTCCAGGCTGCCCTCGTGGGCCAGGCCGGCGTCGGCCACGAACCGCTGGAACCGGTCCAGCGCGCGGCGCAGCTCGTCCTTGCCGAGCAGCCGGTAGGGGTGGCGCTCGGGCAGGCGGGCCAGGCCGTCCAGCGGCTGGGTGACCGGCTGGCCGCCGGCGCGGGCGAGCACGTCCACCGCCCCGGGCGCCCAGTGGGTGAAGCCGTTGCCGCGCGCGATCACGCGCACGTCGCGCCCGGCCTCGGCCAGGGCGACCGCAGCGGCCAGCCCGGCCGGCCCGGCCCCGACCACGACCACGTCGGCCGGCATCACGCCTCCCGCCCGGTGACCCCGGCCTGGTCCTTCTCCGCGGCCGCAACCTCGCTCGGTTGCAGGTCGAACGTCCCGCGGTAGATGGCCTGGTTGAGCAGGGCCTGGACGGCCCCGTCGCCCCAGGTGGTCACACGCTGGCCGCGCCAGCGCTCCTCCAGGAAGCGCTCCAGATTGGCTAGCGGCTCGGTCGCGCCCGGGCGCCGCGCGTCCACGATCGCGGCCGCGCGCCAGCCGCAGAACGCGGCCTGGCAGGGCCCGAAGCCCAGCCGCATCTGCCGGCGCAGGTCGTCCAGCTCGGTGGTGCCCTGGTCGACCGCGGCCTCGATCCGCGCGCGGGTGACCAGCTCGCACTCACACACCAGCTCGCCGTACTCGACCTGCCGCTCCACCGTGGCCAGTGGGTCGGCCAGCCGGTGGATGCCGTGCTCGGCGCCGGGGACCGGCATCTCGGCCGTGGTGCAGGCCGCATCCACGCCCATCTTGGCCACCAGCCTGTCCACGGTGCGCTCGGCCATCTGCCGGCAGGTGGTGAGCTTGCCGCCCACGATCGACAGCAGGTTGCCCGGCCCGCCCCGCTCGCCGTGGTCGAGCACGAAGAAGGCGCGGGTGATGTCGCGGCTGTCGCCGGCGTCGTCGTCGGCCTTGTACAGCGGCCGGGCGCCGCTGAACGCGCGCAGCGCCCGGCCGTGCGCGAGCGCCGGGACCATCTGGGCGCAGGAGTCGATCATGAAGTCGACGTCGCGTGGGTCGACCGAGATGTCGTCGGGGTCGTCGGTCTCCGCATCGGTGGTGCCGAGGATGGCGACCTCGTGCACGGGCACGATGATGTCGCCGTCGCCCGGCATGCGGCAGTCGTTCACCACGCCGCGCACGTAGCGGCCGACCATCACGACCATCGCGCCCTTGCCCGGCGCCATCCGCAGCTTGGCCCCGGCCATCGCGGCCACCTGACCGGCCCACGCCCCAGCCGCGTTCAGCACCCACTGGCAGCCGATCAGCGTGTCCTCGCCGGAGGTGGTGTCGCGCACGCGCACGGCCCGGATCTCGTCGTCGCCGGCGCGCTCGAAGCCGACCACCGGGTGGCGGGTGAGCACGCGGGCAGCGCGCGCCGTGGCGTCGGCCACGAAGCCCCCGATCAACTTCCAGCCGTCCAGCGTCCCGTCCGGCACCGCGAACACGCGCGACAGCCTGGGCGTCAGCAGGGGCTCGCGCCTGCGGGCCTCGACCAGGCTCAGCTCTTCACAGGGCACGCCTGTCCTGCGGCAGCCCTCCACGAAGGCGTCGCCGTAGCTCTGGTCGTGCTCGGGCAGCAGCACGAACAGCCCACCGGTGTCCTCGATGCAGTGCGGCGCGATGCGCCGCAGCACTTGGTTCTCCTCGATGCACTCGGTGGCCGAGACCGGGTCTTTGACCACGTAGCGGCCGCCGGAGTGCAGCAGCCCGTGCCAGCGTCCCGACGTCCCGGTGCCGAGGTCGGCCCGCTCGACCAGGATCGCGTCGATGCCGCGCAGCGCGAGGTCGCGCAGCACCGCCACGCCGGTCGCCCCGCCCCCGACGACCACGACCTGCGTTTCCAGATCAGCCACGGCGTTTCCTCCGGCGAGACCGATGGACGGACCCAGTGTGGGCAGAACTTCGCCGCCTGGCTAGCCTCAATGCCGCCTGGTTTAGACCGTTTGGGTAGTCTCCGGACCGGTGAACGGATCAGCGACGGCGGACGTGGCGGGCGTCCGCGCCGCGCTCCAGATCGATCTCGCGCAGCAGCCGGTCGACGTTGGCCAGCAGACTGCCCTGGATGTGCCAGAGGTCAGGGTCGATCCGCGCGTCGACCAGCATCAGCTCGGCGAGGACGTCGCGATGGGTCCGTGCGATCTCCAGCGCGATCTGCAGGGGCACCGCCTCCCGGGGGGGCCCGGCGACGTCGGGGGCGACGAGCTCGCCGAACGCCGCGACGCCGCCGCCCAACTCGACCAACAGCCGCCCGAGCGCGATCAGGACCTCGGGTTCGGCCTGCCCCCGCTCCTCGATGCGCTCGGCGAGGTCGGCCAGGTCCCGGCAGATCCCGCGGACCTGGACCGCCACGTGCTCCAGGGCGGCCAGGCCGGCGCGCAGGCTCAAGGTGCCCTCGAGCACCCGCCGTCGCCGTGGGTTCAGCCGCAAGCTCTCCTCGCCTCGGGTCAGAGCGGTCTCTGCCGAGCGAAGCGGCCCGTCCAGCTCACGCGTGGAGCGCGCCCAGCCGCGCGCCTGCTCGCTCGACCAGCCCTCGGTCAGCTCCTCGCCCATCGCTGCGAGCAGCCCCGCCAGGTGGTTGGTGAGGTTGCCGACCGCGTCAGCGGCCGGCCGCACGTAGACCGGCGGTCCCAGGGCGGCGCTGACGGCGACGCCGGTCACGGCACCGATCAGTGTCTCGAGGATCCTGCTCTGGGCGGTGACCTGGGTCTGGCCGGTCACGGCAAGCACCAGCATCGCGCTGATCGGCACCTCGAGCCGCTGGTCACCAAGCCGAAGCAGCTGACCTACGAGCAGCGAGGCGAAGATCACCATCCCAAGGCCCCACCAGGTCAGCCCCACGACCTTCGACAGCGCCACCGCGATCAGCACGCCGGCGACGACGCTGCCGACCCGCTCCAGTCCGCTTTTGACCGTCTCCACCACGGTGATCTGGGCCACGAGCAAAGCGGTGAGGGGTGCCAGCAGCGGGACCGGGCCGCCACGCAGCAGCCGCCTGGCGAGCTCGTACGCCAGCACCGCGGCCAGTGTGGTCTTGGCAGTCCGCCAGCCCGGGGGAGTCCCGTGGCCGCGGTAGCTGGTCCACGAGGGGCGGCCCAGGAACCGAGAGCGCAGCACGGACACCTGCTGAACCAGCCGCCCTCTGGCGGCCTCAGCCGAGGCTGGTCTTGGGAGGAGGAAGAGGTTACCGGCCATAGCATTCGTGCGGTGCTCCGCAGGCGCTTGTCATAGGTTCCCTTGCTTGTGGTCCTGCTCGGTGCTTGTGAACCAATTCACAGAGTGCCCTGTCGACGATCACGGTCGCATAACGCTGGCGGGAGCATCAGGTGAATTCTGGCGTGTCCGTGAGCGCCGTGCCGGCGGTCACGGCCCGTGCTCGAGCTGGAACTCGGTCTGCCCACCGGGCTCCAGCTCGACGAGCTCGTCGCGGACCAGGATCTTGATGGGCCGGGCCGCGCCGGGGCGCGAGCTGATCCGCATGTGGTCCTCGGCCAGCATGACCTCGATCCGGTGCCCTCGGTAGTGGACGCTGAACCTGAGCTGCTTGATCTCCGGCGGCAGCGCCGGGTCGAAGCGGAGCACCTCCCCGCGTGCTCGCATGCCGGTCAGGCAGCGTTGCACGATGTCCACCGTGCCGGCCATCGCCCCCAGGTGGATGCCCTCGGCGGTCGTCCCGCCCTGGACGTCGGCGATGTCGCTCTCCAGCGCCCGGACCAGAAAGCGCCACGTCTGCTCCGGGTCCAACCGTGCCAGGACCCAGGCGTGCACCACGCCGCTGAGGGTCGAGCCATGCGAGGTACGGTCCAGATAGTAGGTCACGGTGCGGGCGAGCTGGTCCTCGGTCACCTCGTAGCCGAGGTTGCGCAGCAGCCCCCGCAGCTCACCGCGGGACAGCAGGAACAGCAGCATCAGGACGTCGGCCTGCTTGGACACCTTGTAGCGGTTGGGGCTGTCGCCTTCAGCCTCCAGCACCCGGTCGAGCCGCTGGACGTTGCCGTACTTGGCCCGGTAGCCCTCCCAGTCGAACTCTTCTAGCCGGTCGTAATCCTCGAATTGGCTGAGCACGCCGTCATCGTGGAAGACCACCCGCATCTTGCGGGCGACGTCCCGCCAGCGGTCGAGCTCGTCCTGGCCGAGCCTGAGCTCCTCGGTCACTTCCTGCCGGTAGTGGGGGGGCAGCTCATCGAGGGCCTCCATCGCCCGGAGCAGGACCCAGACCGCCATGACGTTGGTGTAGGTGTTGTTGTCCAGGCCAGGCCGGTCAGAGTCGGGGTAGGCTTCGTGGTATTCGTCCGGCCCCATCACGCCGAGGATCTCGTAGCGGTCCAGCTCGGGGTTGTAGGTCGCGGTGCTGGACCAGAACCGCGCGGTCTCGATCAGCAGCTCGACCCCGGTGAAGCGCAGGAACGGGATGCTCCCGGTCACCATGTAGTGCTGCCAGACGTTGTATGCGATCGCGATGTTGACGTGCCGCTGCAGGCGGGAGTGGTCGGGCAGCCAGCGACCTGAGCGCGGGTTGAGGTGGACCTCCTGGGTCTCCTCGCGCCCGTTGCTGCCGCTCTGCCAGGGGAACATCGCGCCGCGGTACCCGGCCGCCCGCGCCGCCGAGCGGGCCGCGCCGACGCGGGCATGGCGATAGTTGAGCAGCGCCCCGGCCAGCACCGGCCGCTGGAAGTTCAGGAACGGGAAGACGAACATCTCGTCCCAGAAGACGTGGCCCCGGTACGCCTCCCCGTGCCAGCCGCGCGCCGGGACGCCGACGTCGAGGTTGAGCGTGTGCGGCGACACGGTCTGCAGCAGGTGGAAGATGTGCAGGTGCAGGACCATCTCGGTCCACTCGTTGGCGCTGTCCAGCTGGATGTCGAAGCGGTTCCACAGGCTGGCCCAGGCGCCCTCGTGCCGCGCCAGGAGTTCGTCGAACCCCGCCGCACCCTCCGCCTCCAGCCGGGCATCCAGGCCGCTCTCCGAGGTCGCGCGGTCCCGAGAGGTGTACAGCGCGACGATCTTCTCAACGGTCGCCGGGCGCGCCTGGTCCAGGTTGAGCGTGATGGCGTGCGCGACGAACCCGGGCTCGGTGACCACCCTTCGGTCGGCCGGCATTCCCTGCTCGCCGTCGAGCAGGAGTCTGTTGCGGGCCGCCAGCCCGACCCGGATGTGGGACTGGTTGGTCTCCGCCTGTAGCTCGATCAGCTCATCGCCTGCCTCGGCGGCGTGGAGCACGTCCAGGTGCCGGCCGTTCAGGTCGCGGTAGCGCTTCACTCCCGCGTTGACCACCCGGCCGTCCAGCCCCGACCAGACCTCCAGCGCACCCGACCAGTTCTCGGCTGTGAAGGTGGTCTCCAGTCCCGCGAGGTGCTGGTCCTTCATGCTCGCGAACCGGCGCTGGACCACGCTCGTGCGGCGGCCAGCCGGGTCCTGCCAGTGCAGGTGCCTGGTGAGCGTTCCCTGGTACAGGTCGAGCTCCAACCGGTGATCGAGGACGCGGACGGCGGCGCTCCGGACGTCGAACCACGGCCCGCCAGCGACCCGGAACCTCAGGGGCAGCCAGTTCGGGACGTTGACGAGGTCCTCGTTCTCGACCGTCCGGCCGGCAATCTCAGTCTTGAGCCGGTTGTACAGGCCGGCCACGTACGTGCCCGGGTAGTTGACCCCGTCGGCCTGAGCCTCGGGCAGGGCTGCGCGGGTGACGAAGTACCCATTGCCCAGCGCGCACAACGCTTCGCGCAGCCCTTGGCGCTCCGGGTCGAAGCCGTCGTAGACAAGGGACCACACGCTCGGTGGCCGCTCGGTCTGCCGCTGACGACGCTCCACTGCCGCCTTCCGCTGCCCCAGCCGGCCCTCAGCCAGGGCCTCCAGGGAGACGTCGTCGAGCGTGGTCACGACCAGGTCCGCGCCGGCCTTGGCCAGCAACTCCTCGTCGCCGAGCCGGGCCACTCCAAGGGCCGCCATGTTGCCCGCCTTGGCCGCCTGGATCCCGCTGGACGCGTCCTCGACCACAAAGCAGATGTCCGGCCTGACGCCCAGCTCCTCGGCCGCGGTCAGGAAGATCATCGGATCTGGCTTGCCGCGCGGGAAGTCGCGCCCGGCGACGTCGGCGTCGAACAGTTCGAGCAGCGTGAGCCCGGGCCGGATGAACGGGTAGTCCAGCCGCTGCTCGGCGGCGAAGGTGTCCAGGCGGATCCTGCGCAGGAACAGCTTGGCGTTCTTGGATGACGACGCCGACGCGACCGGGATCCCGGCGCCCTTGACCGCCAGGATGAACCGCAGCGCGTCGGGGAAGGCCATGAACTGACCCGCCTCGATCAGCTTGACCACGTGGTCCTGCTTGGCTGCCGCGTACTGCTCGACCCGCCGCTCGACGTCGGGCACCCCGAAGTGCTCCAGGGCCGCGCGGGCGCCGGCCATGCGTGGCATGCCAGCCATCACCTGCTGATACACCGCGGGGGTGAACCGCTCAGGCGTGTAGCGTGTCTGCTCGCGGATGTCGCGCCAGGCGCCGTCCATCAGCTCCCCGAGCGCCTCGCGCCAGGCACGCTCGTGCGGCGAGTCAACCAGGACGCCGTCCACGTCGAAGATCGCCCCTTGGAACGCCATGACCGTCACCACTCCCTTGGTGCGGCGGACCTCTTCGTCAGAGGTGGATGCTGGTTGAGGTGGGCCGTCCGACCTTGGCTAGCGTACTGCTCGTCCGACTGAACGCCTGGCAGGGCCACGCCGCAGAATGCCGACATTCGAGGCTCGCTGGTTGCCATCAACAGGGGTTGTTGGCGATTTGCCGGGTTGCTTGCTGGTCGATGGCTGCGGGATGTTGGCGATCTGTTGGCGCGTCTCGGCACAGTCTCCCGGTTCAGCTCAGGTCTCGCCGGCCGGCCGGTGGCACCCACGTCGTGGGCCGGCCCGAGGCGACCAGGATCGCCTCCCACGGATCACCCTCGCCAAGCGAAAGGTGCGGGACCCCGGCGGTCCAAGCCCTGGCGAGCAGCCCAGGGTCCGCCGGCCGGTACCACCGGGAGGCCGAGCCTGCCAGATCCCAGGCGTGGATGTGCCACTCGGCCGCAGCGACCCCGGCGTGGTCGCCAGCGCTGAACCGCCGCCCCTGGTAGGAGAAGAAGGGCTGCTCCCAGGCCGCGGGCAGCCGGTGCGCATAGGCCAGCGCGAATACGCGGGACGCGGCGATGTGCCCGGGGCCGCTTGCCGCAGGCAGGGCCGCCAAGGCCTCGGCGTTGCAGCGTGCCAGCGCCTTCTCCAGGACCGGTCCCGGTGGGTCGCCCGCCATCATGTGTGCCAGGTCGTTGTCGGGTGCGTGATCGAGCCAGCGCTGATAGTAGGTGGCAACGGCAGAGGGCCTCCGCACCTTCCTGGTACAGGCAGAGCACGTCGTCTGGGGACAGCACTCCGCCAACCTTGGTGCCCTTCATCCTTCGTTGACAATCCTGCCGCTCGGGAACCTGCAGCATGATCTGCGGCCACGATCTGACGTAGCGCCCCGGCGGTTGGCCGATGCTTCAGCTGTGCGATCCGTATGCAATCCAGTGCCGATTGGTGGTTCGCGTTGTGTAGGATCGGGGCTACAAGTACGTCGCCAACAGGTCTGATGGAGGCTGCGCGATGGCTCGAGTCGTCCACGTGCCGTACACCATCGAGCAGGACGAGGACGGCGTCTGGTGCGCCCACGCGCAGCTACGTCCTGGTGTTGGCGCCAATGGTGATGGCTCCACTCGGGAGGCTGCGATCGCCGATCTGCGAGAGGCCCTGATCGGGCTGATCGGCGAGATCGGTGTGCCGGACGAGCTGACCCTCACCCTTGACGTCGCCTGATGCCGCGGGTTCCGGCGGTATCTGGTGCCCGGGTTGTCAAGGCTCTTGAGAAGGTCGGCTTTCAGGTCGTCCGCGTCAAGGGGAGCCACCACATCATGCGCAATCCCGGTGGAGGCGTTCGTCCCGAGTTTCCTGACCCGGCTTCGGGACGACCAGTACGTGGACGCCGAGCATATTGGTGTCGGCCACGTCCGGTTCGACGTCGGGCGCCACGACCCGGTCACGCAGCGGCTCGACGAGAGCCACGTGGTGCTGTCCCCGGAAGGCTTGCGTTTCTTCCCGATCGTCACGCGCTACGCATGGCCTAGCGAGCTCGACCTTATGGCTCGGATCGCTGGGCTACGACTGAGGGACCGCTGGGGCGGCTGGGAACGAGAGCCCTTCACCTCGACGAGCCGCAACCACGTCTCCGTCTACGGACACTGATCAGCCCGGCGTTCAGCGCACCCCGAGCAACCGATAGGTGCCGTAGCGCACGTCCCGCTGCCCGATCCCCGTGCGGACCCCCCTGCCGCCGGCCCGGTGGAGGGTATTTTTAGGAGTCGATGAGCCGGTGAGGAGCCTCCAACAGACCCACGACGGCGGCCAGGAAGGCCGCGGCGGGAGCGCCATCCACCACTTGGTGGTCGAAGGTCAGGCTCAGCATCATCAGCGTCCGCGGGACAACGGCTCCATCGCGCACCGCGGGCCGAGCCAGGGCCCGCCCCACCCCCAGGACCGCGGTCTGGGGCGGGTTGAGGAGCGGGGTGAAGGCGTCGACGCCGTAGGGCCCGAGGTTCGTCACACTGAAGACGCCGCCCTCGGTCTCTGTCGGCGCGAGGCGCCCGGTCCGGGCCCGCTCGGCGAGGTCGGCGATCTTCGCGCCAAGGGCGCCGAGATCCTCGGTGTCGGCCCGGCGGACCACGGGGACGATCAGGCCCTCGTCGAGGGCGACAGCCACCCCGATATCGAGGTCGACCGGCAGGGCCAGTCCACGGTCGGTCCACCGCCCGGCCAGCCGCGGATGGTCGCGGAGGGCCAGAGCGCAGGCCCGGACCACAGCCGCGGTGAGCAAGGCGCGCTGCTGGCCGGCGGAGCGCCGCTCGAGCTCGTAGGTGAGGTCTGTCACGTCGGCCTCGGAGGTCAGGGTGAGCTGGGCCGTGGCTGCCAGGTTGCTGCGGAGACGGTCGGCGATCGCCCGCCGCATCGGTGTGATCGGCTCCAGGCGAGGACCGGGAGCCTTCGGGGCACCACCTGCCCGTTCCGCCACCGCCCGGACGTCAGCCTCCACGATCCGGCCGCCGGGACCCGAGCCGCCAACCCTGGCCAGGTCGACCCTGAGCTCGCGCGCCAGGCGTCTGGCCGCCGGGGTGGCGGGAGCGGTCGACGGCGCCGGGCCGCGGGCGGCTTCGCTGGGAGGCGGCGGGGCCTCTTCCGCGGGTGCCGCTTCCACCGGGACCTCCGCCTCGGGCACCTCCTCGATCACGACAATGGGGTCGCCCTGGCGGACCACGCCGCCTGGCTCGGCGAGCAGTTCCGCCACGCGGCCGGTCGCCGACGCGTGCACTTCCAGGCTCACCTTCTGTACCTGGACCTCCGCGACCAGGTCGCCCTCCTGAACCAGCGACCCCAGCCGGACGAACCAGGTGACCAGGACGCCCTCCTCGACCTCATCGGAGAGCCGTGGCATCAGCACGTCGCGCCGCACGGCACCCTCCTCCTGCTATCTCCCGATCAGACGCCTGGCCGCTGCGACGATCTTGTCCGGGTCCGGCAGGCAGAACCGCTCCAGCGGCCGGCTGTAGGGAATCGGGACGTCAGGGTAGGCCACCCGCGCCGGCGGGGCGTCCAGATAGTCGAAGGCGCCCTCCACAGCGGTGGTGATCACCTCGCCGGTCATGCCGAAGCTCTTGTAGTCCTCGTCGACGACCAGGAGGCGGTGCGTCTTCTGCACCGACTCGACGATCGCCTCCCGGTCCAGCGGGACAAGCGAGCGGAGGTCGAGGACCTCGGCCTCGATCCCGTCGGCCGAGAGCCGTTCGGCCGCGTCGAGTGCCCGATGGACCATCAGCGAGACGGTGGCGATGGTGAGGTCGCGGCCCTCTCGTTTCACGTCGGCCTTGCCGATGGGGATCGTGTACGGCTCCTCTGGGACCTCGCCGGTGGCTCGGGGGTTGGGGGTCATCCACCCCAGGCCCATGACGCCCTTGTGGAACATGTACAGGACTGGGTTGTCGTCTCGGATCGCCGAGATCATCAGCCCCTTTGCGTCGTGGGGCGTTGAGGGGATGACGATCTTCATGCCCGGCAGGTGGGCGAACAGCCCATAGAGTGTCTGGGAGTGCTGCGCCCCGTCGCTGTAGCCGCCGCCGATCGCCGTCGTGATCACCACCGGCACCTTCAGGCTCCCGCCGGACTCGTAGTGGATCTTGGCCATGTGGTTGTAGATCTGGTCCATGCACACGCCGAAGAAGTCCACGAACATCAGCTCGGCGATCGGGCGCATGCCCGACAGCGCCGCCCCGACGGCCGCCCCGATGAACCCGGTCTCGGAGATCGGCGTGTCCATCACCCGCTCTGGGCCGTACTTCGCCAGTAGGCCCTCGGTGGCCCCAAAGATGCCGCCGTACACCCCGATGTCCTCTCCCATCACGAAGACCGAGGGGTCCTGTTCCATCTCCTGGGCGACCGCCTCCGAGATCGCCTTCGACGTGGTGAGCAGTCGCCTCGCCTCAACCGCCATCGTTGCCATCCCCTTTCGCTCAGGCGAAGACGTGATCGAGGGCGCTCTCCGGGGCGGGCTCGGGACTGGACCGGGCGAATTCGATCGCCTCGTCCACCTCCGCCCGAGCCGCCTCCCACGCGCGCTGCGCGTCGGCCTCTGGCAACACGCCGCTGGCGGCCAGCCGCCGCTCGAACGTCCGGATCGCGTCCCGCTCGTGGAGCCGCTGCATCTCCTCTGGCGTCCGGTAGGCCTGCGGGTCGCCTTCGAAGTGGCCGAGCAGCCGGTCGGTCTTCACTTCGATGAGGGACGGCCCGCCGCCGCGGCGTGCCCGCTCCACAGCCGCCCCGGCCGCCTCGTACACGGCGACGGGGTCGTTGTCGGGGATGAGGACGCCGGGGATGCCGTAGGCCGAGGCCCGGTCGCTGTTGTTGGCGATCGCCGTGGACTGCTCCTTCGGCACGCTGATGGCCCAGGCGTTGTCCTCGCACACAAAGACCGCCCCGAGGTTCCAAAGGGCGGCAAGGTTCAGGGACTCGTGGAAGGCGCCCTGGTTCGCCGCACCTTCGCCGAAGAAGGACACCGCGATGTCGTCGCGCCCCTGCTTCTTGAAGGCCAAGGCGTGCCCGACAGCCGTCGGCATCCCCTCGGCGACGATCCCGCTGCAGCCAAAGCTGGTCGCGGGGTCGAACAGGTGCATGTGCCCGCCCTTGCCGTGTCCGAGGCCGGTGTCCTTGCCGAAGATCTCGGCGGCGAGCTTTCTCATGTCCATCCCGTGGGCCAGGGCCACGTGGTGCGGACGGTGGGTAGCGGTCACCGCGTCGGTGGGGCGCAGGTGGCCGCAGGTGCCAACCGCCGCCGGCTCCTGCCCGGCCGCCAGGTGCATCTCCCCGGGCACCGGCCCGGCGGCGATGTCGAACGCCGGGGTCTTGCCCTCCTGGTAGACCTTGACCATCGTCTCCTCGAAGACACGGATTCGGACCATCTGCCGGTGCATCTCCCGCAGCGCAGAGTCGCTGGGCATGGGGACAGCCTCCTGTCAGATCGGGTCGATCGGGTCAGCGGCGGACGTCACCCATCAGCATCGCTCCTTTCCCGCGGCGGGCGGCCGGGCGAGAACCGGCCCTCGCGCGCGGCGCGCCCGAGCAGGGAGCGAGCGTCGAGGAGCCGAGGGCCGCCGGCGACCAGCCGGACCTCGGTCCGGCACCCGGGCTCCAGCACGATCTCGCGCTCACCGTCGAGGGCGACAGTGGCCGGGCCCGGGGAGAGGATCACCGGCCGCCCGCCGGATACAAGGCGCCAGTCGCGGACGGCCACGGCCTCAATGCGGCCTGGCCCAAGTTGCGCCAGAACGGGCCGTCCGGGAGGGCCGAACCGCACGTGGAGGACGTGGTCCCCGCGTCCGTCGAGGGGATGGAGCATGCCGCCCAGCCCGGCCAACCCGGGGACGGACGGATCAGCCCGGGCCAGGACCACCTCGACGAGCGTGTCAGGCTCCCAGATCGCGTGCGCCCCCACCCACACCCCCCGGACCAGGGCCACGTCGACCAGCGCCACCGTCGACGGCCAGGGCTCCCCCCGGACCTCCAGGCGCCCCGCGGGGTGGACGAATTCGCTGTACCGCTCCGGGTCGGCCGCGTACACGCCGGCCGCCAGACCGGCCGCGGTCGGCTCGGCCGGCACGGCGAATGCGTTGTTGGTCCCCCCGGGGAGCGGGACCAGCACGGCATCCGGCCACCCGATCGCCACCGCGCGGTTCGTCCCGTCACCGCCGACGGTGACGACGCAGCCGACCCCGGCGGCTGCCATGGCCGCTCCAGCGGCCGATGTGCCGTGCGCGTCGACGGCCAGCCCACACGGGACCTGGACCGGCCGGACCTCCGGTTGCGCCCGGAGCCCCGGGGCGAACCCCGCGGCCGACAGCGCCTCCAGCGCCCGCTCCACGACCCGCGCAGGCTCCGGCATGTACAGGACCTGTCGCACGCCGGCCGCCGCCAACCCCCGAAGGACCCGGGAGGTGGTGTGCACCCGCTCGTGCACGTCGATGGTGCGGGCGAGCGAGGTCAGGCGGCGAACGTCCCGCGACGCGTCGGGGTTGACGACGAGGCCCGCGCTCCCGCTCACCATCCCTCCTCTGAGGCGAATCGCCGGCTTCAGAGAGGTCCACGGCCAACGCATACCAGTATCTCCTGCTGAGCGCATCCGGGCCCAGACCGACTGGTATCTGCTCGCCTCACCCGCCTGCCCCTACGACTCACGCAGGTCCCAAGGCCTACTGTGTCGATGCGTCCTCGCCCGGTTCGGCTCCTCCCACCCGCGAGGGGGACACGATGGACGAGGCCTCAGCTCCCCTGGATGACAGTCGCAGCCTCACAGGTCCTCGGGACGTTGCCGGTCATCGCGAAGACGAACCGCATCACCTTGTGCCCGGCATCCGCGGTGGGGTCGAACATCAACGGGCACCCGCCGTCTATCACGGTGATCCCGTGCTTGCGTCCATAGTCCGTGGCGGCGTCGGAGACGCTGCCCTTGCCGAAGGACCGGTGCATCCACACGTGCTCGATGCCGAGGTCGGCGCACGCACGCATGGTCTCCTCCCTGCTCAGAGCGGATCCAGGGATGTCCCCTTCAAGAACCCGAGCAGCGCGACCCTAACCGGGCCGCACACCTCCGAGGAGGGCCATCCGACCGTCCGTTGGCAGGCCGGCTGGCCCCGGCCCCGCCCGACACGGGCCCTTCGGCCCTGTCGCCCACTCAGGCACCGGGCACAACGTGAGCGTGAGCGCGACAGACGGGGCCCGCGATGGACGACGGTATCCGCGAGAACGATGGACGGCGCGACCGTGACCGCCAGGGTCGGGTCATCGTCGGCGTGGACGGCTCGCTGGGCAGCCTTGGCGCGCTCCGCCGCGCCGTGGCGGAGGCGCGACGGCTCGGCAGGCAGCTGTGCGCGGTGCGCGTCATCCGGCAGGAGGACACCTGGGTCGGCCTTGTGTCACTGGGCGACGAGGACGTGGCTCACCTTTGCGAGTCGCTCACTGGTCGGCTTCGCCGGCCATGAGGATGACCTGCTGGTCGTGGGTGCCGGTGCGCAGGGCCGCTGGCGCCATTGGTGGCACGGGTCGGTGAGCGGCTACTGCGTGCGGCATGCCCGCTGCCCGGTGCTCATCGTGCCGCTGCCGGAGTTCGCCCGGACGATGCGACGGGCGCGCCTGCCACGCCGGCCAGGCGGCCTTGATGAGCTGCTTGACGCTTGACGTGGTGTTTGCAGCAGTCGACGAGCGGGTTCGGGAGCGGATCGGTGCGGGTACCCCACCCCAATGAACCGCGAGCTGGAGCGCTGGTTCCTCGAGAGCGGGGAGCGCGGCAACCCCGCGACCAGCATCCGTGCCTGGACCGTGGGCAATCTGGTCGAGGCGCTCGTCCACGGTCGGACCTACTACCCACGGCTCCTCGAGGAGCTGTGCAAGCTGCGTCCCGGCGACCTGGTCCACCTCGCCGACTGGCGCGGTGACGCCGACCAGTGCCTGGACGGGCCAGGGACCGAGCTGGGCCAGGTCCTCGCTGACCTGGCCCGCCGTGGCGTGCAGGTCAGGGGGCTGCTGTGGCGCTCGCACCCGTCCTCGGCGCACTTCAATGAGGAGCAGAACCGCCATCTCGGCGAGGTGGTGAACCACGCCGGCGGCGAGATCCTGCTCGATGAGCGGGTCAGGGGCGCCGGCTGCCAGCACCAGAAGCTGGTGGTGCTGCACCATCCCGGACGCCACGAGGAGGATGTCGCCTTTGTGGGCGGCATCGACCTCTGCCACGGCCGCGGCGACGACGAGCACCATCTCGGCGACTCGCAGCCGGTCCCGATGGACCGCCGCTACGGGCCCCGGCCGCCGTGGCACGACGTGCAGCTCGAGATCCGCGGGCCGGCCGTCGGCGACCTGTCGACCACGTTCCGGGAGCGCTGGGAGGACCCGACCCCGCTCGACCACCGCAACCCGTGGCGGGCGCGGCTGACCCGCCGGGTGGGCCAGCCGCGCCATCCCAGTCCTCTGCCCGACCAGCTCCCCGATCCTGGTCCGGCCGGCGCGGACGCCGTGCAGATCCTGCGGACCTATCCGGCGAAGCTGCCACGGCTGCCGTTCGCGCCGCACGGCGAGCGCAGCGTCGCCCGCGGCTACTCCAAGGCGTTCCAGCGCGCGCGGCGGCTCATCTACGTCGAAGACCAGTTCCTGTGGTCCACCGAGGTCGCCCAGCTCCTGGCCGACGCGCTGCGGCGGTGGCCGCTGCTGCGCCTGATCGCGGTGGTCCCTCGGTACCCCGACCAGGACGGGCCCTTCACCGGCCCGCCCAACCGCATCGGCCAGCAGGCCGCCCTCGACGTGGTCAAGGCCGCAGGGGGCGAGCGAGCCGCCGTCTACGACCTCGAGAACGAGAATGCAACTCCGGTCTACGTCCACGCCAAGGTCTGCGTCATCGACGACGTGTGGGCCGCGATCGGCTCGGACAACCTCAACCGCCGCTCGTGGACCCATGACGCGGAGCTCACCGCAGCCGTGCTCGACCCCACCCTCGACCCGAGACCACCCGCGGACCCGGCCAGCCTCGGCGACGGCGCCCGCGTCTTCGCTCGCAACCTGCGCCTGAGCCTGTGGCGCGAGCATCTGGGCCGCGCGCCTGGCGACGACAGCGACCTGCTCGACCCTGAGCGCGGTTTCGAGGCCTGGCGCGAGCAGGCCGCCGCCCTGGAGGCCTGGCACCGTGAGGGTCGGCGTGGGCCGCGCCCACCCGGCCGCGCCCGCACCCACCGCCCTGGCCGTGTCCAACCCTGGGCTGCCTGGTGGGCATGGCCGCTGTACCGGACGATCATCGATCCCGACGGCCGGCCGGGGCGGTTGCGCCGCAGCGGTCGCTTCTGACGCCGACCGCGTCAGGGTTGCTGCGACATGTGGTGTGATCGTCCTGCTGGCGGGTACGTCCGGCAGACGGGGCAGAAAACACCGTAGCCAGGGAGGTGGGACGTGCAGCGAGCTCGAGTCATCCGGAAGCCGCCCTCGCCGGCGGCCTCGGGCTCCTGTTGACCGTTTGGGCCTTCGGTCCGGCGACTGGCCTGGTGCTGCTCGGCTCGGCGCTCGCCGTGGCGCTCTGGAGCATCGGCGCCGTGATCGCCAGCCACCCGCGCCGCGGGCGCCGTCCGAGTGGGCAGCTCGCCGAGAGAGTCGGCCGCTCCCGCCTGCACGGGTTCCTGCGACGCCGCTTCGACCCCGCCGAGGCGACGGGTCTTGCGCTGACCGTGGCGCTCCTGCTGATCTTCCTGGCGGCACTCGCCTTCGGCCAGGTTGCGGACATGGTGACCTCGCGCACTGGCCTGTACCGGGCGGACGCCGCGGCCGCCGACTGGGGGGCGCGCCACGCCACGCAAGCCTCGACCGCCGTGTTCCAGGCCCTGACCTGGCTCGGCAGCACGATCGTGATCACCGCCGTCGCCGTGCTCACCGGCCTCGGCCACTGGTACCGGCGGCGACGCTGGAACGTACTCGCCTTCATGGTCGTGGTGATCTGTGGTCAGAACCTCATCGCCAACGGCGTCAAGCTGCTCGTCCACCGCGCCCGCCCGCCTGTGCCCCATCTCGCCGACGCGAGTGGCTGGTCGTTTCCTTCCGGTCACTCAGCTGCGGCCGCGGCCACCTATGCTGCGCTGGCTCTGGTGCTCGGCCGCGGCCTGCGCTGGCCGCTCAAGGCATGGCTCGGCACGGCAGCGACCGCCGTGACCGTGGCGGTGGCCTGCTCACGAGTGCTGCTCGGCGTCCACTGGGTCACCGACGTGGGCGCCGGGGTCGCGCTTGGTCTCGGCTGGTTCGCGGTGTGCTCGATCGCCTTCGGCGGGTCGGTGCTGCGCTTCGGTGCCACGGCGGTTGAGGCCAAGGTCGCCGCCCGCAAGGACCCGGTCTGACTGACCGCCACGCGTTCTGAGCCGGCACCGCAACCAACCCACCAGGCGCGGCGATCCCCGGCAGGCGTTGAGCTCGTCGAGGTTGTCCAGAGCGTGCGTCGACCGGCGGCGCTGGGCGCTCAGGTCTGGTCGGGCGTTGCGGCTGCCGCAGGTGCGGTCTTGAGGGACAGGAAGTCGGCGACGCCGAGGACCCGCAGTATCTGCCGTTCGACGGGGCGGATGCCGCGCCGGCTCTCGTCGTGAAACAGGTGCGGTGAGACCAGCCGGATGGCGCTCCCTCGCGTCTGCAGCTCGCAGCCGCCCGCGGCCAGGACGTTCTTGACCCAGTCGGTGTCCGCACCGTAGGTCAGGGCGAAGACGTACCCGTCCTTGGTCGGGAAGACGTTCACCGGTGTCCGATAGCGGCGGCCGGAGCGCCGGCCACGGTGCACGACGACACCGAAGCCGGGCAGCCACGGTGCGATGCGCTTGGTGACCCGGTTCAGGCCAGCCTTGTTCCACCGCCGCACCGTCCTGGGAATCGGCACGACACCTCCTCGTCGTTGTCGGACCGCGGTCGCCGTCGGATCATGGCCTGTTCCACCTCGAAGCCGATCTCCGGTGGACCGACATGACCGCAGCCCGCCTCGACGCCCTTGCGGAGGTGGTGCGCCCATCATCGCCTCCACCCTCCCCCTGCTCAAGCGGATCACCGGACCCGAAACCGCCCGCAACGAGTGACCGGCGCCCGAGCCTGGCGAGCAGACGGGTCCGAGAGGCCGCCGGGTAGGCCGAGACGGCCCGCCCGGGGCAGCGAGCCCGACCGCGGCAGCGCGGCGGCTCATCGCACCCGCCGAACCGCCGCGGCGATCCCCGCCAGTGCGCCGGCGGCGGCCAGCACCCCATGGTGCTGGGAGAGCCACATCTGCACGCTGCGGGTTGTCGAGCGGGGATCGAACGAGCCGTGCGCGCCGAAGTCACGCCCGCCGCGCCCGTCCACCGGCTCCCATAGGTTAGCGGGCCGCTCCGGGTCCGCCGGCTGGGGTTCGTCGCGCCAGACGTAGTAGTCCCGGTAGGGATTGTCCCGGCTCGACCGCCGCCTGGAACCAGGGGTGCTCGTCAGAGGTGTGGTTGACGACCAGGTCGGTAATCACCCGGACGCCGCGCTCGCGTGCGGCCCGCAGCAGCTCGACCAGGTCCCCAAGGGTGCCGAGCCGCCGGTCCACATCGAAGTAGTCGGAGACATCGTAGCCGTTGTCCCGCCACGGCGACCGCATGATCGGCAGCAGCCACAGGCAGCTGATGCCCAGCTCCGCCAGTAGTCGAGCCGCTCGCCGAGGCCGTCGAAGTCGCCGATCCCGTCGCCGTCGGAGTCCTGGAAGGTCTTGACGTCCACGCCGTAGATGACCGCGTTTTTCCACCATAGGTCGCTGGTGACCCCAGTCCTCATGCCCGACTCCCCTCCTCTTCGTCACGTGGCGGGACGCTCGTACGGTCGTCGCCCTGCTCGAGGGCTACCTGGCGACCAGGGCGGCCAACCAAGGCTTCGAGCCCGCCGGGCCGGTCCAGCTTGGCGAGGCCGTCTGACTGCCGCAGGTACTGCGCGTAGACCCGGCGGGCCTGCCGGTCGATGATGGAGACCGAGTTGGGCAGCAGCCCCACAGGACCCAGGGCCTGCCGCTCACCGACGGTGGAGGCGGTCCACAATGGTGCTCCGAGACCTTCGAGGACGTGACTGCGATGGGCGAACACGAACGCACCTACCGGCAGAGCCTGGAGGACCCGGGTGGGTTCTGGGGGGCGGCGGCAAAGGAGATCGACTGGTACCGGCAGCCGGACACCGTGCTGGACGACTCCAACCCCCCCTTCTACCAGTGGTTTGCGGGCGGCGAGCTCAACACCTGCTACAACGCCCTTGACCGCCACGTCGCGGGAGGCCGCGCCGACCAGCTCGCGCTGATCTACGACAGCCCGGTCACCGGCCAGATCCGGCGCCTGACCTACCGGGAGCTGCTGGACGAGGTGGCCCGCTTCGCGGGTGTCCTGCAGGGCCTGGGCGTCCGCAAGGCCGACACCGTCGTCATCTACATGCCGATGGTCCCGGAGGCGGTGGTGGCCATGCTGGCCTGCGCGCGGCTGGGCGCGGTGCACTCGGTGGTGTTCGGCGGCTTCGCCGCCCACGAGCTGGCCGTCCGCATCGACGACGCTCGGCCGAAGGTCGTGGTTTCGGCCTCGTGTGGCATCGAGCCAGGCAGGGTCGTGGCCTACAAGCCGCTGCTGGACCGGGCGATCGAGCTGGCACGGCACAAGCCGGAGCACTGCGTCGTCCTGCAGCGGCCGCAGGCCAGCGCGAGCCTGGTGGACGGCCGTGACCTGGACTGGGAAACGCTGATGGCCTCGGCGGCGCCGGCCGGCTGCGTGCCGGTGGCGGCCACCGATCCGCTGTACGTCCTGTACACCTCGGGCACGACCGCGCTGCCGAAGGGGGTGGTGCGCGACAACGGCGGCCACGCGGTGGCGCTGCGGTGGAGCATGTCGCACATCTACGACGTCCAGCCGGGGGAGGTGTACTGGGCGGCATCGGACGTGGGCTGGGTGGTGGGCCACTCCTACATCGTGTACGCGCCGCTGCTCACCGGCTGCACGACCGTGCTGTACGAGGGCAAGCCGGTCGGCACGCCCGACCCGGGCGCGTTCTGGCGGGTCATCGCCGAGCACGGCGTGAAGGTGCTGTTTACCGCCCCGACCGCCTTCCGAGCCGTCAAGCGCGAAGACCCGACCGGGCGCTACCTCGAGAACTACGACCTGTCAGGGTTCCGGTACCTGTTCCTGGCCGGTGAGCGGCTGGACCCCGACACCTACGGCTGGGCCAGCACGCTGCTGGGCGTGCCGGTGATCGACCACTGGTGGCAGACGGAGACCGGCTGGCCGATCGCCGCCAACTGCCTGGGGATCGAGCACCTGCCGGTCAAGCCGGGCTCGCCGACCAAGGCGGTCCCCGGCTACGACGTGCAGATCCTCGACGGCGACGGCATCCCCGTCGGCCCGGGCACCGAAGGAGCCGTCGTCATCCGCCTGCCGCTGCCGCCGGGCACGCTGCCGACCCTGTGGCGCGACGACGACCGGTTCGTGCGGTCCTACCTGGAGAAGTTCCCGGGCTACTACGTCACCGGCGACGGGGGCCACACCGACCAGGACGGCTACCTGTTCGTCATGGGCCGGGTCGACGACGTGATCAACGTCGCCGGGCACCGCCTGTCCACCGGGACCATGGAGGCGGTGCTGGCCACGCACCCGTCGGTGGCGGAGTGCGCGGTGATCGGCGTGCACGACGAGCTGAAAGGACAGGTCCCACTCGGGCTGGTCGTGCTGAAGGCCGGGGTCGAGCAGGACCCGGAGGCACTGCGGGCCGAGCTGGTCGCGATGGTCCGCGACGAGGTCGGGGCGGTGGCCTCGTTCAAGGAGGTGGTCGTGGTGGACCGCCTGCCCAAGACGCGCTCCGGCAAGATCCTTCGCGGGACCATGCGCAGCATCGCCGACGGCCACGCCGTCAGCGTCCCCTCCACCATCGACGACCCGGCGATCCTCGACGAGATCAGGGACGCGCTGGTGGTCTATCCCCGCCTGGTCAATCGGGGTTGAGTCCGCCACCGGAGTCAACCCCGGGCGTCGTTCGCGTGGTGCGGGCTTGGCGGCGGGCCTCTCCTGGACCGCCTCCTCGGCGAGGTCGATATCACCGAAGAGGCGGACCAGGGTGGCCACCGCACGTCCCGAGCTCTCCCGGTAGGCCCGCTCGAGGGCGGCAGCGTCGGCGCTCGGCACGATCTACTGCTCCGGGACCTCCTGGAACGGCCGGACCTCGACCGGCCCGGCGCAGGCGGCGGATCCCTTGGCCGCCCATTCGAGTGCGCTGTCCAGGTCGGGGGCCTTGATGATCCAGAAGCCGCCAAGCTGCTCCTTGGCCTCTGCGAACGGCCCGTCGGTGGTGATTACCTGGCCACCCTGGGCGCGAACGACCGTGGCCGTGGAGGGCGGGTGGAGGCCACCAGCAAACACCCAGGCCCCGGCCGACCGGAGCTCGGCGTTGAAGGCGTCGACCGCCTTGTACGCCTGCTGCATCTCCGCTTGGGAGGGCGCGGGCTCCCCTTCGACCATGTGGACGGCGAGCAGGTACTGCTTCATGTCGATTCTCCCTTCCTCTGGGCCGGCACCATACCGGCCCTTCACCCTGTTCACGAACAGGGACCGCTGGAATCGACACCCGACAGGAAGATATTTGGATGTCTCTGACTACGCATCGGCTCATCCATCTGGCGGATATTCCGTACGTCTGAGACGGATTGACAGTGGCAGGGTACCTCTTTAGGGTTATTTGCCGGTCATACCCGAATTGGCCTTGCGTCCCTGTCCGGCCAAAGAGGAGGAGACATGCGGAAGCCCTTGCGGGCATTGGTCATTGTCGCGGTGGCGGCCCTCATCGCCGCGCCGGCGGGACCTGCACTGGCGTTCAACAGCGACACGCGGGTGAGCGTGGGCAGCCCGTCAACGCCGTTCTCGCAGAACAAGCAGAACGAGCCGGCTGTCGCCATCGACGCCAACCATCCCACCGTCCTGGCGTCAGGCGCCAACGACGAAATCGACGAGGAGGCCTGCAACGCGGGCACCGACAACACCTGTCCGTTCACGCCCGGAGTCGGCGTGTCGGGCGTCTCCTTCTCGTTCAACAGCGGCGACTCGTGGTTCCAGCCCACCTACACGGGCTGGAGCGCCCGTAACTGCCTGGGCGCGGTCGGCGATGCCGATCCTCCCTGCCAGCCCCAGGTCGGTCCGATCGGCACGCTGCCCGGCTACTTCGACGCTGGGCTGACCGCCGACGGCGACCCCGCGGTGGCGTTCGGCCCGGTGCTCGCGAACGGCCACTTCTCGTGGGCGAACGGGTCCCGCCTGTACTACGCGAACCTGGCCTCGAACTTCCCGGGCAGCCAGGCGATCAACGGGTTCGAGGCTATCGCCGTTTCGCGGATCGACGGGCCCGCCTCCACCGGGCTGACCCAGTCCATCGTGTCGGACCAGGCCAACTGGAAGGCCCCGGTCATCGTCAGCAAGCAGAACTCGGCGCTGTTCTCCGACAAGGAGCAGGTGTGGGCCGACAATGCCTCGTCGAGCCCGTTCTTCGGCCACGCCTACATCTGCTACGCGGCCTTCCGGGGCGTGCCGAGCAGGTCCCAGCCGCTGACCGTGGCGACGTCGGCCGACGGCGGCGACAGCTGGACCAACCACCAGATCACGCCGGCGACCAACAACGTCAACAGCCGCAACGGCTTCGGGCGGTCCGGGTGCACGATCCGGACCGACAGCAATGGCGTGGCGTACGTGTTCGCCTTCCAGTTCGGCGTCGGCACGCCCGGCCAGGGCTTCCAGCTCATGGCGAAGTCCGTCGACGGCGGTCTCCACTGGACCCAGGCCCGGCCGATCTTCCCGGCGACCGACCTCTGCAACGCCTTCGAGCCGTCGATCGGCCGGTGCGTCGAGGACGGGATCGGCGGTGCCCGTGACGACCTCGGGCCCGACTCGAGCGTGGACATCGCGAACGGCGCCCCGACGGGAGCCGACGCCACCAACCAGATCATCGACGCGTGGGCTGACGGTCGGGACGGCCTCAACCACGAGCACGTGCTGTTCGCCTCCTCCACCGACGGGGGCGCCTCCTGGACCAGCCCGACCGCGATCGAGGGGGCCGGGGACCGCGGCTACTACGCCGCCCCGGCGATCTCGCCGAACGGGACCGACGCCTGGGTGGTGTACAACGCCTTCACCACGCCGTTCCGCGATGACACCACGTCGCCCCGGAACCTGGTGGGCGTGGTGAAGCACGCGGACGTCGCGGCCGACGGCACCGTGGGCGCCTTCACCGAGATTCACCGGAGCCCCGGCGGCGACCCGAGGGGGAGCAGCCAGAACAACCTGGCGGCGGAGTTCCTCGGCGACTACGTGTACGCCGCGGCCACCCGCACGTACGGGGCGGCCGTCTGGAACGATACCCGTGCCGCAGCCGACTGCCCGGCCATCGACGCCTACCGTCTCGCGCTCCACAACGAGGCGGTGGCCAGCGGCGGACCGGTGGCCGACCCGGAGGAGCCGCAGGGTGAGGCGGACGCCGTGCACCGTGAGATGAAGACCCAGGAGCCGGATGCGGTCGCGCCACCTGTCCAGCAGGTGTGTGCAGGAACGTTCGGCAACTCCGACATCTTCGGCGGGACCTACGCGGACCCGACTCCGTAGTCGGCAGGGGCAGGGTCAGCGGGCGGCGGGGGTGTTCTCGGACACCGCCGCCGCCCGCTCACGCGTGCCCGCGTGCTGCCTGGTGCGTTGCTCTGCCATGCTCGAGCAGTGCCCGCGCGACGATGACGTCCGTGATCAAGCTGGTCGCGTAGCCGCCCTTCAGCAGCGCCCTGAACGCGGCGATCTTGTCGTGCCCGCCACCGACTGCGATCACCTCGTCGACCGTGCGCAACTGCCCAGCGGTGATCGTGATGCAGCGATCCGTGAAGTCCGTTGCGACTGGCCGCCCGTCGGCGTCGAGCAGGTTCGCGCAGAGCTCGGCACATGCTCCCTGCGCTCGAAGCTGGTCACGTTCGCGTTGGCTGAGGGCGATGTAGAGCTGCGAGTGCGGTGGGTCCCAGGAGCCGACGGCGATGACCGCCTTCGTGAGCTGGTTCCAGCGCCGCTGGGCCTCCGCGACCTGCGGCTGGCGACGTAGCGCCTCGGCGGTTGCGAAGTCGGGGAGGACCTGCGGAGTGTAGATCGGGAACGCTGGGCCTCCGGAGACCGCGGCGACTCGGCGGACGAGCTCGATGCTGTTCTCTTGGACATTGACGCCCAACAGAGCGCCCGATAGCTGAACAACCGTACACCGGGCGAGCCGGGTGAGCGCGTCCGTCATGACGGTCAGCGTGCGGCCGTAGCCCAGTCCAAGGATGTCTCCCTCGACGACGGTCTCGGCGAGGAGGCCGGCGGCGACACGCGCGAGATGGGCTCGAAGGTCGGTTTCGGGGTTCTCGGGAGTGTCGACGACGATCGCGTGGCGCAGCTGGTAGGCGCTGCGGATGCGCTCCGAGAGCTCGGCGTCGATCTGCGCGGGCACGCCAACCTCGATGCGGACGATGCCGCTGGCGAGAGCCTGGTCGAGGAGTCGCGCGATCTTGAACCGGCTGACTCCGAACTCCTCCGCGATCTCGAGTTTGGACCGACCCTCGAGGTAGAAGCGGCGGGCGACGGCAGCAAGGCGGACCAGCTCAGCAGGGCCGACCCGCCCGTCAACAGAGGCATCGACCATCTCCGGGACCTCGCACACTTGAGCAGGTATTCGCTCATATTGTCATAACCCTCTTGACAGCAGCAATGGAACCCCCATTCAATTGGGTGTGCAACGGATGAGATGAGTGGTGCTCAAATGAGCGGACCTCTACAAGGGGGACCGGCGTGCCTGCTGTGGCACAACCCTCGATCACCGACATCTACGTCTCGCCCTCTTGAGGGCTCCCTATAGCGCCGCTCGATCGTGACCTTTGCGAGCGGGCGGTGCCCCACTCGGGAGGTGGGTCGATGCGAGATCGCGTTGCCGTGGACGCCTGGCGCAAGATCCCGTGGGCTCTTCTGCTCGTCCTCGCCCTGGCGGCCGGCGCCTGCACGGGCGCTGGCGGCGGAGGCGGCGGCGGGGGTGGCTCCCAAGGGGGCAAGACCACCATCACCGTCGCGACAGTCGCCAACCCGCAGATGCAGGACATCCAGAAGCTGGCCAGTAGCTTCGAGAAGGACAATCCAAACATCACGGTGAAGTTCGTGATCCTGCCCGAGAACGAGCTGCGCGACCGTGTGACCCAGGACATCGCCACCAAGGGCGGCCAGTACGACGTGGTGACGATCGGGACCTTCGAAGCGCCGCAGTGGGCCAAGAACGGCTGGATCCAAGACCTCAGCTCCTACACCCAGAAGGATCCCGGCTACGACGTGAACGACCTGATCCCCACGGTCGCCAAGGCGCTGTCCTACAACAACGGGCTGTACGCGGTGCCGTTCTACGGGGAGTCCTCGTTCCTGATGTACCGCAAGGACCTCTTCGACCAGGCCGGGCTGAAGATGCCTGCGCAGCCCACCTGGGACCAGGTCGCCCAGTTCGCCCGCAAGCTCAACAACCCGAAGAAGAATCAGGCTGGGATCTGCCTGCGCGGCCTGCCCGGTTGGGGCGAGCTGTTCGCGCCGCTCAACACAATGGTCAACACCTTCGGCGGCCGCTGGTACGACACGAACTGGAACGCTCAGCTCACTGAGGCACCGTTCAAGCAGGCCACGCAGTTCTACGTCAACCTCGTCAGAGATGCCGGTGAGCCCGGCGCGCCGAACGCCGGCTTCACCGAGTGCCTGACCACCTACAGCCAGGGCCACGCGGCGATGTGGTACGACGCGACCGTGGCGGCCAGCCTGCTCGAGGACCCCAAGACCAGCAAGGTCGTCGGCAAGAACGGCTACGCGCCGGCGCCGGTCAAGGACACCAAGTGGTCCGGCTGGCTGTGGGCGTGGTCGCTGGCCATGCCCTCGACCTCCAAGAAGAAGGACGCCGCCTGGAAGTTCATGTCGTGGGCCACCTCCAAGGACTACATCAAGCTGGTCGGCGAGAAGCTCGGCTGGGCGCGGGTGCCGCCGGGCAGCCGCCAGTCGACCTATCAGCTTCCCGAGTACAAGCAGGCGGCCGCCGCCTTCGCCGACCTCACCCTCAAGGCGATCGACGAGGCCGACATCGCCAACGCCGGCACCCAGCCGCGACCCTATACCGGCGTCCAGTACGTCAGCATCCCTGAGTTCCAGTCGCTCGGGACGGCGGTCTCCCAGGAGATCTCGGCTGCGATCGCCGGCCGGGAGACGGTCGACCAGGCCTTGCAGAAGGGGCAGCAGCAGGCCGAGCAGGTGGCCAAGGAGGCCGGTTACAAGAAATAGACCGTACGAGCGCTCCAGAGGCGGAGCCCGTCCTGGATTGGAGGCGCCGTGGCCGTCACCGGGGAACGTGCGGTTGCGCTCAGGGAGCGTGCGACAACGGCAGCGGTGGAGCGCCGCGCCCGCTGGACGCGGCGCTCGCTGATCCTGCCGGCCATGCTCTACACGATCGTGGTCACCCAGATCCCGTTCGTGATCACCATCTGGTACAGCTTGCAGTCCTGGAATCTGCTCCGGCCGGGCACCCGGCACTTCGTCGGCCTCGCCAACTACGGTTCGGTCTTCACCCAGACCGGTTTCCGGACCGCCGTCTTCAACACGGTGGGCTTCACCGCGTCGGCCGTGATCTTCTCGCTGGCCATCGGCCTGATCCTGGCGATCCTGCTGGACCGGAGGTTCCGTGGCCGCGGCGTGGTGCGAACCCTGCTCATCTCGCCGTTCCTGATCATGCCGACCGCCGGGGCGCTGCTGTGGAAGACGACGATGTTCCACCCGGTGTTCGGCATCGTGAACTTCGTGCTCAAGCCGTTCGGCGTCGGCACGCTGGACTGGGCGAGCAGGTTCCCGATGCCCACGATCATCACGGTGGCGGTCTGGCAGTGGACGCCGTTCATGATGATCATCCTGCTGTCGGGGCTGCAGAGCCAGTCGACCGACATCCTCGAGGCCGCCCGGGTCGACGGGGCCGGCAACTGGCAG
>WNGF01001880.1_pt1 | contig 30162 bp, 23 predicted proteins | sample 5400641 | NCBI WGS metagenome assembly WNGF01 (sample SAMN13153371, study PRJNA577476) | soil metagenome | isolation source: 80 cm soil or saprolite under grassland replicate 2 | place: USA:California | collected 2016-06-15 | reverse complement strand
ACCGACGCCGGACTGCGCCAGTCCGCCTTCCTCACCAAGCTCGCGGACCGCGTCCTCGATCCGGGGATCGCGCGCAGTGGTCCGCCCCGACCGCCCGATGAAGACGCGCGCTGGGAGCGACTCGATCTCGCGCTCGATGCGCTCGTCAAGGCTGCCGGTCTCGCCGCCTGAGCGCAGACTTCGCTGGAATGGTCAGATGTGACCGACGGGAGCATCGCTAGGTCCGCACCGACTCGTGCCAGAAGAGGACACGGCGCTCGGCGACGTTCGTGAGCAGGGTGATCGTCACCCCGGTCACCGCGAGCAACATGATCGCGGCGAACATCCCCCGAAGATCGAGGTTGAGCGAGGTCACGTTGATGACCTTGCCGATCCCGTGCTCCGCGCCGAAGAACTCGCCGACGATCGCGCCGATCACGGCCAGGTTCACCGCGACCTTCAGCGCGGCGAACAGGTACGGCTGTGACCCCTGCCAGCGCAGCTGGCGGAGCGTCTCCCAGCGGCCCGCGCCGACGCTGCGGAAGAACTCGACCGCCAGTGGATCCGCCGCTCGCAGGCCGGTGATGCCGTTGACCAGGACGGGAAAGAACGTGATGAGCGAGGCGAGGAGGATCTTCGGCTTCAGGTCATAGCCGAGCCAGACGACGAGCAGAGGCGCGATCGCGACGAACGGCACGAGCTTCAGGATCACGGCGAGCGGGAACAGGCTGCGCTCGAGCAGGCGCCAGTGCGCCATGAGGACCGCACCGATCATCCCCACCGTGGAACCGATCGCGAGGCCGACCCCGGCGGCCGCAAGCGTGAAGAGAAGCTCGAAGGAATACGTCGGCAGCCGCTCCCAGAGGCGCCCGAAGCTGGCGCTCGGCGTGGGCAGGACGAACGCCGGTGTGCCGGTGATCCGGACGATCAGCTCCCAGAGGCCGAAGAACGCGATGAGGCCGAACAGCGCCGGCCCGATGCGGCGCAGCCGTGCCCGCCGCGTCCCGGCCCGTTGGCGCGGTGCCGGGATCGAGGTCTGGGTCGCCGTGAGCTCGATCTGGCTCATCGCTCCTCTACGCGCGCAGCAGCCGCCGGAGCCGCTCCGCGTAGTGGAGGAACTCCAGCGTCGACTCGATCTCCACGCCGCGGGGGCGCGCCAGACCGATGTCGATGATCTCGCGGACCTGACCGGGCCGTGGCGACATCACGACCACGCGGTCCGACAGCACGATCGCCTCGGGGATGCTGTGTGTGACGAAGAGGACGGTCTTCCGCGACTGACCCCAGATACGGAGGAGCTCATAGCGCATCCCATCGCGCGTGATCTCGTCGAGCGCGCCGAACGGCTCGTCCATCAGGAGGAGCGCCGGATCGAAGATGAGCGCGCGCGCGATCGCGACGCGCTGCTGCATGCCTCCCGAGAGCTGGTAGGGGTGCGCACTTGCGAACGTGGAGAGGCCGACGAGCGAGAGGATCTCCTCGGTCGAGCAGAGGCGCTTCGCTCCCGATCCGCGGTTGAGCGCGAAGGGCAGCTCGACGTTCTGGACGACGGTCCGCCAGGGGAGCAGGGCGGGCTGCTGGAAGACGAACCCGATGTCCTTCGCCCGCTGCGCTTCCTGCGGGGAGCGGCCCCGGATCTCGATGCGACCCGCCGTCGGAGCGATGAGCCCGCCGATGATCCGCAGGAGGGTGGACTTGCCGCAGCCGCTCGGTCCGATGACGGTGACGAACTCGTGCTCGCGGATCTCGAGCCCGATCTCGCGGAGTGCTTCCACCGATTGCGTGCGCGTGTCGAAGGTCTTGGCGACGCGTTCCACGACGACGTGCGCTCTCGCGTTACGGGACGGCGTCACGCTTGGAGAGACAGGGGTCGTCGCGGTCTCCACCACGTGTGTAGAGTAGGGTCGCGCGAGCGCGAGCGTAAAGAGCGCACGCGATCGCACGGGGCAGGTCGTGGAGGGCTCACCAGTGCAGGGCAAGATCCACCGGCTACGGCGCATCTTCGGCGCGGACGGGCGCACGCTGATCGTGGCGATGGATCACGCCGGCTACATGGGTCCCGTGCCCGGTCTCATCGATCCTGCCGCGACGGTCCGCGGCGTCGTCGCCGGGGGGGCCGACGCGGTGATGACGACCATCGGAACGGCGCGACGGATCCTCGGTGACCTCGATGGTCGCGGCTTCATCCTGAGCGTCGACATCCACGCCCCCGACCCGCTGGCCGTCGTGGAGCAGGCGGTCGCGCTCGGCGCCGACAGCATCAAGACCCTGGCGTACTGGAACGGCGACGACCGCCTGGGGATGCACAACCTGGCGCGCTACGGGATCCTCTGCGACCGCTGGGGCATCCCGTTCCAGGCGGAGATGATCCCCGTCTCGTTCGCCGCGGTCGACAAGCACACACCTGAGAACATCGCCATCGCGGCCCGCATCGGCGCGGAATCGGGCGCCGACTACGTGAAGACCATGTACACCGGCGACCCGGGGTCGTTCCAGCGGGTCGTCGAGGGCGCCGGCGTGCCGGTCGTGATCCTCGGCGGCGCGCGATCCGAAGGCGGCGCGCCCGTCGAGCGGCAGGTCGCCGATGCGATCCGCGCCGGGGGCGCGGGGATCGCGTTCGGACGCAACATCTGGTCGGCTCCGGACCCGGAAGGGGCGACGCGCACGTTCGCGGCGGTCATCCACGGACCCGCACATGTCGCGCCACTGGCGGAGGCGATGCGGGCGTGAGCGCGGGCACGATGACCCGCGCGGTCATCACCGGGCCGAAGCAGGTCGTCCTCGAGGAGCTCCCCATCCCGGAGCCGGGACCGACGCAGGTGCTCGTGCGCATGCGCGCGTCGGCGCTCTGCACCTGGGAGCAGCGGACGTTCGCGGGCGTGGAGACATGGTCGTATCCGCTCGTCGGCGGACACGAGTACTCCGGGCGCGTCGAGGCGATCGGTGCGCGCGTCGAGGTCACCGGCCTCGCGGTCGGCGATCAGGTGAGCGTCTCCGGCCTGAAGCGCTGCGGGCAGTGCTACAGCTGCCGCCACGGAGCCGATCACCTCTGCGACAACTCGAGGTCGCAACGCGTCCCGGGGCAGCCATGGGGCCCGGGCGGCTTCGGCGAGTACGTCCTCGCCGAAGGTCACATGGTGTACCGGGTCGGGCCGCTCGCGACGGCGGAGGAGGCGGCGCTCGTGGAGCCGCTCTCGTGCGTCATCCACGACATGAAGCGCCATCCGGTGCGAACGAACGACGTCGTGGTGATCGCGGGCGCGGGGATCATGGGACTGCTCCACCTCGTCATGGCCCGCCGCGCGCCGTCGTTCGTCATCGTGAGCGAGCCGGAACGGGTCCGCCGCGAGAAGGCCCTCGAGCTCGGCGCGGACGCGGTCCTCGATCCATCGAGCGAGGACTACGTCGCGCGGGTCAACGAGCTCTCCGGCGGACGCGGCGCGAACGTCACCTACGTCGCGATCGGCGCGCCCGCCGCGATCGAGGCCGCGGTCGCGGGCGCGGCGAAGCGCGGGATCGTGTCCGTCTACGCCTCCGTGCATCCGGCGACCGTGACGATCACCCTGCCGCCGAACACGTTCCACCACCGCGAGGTCACGCTCAGCGGCTCGTATTCACAGGAACGCGAGGACTTCATGGCCTCCGCCGAGCTCATCGGGCGGCGTGAGATCGACCTGCGCCCGCTCATCACCAGGACCTTCCCGCTCTCGCGTCTCGCCGACGCCTTCGAGGTGGCGCTCCACAAGGACGCCTACCGTGTGCTCGTGCTGCCGGACGCCGACTACCGCGAACGAGGGGACGCGGCGGACCGCACGAGCTGAGCGTGCCGGAGGCCGTGCTCGCGGTCGACCTCGGCACGACGCGCGTCAAGGCCGGGGTCGTCGGTCTGGACGGCGAGCTCATCGCCCTGGCGCATCGCGAGTACGGCCTCGTCCGGGGCGCCGAGGTGGGGTGGGTCGAGCAGGACGCCGGACAGTGGTGGGAAGCCGCGCGCGCCGCGATCCAAGCGGCGGCGAGCGCGGCGAGCGGGGCGCGCGTCGTCGGCATCTGCGTCGGCGGGCAGGGACCGAGCATCGTCCCGGTCGACGACCGCGGCCGCCCGCTGGCGAATGCGCTCATCTGGATGGATCGCCGTACGGAGCCGGAGCGCCACGCGCTCGGCGAAGCGGTCGGCCATGAGGTATCCCCGTACTCGTCCATCCCGAAGGCGATGTGGATCCGCGAGCACCTGCCCGATGTGCACGCGCGTACGCGCTGGTTCCTCCAGGCCTGGGATCACATCGCGTTCCAGATGACCGGCGTCGCGGTCGCCTCCAGCTTCCGCGGCGCGCCCGTGTTCCCTGCCGAGCTGGTGTCGGCCGCCGGGCTCGATCCCACGCGCTTCCCCCGACCGCTCCTCATGGGCGAGGTCGGCGGGACGCTGCGCGAGGGCGTCGCGCGCGAGTGCGGGCTCGAGCCCGGCCTGCCCGTCGCGGGTGGCGTCAACGACTCCACCGCGGCGATCCTCGGCACGGGCATCGTGCGCAAGGGGCTCGGCATCGACTACGGCGGCACCTCCGGCGGCCTCGGGCTGGCGTGGGACGTCGCGCTCGGTGGCGACGGCCTGACCGCGTGGCCGCTGCCGGCGCCGGGGCTGTTCATCTGCGGCGGTCCCCTCGCGGCCGCCGGGCGTTCGTTCGCCTGGCTCCTCGAGACCTTCGGCTACGGCGAGGGCGGCGCGCGGGACGCCGAGGCGGAGGCCGCGAGCGTTCCCGCCGGCAGCGCCGGCCTCGTGTTCCTCCCATATCTCGCCGGCGAGCGGACGCCGGTCTGGGACGAGCAGGCACGTGGCGTCCTCTTCGGGCTGACGGAACGGCACGCCCGGCCGCACATCGCCCGTGCCGTGCTCGAAGGGGTCGCGTTCGCGCTGCGTCACGTCGCCGACCGGCTTCGCGATCGTGGCGCCACGATCGACGAGATCCGGCTGAACGGCGGGCAGGGCCGTTCGGCGCTGTGGGCCCGCATCAAGGCCGACGTCATCGGCACCGCGGTGGTGCGCCCGCGCGTGCTCGAGGGTGCCCTCATGGGCGAAGCGATCCTCGCGGGCGTCGGCGCCGGCCGCCTCGAGGACCCGATCGCCGCCGCGCAGCGGCTCCCACGCATGGCGCAGCGCCTCGAGCCGGACCCCGCGCTCGCGCCCGTCTACGCCGAGCGCTATGCGGTGTACCGGGAGCTCTACCCGCGCCTGCGCGAGCTCATGCCGCGCGCGGCCGCGGGCGCCTGACGATCAGCGCGCGGCGAACACCCGTTTCGGGATCCCGACGTGGATCCCCATGCGCTGGTCCACGACCTGCGTGACGCCGAAGTCGGCGGCGACCGAGAGCAGCGAGTAGGCGTCGTCCCGCGAGAGCCCTCGCGCGCGAACGAGCCACTCGAGCATGCGCCGCGCGGCGGACCGCATCGCCTCGTCGAGATCGGTGCCGAACCCGTGCGCGTACCAGTGCGTCGGCGTCTCGAGGAGCGGCGAGTCCGTCGGCACGTCCCGCCGCACGGTGAGCTGCAGGAGGCCGTTCGCGGAGGACTCGATGGCCGTGCCGGAGAGCTCGCCGTCGCCTTCGGCCATGTGCGGGTCCCCGACGAAGAACAGCGCGCCGTCGTTCTGGACCGGGTAATACATCGTCGCGCCCGGACCGATCCGCCGGTCGTCGACGTTCCCGCCGAAGTCGCCGGGCGGGATGCTGTTCACCTTCCCGCTCTCCGCGGGGGCCACGCCCATCACGCCGAAATGCGGCCGCAGCGGCACGCGCACGCCGACGAGCGCCGGGACGCGTCGGGTGCTGTGGGGTGGGACGATCGTGCCCGGCGCGTCGTACCGCGGCGACTGCGTGTAGTCGAAGGCGAACGCCGCCTCCGCATAGTTGGCCTCCGCGTGGAGCCGGTAGATCGTGATGCGCTCCTTCTTCAGGTCTTCGTAGAGATAGCCCCACCACGCGCCGATGTTGGTGCCGTACGGCAGGCGGGGCGCCATCGAAAGGATGCGGACCTCGAGGGTGTCGCCCGCGCGCGCTCCTTCCACCGCGATCGGTCCGGTCATCACGTGCACGCCAGGGCCGCGCTCGCTCGGCGGGATCGCGTCGTACACGGCGCGGACGCCATCGTCCATGAGCAGGTCCGGCGCATCTCCCGCCTGGTGCGTCAGCGTCTCCACCTGCACGAGATCGCCCGATCGGATGGTCAGCACCGGCGGCAGGGAACGATCGAAGAAGCCCCAGAAGCACGACGACCCCGACGCGCGGAGGTCGTGGAGCCTCGGACCGCGCTCCGCCGTCATGCCGGCTGCGGAGCGGAGGCCGCCTCCGCCGCACCCGGACGCAGCACCTCACCGGTGCCGGGCCGCAATCGCACCTCACCGTCGTCGAACACGATCTCGCCCCGGCGCAGCGTCAGGGCGGGCCAGCCGCGGACAGCAAGGCCCTCGAACGCGCTGCTGTAGCGGCTGTGCGTCATCTCAGGCGCGACGGTGGCCTCACGCTCGAGGTCGACGATCACGGCGTCGGCATCGGCGCCGATCGCGATGGCGCCCTTGCGCGGCCAGAGCCCGAAGAGCTTCGCCGGCGTGAGCGCGGTCAGCTCCGCGAGCCGCACCGGGGTGATGCGGCCGCGCTGGACGCCGAACGTGACCAGGACCGGCAGCATCGTGGCGAGCCCGGCGAACCCCGGCCGCTCGTCCCAGACCGTCGACCCGGTCTTGCGGATCGGCACGTGGTCGGTCCCGATCGTGTCGACGTGGCCCTGCTCGATCGCCCACCAGAGCCGCTCCTGCTCCGCCCGCTCGCGGATCGGCGGGCTGACCTTTCCGAACGCCGGGCCCTGATGCGCGAGGCGCTCGTCGTCCGCTGCCAGCGCGAGGTAGTGGGGACAGGTCTCGACGACGATGCGGGCGCCGCGAAGGCGGGCCGCGATGACGGCGTCGATCGCGCCGCCCACGGTCGTGTGCACCACGTACAGCGCGCAGCCCGTGATCTCGGCGAGCCGGGCCGCGCGGGTCACCGCCTCCTCCTCGACGAAGGGCGGCCGTCCGGCCGCGTACGCTCCGAGGTCGACCCTCCCGCTGCGCTTCTCGCGGTCGGTCAGCAGCAGGTAGAGACCCTGGTTCTCGGCGTGGACCATGCAGTACGCGTACGGGCCGAGCTCGCGGATCTTCTCCATCGCCCCGTACAGCACCCCGTCGTCGACGGCGACGAGCCCGATCGGATTCCCGGCGGCATATCCGCCCATGTAGAGCTTGTAGCTGCGGACCCCCCAGCGCCGCGCGTACTCGGGGATCTCGTCGGCCTGCGCGAGGCTCGAGATGATGAAGTGGAACGCGGTGTCGAGCGCCATCGTCCGTCGCGCGGTCGCGAGGTCGGCCTCGAACGTGTCGAGGAACGACGTCGGGCTGCGGCGGTACTGCAGAAGCGTCGTGACCCCGCCCGCCGCCGCGCTCTCGCATTCGGTCGAGCAGTTCTGCTCGTACGGGGTCGCACCGCCGAGATGGACGTGCGGATCGACGAGACCCGGGAGGACGAGACGGCCTCGAGCATCGATCCTCACGTCGGCATCCGGCAGCGCGTCGTCGTCACCGACCGCGACGAAGCGCCCGTCGCGGACCGCGAACCCGCCGTGGATCACCGCGGCGGGCGTGACGACCCGGCCGTTCGTGACGACGAGATCCGCTTTCACCGGCCCATGAGCGTACGCGTCTTGACCCCTCTCGGTCGTCTGGCTACTGTCCCGCATCTGGATATGCCGCCTCGCGAAGCGAGACAGGGCGTCAGCGCCGCCGTGGGTCCCACGGCGGCCACCCCCGGCTCCGCCGTGCGCAGCACGCGGCGTGCGATCGCGACGCGGTGGGATGACATCCCCGATGAGCTCGTCCGCGAAGGCGTACGCCGTCGAGGCTTCGGGAACGATGACGCGCTCCTCGTCATGAACGAGCTGACCCCCGGCATGAAGCTGTTCCCCCACGTCCACGAGGACTTCGACCAGATCGCGTACATCGTCTCGGGCACCGCCGTGTATCACGTCAACGGCGTGGGGCACGAGGTCGGTCCAGGATCGCTCATCCTCATCCCGGCCGGCCAGCCGCACTACATTGAGCCGACCGGGACCGAGAAGGTCTTGAACCTCGACGTCTTCGGTCCAGCGCGCAAGGACCTCATCCACCTGCTCGACTGGATGAAGGGGCGCCAGGACGCGCCGTGAGGAGGCGACGGCCGAACGCGTGACCACCGCGGCGGTACATGGGATGTGACGAGGCATCGTCGACCGGCGGAAAGGGATGGGAGGACAGGTACATGGGACAGCTACGACTGACGCGGCGGAGGGCGCTCCTCTCGGCGGGAGCGGTGGCTCTCGCCGCCTGCGCCCCGAGCACGTCAGGGCCCGGAGCGAGCGCGACGGGTGCCGCCGGCAAGCGCGCGGTGGCGCCGTTCAAGTTCCTCTTCGGCTTCACCGTGCAGGCGAATCCATCGATGCCGGTGATCATCGCGAAGGAGCAGGGCTACTACAGGGAAGAGGACATCGACATCAGCTGGGACTTCACGACGGACTCGACGAGCATCCGGCTGATCGGGGCCAACCAGTACCAGGCCGGCAGCGTGAGCGACGTCCTCACCGTCTCCAACTTCGTCAACGAGGGCATCCCGCTCAAGGCGATCTCCCAGCAGGGCCAGGCGAGCGCGCGCGCCTTCGCCGTCAAGAAGGACTCGGGGATCAAGCGCCCGAAGGACTTCGAGGGCAAGAAGGTCGGCATCAAGAGCGGCGCGCCCTGGGCCGAGTACCTCGCCATGCTCGCGTTCGACAAGGCGGACCGGTCCAAGATCAAAGAGGTCCCGGTGGGATTCAGCTCGGTGGAGCTGAAGGACGGCACCGTCGACGTCCTGCCCATCTTCGTCGGGAACGAGCCCTTCGTGCTGAAGAACCAGCTCAAGGTCGACATCGACCTCCTCTATCCGAAGGACTTCGGAGCGCCGCTCATCGGCACGACGATGGTCGCGAACACGAACTGGATCAAGGACAACCGTGACGCGATGATCCGGTTCATGAAGGCGACGATGAAGGCGCAGGAGTTCTTCATCGCCGAGCGCGACAAGACGATCCAGATCGCGATCCAGTACGGCGGCACCGCGACGACCAAGGAGCAGCACGCCTTCATCTACGACGTGTCCGCCCCGGACATGAAGCATCCCAAGGGCGTCGGCTTCATCGACAAGGACGTGTGGCAGAAGAACATCGACATCCTGAGCGACCTCGGTCTGCTCAAGACCAAGCCCAAGGTCGACGACCTCGTGGACTCGTCGATCATGGAGACGGTCCTCAAGGATGGGAAGGTCGTCTACCCGTAGGCTGAGCGGAGCCGGGGCGATCGGGTCCAGGGCGCCGGTTGTCGCGAGGCCGCCGACGCCCTGACGGCCGGGGGAGGTGTCGTGAGAGCGGCGGTCATGCACGCGCAGGGCGCCGACCTGGTGGTCGAGGACGTCGAGCTCGACGAGCCTCGCGCCGGCGAGGTGCTCGTGCGGCTCGCCGCGACCGGCGTCTGCCACAGCGACGCTCGGGCCTGGCGGGGGCCGCGCCCGCTCGCGCTGCCGATCGTCCTGGGGCACGAGGGCGCGGGCGTCGTCGAGGCCGTCGGTCCGCGCGTCGAGAGCGTCGCGCCGGGCGATCACGTGATCCTCGCGGCCATCGCGCGCTGCGGCTCCTGCGCGGAGTGCGTTCGCGGCGACACGTGGCTGTGCTCCTCGGCTGGTGCGAACCTGTTCAGCGGCACGCTGCTCGACGGCACGACGCGCCTCAGCCTGCGCGGCCGGCCGGTGCACCACTTCTTCTCCCAGTCCTCGTTCGCCGAGCGCGCGGTCGTGCCGGCCGGCGCCGCCGTGCCGATCCGCCGGGACGTACCGCTCGAGCGGGTGGCCACGCTCGCGTGCGGCGTCGCGACCGGCCTCGGGGCGGTATTCAACGCGGCCAGGGTGGCGCTCGGCGATCGCGTCGCGGTCATCGGCTGCGGGGGCGTCGGCGCGAGCGTCGTCGTCGGGGCCGACCTCGCGCACGCCTCGACGATCGTCGGGATCGATGTCGACGATGACAAGCTCGCCCACGCGCGGTCGCTCGGCGCGACGCACACCGTCAACGCGGCGCGGGAGGACGCGGTCGCGCGGGTGCGAGAGATCACCGGCGGCGGGGCCGAGCACGCGTTCGAGTGCGTCGGCAGCCCGGCGACGCTCGCCCAGCTGGTCGAGATGCTGCGCACGGGCGGTCATGGCTACGTGGTCGGAGCGGCTCCGCCGGGCACGCGCTTCGCGTTCCCCACCGACGGGTTCCTTCGGAACAAGCACGTGCACGGGGTCACGCTCGGGAACATCCGCCCGAGCGTCGACATCCCCCGCTACGTCGACCTGTACGCGAAGGGGAGGCTCCCGCTGGACCGGCTGGTCACGCGCACCTACCGGCTGGACGCGATCAACGAGGCGCTCGCGGCGCTCGAGCACGGCGTGGGCCGCGGCGTCGTGGTGTTCTCGTGAACATCGAGCCGCTGCGGCCGTTCTGGTACCCGGTGGCCCTGTCCAGCGAGGTCGGCGAGCAGCCCGTCGCATCGCAGCTGCTCGGCGAGCGCATCGTCCTGTACCGCGCCGGGAAGACGGTCGGGTGCTTCCGGGATCTCTGCGTCCACCGCGGCACGCCCCTGTCGCTCGGCTGGATCGACGGCGAGGAGCTCGTCTGCGCGTACCACGGCTGGAGCTACGGGCCGGACGGCGCGTGCACGGCGATCCCGTCGCTCGCGCCGGGACGGCCGATCCCGCCGAAAGCGAAGGTGGCCGCGTACCGCGCGGAGGAGCGCTACGGCCTGGTCTGGGTGTGCCTCGGCGAGCCGGCGGGGGCTATCCCGCCCTACGCGCAGGCGGAGGACGGGAGCTTCCGGACCATCTGGACGCAATACCGGTGGAAGGCGAGCGCGCCGCGGGTGATCGAGAACGTCATGGATTTCGCGCATTTCCCCTGGGTGCACCCGGGCGTCCTCGGGCACCGGGAGCGGCCCGTGTACCCGGACGTCGACGTGCAGGTCACCGACGGTGAGATCCGCTACGTCGTCGACGACGAGGCGACGAACGCGGTCCGCGACTATCGGGTCAGCCTGCCGCTCACGCTCCAGATGACGGTGACCCGGCGCAGCGGCGGCCCGGGCCAGGAGAACGTCACCGCGATGCTCTTCGTCGCGCGCCCGGTGACCGACCGCGACACCGTCTTCTACTTCGGGCACGCGCGCAACTTCGCGCTCGACCAGCCGGATGAGGTCTGGGCGGAGCGCAATACGTCGGTGACCGAGCAGGACCGGCGGATCGTCGAGGCGCAGCGTCCCGAGGAGCTGCCGCTGGATCTGAGCGCGGAGCTCCATCTGCGAGGCTCCGACGCGCCGGCGGTCGAGTACCGGCGAGCGCTCGCGCGCCTGGGCATCGAAAGACAGGGAGGAGATCACTGATGGCGGTGGCGGATCGCCCGACGACGCCCGCGCCGGCGCTGCGCACGGACAGCATCACCTTTGAGATCGTCCGTCACCGGCTGTGGAGCATCAACGAAGAGGCCGCCAACACGCTCGAGCGCGTGTCGGGCTCGCTCATCGCGAGCGAGGTCCACGACATGAACGCCTCCATCATGACCGCGGCCGGCGACTCGCTGGTGATCGCTCCCTACATGCTCGTCCACGCCATCTCCATGGAGACGCTGGCCAAGGATGTCGTCGCGAGCTGCGCGGCCGATCCCGGCATCCGACCGGACGACATGTTCCTGTGCAACGATCCGTACGCGGGAGCGCAGCACCAGATGGACGTCGTCGTCCTCGGCGCCGTGCACTTCGAGGGCGAGCTCGTCGGCTGGGTCGGCTCGACGATCCACCAGATCGACATCGGCGGGCCCGTGCCGGGCCAGGTGCAGGTCGGCGCGAAGGACATCTACGGCGAACAGCCGCTCTTCCCGCCCATGAAGATCGTCGACGGCGGTCAGCTCCGCGGCGACCTGGTGCGGCTGTACCTCCGGATGTCGCGCGTCGCGGAGATCGTCCGGCTCGACCTCACGGCGATGATCGCGTCCAACAACGTCGCCAAGAAGCGGATCCAGGAGCTGTGCCGCGACTACGGCGTCGAGACCGTCAAGAAGGTCATGGCCGATCTCCTCGACCACAGCGAGCGGCGGTTTCGCGCGCGGCTGCGCGAGCTCCCGGACGGAACCTGGCGCCACCGCTCGTACCTCGAGTACGACGACAGGATCTACACCGCGGTCCTGGCGATGACCAAGACGGGGGACGAGCTGGTCTTCGACTTCCGCGGATCGTCGCCGCAGGCGCCCGCGGTCATCAACAACCCGATCCACGCGACGATCTCCGATGTCATCTGCTGCGTGATGACCTATCTCTGCTGGGACATGCCGTGGGTACCCGCCGGGATCGGGCGCGCCGTCCGCTTCGAGTCGGAGCCGGGCACGATCGTCCACGTGAAGTGGCCCGGCGGCGTGAGCAAGGCCACGACGAGCGCGACGCAATCCGTGATCAACCTGGCCGACAACGCGCTGGGCAAGCTGCTCGCCGCTTCCGATACGCACCGCGAGCGCGCCATGGCCAACTGGGTGGGGAGCCTCACGACCGAGGAGCTGTTCGGGACCGACCAACGCGGCGAGCCCTTTGGCGCGACCGTCCTCGACACGTACTTCGGCGGCGGCGGCTCGCGCAGCCGGAAGGATGGCGTCGACACCGGCGGGTACGTCGGGAGCATCTACGAGCTGGCACCCAACGCCGAGGCCTACGAGTTCATGTATCCGATCCTGTACCTCTTCCGGCGGCACCAGGCCGACTCGGGCGGCGACGGGATGTTCCGCGGCGGCGCGGGCTGCACGCTCTCGTACGTGGTGCACGACACCGAGCGGATCCCGACCAAGATCATGCACACCTCGGGATCGGAGTGGCCCGAGTCGGCGGGCATCTGCGGCGGCGGCCCGAGCCAGACGAACCAGTTCATCATCAAGCGGAAGACGGACGTCCGGGCCCACTTCGCCGAGGGCAAGATGCCCGAGCGGCTCGAGGACCTGAGCGGCGAGTGGGACGTCCAGAAGGTCATCGCCGTCTCCTATCTGGACCACGACGACGTCTACCAGGTCCGCACGCAGTCCGGCGGCGGGTACGGCGATCCCCTCGACCGCGATCCCGCGCGCGTGCTCGCCGACGTGATGCAGGGCGTCGTGTCGGTCGCCGGCGCGCGCGCGCAGTACGGCGTGGCGATCGACCCGACCGGCGAGACCGTGGACCAAGCGGCGACCGACGCCGAGCGGCGCGCGATCCGGGCGCGCCGCAGGGATCGCGCCAAGCCCGTGACGGCCGCCGCCGTCGCGGACGGCACGACGGCGGGCGACGCGACCAACGGCGGCCCGGCCCTGAACGAGTTCCTGCGCGTGGTGCGCCGCGAGGGCGCCGCCGCGATCCAGTGCCGGTGCGGCCACGTCCTCGGGGACGCGCGCCGGAACTTCAAGGAGTTCACGCTGATGGAGGAGGGCCTCGTGAAGGAGGCCGGACCGTACGTGAACCAGTTCGCGGTGAACGACCGGTTCGTCTATCGCCGCTTCTACTGTCCGAGCTGCCTGCGACGCCTCGAGACGGAGGTGTGCCTCAGGGACGAGCCGGTCCTCCACGACGTCGAGATCGCGCTGCCATGACGTACCGCATCGGCGTCGACACCGGCGGCACCTTCACGGACTGCATCGTCATCGACGACGCGGGGAACGCCACGGCGGCGAAGGCACCCTCGACGCCCCACGACTTCTCCGTCGGCGTCATGGACAGCCTCGGGCGCGCGGCGAAGCAGCTCGGGATCACGACCGACCGGCTCCTCGGGGAGACGACGAGCTTCGGCCACGGCACGACCGTGGCGACGAACGCGCTCCTGACGTCGACCGGCTCCACCACCGGCCTGCTCACGACGAAGGGCCACGAGGACGCGCTCTTCATGGGCCGCATCAAGCAGAAGATCGCCGGGCTCGACGAGGACCAGATCCACGACTTCCTGCTCCACGACAAGGCGATCCCCGGCATCGTGCCGCGCCGCCTCATCCGCGGCCTGGACGAGCGCGTCGATTACAAGGGCGCGGTGCTCGTGCCGCTCCGGGACGCCGACGTCCGCGGCGCCGCGACCGAGCTCGTCCGCGCGGGGTGCGAGGCCATCGCGGTCTCGTTCATCTGGTCCTTCATGAATCCCGCCCACGAGCGACGCGCGCGCGAGGTCGTCAGCGCGGCGTTCCCGGACGTGGCGGTGAGCGTCTCGAGCGACATCGCGCCCGTCCTCGGCGAGTACGAGCGGACGGCGTCGACCGTCGTGAACGCGTATCTCACGAAGAAGGTGGACGGCTACCTCGCGGCCCTCGCGCGGCGGCTGCGGGAGGCCGGGTTGAAGAGCGAGCTCATGGTCATGACCTCGAACGGGGGCGTCGCGCCCGCCGAGGGCGCCCGCGAGCGAGCGGCATACCTGCTCGCCTCAGGTCCGGCCGGCGGCGTCATCGGCGGCCGCGGTCTCGGACAGGCGCTCGGGCTCGCCAATGTCCTGACGACGGACGTCGGCGGGACGAGCTTCGACGTCGGCCTGGTCGTCGACGGCGAGCCGGAGTACGCGCGCGAGCCGGTGTTCGGGAAGTACCACCTGAGCTTTCCGACCATCGACGTCGTCTCGATCGGGAGCGGTGGGGGCAGCATCGCGTGGATCGACCCGCACGGCTTCCTGAAGGTCGGCCCGCAGAGCGCGGGCGCCGACCCGGGCCCTGCGTGCTACGGGCAGGGCGGGACCGAGCCGACGGTGACCGACGCGAACGTCGTCCTCGGGCGCATCGACCCCGACTACTTCCTCGGCGGCGCGTGGAAGCTCGACCGCCGCGGGGCGGAGCAGGCGGTCCGCGAGAGGATCGCGAAGCCGCTCGGGCTCTCGCTGGAGGACGCGGCCCTGGGGATCGTCGACATCATCGACGCCCGCATGGCCGATCTCGTCCGCCGCGTCACGATCGGGCGCGGTCTGGACCCGCGGAGCTTCGTCCTTCTCGCGATCGGCGGTGCGGGACCGCTGCACGTCGGGGCGTACGCCAAGGACGTGGGTGTCCGGGCGGTGATCGTCCCTCGCTACGCGTCCGAGTTCTCAGCGCTCGCCATCGCCGCGTCCGAGATGCTCATCGTGCGGAAGGTGTCCTCGCCGATGGTCGGACCGTTCAACGCGGCCGCCATCAGCGACCTCTACGCGCGCATCGAGGGCGAGGCCGTCGACCAGCTCCGGCGGGCCGGGGCGATCGCCGACGGTGACGGCGACGTCTCGACCATTCGGGCCGCCGACGTGAAGTACAAGGGCCAGATCCATGACGTCACCGTCCCGGTGCCGGCCGGCGCGTTCACCGACGCCTCCGCCGTCGCGCTCGCCGAGCGCTTCCACGAGCGGTACGAGTTCCGCTACGGAAAGGGCACCACGAACAAAGCGGCGCCCGTCGAGGCGATGAGCTTCGAGGTCCGGGTCGCGGCGAAAGCGCCGCCGCTCAAGCGCGTGCGCGAGGCCATCGTGACGGAGAGCCCGTCGCCCGGTCGTACGACGCGTCAGGTGCACTTCCGCGGCGGGCCGCGGGCGACACCGGTGTACGAGCGCGACGACCTGCGCCCGGGTCAGACCCTCGACGGGCCCGCGATCATCGACGCGCCCGACAGCACGATGCTCGTGCATCCGGGCCAGAGCGCTCGGATGGATGAGCTCCGCAACATCACGCTGACGCTCGAGGTGGTCGACCGATGAGATCCGTCAACCGTCCTGCTCCGCCCGGCTTCGCCGGGACGTAGTAGCCAGGGCCGCCGGAGCGGCGTCGATGATCGCGTCGCCGATCTTGAGCGCGAGCATCATCGTCGTCGCGTTGATGTTCACGCGCGGGCAGTCGGCCCTGATCGAAGCGTCCACGACGCGCAGCCCCTCGAGACCGCGGACCCGGCCCTGCGCGTCGACGACGGCCAGCTCGTCCGAGCCCATCCGGCACGTGCCCGCGGGATGATGCGAGGTGAGGACGTTCCGCAGGATCCACGCATCGAGCGCGCGATCGGATCCCAGGTCTTCGGGCGACGGCTGCATGAGCTCCCCGCGCAGTCCGTCGAGCCGTGCGTGCCGGCCCAGCTCGATCGCGAGGCGGATCATGGAACGCATCCGCTCGAGGTCGGTCGGCTCCGCGAGGTAGTTGAGGTCGATCCGCGGCTGCACGTCGGGGTCGGCGCTCGCGAGGCGGACCGACCCGGTGCTCGCAGCGTGCATGAGGAGCGTCGAGATCCCGAGCCGCGGCCGCGCCGCCCCTTCCCGGCCCGCGCCCCCGGCGAGCACGGCCATGCCGAGGCACGCGTCCTCGCGGTCCCCCGACCCTGGCGCGGTCGTGCGGAGCTGCGTCTGCCACGGGATGCCCAGGATCTCAGGCTCGCCGTACGTGGCCGCCATGCTCCAGCTCGTCGCGCACAGCGGGTGGTTGCGGAGGTCGCGACCCACGCCTGGCAGATCCGCGACGACGTCGATGCCGAAGCGGAGGATCTGCTCCGCTGGACCGATGCCGCTCAGCAGGAGCAGCTGCGGGGAGGCGATCGCTCCCGCGGCCAGCACGACCTCGTCCGCCTCGATGACGAGCGCGCCCGCCTCGGTCGCGACCTCGACGGCGACCGCGCGACTCCCGTGGAAGACGACCCGCCGCGCCAGCGCGCGCGCGAGGATCGTGAGGTTCGGGCGTGATCGTGCGGGATCGAGGTACGCGACCGCGCTGCTGATGCGCACGCCGTCACGCTTGTTGAACGGCACGGGGCCGATCCCGACGGCATCCGGCCGATTGAAGTCGGGGCATGGCGGGAACCCCACCGCACGGCAGACCTCCTCGTACGCGAGGGCCGCGCGCGACCAGGCTTCGCGCGGCGGCCGTTCGACGTGGATCGGACCGGCCGTGCCATGGAGGCCTCCAGGGAAGTCGCGGTCCGACTCGAGCCGTTGGAAGTAGGGCACGCACGCGTCGTACGACCACGACGGACCCGCGACGGCCGTCCAACCATCGAGGTCGGGCCGGAGCGCCCACAGGTAGACGGTCGTGTTGATGGCGGAGCCTCCGCCCACGACGCGGCCGCTCGGCGCCGCGAGCTCAGGACGCAGGTCCGTCGCGCGCGCGACGTGGTGCCACAGATACGGCGTGTGACGCTCGTCGACCATCGACGCGAGGCGGAGCGCGTCGGGCAGCGTCGCGGGATCGGGGTGATCCGTGCCCGCTTCCACGAGGCACACCGTGCGCGCCGGACCCTCGGACAGCCGCGCCGCGAGGATCGCGCCGGCGCTGCCCGCGCCGACGATGACGGTGTCGTAGTGCCGACGCTCGCTCACGTGGCGCTCGCGCGGGTCCCTACTCGCGTTCGGCGCTCGACGGCGTCGGGCGGCCCCATTCCCGGTTGCGGAGCTCGATCCTGCGGATCTTCCCGCTCACCGTCTTGGGCAGGCTCGGGGCGAACTCGATCTTGCGCGGGTACTTGTAGGCCGCGGTCACCTTCTTCGTGTGCTCCTGCAGCTCGGCCGCGAGGACGTCCGAGCCGACGTGTCCGGGCTTCAGTACGACGAATGCCTTGACCACCTCGCCCCGGATCGCGTCCGGGCTCGACACGACGGCGGACTCGGCGACCGCGGGATGCTCGAGCAGCGCGCTCTCGACCTCGAACGGGCCGATGCGGTAGCCGGCGCTGAGGATCACGTCATCGGCGCGGCCGACGAACCACACGTACCCGTCCTCGTCCATGAGCGCGCGGTCGCCGGTGATGTAGTAGTCGCCGCGAATGGCCGCGGCGTTGACCGCCGGATCCTTCCAGTACTCCTTGAAGAGTCCCACCGGGCGCGTGGGCCGGACGCGGACGGCGATGTCACCCTCCTTGCCCGCGGCCACCGGACGCGCGTCATCGCCGATGATCGCGATGTCGTATCCCGGCGACGGCTTGCCCATCGATCCCGGCTTGATCGGCAGGCCGCGGTAGTTGCCGACGAGGCAGCACGTCTCGGTCTGACCGTAGCCGTCGCGGATCTCGAGGCCGGTGTGCTCCTTCCACGTCGCGATGACCTCGGGATTGAGCGGCTCGCCCGCGGCGACGCAGCTGCGCAGATGAGGGAACCGCCACTTGCTCAGGTCCTCGAGGACGACGGAACGGAAGATCGTGGGCGCGCCGCACATGCTCGTGACCGGATGCGTCTGGAGCAGGTCGAGGACGCGCTTGGCGTTGAACGCGCCGGTCGGGTTGTGGATCAGCTGCGCCGCGCCCGCGATGAACGGGCCGAACAGGCTGCTCCACGCGGCCTTCGCCCACCCGGTGTCGGAGATGTTCCAGTGCAGGTCGTCCGCGGTGAGGCCGATCCAGTACCGCGCGGTCACGGTGTGGCCGATGCCGTAGCTCGCCTGGGTGTGGATGACCATCTTCGCGAAGCCCGTCGTCCCGGACGTGAAGAAGAGGATGGCCGGGTCACCGGCGGCGGTCGGCTCCGCCGCGGACTCCGTCGAGGCGCGATCGCGCTCCGCTCGCAGATCCGACCATTCGCCGCCCGGTCGGTCGCCGACGGCGAGATACGCCTTGACCGAAGGCGAGCGGTCGCGGACCTCATCGAACCGCGGCGCGTACTGCGATTCGGTCACGACCGCGACAGGCTCGGAGAGCTCCATCCGGTACGCGATGTCCTTGGGCGTGAGCATCACCGTTCCGGGCATCGCGACGGCGCCGATGCGCAGACACGCCAGCATCGTCTGCCACCATTCGGGCAGCCGGCCGACCTGGATGAAGACCCGATCGCCCTTGCCCACGCCGTGGGCCCGCAGCACGTTCGCGACGCGGCAGACGTCATCGGCGAGCTGGTCCCACGAGAAGCGCAACTGGGTCCCCGAGTCATCGAGCCACAGGATCGCCAGCCTGTCCGAGCGCCATTTGTCGAAGGTGTCGGTCACGAAGTTGAAGCGCTCGGGAACGGTCAGCTGCGACGCGACGCTCCGGCGCAGCTCCTCGTACGTCGGGGTCTGAGCCGTCGTGGCCATCCGCGCACCTCCCCTCAGCCGGCGCGCGCCTGATGGTAGCCGTGTCTCGCAACGAGGCACCACGCCTCGCAATGCGAGACGACCGGCGGTGCGCGCCGTCACCGACCGGGGCATGATGGTGGCCGTGGCGGTCCTGACGCGGGCGGGAAGCGTCCCCCGCATCTCGGCTCCGGAGGTCGCGTGGGACGCACGCGCCGCACCGACGTACGACCCGCGCGGCCGACGAGCCGCGGTCTTCAGCTACGAGGACGTCGTGCGAGCGCTGCGCACCGACGGCGTCACGATGTCGCAGCACTACGCGCCAGATGAGGCGCGCACGAAGCACCCGAACATGAGCTTCATGTGGTCCTGGGACGGCCGCGCCCATGACGACCGGCGTCGGTTGCTGGAGGAGCCGCTCCAGCGCGCGCTCCGCGGGCTCGCGCCGCTCATCCGCGAGCGAATGAACGTTCGTCTCGACGAGGCTCTCGCCTCGACCGAGCGGACCTTCGACGTCATACGGACGCTCGCGCTCGTCCCGTACGACGTGATCACCGTGCTGATCGGCGCTCCGCTCGAGGACACCGAGCTGTTCCTCGGATGGCTCGAGCAGGCGAACAACGCGACGCTCGAGACGATGCCGCTGCAAGAGGACACGATGCAGGCCTATTTCGGCGGACTGATCCGGCGCGCCCGTCTGGATCCGCAGCCTGGCTTCCTGGGTGATCTCCTCAGGGCCCAGGCGGACGGAACGACGTTCGACGGCATCCCGATCGGCGATTGGGACATCCTCGCTTCGCTGTGGGGGATCTATTCCGCGGGCACCGACACGACCGGCACGTCGTTCGCCAGCATCTTCCTCGCGCTGGTCGATGACCCGGACCTGATGGCCCGGCTGCGGGCGCGTCCCGAGCTCATCACGCCGCTCGTCGAGGAAGGGCTGCGGCTCGATCCCGCGTTCACGACCGCGCGCGCCGACACGCTGACGGACGTGCGGTTCGGCGAGGTCGTGATCCCCGCCGGGACGACCGTATCCGCGTGGCTGACGTCCGCGAACCGCGACCCTGCCGTGTTCGACCGGCCCGACGAGCTCGTGCTCGACCGGCGTCCGAACCCGCATCTCGGCTTCGGCCAGGGCCTCCACCTGTGTCTGGGAGCGCCGCTGGCCCGGCTCGAGCTCCGGGAGATGCTCAAGGTGTTCGTCAGCCGGCTGGCCGAGGTGCCGGGCATCCGCTGGGAACCGGATCTGCCGTACGGGCGACGGGCAGGCATCGTCCACCGATACACGAGCCTCCATTTCGCTTATGGCTGAGCGTGGGGGACGGGCTGACGCGACCGCCATCGCTCCGAGCGCGCCGTGCTTGATGTGAGGCGTGACCCGGGCGAGATGAGGTTCACGTTCAGCAACCTGCCTGCGGTCGGTTGGCGCCTCCCCGCAGCGGAGATCGTGACGCTCGCGCGTCGATGCGAGGACGCGGGCTTCGACCGCTTCGCGGTCGCGGACCTCCCGTTCCACTACGACTGCGTCGCGGTCATGACCGCGTGCCTTCTCGGCAGCCGCCGGATCGGCGTCGAGAGCCTCGTGACGAACCCGTTCACCCGCGAGGCCGCGACGACCGCGGCGGCATGGGCGACGCTCGCCGACCTGTCCGGTGGGCGCGCGATCTTCGGGATCGGCGCCGGCGTCGAGGTGCCGCGCAAGATCTGGATCGCTCCGTGGGGACACGAGCGCCCGCACCCGGTCGGGGCGGTGCGCGAGATGGTCCACGTGCTGCGCGGGCTGTGGCGCGGCGATCGCGTGACCTTCGACGGCCGAGTCGTGCACGTGCACGACGCGTCGCTCGACTGCCCGCTGCCGCCGCCCATCCCCGTGCTCGTCGCCGCGCGCGGGCCGCGGATGCTCGGGCTCGCCGGAGAGATCGCCGACATCGTGCACCTCGCCTCGTTGTTCCTCGCTCCGGAGCACCGCCGCGCGGATCTCGCGCGCGTCTCCGAGGGCGCCCGGAAAGCGGCGCGCGCGGCCGGCAGCTTCGAGATCGAGATCTCCGTGACGGTGAGCGCCTCGCGTGACCGCGACCGCGCGCGCTCCGCGGCGCGGCGCAACGCGGCCCAGACCATCCTGTGGACCTCGGGCTCGGACCGGTATGGCCGCGATCGGCGCCGGCCGCCCGGATTCGACGTGCCGCCTGGGGTCATCGACGCGCTGGCCGCCGGCTGGGACATGTGGAATGACCCGGAGCTGCCGCCGCACCTCGCCGCGCTCATCACCGACGACCTGCTGGACGCGTTCACGGTCTGGGGGGATCCCGCCGAGTGCTCGAGCCGCCTGCGCGCGATGGCCGATGCGTTGCCGACCGTGACCGGGATCCGCGTGAAGCTGCCCATCCCCATCGGATCGAAAGGCTTGGCCTCGTACCTCGAAGACGTCGACGCGCTCGGCGAGGTCATCGCGTCGTACCGAGGCTCGCGGCACGTGGCCACCCCTATGCTCCCGGCGTGAGGAAGAACCGCGTCAAAGAGCGTCTGCGTGCCGGCGAGCCGTCCATCGGAACGTTCATGGCGCTCGGCAGCCCGCTGGGGGCGGAGCAGCTGGCGCACGCCGGATTCGACTGGCTCGTCATCGACCAGGAGCACGGCGCGATCGACGCGACGCTCACGCAGTCGCTGCTCCAGGCGATCAGCACGACCGAAACCGTTCCACTGGTGCGCGTGCCGTGGAACGGCGGCGACTGGATCAAGCGTGCCCTGGATGCCGGCGCGTACGGCGTGATCGTGCCGATGGTCAACGACCGCGCGGACGCGCAGGCGGCGGTCGCCGCGGTGCGCTACCCCCCACAGGGCACGCGAAGCATCGGAGGATCGCGCACGCGTCTCTACGGAGGAGCGGACTATGTGGAGCGGGCGAACGAGGAGATCCTCCTCATCGTCCAGATCGAGAGCGCACAGGCGGTGGAGAACGCGCGCGAGATCCTCAGCGTGCCGGGCATCGATGCGTACTTCATCGGCCCGGGCGACCTCTGCGCGAGCCTGGGCCTGCCGAACACCTGGGAGCCCGACTTCCCGGAGTTCTGGGCCGCGATCGACCAGGTCCAGCGCGTCGCGCGGGAGATCGGCGTTCCGAGCGGGATCCATGCCTCGGCCGGGCGCGCGGCGGCGATGATCGAGCGCGGCTACCGCTTCGTCGCGGTCGGCTTCGACATCGCGTTCATGGCTTCGGCCGCGACGGCGGCGCTCCAGGTCGCGCGAGCCGTTCCCGCCGCGTCGCGATGACCGTGGCCGGCGCGGCCCTGACCTCGTACGTCAACGTCGACGAGATGGAGGAGGTCGCGAAAGGTCGCCTGCCGCCGGCGTCCTACGCCTACGTGGCGAGCGGCTCGGGCGCGGAAACCACCGTACGCGCGAACCGCGACGCGTTCGCGCGCTGGGTCTTCCGGCCGCGCGTGCTGGTCGATGTGAGCCAGAGGGACCTCTCGACCTCGGTGCTCGGGCTGAAGGTCGATCTCCCCGTGCTGATCGCCCCCTTCGCCCTGCAGTGCCTGCTCGACCGCGAAGGCGAGGTCGCGACGGCGCGCGCGGCGGCCGCGGCGAGCACCGTGATGGCGCTCAGCATGGGCGCGAACCGCTTGCTCGAGGATGTCGCGGCGGTCGACGGCGCGCGCCTGTGGTTCCAGCCGTACCTTTTCGACGACCGCGGGATCGTGCACGAGATGGTTCGGCGCGCCGAGGCCGCGGGCTATCGGGCGATCTGCCTCACGCTCGATTCGCCGGTCGCGGGATGGCGCGAAGCGTCGATGCGCTGGCCCACCGTCCTCCCCGATGGCATCACCTGGGCGAACATGCCGCCGCAGGCGCAGCCCGGGAAGGGGAAGTGGCTGTCCGGCGCGTCGTGGGACTGGTCCGCCATGGACGAGGTGCGAGCGCTCACGGATCGAGCGATCGTGCTGAAGGGCATCCTCACCGCCGAGGACGCGAGGCTCGCCGTGGAGCACGGGGCGAACGCGATCGTCGTCTCGAACCACGGCGGGCGCCAGCTCGACGGCGCGATCGCGTCGCTCGACGCGCTTCCCGGCATCGTCGACGCCGTGGGCGGTCGGGTCGAGGTCCTCGTCGACGGCGGCATCCGGCGCGGGACCGACGTCCTCAAGGCGCTCGCGCTCGGCGCGCGCGCCGTCCTCATCGGACGTGCCGCGGCCTGGGGTCTCGCGGTCGGGGGCCAGGCTGGGGTCGAGCGCGTGCTCGAGCTCCTCCGCGACGAGCTCTCGCGGTCGATGGCCATCCTCGGGGTCCCGAGCGTGGGCCGGCTCACCGCCGAGCACGTGGCCCGGTCCGGTCGTCCTTAGTGTCGCGTCACTAGAACGTCGGGGTGAAGTAGCGCGAGAGGACCGGCTCCTCGCGCGTGACGAACTCGAGCACCGCGGGCTGTCCGCCCATCGTGACCCGGGCCGCGCGCTCGATCGCCGGTCCGATCTCGTCCGCGCGCTCGATCCGCTCGGAGTGGGCGCCGAGCCCGCGCGCGACCTCGCAATACCGTCCGGTGAGGAACTTCGAGCCATAGCGGTCGGTCGCGATCGGCATCGCTTTCTCGTAGCCTGCCATCGCCGAGTTGTTGAGGAGGATCGTGAGCACGCCGATCCGCTCCCGCACGGCGGTCTCCACATCCATGCCGGTCATCCCGAACGCGGCGTCGCCGAGGACGTTGATGACGACGCGCTCGGGAGCCGCGAGCTTCGCGCCCATCGCGAGGCCGTATCCGTAGCCGAGCTGCGTCGACTTGCCCCAGCCGAGGTATCCGCGCGGCCGTGTCGCTTCCCAGAACGGCAGCAGCTGGTCGCGTGGATTGCCCGAGTCGTGGGTGACGATCGCGTTCGCGCGGTCGATGCCGCGCATGAGGCCGCCGATCACGCGGTACGGGCTGAGCGGCGCGGAGTCGTCCATGAAACGCGGCTGCCAGGTGTCGAGCCACGCGCGCTTCGTCGCGGCGATCTCGCCCGGGAGCATGCGGCGATCCGGCGGACTCGGGCGGAGGGCGCCGAGCGCCTGGATCACCTGCCGGAGGACCAGCTGTGCGTCGCCGAGGAGCGCGACCATCGGGATGTAGTCCTTGCCGACGTCGCGCTCGTCGGTCGTGAGCTGGATGAGCGGCGTTGCCGGCGGCAGCGGGTGGGAGAACGCGGTGCTCGAGAGGCTCGAGCCCACGCCGAAGATCAGGTCCGCGCGCCGCAGGAACTCGTCGGCCGCGGCCGTCCCAGTCAGTCCGGCCGCCCCCAGGGCGAGGGGATGATCCTCGGGGAACGCGCTCTTGCCGTTCATCGTCGTGACCACGGGCGCGCCGAGCAGCTCGGCGAGCTCGACGAGCTCGCTGGTCGCGCGGGCGTAGAGCACGCCCTGTCCCGCGTGGATCACCGGCAGCGCGGCGCCGGCCAGGGCCCGTGCGGCCGCTTCCACGTCGGCGGCATCGGCCATCGAGCGATGCGCGAGGGGCGGGACGTATGCCTCGACCGGCGCGTCATCGATCTCCGCGCCGCCGATGTCGTTCGGGATCTCGAGCAGGACGGGCCCGCGCCGGCCGTTGCGCAGCGCGCTGAACGCGCGCCGCATCAGCTCGGGTATCCGCTCCGGCAGGTTGACCTCGTCGGCCCACTTCGTCACGCCGCGGTACTGCTCCGCCGCGGAGAAGAAGTACGGCACGCCGCGGCGCGAGCGGCGCGCCCCGCCGGGCAGGACGAGGATCGGCGTCGAGTCGGACGCCGCCTGCACGACCCCGGCGTACGCGTTCTCGGCGCCGGGACCCGCCTGGACGGCGCAGACGCCGATGCGCCGGCCGTCGTGCACCCGCGTGTACCCGTCGGCCATGGCGATGAGGGTCCGCTCCGTCCGCGCGATGATCGGCCGGATCCCCTCCGCGGCGCACGCGTCGATGAGGCCGTGGGCGGGGAAGCAGAAGAGCTGCTCCACGCCCTCCCGCGCGAGGATCCGCGCGATCGCCGCGTTCCCGCGCACCCGGCCCTCCCTCGCGGCCATGACAGACTGTCTCGCGCTGAGACACGCCGGCTCGCGTTGCGAGACGGCGATCGTACAGGGTGCGAGAAGGAGCTTCGCCATGCACCTCGGCTGTCAGCTGTGGCCGCAGAACACGACCTGGGCGAGCCTGCGCGACGTCGCCCGCCTCGTGGATCGCGCCGGGTACGACTCGCTCTGGACGTGGGACCACTTCTACGCGCATCTCGGCGATATCGAGGGCACGAACCTCGAGGCGTGGGAGGTCCTGGCCGCGTGGGGTGCGGTGACCGAGCGTGTGCGGATCGGCCCGCTCGTCTCATCGGTCACCTACCGTCACCCGGCCGTCATCGCGAACATGGCGGCGACCCTCGACCACATCAGCGGCGGCCGCGCGATCCTCGGGCTCGGCGCGGGATGGTTCGCGCCGGAGCACGATGCCTACGGCATCGCGCTCGGCACGCCCGCCGAGCGCTCGGCGCGACTCGCGGAGGCCGTGAAGACCATCCGCTCGCTGCTCGACGAGAAGCGGACGACCGCACACGGCCGCTACTTCCGCCTGACCGACGCCCTCGCCGAGCCGAAGCCGGTGCAGCACCGGCTGCCGATCCTCATCGGCGGCTACGGACAGCGGACGGTGCGCACCGCCGCGCGGCATGCGGACCTGTGGCACGCCTTCGGCACGGCGGAGGCGCTCGCACCGAAGCTCGACCTCTTGCGGCGCGAGTGCGGCCGGATCGGACGCGATCCAAGCACGATCACCACGCTCGCGGGCGGGTGGGTCATGATCCACGACGACCCGCGTGCGGTGGAAGACCAGCTCGCGCGTGTCGGGCGCGTCCACGGATTCGCCACGCGGCCCGCCTATACGCTGATCGGCGGCGTGCAGCAGGTCGCCGAACAGCTCCGCGCGTACGCCCTCGCCGGCTTCGACGGGTTCATCGGCTGCTTCGCCGAGCCGTTCGACGTGCGCAGCATCGAGCTGTTCGCGACCGAGGTCCGCGCCCGGCTCGGTGCCGCGATGCCCGCCGCGCGGCGGTGACCCGCACCCAGCTCATGGGTGTCCTCGCCGTCGTCGCGTCGACCTTCGTCGCCGCGCTCGATCAGACGATCGTCGGCACAGTCATGCCGACGATCATCGGTGACCTCGGGGGGATCGAGCTCTACGCGTGGGTGTTCTCCATCTACCTCCTGCTCGTGACCGTCACGACGCCGATCGCCGGACGGCTCGCGGACATCCAGGGACGGAAGCCGGTGTACCTGGCCGGCCTCGCGGTATTCGTGGCCGGATCGGCCCTCGCAGGTCAGAGCCGCGGCATGGAACAGCTCATCGCCTGCCGGGCGCTGCAGGGGATCGGCGCCGGTGCACTGCTTCCGGTCGGCGTGACCGTGATCGGCGACCTGTTCGACGTGCGGATGCGCGCGCGCGTGCAGGGTGCGTTCAGCACCGTGTGGATCTCGGCCGCGCTCATCGGTCCGGCGATCGGCGGGCTGATCACCGAGACGCTCTCGTGGCGGTGGGCCTTCTACGTCAACGTCCCGATCGGCCTCGTCGCCGGCACGCTCCTCGTGCTCGCCCTGCGCGAGACCCACGTCCACCGCGAGGGCGGGCTCGATCTACCGGGAGCCGTCACGCTGTCGGTGGCGACGGTGTCGCTCCTCGCGGCGTTGAACGGGACATCGACCGTTCTACTGCTGCCCGCGTCCGCCGTCCTTGGCGGGCTCTTCATCGCGATCGAGCGGCGGAGCCGCGATCCGCTCATCGACCTCTCGCTCTTCCGCGTGCCCGCCATCGGAGCGGGGCTCGTGGTGTACGCGCTCATCGCGGTCATCCTGTTCAGCGTCGTCACGTACGTGCCGCCGTTCCTGCAGGGCGTGCAGGGCGCTCGGCCTGTCGAGGTGGGCGCGCTCGTCACCGCGATGAGCCTGGGATGGTCCTCCGGATCGATCGTCACGGGCCTCACGCTGCTGCGGGTCGGACTGCGGCGATCGATCGTGGCGGGTTCGGTCTCGCTGCTCGTCGGCACGGCGATCCTCGCGACGCTCACCCGGACCAGTCCCGCCCTACTTCCGCTCACCGCCACCTTCGCGAGCGGGCTCGGAATCGGCGTCGCGTCCAATTCGATCCTCGTCGGGGCGCAGAGCTCCGTTCCGGCGCGCGCACGCGGCGTCGTCACGAGCCTCACGCTCTTCACGCAGAGCCTCGGCGCGGCCGTCGGCGTCGGCATCCTCGGCGCCGTGCTCGCCCTGTCGCTCGGGCCGCGCGCGCGTGAGGTCGGTCAGCTCCTCGACCGCTCGTCAGGCGTCAGCATCGAGCCCGCGCTCGCGCGCGAGCTGCAGGACGTGCTGGCCGGCGCGCTGCACCAGGTCTATGTGACGCTCGCCGCGATCGCGGTCATCGCCTGTCTCATCGCCTGGCGTCTGACCGCGGCGATACCCGATCGGCCCGAGCAGGCGGAAGCGGAGCAGTTCGCGGTCGGGGCACGCGGCACCTAGGCGTCGCGTGATCAGCCGTGATTGACAGCCCCAGCCCGCGGGGAGCACTGTCTCGCTCTCAGATACGGCGACCCGTAACGTGAGACGCGGTCGGGACCACCGCGCGGGAGGGGCGAGGCGGCGACGCGACGATGAAGTTCACGTTCGGGAACCTGCCGTCGATCGGCTGGGACGATCCATCCGAACGGCTCGTGGAGCTCGCCCGGCTCTGCGAGGACGTCGGCTTCGATCGGTTCGGCGTGAGCGATTGGCGTTTCTACCACGACTGCTTCGTCGTGATGACCGCGTGCCTCCAGGCGACGCGTCGCCTGGAGGTCGAGAGCCTCGTGACCGATCCGTACGTGCGGCATCCAGCGCTGACCGCGGTCGCGCACGCCACGATGGACGACCTCTCTCGCGGCCGCGCGATCCTCGGGATCGGCGGCGGCGTCGAGCAGCCCACCTTCTGGGGATACGACCGGCCACGCCCGGTGGAGGCCGTCCGCGACACGGTCGAGATCTGCCGGCGGATGTTCCGTGGCGAGCGGGTCACCTACGCCGGACGGGTGATCAGCGTGGAGGGGGCCAAGCTCGATTTCCGTCCCTTCCGGGCGGGCCTGCCGATCCTCATCGCCGCGCGCGGGAAACAGATGCTCCAGCTCGCGGGCGAGCTCGCCGATATCGTCCACCTCGCGTCGTTCTTCGTGAACGTCGGCCATCATCGGGACAACCTGGAACAGGTGCGGATCGGCGCCGAGCGGGCCGGCCGCCGGATGGGGACGTTCGAGATCGACATCTCGATGCCCTGCTCGTTATCCGACGATCGCGAGGCCGCGCGGCGCGCCGCGAAGCGGCCCGCCGCTCAGGGGATCCTGTGGACGGCTGCCGCGGAGCGCTACTCGCGCGGCCGCCGGGACTGGGTCCGCCCGCCGCAGTTCAACGTGCCGGAGCACGTCGTCGAGGCGCTCGCGAGCTGGGACTTCTGGACCCAGGCGCGATTCCCGGACCGGCTCGCCGATCTCATCACCGATGACGTCCTGGACCAGTTCGCCCTCGCCGGCACGCCGGAGGAGTGCGCGGAACGCCTGCGGCAGCTCCAGCGCGATCTGCCCGAAGTGACCGGGCTCCGTATCTACGCGGTGCCTCCGGCGGGCAAGCCGCTCTATGCCGGCTATGTCGACATGGTCAGGGCGTTCGGCGAGGTCATCAGGGCCGTCGAGCGTGCTTCGGTGTCGGCGTGAGCGGGCGGACCTCGAGCGGGTCGAAGGTGACGGACTGTGGATCCAGAGGACGAAACGGAAGGTGAGAACGATGGCTGAACGCGTGCATCCATTCGCGCGATTCGCGGTCATCCCGGCGCTGCTCTCGCTCGTCATCGCGTGCGCGCAGGGGCCCGGCCCCGCGGCGACGGGCGCCGCGACGCCAGCGGGTCCGGCCGGCACGCTCACGGTCGGCATGCGGGGCGAGGTCGAGAGCATGCACCCGTATCTCGCGTACGACATCGTCGGCATCTCCGTGCGCGAGAACATGTTCGACGGCCTCGTCGAGTGGGACTACGACGGGAAGATCGTGCCGGGCCTCGCCGAGTCGTGGAAGATCGACGGGCTGAACATCACGTTCAACCTGCGCAAGGGCGTGAAGTTCCACAACGGCGACGACTTCACCGCCACCGACGTCAAGTTCTCGTTCGACACGCTGAAGAGCGCCGACCTCAAGTCGGCTTCGGCATCGAACGTCGCCGCGGTCCAAGAGGTCAAGGTCGTCGACAGCAACACCGTGCAGGTCGTGCTCTCCAAGATCGACGCGCGGCTGTTCGACGTGCTCGCCAACAACGTCTCGATCATCCCCGCGAAGTACTACCAAAGCGTCGGCCAGTCCGGCTTCATCGCGAAGCCCGTCGGCACCGGGCCGTTCAAGTTCGTGAGCTGGGCCAAGGACGACAAGCTCGTGATGGAAGCGAACGAGAGCTACTGGAACGGCAGCTACAAGGGGAAGCCGGCGGTCAGGACGCTCGTGTTCCGACCCATCCCGACCGCCGCCACGCGGGTCGCCGAGCTGAAGTCCGGCGGCGCGGACGTCATCCAGGACGTCCCGCCGGACCAGGTGGATGCGCTCAAGTCCGCCGGGTTCGACGTGCTCGAGAGCAACAGCCCGGTGTACGACTTCGCGTTCTTCAACACGACCAGTGAGGCCGGCGCGAAGCTGAAGGACGCGCGCGTGCGCCAGGCCATGAACCTGGCCGTCGACATGAACACGATCATCAAGACGGTGCTCCAGGGCCACGCGGTCCCGCTGGCGGGCGGCGTCACGGACCTCACCGTCGGCTACAACGCGTCCATCCAGCCGTTCACGCAGGACCAGAAGAAGGCCAAGGACCTGCTCGCCCAGGCCGGCTTCCCGAACGGCTTCACGATCGACGCCGACATCTCGTCCTCCCAGAAGCCCGATGTGGCCCAGGCGGTCATCGCACAGCTCGGCCAGGTGGGCATCACCGTGAAGCTGAACGCGCTACCGACCTCGGTCTTCAACGATCGCTGGATCAAGAAGCAGCTCGACCCGCTCTACTTCGTGACGTGGAACACGTTCACCCATCCGGCGATCCTCGACCTCCTCGCCGGATGCAAGGGCTTCATCTCG
>WNGF01005451.1_pt1 | contig 30167 bp, 39 predicted proteins | sample 5400641 | NCBI WGS metagenome assembly WNGF01 (sample SAMN13153371, study PRJNA577476) | soil metagenome | isolation source: 80 cm soil or saprolite under grassland replicate 2 | place: USA:California | collected 2016-06-15 | reverse complement strand
CGACGGATGTGACGGGCACGGCCAAGCTGCCGCAGGGTGTGGAGATGGTCATGCCGGGCGACAACGTGAACCTGGAGATCCAGCTGATCACGCCCATCGCCATGGAGAAGGGCCTGCGCTTTGCCATCAGAGAAGGTGGACGCACCGTCGGAGCCGGAACCATCGTGGAGATTTTGGAGTAGCCATGCTGATGCGCGTTAACCGTGGGATGTTGAACAGCGGCCGCCTGCTCATGTCGGCCGCGTCGAGCGGCCGATGAAAAACGACAAAATCCGCATCCGCCTGAAGGCTTTCGACTACCGGATCCTCGACCAGTCCGCGACGGAGATCGTGGACACGGCGAGAAGGACCGGAGCGAAGATCGCCGGCCCGATCCCGCTGCCGACCGCGGTGTCGCGCTACACGGTCAACCGCTCGCCGCACATCGACAAGAAGTCGCGCGAGCAGTTCGAGATGCGGACGCACAAGCGTCTGCTCGACATCCTCGAGCCCACCTCCCAAACGGTGGATGCCTTGATGAAGCTCGAGCTGCCGGTCGGCGTGGACGTCGAGATCAAGGCATTTGGCAAGTAAGGACCCTGCGATGGCCGTACACGGAATTCTCGGAAGAAAGGTGGGGATGACCCAGCTCTTCGCGGCGGACGGCACGGTCGTGCCGGTCACCGTCGTGCAGGCCGGGCCCTGCCTCGTCGTGCAGAAGAAGACCGCCGACAAGGATGGCTACGAGTCGATCCAGATCGGCCTCGTCGAGGCGCGCCCGGACCGGCGGGCCAACCTCGCCGCCAAGGGCCACTTCGAGAAGGCAGGCGTCGCTCCGATGCGCACCTTGGCCGAGGTGGGCCTCGACTCGGGGGACGAGCTCAAGCCCGGCGACAAGGTCCTCTGCGACGCCTTCAAGGTCGAAGACCACGTCGACGTCATCGGCGTCTCCAAGGGCAAGGGTTTCGCGGGCGTGGTGCGCCGCCATCACTTCCGCGGAGGCGTGGCGACGCACGGTTCGATGTTCCACCGCGCCCCGGGCTCGATCGGCCCGTCGGCATTTCCGTCGCGCGTCTATCCGGGCACTCGCTCCTCGGGCCGGCTCGGCGGGCGCCAGGCCACTTCCAAGAACCTGACGGTCGTCAAGGTCGACGCCGAAAAGAATCTCCTCTACATCAAGGGCGCCGTCCCGGGTGCGCGCAACACGGTCGTGAAGATCGTGCGCACGAGCTTCGTGAAGTAAGGAAATATGTCGATGGCCAAAGTTCCCGTGTTGAACTGGAAGAAGGAGCGGGTCGGCGAGGTCAACCTCCCCGCGGAGGTTTTCGAGTATCCCTACCGCAAGCACCTCGTGTGGGAGGTCGTCAAGGCCTATCTGGCCGGCCAGCGCGCCGGAACGCACAAGACGAAGGTCCGTTCCGAGGTCTCGGGCTCGGGCAGGAAGCCGTTCAAGCAGAAAGGGACGGGTCGTGCCCGGCAGGGCGGCAGCCGTCCCCCGATCCACCGGCACGGCGGCACGGCGCACGGCCCGGTGCCGCGCTCCTACGCGCAGGGCCTTTCGGTCGGGGAGAAGAAGAACGCTTTGAAAGCGGTCCTGTCCCGCCGCGCCCAGGAAGAACGGTTGATCGTTCTCGACAAGATGGACCTCAACAGCCCGAAGACGAAGGACTTGAAGACCGCCATCAGCGGCCTCGGCATCGAGGGCAAGGCTCTCTTCGTGGATGTGGACTCCCGCGAGAACGAGAGCTTCGCGCGGGCCTCGCGCAACGTGCGCGAATGGAAGCTCGTGGACGCTCTGGCGGTCAACACGTACGACGTCCTTCGCCACGACACGCTCGTCGTTTCGCGGGAGGCTCTCAACCGCGTCGTAGCAACGCTGGGAGGCGAGTGATGGAGCCGCAGCAGGTGATTCGCCGTCCCCTGATCACGGAGAAGGCGACGCGTCTGAAGGAAGCCTCGAACACGGTCTGTTTCGAGGTGAATCGAGACGCCAACAAGATCGAGATCGCCAGGGCCGTGACGGCGCTCTTCGGTGTCCAGGTGGCCGACGTTCGCGTGGCGAATCGCGAGGGAAAGTTGAAGCGCATGGGCCGCTTTCTCGGCCGCCGCAAGGCCTGGAAGAAGGCCTATGTCCGCCTGGCCGAGGGCGAGAAGCCGATCGAGTTCTTCGAAGGCGTCTGAAGAGGATCACGAGTATGCCGGTCAAAAAGTACAAACCGACATCCGCGGGGCGGCGTTTCCAGACGACGCTCGACTTCAAGGAGCTGTCGGACGTTCGTCCGGAGAAGTCCCTCACGGTCGGTCTGCGATCGACGGGCGGCCGCAACAACCAGGGTCGCCAGACCTCCCGCTTCATGGGCGGCGGCCACAAGCGGCTCTACCGGATCATCGATTTCCGGCGCGACAAGATGGGGATCCCGGCGAAAGTCGCATCGATAGAGTACGACCCGAACCGGACGGCACGGATCGCTCTGCTGCACTACGCCGACGGCGAGAAGCGCTACATCCTGGCCCCCAACGGCCTCCAGGTGGGCTCCTCGGTCGTCTCCGGGCCTCAGGCGGACATCCTGCCGGGCAACGCGCTGCCCTTGAAGGGTATCCCGCTCGGAACGACGATTCACAACATCGAGTTGAAACGCGGCAGCGGCGGTCAGCTCGTCCGCTCGGCCGGCGCGGCGGCGCAGCTGATGGCGAAGGAAGGCGACCGGGCGCAGGTGCGCCTGCCCTCCGGCGAGGTGCGCGAGGTCTCGATCGAGTGCTACGCCACGATCGGACAGGTCGGCAACCTCGAGCACGAGAACGTCTCGATCGGGAAGGCGGGCCGCAATCGCTGGCTGGGCTGGCGGCCGCACAACCGCGGCGTCTCCATGAATCCGGTCGATCACCCGATGGGCGGGGGCGAGGGCAAGACCTCCGGCGGCCGCCACCCGACATCGCCATGGGGCTGGAAGACAAAGGGTCTGAAGACCCGGAACAACAAACGGACGGACGCGTTCATCGTCCGCCGGCGCAAGTCGAAGGCGTAAAGGCGAAAGAGGCCGAAGAGCATGGCACGTTCCGTCAAGAAGGGCCCGTTCGTGGACAACCACCTGTCGAAGAAGGTGGCGGCCTTGAACGAGAGCCGCGAGAAGAAGGTGATCAAGACCTGGTCCCGCCGCTCGACGATCATCCCGGACATGGTCGGACACACGATCGCCGTGCACAACGGGCGCAAGTTCATCCCGGTCTACATCGCGGAGAACATGGTCGGGCACAAGCTCGGCGAGTTCGCCGCCACGCGGATCTTCAAGGGCCACAGCGGCAAGAAGGCCGTGGAGGCCGGGGCGGCGCTGGCGCCTGGCGCTCCGGGTGCTCCGCCCATGGGCCGGCCTCCGGGCGCACCGGGCGCTCCGCCGTCCGCACCGGGCGCGCCTCCGGCCAAGGGATGAGGGAGAACCGGATGAAGGCGACAGCGACGCTTCGCTACATGAAGGGCTCCGCGCAGAAAGTGCGCCTGGTCGCCGACCTCGTGCGCGGCAAGTCGGTCAACGACGCCGCGGCGATCCTGCGCCACACGCCCAAAGTGGCCGCGCGCGACCTCTTGAAGACGCTCAAGTCCGCCGTCGCCAACGCCGAGCAAAAGGAAGCTCAGGTGGACGTCGACGCGCTCGTCGTCAAGCGGATCACCGTCGACAAGGGACCGCAGGACAAGCGCGTGCGCCCGGCCCCGATGGGGCGGGCCTTTCGCGTCCTGCACCGCAAGAGCCACGTGACGATCGAAGTCTCGGACGAGGCATAAGGAGCAACATGGGACAGAAGGTCCATCCGTACGGATTCCGCCTCGGCTTCAACCGCACCTGGCATTCGCGCTGGTTCGCGACGAAGGATTACGAGAAGTTCCTCCACGCGGACCTCGCCCTGCGCAAGGAGCTCAAGGGCCGGCTCTCGCACGCCGGCGTGTCCGAGGTCGACATCGAGCGGTTTTCCAACAAGCTGAAGGTGAACATCCAGACCTCGCGGCCCGGAATCATTATCGGCAAACGCGGCGCGGAGGTGGACAAGCTCCGCGACGAGCTGCAGAAGCGGCTGAATTCCGAGGTCCACATCAACATCATCGAGATCCAACGCCCGGAGACCGACGCGCAGCTCGTGGCGGAGTCGATCGCGTTGCAGCTCGAGCGCCGCGTCGCGTTCCGCCGCGCGATGAAGAAGGGCATCGAGTCGGCGTTCCGTTTCGGCGCCCAGGGGATCAAGATCCGCTGCGCCGGCCGATTAAACGGTGCCGAGATTGCCCGCTCCGAGTGGTACCAGGAGGGCCGGCTGCCGCTCCACACGCTCAAAGCCGACATCGACTACGGCTTTGCCGAGGCCAACACGACGTACGGCAAGATCGGCGTGAAGACGTGGATCTACCGCGGCGAGCAGCACAAGGCCAAGAACCGCCGCAAGACGGCCTAGGACAGCCATCATGATGATGCCCTCGAAGGTCAAGTACCGGAAGCAGCAGCGGGGACGTATGCGCGGCAAGGCCACGCGCGGATCGACCCTCGCGTTCGGCGACACGGGCCTGCAGATCCTGGAGCCCGGCTGGATCACCGCGCGCCAGATCGAGGCCGCGCGCATCGCCATGACGCGCGCCGTCAAGCGCGGCGGCAAGATCTGGATCCGGATCTTCCCCGACAAACCTTTCACGAAGAAGCCCGCGGAAACGCGCATGGGCAAAGGCAAGGGCGCGCCCGAGGGCTGGGTCGCCGTGGTCAAGCCAGGCCGCATCCTCTACGAGATGGAGGGCGTGGACCTCGCCACCGCGCAGGAAGCCCTGAGCCTCGCCGCCGACAAGATCGGGTTGAAGACCCGCTTCGTCACGCGCGAGTCCGAGATGGAGATCTCATGAAAAAGAAGGAGCGCGAGGCCCTCGCCCAGCAGGGCGAAGAGGACCTTCTCGAGAAGGAGAAGGAGCTGAAGGCGGCCGCCTGGAAGCTGAGGCTCCAGAAGGCCACGGGCCAGCTGGAGAATCCGAGCCGCTTGAGGACCGTCCGACGCGACATCGCGCGTGTCCAGACGTACCGGCGGGCCATCGAACGGAAGGCGGCGGAGAAGTGATGGAAGCAACCGTAGATAAGCCAGGACGCGAGCGGCAGACCAAGGTCGGCCGCGTCGTCTCGGACAGGATGGAGAAGACGATCGTCGTCGAGGTGGAGCGCCGCGTCCAGGAGGCGCGCTACAAGCGGACGATCAAGAGGACGAGCCGCTTCATGGCCCACGACGAGAAGCGATCCGCGAAGGTGGGCGACCGCGTGCGCATCGAGGAGACGCGGCCGCTCTCGCGGCGCAAGCGCTGGACTCTGCGCGAGATCCTCGCCAAGGCGCAGGGCTGAGGAGGACCGCATGATCCAGATGGGGACGATCCTCGAGGTTGCGGACAATTCCGGCGCACGCCGGATTGCTTGCATCCGCATGCGGGGCGGCGCGGCCGGGCGGTATGCCGGCCTGGGAGACATCATCACCGCCTCCGTGAAGGAAGCCGCGCCGGACTCGCCGTTCGTGGAGAAGCACGGCAAGCGGGTGGTGCGAGCGGTCATCGTCCGCACGCGGCGCAACCACCGCCGCCGCGACGGCAGCTACATCCGCTTCGACGACAACGCGGCCGTCCTCATCTCGAACGAGGGCGAGCCGGTGGGAACGCGCGTCTTCGGGCCGGTGGCGCGGGAGCTCCGCGAAAAGAAATTCATGAAGATCATCTCGCTTGCACCGGAAGTGCTGTGATGAAGAAGCCGAGACTGAAGAAGAACGACCTCGTGGTCGTGATCGCGGGCAAGGACCGCGGGCGCCAGGGGAAGATCCTGCGGATCGATCCGGTCAAGCGCCGGGTCATCGTGGAGCGGGTCAACCTCATCAAGAAGCACGTCCGGCCGAACCCGGGCAAGAACATTGCGGGCGGCATCTCCGAGAAGGAAGCCTCGGTCCACATCTCGAACGTCATGCTCGTGGACCCCGACAGCAATACGGGCACTCGCGTCGGCCGCCGCCGCGACGCCCAGGGCAACCCGGAGCGCTACGCCAAGAAGAGCGGGGCAGCCCTTGCGTAGACAGTGCTTTGTCCTTAGTCCTTTGTCCCTAGTCTGGAAGCGGACGGGGTCAGGGACGACTGACCAAGGACTAAGGAATAAGGACTAAGGACTTAGAGATGACTGCCAGACTGAAGGACCGGTACATCAAAGAGATCGCTCCGGCTTTAGGCCGCGAGCTCGGGATCGAAAACCGCATGGCGATCCCGCGGCTGACGAAAGTCGTCTTGAACATGGGTCTTGGCGAAGCGGTGGCCAACCCCAAGATCCTCGAGGGCGCGGCTGAAGAGCTCTCGTCGATCGCCGGGCAGCGAGCCGTGGTGACGAAGGCGAAGAAGTCGATCGCCACGTACAAGCTGCGCACCGGCATGCCGATCGGAGCGCGGGTCACCCTGCGCGGGGACCGGATGTACGAGTTCCTCGACCGGCTCATCAACATCGCCCTTCCGCGCGTCCGGGACTTTCGCGGCGTGTCCTCGAAGGCGTTCGACGGGCGGGGCAACTTCACGCTCGGGATTCGAGACCACTCCATCTTTCCGGAGATCGATTTCGCGAGGATGGACAAGTCGAAGGGGTTGAACGTGACCATCGTCACGACGGCCGGCCGGGACGACAGGGCCAAGGCGCTCCTGGCGTCGCTCGGCATGCCGTTCGGAAAGTAGGGACTCATGGCCAGACGAGCAATGAGAATCAAGGCGGCGTCCAAGCCGAAGTTCATGACGCGCACGGTGCGCCGCTGCCGGATCTGCGGGCGCGCGCGCAGCGTGTACCGCAAGTTCGGCCTGTGCCGCATTTGCTTCCGCCAGAACGCGCTCGCCGGGTACATTCCGGGCGTCGTGAAGGCGTCCTGGTGAGGGGAAAAGGATGAACGCCACCGATCCGATCACCGATCTGTTGAACCGCCTGCGCAACGGCATGCGGGCCGGCCACGAGCGCGTGGACGTACCGGCCTCGCGCCTGAAGGAGGACGTCCTGAAAGTCCTCGCGGATGAGGGCTACATCGCCTCGTACCGCCGGGTGGAGGAAAAGGGCCGCCCCGTGCTGCGCGTGGGCCTGAAATACGACGGAGAGGGCGAGCCCATCGTCAACGGCCTCGAACGGATCTCGAAGCCGGGCCGCCGCGTGTACGCCGCCGCCACCGAAATGCCCGAGGTGCTGGGCGGCCTCGGCGTGGCGATCGTGTCCACTTCGAAGGGGATCGTCACCGGCCAGAAGGCGCGCGCGTCGCGCATCGGCGGCGAGATCCTCGCTCACGTCTGGTAGGACCGGGAACACAGGAGACAAAATCGTGTCGCGTATTGGAAGAGCACCCGTCGCGATCCCGAAGGGGGTCGAAATCCAAGCCGATCGGGAGGTCGTGCGCGTGAAGGGCCCCAAGGGGGAGCTCGCCAGCCGCATCCCGCCCGGTATCACCGTCTCGGTCGCCGAGGGCCAGGTGACGTTCGCCCGCTTGAGCGAGGAGCCCAGGCAGCGGGCTTTCCACGGCTTGCTGCGCAGCCTCGTGGCCAACTCGGTCGAGGGCGTGACGAAAGGGTTCTCGAAGGACCTCGAGATCGTCGGAGTCGGCTACAAGGCCGAAGTCAAGGGCAAGACCATCGTGTTCTCGCTCGGGTACTCTCACCCGATTCATTTCGCGATCCCCGAAGGGATCAGCGTCAACCTCGACGCCAAGGCCGGCAAGCTCTCGATCTCGGGACCGGATCGGCAGAAGGTCGGCCAGACCGCCGCGGAGATCCGCAAGCTGCGGATTCCGGATCCCTACAAGGCCAAGGGCATCAAGTACGCGAAAGAAGTCATCCGCCGCAAGGTCGGCAAGGCAGGCGGGAAGTAGCCATGAACCCATCGCAGGCACGAACCGAAGCGCGTGAGGCGGTGCGCCGCCGCGTCCGCCGCAAGGTGAAAGGATCCACCGAACGGCCGCGCCTCTCCGTTTTCAAGAGCGGCAAGCACATCTACGCCCAAGTCATCGACGACAAGACGGGCCGCACCGTGGCGCATGCCTCGTCGCTCGACCAGGACTTAAAGAAGGCCGGTAAGGGTGGCGCCAACCGCTCCACGGCCACCCGCGTCGGCAAGCTCGTCGCGGAGCGGGCGAAGGTCAAGGGCATCGCCCGAGTGGTTTTCGACCGCAGCGGGTACATCTATCACGGGAAGGTCAAGGCCCTGGCCGATGCGGCCCGCGAAGTCGGGCTGGAGTTTTAGGAGCATGAGGAACAACCGATGAGCAGCAACCGGGGAGGCGGCCCGCGCCCGCCGCGCGAGCGCGAGAAAGAACGCGACGCGCAGGGCCGAGAGCTGATCGACCGCGTCGTCCACATCAACCGCGTGACGAAGGTCGTCAAGGGCGGCAAGAACTTCTCGTTCTCCGCTCTCGTGGTGGTGGGCGACGGCCAGGGCCGGGTCGGCTATGGCTCCGGCAAGGCCAAGGAGGTCCCGATGGCCATCAAGAAGGGCATCGAGATGGCCAAGAAGAACATGCAGAAGATCGCCCTGAAGGGCACGACGATCCCGCATGCCATCATTGGCCGTTACGGCGCGGGGCGCGTGCTCTTGAAGCCGGCTGCGGCCGGCACGGGCGTCATCGCGGGGGGACCGGTGCGCGCCGTCCTCGAGTCCGTCGGCATCGCCGACATCCTGACCAAGTCGCTGCGGACAACCAACCCGCACAACGTCATCAAGGCCACGTTCGACGGCCTCCTGCGGCTCCAGAACGCGGAAGAAATTCGACGCCGCCGCGGCCTTGCGGCCGAGGCGCCCGCGGAAGCGGAGAGGCGATGAAGGCGAAGAACACGGAGGGTAAGACTCTGATGCTGCGCTGGCACGGCAGCGGCATTTGCACCCCCAAAGACCAAAAGGCCACATTGAAGGGACTGGGCTTCCGACGCCTGGGCCAGCGCCTGGTCCGGGAAGACACGCCGGCGATCCGTGGCATGGTCCGCAAGGTCCGGCATCTCGTGGAGATCGAAGGGTAATCATGGCTCAGAAGAAGAAGACACCCCGCGGCAAGTCGCCGACGGCGGGCAAGCCCGCGGCGAAGAAGAACGTCGTGGCCGCCGTCAGGAAAGCCGCTTCCAAGACGAAGGTCGCCGCGCCCAAGGCCAGGCCCAAGGCGGAGCCCAGGCCGTCTGTCTCCGCCGAGGCTACAGCGGACGGGCAGGTCCAGAAGGCGGCCAATGTCGAGCCCGCCTTGAAGGCGGAGGTCGCCCCCGACGCCCGTCCGCGGGCCACGGGCCTGCACGACCTCGCTCCGGCTTCCGGCGCGACCCACTCGCGCAAGCGCGTGGGACGAGGCCCCGGCAGCGGGCATGGCAAGACGGCCGGTCGGGGCAGCAAGGGACAGAAGTCGCGCACCGGCTACCGGCACCAACGGGGGTTCGAAGGCGGTCAGATGCCGCTGCACCGGCGCCTGCCCAAGCGCGGCTTCACCAATATCTTCCGCATCGAGTACGACATCGTGAACCTCGGCGACCTCGACCGGTTCGAGGCGGGCCAGAAGGTCACGCCCGACGAGCTCGTCGCCCTGCGCCTTTCGCGCAAGAGCCGGCCCGTCAAGATCCTGGGCGACGGGGAGATCGGTAAGGCGCTGAACGTCTCGGCACACAAGTTTTCCGCGAGCGCGCAAGCCAAGATCGAGGCGGCCGGTGGGCGCTGCGAGGTGATTCCGCGTTGAGCGCCCTCCAGAGCTTCGCCAATATCTTCAGCGTGCCGGACCTGCGCAAGCGGGTCATCTTCACGTTCCTGCTGCTCGCGGTGTACCGGCTCGGCTCGCACATCCCGACACCGGGCATCGACCCGGCGGCGATCGATGCCTACTTCAAGTCGCAGGCGGGCTCCCTCTTCGGCTTCCTGGACATCTTCTCGGGCGGCGCGCTGCGGAGGCTTTCCGTGTTCGCCCTCGGGATCATGCCTTACATCTCGGCGTCGATCATCCTGCAGCTCTTGACGGTCGTCTGGCCCTATCTCGAGAAGCTCTCGAAAGAAGGCGAGATGGGCCGCAAGAAGATCACCCAGTACACGCGCTACGGCACAGTCGTTCTCTCGATCATCCAGTCCACGGGCATCGCGCTCTGGCTCGAGAAGCAGACGACTCCGGGCGGCGCGCCCCTCGTGCTCTCTTCGGGCTGGGCCTTCCGCCTGATGACCATTCTGACCCTGACGACCGGCACGTGCTTCATCATGTGGCTCGGCGAGCAAATCACCGAGCGGGGGATCGGCAACGGCATCTCGCTCATCATCTTCGCGGGCATCGTCGTGGGCCTGCCGCGAGCGATCTTCGATCTCTTCGACCAGATCCGCCGCGAGCAGCTCTCGATCATTACGATGATCTTCGTGCTGGTCTTCATGGTTCTGATCGTGGCGCTCATCGTCTTCGTCGAGCGGGCGCAGCGGCGCATCCCCGTCCAGTACGCCAAGCGCGTCGTCGGGCGGCGCGTTTACGGGGGGCAGAACACCTACCTGCCGCTGCGGGTCAACACGGGCGGTGTCATCCCGATCATCTTCGCCATCTCGATCATCCAGCTCCCGGCCTACGTCGCGCAGCTCTCGGGTGTCGACTGGATGAAAAGAGTGGCGAGCTCTCTCTCGCTCGGGCAGCCGCTCTACATCGTCCTGTACGCGGTCGGCATCCTCTTCTTCTGCTACTTCTACACCTCGATCGTCTTCAACCCGACGGATACGGCCGACAACATGCGCAAGTACGGCGGTTTCATCCCCGGCATCCGGCCGGGCAAGAAAACGGCCGACTATATCGACGAGGTCCTGTCGCGCCTGACGATCATCGGCGCGGTGTACCTGACGTTTGTGGCGCTCCTTCCTGAGTTCCTGTCGGGTGGTTTCAAGGTCCAGGGCATTCCCGGAATCGGCCCCTGGCTCGACGGCGTCCTGCCGCGGTTTTTCACGCAGGGCTTCGGCTTCAACTTCTATTTTGGCGGCACGTCGCTCTTGATCGTCGTGGGCGTTGCAATGGACACGGTGCAGCAGGTCGAGTCGAAGCTCGTCGAGCACCACTACACCGGCTTCCTGAAGAAGAGCCGGATTCGGGGCCGGAGGAGCTGAGCCCGAACTACTCATGATCGACTCCAGCCGCCGCTCCGATCTTTTCCGCCGATACGGCGTCAGCGCTCCTCTGCGATGCGCTACGGCATCGCCGTCGTCGCGCTTCCTTGTCTCGGCGGAAAATCTCTGTCGCGGAGAACATCTGTTCTGCTGGGCGACCGACTCTCCTGCTACCACTTCATTAGGCGCGGGCACCAGTCCGGGTTTCGGCTGGGTGACCATGAGTAATTCGGGCTAGCGATGCGCATCGTCTTCCTCGGACCTCCGGGTTGCGGCAAGGGCACGCAGGCGAAGATCACTTCGGAACGCCTGGGTGTACCCGCGATCTCGACCGGCGACATGCTGCGCGCCGCGGTGAAGGCAGGGACCCCCCTGGGGCGGAAGGCGCAGGCCATCATGGAGGCCGGCGAGCTCGTGCCCGACGACATCGTCATCGGCCTGATCCGCGAGCGCATCGCCGAATCCGACGCTCGAAAGGGCTTTCTGCTCGACGGCTTTCCGCGCACGATCGCGCAGGCCGAGAGCCTGGAGAAGCTGCTGGGGGAGAACGCAACTGCGCTCGACGCCGCGGTGAACTTCGTCGTGCCCGAAGATGTGCTCGTGGAACGCCTCGCGCAGCGCGGCGAGGGCCGGGCCGACGACCGCGTGGAGACGGTGCGCGAGCGCCTGCGCGTCTACCACGAAAAGACCGCGCCGCTGGCGGAGTTCTACCGCGAACGCGGCCTGCTCGTGGCCGTCGACGGCCTGGGCGACATCGCCGAAGTCGCCTCCCGCATCGGGCGGGCGATTTTGGCGCGCCAGGGGGTCGCGTGATCACGCTGCGCAGCCACGAGGAGCTCGTGAAGCTCGAAGAGGCCTCGCGCGTCGTGCTCGAGACGCTCGATGTCGTCGAGAAGGCCGTGGTCCCGGGCGTGACGACCGAGGAGCTCGATCGCGTCGCCGAGACCGAGATCCGGCAACGGGGTGCTCGGCCGGCCTTCGTCGGCTATCGCGGCTACCCCAAGACGCTCTGCACCTCCATCAACGAGGAGGTCGTGCACGGCATCCCGGGCAAGCGGGCTTTGAAGGAAGGCGACATCGTGGGCATCGACTGCGGCGCCGTCGTGGACGGCTACTTCGGCGACGCGGCGCGGACGCTGCCGGTCGGCCGGATCAGCGCCGAGAAGGCGCGCCTGCTCGACGTGACACGCCGGGCGCTTTCGGCCGGAATCGTCGCGGCCCGGCCCGGAAGCCGGGTCTCCGACATCGGCGCCGCCATCGAGGAGATCGCGCTCGTGCACGGGTACGGGGTCGTACGCGACTTCGTGGGCCACGGCGTGGGCACGGCCCTGCACGAAGAGCCGCAGGTGCCCAACTACGGGCCGGGGGGGCGCGGGAGCATCCTGAAAGCCGGCATGGTCATCGCGATCGAGCCGATGTTCAACATCGGCCGGGCCGAGGTGAGCGTGGACGGCGACGGGTGGACGGTGCGCACGAGGGACCGGAGCCCGTCGGCTCATTTCGAGTACACGATCGCGATCCGGCCGGAGGGAGCCATCATCCTCGGCATGGGCCGCCTGGAAACCTCGCACGCCGTGGCGGTGGGAGCGTAGCCGTGCCGAAGGAAGAAGCCATCGAAGTCATGGCGACCGTGGTCGAGCCGCTGCCCAACGCCATGTTCAAGGTCGAGCTCGAGAACAAGCACCAGGTGCTGGCGCACATCTCGGGCAAGATGCGCAAGAATTTCATCCGGATTCTGCCGGGGGACAAGGTTCTCGTGGAGCTCTCGCCCTACGACCTGACCCGCGGCCGGATCATTTACCGCTACAAGTAGGAGTGCCTGTGAAGGTTCGAGCGTCGGTCAAGAAGATTTGCGCCAAGTGCAAGATCGTGCACCGCAAGGGCGTCGTGCGGGTGATCTGCTCGATTCCCAAGCACAAGCAGAGACAGGGGTAGGACATGGCACGCATTGCCGGAGTGGACCTTCCGCTCAACAAGAGAGTGGAGATCGGTTTGACGTACATCTACGGCATCGGCCGCCCGCGGTCGAACGACATCCTTCAGCAGGCCAACGTCCGTCCGGACACGCGGGTCAAGGACCTGTCCGAGGACGAGGTCGTCCGGATCCGCAAGATCGTCACGGACGAGGGCAAGGTCGAGGGAGACCTGCGCAAAGACATATCGGTGGACATCAAGCGGCTGATGGACATCGGCTGCTACCGGGGGCTGCGGCACCGCAAGAACCTGCCGGTCCGCGGCCAGCGCACGCACACCAACGCCCGGACCCGAAAGGGCCCGCGCAAGCAAACGATCGCCGGCAAGAAGAAGGCGACGAAGAAGTAAGAGGAGTCCATGGCAGAACAGACCTCAGCGACCTCGGCGACCCCGGAGAAGCCTGCTGCCGCCAAGGGCAAGGGCAAGCGCATTCGCGCCGGCAAGAAGGAGAAGAAGAACATCCCGCACGCGGTCGCGACGGTGCAGGCCTCGTTCAACAACACGATCATCGCGATCGCGGACCAGGACGGCGGCGTGCTGGCGTGGTCCTCGGCGGGGCGCATCGGCTTCAAAGGCTCCCGAAAGGGCACGCCCTTCGCCGCCCAGCTCGCCGCGGCCAATTGCGCCGAGCTCGCCAAGGAGCATGGCGTGCGGTCGGTGGACGTGCGGGTCACCGGTCCGGGCGCCGGCCGCGAGTCCGCCATTCGAGCGCTGCAGGCCAACGGGCTCGACATCAAATCGATCAAGGACACGACGCCGATTCCCCACAACGGGTGCCGGCCTCGAAAGAGGAGAAGAGTCTAGGAAGGTGTTAGGTGCGAGGCGTTAGGGACACAGGCAGGGTGGGGGCTCACTATCCCCTAACACCTAGAACCTGACACCTGCAGTCTGTAAACCGGCTCACAGGTCCTGGCCGGGAAGAAGGACATAGAGAACGAAGGACCTGGGAGAAGGAAACCAGTGGCTCGTCACACCGAATCGGTTTGCCGGCTCTGCCGGCGCGAAGGCATGAAGCTGTTCCTGAAAGGGGACCGCTGTTTCAAGGACAAGTGCGCCATCGAGCGGCGCAACTACCCGCCCGGCCAGCACGGCCGGAGGCGCTCGAAGCTCTTGGGCTACGGCATCCAGCTGCGGGAGAAGCAGAAGGTCAAGCGGATTTACGGGCTTCTCGAGAGCCAATTCAGGCTGACCTTCGCCCGGGCGGAGCGTCGCAAGGGCATCACCGGCGCCAATCTGCTCGAGGAGCTCGAGAGGCGCCTCGACAACGTGGTCTACTCGCTCGGATTTGCGGCGTCCCGCGCGCAGGCGCGACAGCTCGTGCGCCACGGCCACGTCACGATCAACGGCAAGAAAGTCTCGATCCCGTCCTTCGGCGTCGCCAAGGGACAGGTGGTCGCCATCAAGGAAAAGAGCCGCACCAACGGACAAATCAAGGCTTCCGTGGAAACGGCCCGGGCGCGCGGCGTCCCGGGCTGGCTCGACCTGTCGCCGGAGAGCTTTTCCGGGACGGTGATCGAACTGCCGAAACGGGACGAAATCAAGCTGCCCATCCAAGAGCAGCTCATCGTCGAGCTGTACTCGAAGTAAGCCGCGAACGGAGGACACACGAACATGGCACTGTGGAAAGGGTTTCAGAAGCCGAAGCGGCTCGAGGCAGACACCGAGACGCTGACCGGTACGTACGGCAAATTCTATGCGCAGCCCTTTGAGCGGGGGTTCGGCACGACGATCGGCAACGCCCTGCGCCGGGTGCTGCTCTCCTCGATCGAGGGCGCGGCCATCACGGCCGTCAAGATCGAAGGCGTGCTTCACGAGTTTTCGTCTCTGCCGGGCGTGGTCGAAGACGTCACGGACATCATCCTCAATTTGAAACAGATCCCCATCAAGATGCACACGACCGAGGAGAAGATCCTCACGATCGACGTCGAGCGCAAGGGGAAGGTCACGGCGGCCGACCTCCAGGGCGACTCGACGATCGAGATCCTCGACCCGGCGGCGCCCGTCGCGACGCTCTCGGAGAACGGCAAGCTCCAGATGGAGATGCGCGTCTCGATCGGGCGCGGCTACGTGTCCGCGGACAAGAACTTCGACGAGGACATGGGGATTGGCTACATCCCGATCGACTCAGTCCACTCTCCGGTCCGACGTGTGAATTACCACGTCGAGGCGGCGCGCATCGGGCAGGCGACGGACTACGACCGGCTCGTGCTGGAGATCTGGACCAACGGCACCGTCTCTCCGACCGACGCCGTGGGTCTCGCGGCGACGCTGCTGCGCGACCACCTCACGATCTTCGTCAACGTGGAGCACGAGACCGCGCTCGAGGGCGCGGGCGAGGGTGAGCTGCCGGAGAACCTGGCCGAGTACTTGAACCGCTCCGTCGACGAGCTGGAGCTGTCCGTGCGGAGCGCCAATTGCTTGAAGAACGCCGGCATCCGGACGATCCGCGATCTCGTCCAGAAGACCGAGAAGGACATGCTTGAAACAAAGAATTTCGGCCGCAAGTCTTTGAACGAAATCCGCGACATCCTGCGGCCCATGGGCCTGTCGCTCGGGATGCAGCTCGAGCCGGTCGAGGCGAACAAGGAAGTGTGAGCCCGCCATGATGCACAACCGGGCCGGACGGAAGCTCCGGCGAACGACTGCCCATCGCCTGGCGATGTTCTCGAACCAGCTCGAATCGCTCTTCACGCACGAGCGGATCCAGACCACGCTGACGAAAGCCAAGGAGCTGCGGCCGCTGGCCGAGCGGCTCATCACGACGGCCAAGAACGACGACGTGGCGGCGCGCCGCAAAGTCGCTCGCTGGGTCCCGGATCGCACGACGGTCAAGAAAGTGTTCGAGGCCATCGCGCCGCGGTTCGTGGACCGGCCCGGCGGGTACACCCGGATCCTGAGGCTTGGCCAGCGCCGTGGCGACGCCGCGGAGGCCGCGATTCTGGAGTTCGTGGACTACAAGTTCGAGGCGAAGGAAAAGGGCCCGAAGAAGGAATCCCTCTCCGACCGAGCCCGTCGCGCCAGCGGCGGCCGCGTCGAGACGGTGCGCAAGGAGAAGCCCGAGGAGGCGGAAAGCGCGGAGGAGGTTGCCGGGGCCGCAACGAAGAAGGGTGCCAAGCCCGCCAGGCCGGCCCGCCCGAAAAAGACCGACACGGCCACACCAAGCGCGGCGAATAGTCTCAGCTTGACTCGCGAGTCACGCCTCAGGCGCGCCCGGATCGGGGCCATCGCCTGGGGCGTTTTTCTTCTGGCGTTGACCTCGTGGCCCAAGCCACCCCACGTTCCCATCGTCTCGGAAATTTCGGAGTTCGACAAGGTCGTTCACTTCGTCCTCTACGGCACGGAAGCCTTCTTCCTCTATCGGTCGATCGCCTGGCCCGGACGGCCCATCTTCTCCCTTCTGCGAGCTCTGGCCGTCACGGGCGCGATGGCCGTGTGGGGCGCCGCCGACGAGGTGCACCAGCATTGGATCCCGGGGCGGTCGATGGAAGGGGAGGACGTCACAACGGACGTCCTCGGAGCTGCGGCCGGCGCGGTCGTCGCCGCCTGGGCTGCGGGGCGCGGAGGGCAGCGACCTACTTCTTGAAAAACCCCTGAGCGACCCGGCCCGTGCCGGCCTCACCCATGACCCGCTGGTTGAGCTCTTTGATCCGCTCGTTCAACTGCGCGATCTTCTGAGCGCCTTCCTTCTGGATGCGCTCGTTCTCGTTCTTCAGCCGATCGATCTCGTCTTCCATCTCCGAGATCGTCTGGCTGCGTCCTTCGACGGTCTTGTCCTTGTCGTGGAGCTGGGCCTCGAGGCGAGCAACCTCCTGGTCCTTGTCCGCCAGACGGAGGCGCCACTTCTCCTCCTGCTCTTCGTAGAGCTTCTTGGTGTCCATGAGCTGGACGATGGCGGAGAAATCGTTGTCCGACGCCATAAGGCCTCCTCGCTCGTCTTCCTCGATCTGTGGGAAGAGCTTGCGGAGTTTCAAGGACAAGTCCTCGGGGTCCGTGGAGAGCTCCATCGCGCGCTGGTAGGTGATCTTCTGGTTGACGAGCAGTGCGAGGAGCGACTGGTTCATGGACTGCATCCGATAGTACGCGACGGAGGATTCGATCTCGTCGAGGATGTCCTTGGTCTCGCCGGACTCGACGAGCTTGGCGATCTTGGGAGTGTTGACAAGAATCTCGCAGACCGGGATCATCCCGGACCGGTCGGACTTCTCGATGAGTCGCATGGACACGATCGCGCGCAGCACGAGAGCCAACTGCGCGCGGAGCTGTCCCTGCTGGCCGACGGGGCAAGTGTCCATGATGCGATCGATGGACTGGGCGGCGCTGTTGGTGTGCAGCGTCGAGAAAACGAGGTGGCCCGTTTCCGCCGCCGTGATGACCGTTTGGATCGTCGGCCAGTCCCGCATCTCGCCGACCATGATCACGTCGGGATCCTGCCGCATCATGTTCTTCAAAGCCTCGGTGAAAGCCGGCGTGTCCGTCCCCACTTCGCGCTGCGACACCGAGCCCTTGGCGTCCATGAAAAGGTACTCGATCGGGTCCTCGATCGTGACGATGTGAACCGCTCGCTTCTCGGTGACGGAGCGGATGATCGAGGCGAGCGTCGTGGACTTTCCCGAGCCGGTCGGGCCGGTGATGAGAACGAGGCCGGTCGGGATGTGAGTGAAAGTGTCCAGGACCTCGGGCAGGCCGAGCGTCACGATGTCGGGGATGTTGAAGGAGATCCTCCGGAAGACTCCGGCCACCGAGCCGCGCTGCACGTAGATATTCCCGCGGAAGCGCGCCACGCCGGCCACGCCGTAGCCGATATCGACCGACTGGTTGCGATCGAAGCGTTCCTTCTGGTCCGGCGTCAGGATCTCCAGGAGCATCTTTTCGAGGTCGGCGGGCCCCATCGCCTCCGTGTTCAAGGGGATGAGCTTGCCTTTGACCCGCAAGAGAGGCGGGCGCGTCGGCTTCAGATGGAGGTCCGAGGCCTCCTTCTTGGCCATGAATCGGAGCAGCTCGTTGAGGGTCAAGAGGATCGAATTATAGCCGGGCCCTCCGCTACGAGCCACTTCCGCGCTTGATCGCGCGTTCGCACGCGCCCGGAGAGGCCGGCAATCTCCAGTTCTGCGAGGAGCTTGCCGACATCGGGCCCGGGCTTCAGGTCGAGCCAGTCCAGCACGTCGCGGCCCCGGACGCGAGGCCCCCGCCGGGCAGCCGCGAGACGGCGGCGCAATCGGCCGGCTCGACGCCGGACCTTCGGATCGAGCGCCGCGCTTACTAAGGCCAGAGCTTCGGGTGCCCGCGGCCCCGCCTGGCGGACCCAGCGCCATTCGGCGTCTTGCGTGCGAGCGGCACCGGCCGACTGGGCAAGCTCCAACAGGCTCGCCACGGCCCCGGCCTCCTCGCGGCCCCAGCGGCGGGCGTTGAGCCAGCGGCCGGCCTCCGCCGCCGACAGGCCGAGCGCGGCGGCAAATAGAGCCAGGCGCGCCCGCCGCCTTCCTTCCGGCACCAGGCGCCGCAGGGCGGGCGCGTCAAGAGCTTCGACCCTCCAGTGTTGAGGACCCGGCGCGTCCAGACCGAGCGCGGGTGAGAGCACGCCCGCCGCCGCAGCCCAAGCGAGTGCCGGCGCGGCGCGCGGGGCCTCGAGAAGTTTTGCAAGCTCCGCGCGGATCCGCTCGGGCGCGACGGCGGTGAGCCCGGGCGCGGCACGGCGGCAGATGCCCGCAAGCGCGTGGTCCGGGACGAGGCCGTGCGTCGCCAGAAAGCGGGCGGCGCGAAGCGCCCGCAGGGGATCGTCTTCAAAGTTCTTCTCCGCCACGGCGCGCAACCGCCGTTTTCCGAGATCCCGCAGGCCGCCGAACGGATCGACCGGGCGCCCGCCGGGAAGCGTCAGAGCGACGGCGTTGGCGGTGAAGTCACGCCGGCCGAGGTCTCCCTCGATCGAGCCCCGCTCGAGCTCGGCGAGATCGAGCTCGGTCCCGAGACCTGCGAGGCGGAAGACTCGGAACCGCCCCTCCGAGAGGGCGACCAGGCGTCCGACTCCGCGCCGTTCGAGCTCGAGGGCGAGGACTTTGGCGTCCCCCGCTACCGCGACATCCACGTCGAGAACCGGTCGTTTGAGCCACAGATCGCGAACCGCCCCTCCTACGATCCAGACGGGCAGGCCGAAGCCGCGGGCGGCGCGGGCAAGCTGCCGGATGAGATGTCGCCGCAAGAGGCCGGCGATCCGGCGGTTCACCGCATCCGGGAGCGGAATGTTCTTCGGAGTGCTGAGGGACCCGGTATCTGATTCTTCGGTCATTGGCCGATCTGACTTACAATTATTCGAATGTCCGACCGCGGCTCCCCGGTCGACGTGGCTGTCGTGCGCCATGTCGCTTCCCTCGCGCGCCTCGAGCTGCCGGAGAGCGAGCTGACACGCCTGACGGAGCAGCTCTCCCGCATTGTCTCCTACATCGACCAGTTGAAGGAGATTCCGGAGGAAGGGCTCGGGGGCGAAGCGCCGGAAGCCACGCCTTTGCGCGCGGACGAGCCCGTGCCGGGCGATGGCCAGAAGGCGCTCGAGACGAATGCACCCAAGTCCCTGCACGGCTACGGCGTCGTGCCGCGCGTGGTCGGCGAGGGCGAGTGAAACCAATTTCGGATTTCGGAGTTCGGATTTCGGATTGTCGGAAAGCAGTCATCCGATGAGCCACGGGTTCGACAGCGTCGTGGGGATTGCCGAGCAAGTCGCCACGGGACGCCGTTCCGCGGTCGAAGTGGCCGGGGAGACGTTTGATGCGATCGATCGCGTGGAGGGGCGGATCAGCGCCTTTCTGGAAGTGTCGCGGGATCTCGCCCTCCAAGAGGCCCGAGACGTCGACGCTCGCATCGCCTCCGGGGAGGCGCTGCCCCTGGCGGGCGTCCCGATCGCGGTCAAGGACAACATGTGGGTCGCGGGCCGCCAGGCGACGTGCGCCTCGAAGATCCTCGAAGGCTTCCGACCCGCCGGCGACGCAACGGCGATAGGGCGCCTGCGCGCGGCCGGCGCCGTTTTCGTGGGCAAGACGAACCTCGACGAGTTCGCGATGGGCTCTTCGACCGAGAACAGCGCCTTTCAACGGACGAAGAACCCGTGGGACCTCGCACGCATCCCGGGCGGCTCATCGGGCGGCAGCGCGGCGGCGGTCGCCGCACGCGCCGTGCCGGGAGCTCTCGGCTCCGACACGGGAGGCTCGATCCGCCAGCCGGCCGCCTGCTGCGGCGTTGTTGGATTCAAGCCGACCTATGGACGGATCTCGCGCTACGGCCTCGTGGCGTTCGGCTCTTCGCTCGATCAGATCGGGCCCCTGGCGCGCTCCGTGGCCGACGCGGCGCGTCTCTACCGCGTGATGGCGGGGGAGGACCCCCGCGACTCGACGACGGCCCGCCGGCCCGTAGGAGACCCGGAGGGGGCGCTCCACCGCGGCGTCGCGGGCATGAAGGTCGGTGTGATGACGGAAGCCGAGGTCGAAGGGCTCGACCGCGGCGTCGCCGAAAATCTCGAGACGTCGCGTGCGGTCTTTCGAGAAGCCGGGGCCGAGGTCGTGCAAGTGTCTGTGCCTCGTGCTCCGGTGGCGATCGCCATCTACTACGTCGTCGCGAGCGCCGAAGCCTCTTCGAACCTGGCGCGCTTCGACGGCGTGCGCTACGGACCGCGCGCCTCCGAGTCCGACTTGAAGTCGCTCTACGTTGCGACGCGCTCGGCGGGGTTCGGCGCGGAAGTCAAGCGCCGGATCCTGCTCGGGACTTTCGCGCTCGCCGCCGGCTATTACGAGGCGTACTACGGTCGGGCGATGCGAGCTCGAGAGCTTCTGGCCCGCGACCTCGCGAAAGCGTTTGAAAAGGTGGACGTGCTTCTGTGCCCTTCCATTCCGACACCGGCCTTTCGCCTCGGCGAAAAGACGGACGATCCGCTCACGATGTACCTCTGCGACATCTTCACGGTCCCGGCATCGCTGGCCGGCCTTCCGGCGATCTCGGTTCCCTCCGGATTCTCGGCAGACGGGCTGCCGCTGGGCCTCCAGATCATGGGCCCGCGCTATGGCGAGGAGGCCGTCTTCGCCGCCGCGGCCGCTTTCGAGAGACAGATCGCGTTTCCGGACGAGGTACCGCGTGGGCTGCGGTGAGCGTGTGAAGATTCTGGCGACCGTGATCGGCCTGTTCGCGGCGGCGGCGATGGCGGCTTGGCCGGCCACCTCGACCCCGGTGAAGCGGGCGATGCCCGCCAGGAAGATCGTCGGCATCTCGGCCGAGATGCGCGTCGTGGTGGGCGACGGCGACGAGGTCGTCCTCGAAGCGCGTCCTCAGAAGGGCGAGAGCCTGGCGGCCCTCTCGAAGAGGCTGGCGGGCGACTCGAAGGCGAAGAAAGAGATCTTGGCTGCCAACCCCGGCTTGAGGCAGCTGCCCCGCCGCGGGGTCTGGGTCCGGATGGACTACCGGTTGCTTTCCCCCAGCCTGCAGAAGACGGCGATGAAAGCGGTCTTTCCGCAGGACCACGCCGAAGCGGGAGGCTTCCTGCATGTCGTCGCGGCGCCTGCGGGCCGTCCCGAGAGCCTTTGGCGGATCGCGGAGTGGTACACGGGCGAAGGAAAGAACTACCGCGCCGTCCGGGCAGAGGGCAACGTCGCGTCGCTCCAGACCGAGACCGGACAGAAGGTACGTGTGCCGGCGCGGCTGCTCCTTCCCGCGTTTCGCGACGACGTGGCCCTGGCTTCCGCGGTCTTGGCGAAGGAGGCCGCCGCCCGGGTCTCCACCTCCGCCGAGAGCCCTTTCCTCGAATATGCCTCCGACGCTTCCGGGCGTTACGCCGTTTACCGCCTCCAGAGGGGCGAGGCACTCTATTCGGCCGTCGTCGTCCGCTTCACGGGCCGAGTCCACGCCGCCGACGTCAACGCCAAGGCTGTCGAGATCGCCCGACGCAGCGGCATCCCCGACGTCCGAACGATCCCGGTGGGATTTGCCGTCAAGATCCCCGTCGAGGATCTGGCCGTCGAGTTCCGCCCGAGAGACGATCCCGAGCGCATCGCAGAGGAGGCGGTCAGCCGGGAGGCGGCGCAGTTTGTTCACCGCGTGCATGCCGATGACCTTTCCGGCGTGACGCTGGTCTTGGACGCGGGACACGGTGGACGGGACACCGGCGCCGTCGTCGAGGGTCTCGAAGAGGCTCGCTACGTGCACGACCTCGCTTGCCGCGTCCAGCGCCTCGTCGAGACGCACACCAAGGGAACCGTCTTTCTGACGGTCGGCGGCGAAAAGCCCTGCGCCGTTCCCCGAGGAGACGAGGTCGGTGAGTCCCGAGGGGCCCGTGTTCTGACCACGCCTCCATACAGCCTCGAAGACGTGGTGGCCGGTGTCCACCTGCGCTGGTACCTTGCCAACTCGATCCTGCGCCGGAGCGAGAGGAGCGGCAGCCTAGCCGACCGCACCGTGTTCGTCTCGCTGCACGCCGATTCGCTCCACCCGGCGGTGCGCGGTGCGATGGTCTACATCCCCGGGGAGAAGTACCTGAAGGAGACCTACGCGAAGTCCGACGACGTGTATCTGGCCAGGCGAGAAGTGCGCGAAGCGCCGCGGGTCTCCTTCTCGCGCGCCGAGCGCCTCAAGGCCGAGGGCGTCTCGCGCGACCTCGCGGAAAAAATCGTCGGGGCTTTCCGGGCGGACGATTTGCCTCTCCATGCCTTCCAGCCGATCCGCAAGAACGTCATCCGCGCCGGCCGCGAGTGGGTCCCGGCGATCCTGCGCTACAACCGCATTCCAGCGCGGGTGCTCGTCGAGGTCTGCAACCTGAACAACCCGGAGGACCGCGCCCTGCTCGTCACGCGGGCCTACCGGGACCGCGTGGCCCGCGCGGTGGTCTCGGCGCTCGTGGACTACTACGGCGGCAGCGGCCGCCAAACCGTCACCGCCGACCTGGCGCCGGCGGGCGGGTCGGCGAAGGCGCCGGCCGCTCGTTGAGAAACGCCACCCAGGCCGGCTCCGTCGCAATCGGAAGATAGGCCGCGTCGGCGCGCAGCAGGGCGCGATCCACGGCGCCTTCCCGCGCGAGCGGCCTCAGGACCTGCACGGCGCCGGCGGCGTCCGCGGCCCGGGCGCGCACGCGCGCCTCGAGCTCGACGCTCTTCGACTGGTCTCCGACGAGCTGCCTCGCCGAGCGAACGGCTGCGAGTGCCGCGGCGGTGTCGCCGAGGTTGGTGTTGACGATGGCCACAAGCGAGAGAGTCTCGGGATCGGGGCCGGCGGTCTCCACGTAGCGCCTCAAGTACTGTCGGGCGGTCGCGCTGTCCGCCTGGGTGAGGGAAAACACCGCAAGCTCTCGGGCCGCGCCCGGCGCCGGCTCGGGGTCCGAGAGCGCGCGCAGGAAGCTGGCTTGCGCTTTCACCGCGTCGCCCTGTTGCTTGGCGAGCAGCCCCATCTGGTACGCCGCCGGCGCCACCGGTGCGCCCAAGGCGACCGCTCTGCTCCACTGGTCTCGGGCCGCGTCGAGCCGCCCTTCCCGCTGCGCCTGGAGAGCCAGCTGCTCGGCCAGCCGCCACGGCTCGGTCGGGATCTCCTCCGGGATGACGTAGGGCTCCGAGGCCGCCCGCCCCGCCGCGAGCGCCCCGTCCACGAGGAAGAGCACGGTCGGCGCGGAAGCCGTCAGGAGGAGCAGGATGCGCTTCTGGGGCGCCACGCGGCGCAAGAACACGAGGACGACTGCCAAGATGGCGAGGATGGCCGCGAGGCGGGGCCAGGCGACGGCGGCCGCCCGTTCGGTGCGGTCGCGCCGGCGGACGGGGGATGATCCGAGCGCGCGGGCTGCTCCGGCCGCGAGGGAGATGCCGGGATCCACGAGCTGAACGTCTGAAATCTTCAAGCCGCGGCCCACGCGCCGAACGATCCAGCGGGTCTTGAGCGTCCGGTCGCCGAGCTTCAACCCGAGCAGGACGTTGATGGCGTTTGCCTCGGGTGAGGTCCAGGACCAGGCAATCTCGGCAGGAGTTCCTTTCGGCACGCCGAGCACGAGGCTGAAGCGCTCGCGCACGGCTTCTCGCAACCGTTCCTTCTGGCGACCCGTCAGCTTCTCCCAAACGTCCGGGCCGACGCGCCGGGCCAGAATGCTGTCGGCATCGAGCGCCTCGTTGAAGACGCGCTGCGGCCCGCGGACGGCAGCCATGGCTACCCGCCGCGCGAACTCCGCCGCCTCTTCGATCTCCAGGGGACTGAACTCCGCTCCGAGCGGGAGAGCGACGATCATCAGGAGCGCGGCGCTCAAACCTCTACGCAGCGATGGGCTCCAGGCGCGACACGCGAGGGGAGAGCGACTCGGCTCCCTTTTCGGTGACCACGACGTCGTCCTCGATGCGCACGCCAAAACGGCCGGGCAGGTAAATACCGGGCTCGGAAGTGAAGGTCATGCCGGGCGTCAGCACGGTCTTGTTGTCGCCCACCATGTAGGGCGGCTCGTGGACATCGATGCCGAGGCCATGGCCCAGGCGGTGCGTGAAGTATGGACCGAAGCCCGCCTTCTCGATGACGCGGCGCGCCGCGGCGTCCACTTCGAAGCAGGACACGCCAGGCGCCGCCTTCTCGATCGCGGCCGTCTGGGCGTCGAGCACGATCGACCAGATCTTCTTGTACTCGTCGGACGGCTTGCCGAAGAAGGTCGAGCGCGTGATGTCGTAGAAATAGCCCTCCGGCTTGTCCCAGGCGTCGATCAAGATGGCTTCGTCTTTCGCGAGCCGGCGCCCTGTCGAGGCTCCGTGCGGCAGCGCGGAGGACTCGCCAAACTGCACCACGTTCTCGCCGCCGAAAGCGGCCGAGAGGTCCGCCTCGACCGCCCCGGGCTTCAAGCCGGCGAAGGCGCGTGCAAACCGTGGGATCGCCACGGCAATGGCGCGGCGGATGACCTCGAGCTCCTCGGGCGTCTTGACCATCCGTTGAGCGGCGATCGCGGCGCCGGCCGAGACGGGCTTCCATCCCGGTCGCGCGTTCAAGAGCCGCTCCACGTCCTCGTAAGCGGTCGACGGCTCGATGGCCAGGGTGCCCGAGGAAGCCGGAAAGAACCCGGCCACCTTCGTGAAGGGGTTCTCGGTCTCCTGCCAGGTCACGACATTTTCCACCGCCGACATGGCCCGCAGGCGGGCCTCCTCGAAAGCCGGGCAGAGGATGACCGGATCGCGGTCTGCGAAAAGCAGGAGGGCCGTTAGCCGCTCGCTGCGCCAGAAGTTGATCCCGGTCAGATAGAAGAGATTGGAAGACGGTGTGGCATAGAGGCCATGCGCCGGAAGAGAGGCGAGCCGGGTCTTCAGGGTTTCCAGCCGGCGAAGGTAGACATCTCGTGCCAGGGCCACGGCGAGAATGCTAGCAGGTTGGCCGCGTTCTCGGGACCCATCTATTCGATTTGGCGCAACGCGCGGCTCAAGCAGCCGAGCCTCGCCACGGGGACCAACACGGTCCAGGAAACGCAGAGTCCCCGGATCTTCCGGCTCTCGGCCAGGGTTACGTTCTGGGTCATCCGGCGGTATATTGCGGCCCGGCGGGCGCAAGCCCGCCGGGCTTTTTTCTTTGCGCCACGGAAGGAGGGATGGTGAAGAGATTCTCGAGAAGGCTCGCGGCTGCTAACCTCGGCCTGCTCTCCGTTTGTCTTCTGCTCTCATCCCCGGCTCAGGCGCAGCAGTGGACAGGCAAGGCGCGCATCGAGGGCAAGGTCACCAACGAGAAGGGCGAGCCGATTGCCAACGCCGTCGTCAGGCTGCGCTACAAGAACGAGGGGCCGGAGATCAAGACGGGCAAGAACGGGCGCTGGGCCTATCTGGGACTGACCGGGGGAGGCTGGGACCTGGACATCTCGGCGCCCGGCTACGAAACGTTCAAGACGACGATTCAGCTCTCCGAGATCAACCGGATCCCCTCGATGGACATCAAGCTCAAGGCCGCGACACCCCAGCCGGCCGCCGCCCCGGAGATTCCGAAGAGCGCCGCGCCGGATGTGATTCCGATCCTGGAGAAGGGCAACGAGCTCTTGCAGGCCAAGGACTACGCCGGCGCCCGGGAACAATACGAGAAAGCCCTCGCGATCGTGCCGGACAACCCGGCCATCCTGCGGGGCATCGCGCGAGCCCAGTACGGCGAAAAGAAGAGCGGCGATGCGATCAACACGTTGAAGCGCGTCCTCGAAAAGGAGCCGAATGACACGGACACCGTGCTTCTGCTCGCAAACCTCCAGCTCGAACAGGGGCAGCTCGAAGAAGGTAAGGCCACGCTCGCGAAAGTTCCGCCGGAGGCGCTCAAGGACCCGGGGGTTTACATCAATGTGGGAGTCTTGCTCTTGAACAAGAAGCGGCCCCAGGATGCCTGGGAGCAGTTCGACAAGGCCGTCGCGTTGAAGCCCGATGACGCGGACGCGTACTTCTACCGAGGCTTGAGTGCCTACCAGTTGAAGAAGAACGCTCAGGCGAAGGCCGACTTTCAGAAGTACCTGGAGCTGGCGCCCTCGGGCGACCAGGCGAACGACGCGAAGGAACTCTTGAAGACTCTCAAGTGATCGGTGGCGCGGGTTGCGTCGCGCCTTCCGAAATTCCTGCAGCGAGAAGCCAGTCTTCAAAGACAGGTCCTGCGTCGCGTGTCATCGTTCCCGTTGACGTGGGAATAGGAGCGGGCGTCGCGCCGCGCGGTCGCGCCTACCTCCGAACCTGCAGGTGCGTGTAGAGCACTCTCAGGACTTCTGCGCCGGCCATGGCACTGGCGGGTGCGCCGCGGGCCAGGTGAGGGGGCTCGGCGTCGAACCACTCGGAGATCGACCCGAGGCCGGCCTCCTTGAGGTGGGCGCGCAGCGGTATGAGCCACATCCGCATCGCGCGGCGCGTCTCTTCGGTGTTGCCCAGGATCCGGAAGTGTGCGTCCGCGAAAGCTCCCAAGAGCCACGGCCAGGCCCCGCCCTGATGCGCCGCCAGGGCATTCTCGCGATCGGTTGGGCCGCCCTTGCCGCGGTATCGGGCATCGCGCGGGTCGAGCGTGCGCAGGCCGAAGGGCGTCAGCAGCCGTCGGCGCACCGTCCAGTAGACCGCGCGCGCGTGATGGGGCGGCAGGAGATCTTCCGAAAGGGAGACGGCGAAGATCTGGTTCGGGCGCACGCTCGGGTCGGGGCCGTTGTCGTTGACGACGTCGTGGAGGTGCTCCTTCTCCGGGCTCCAGAAGACGGACTGGAACCGGCGCGCGACGTGCCAGGCTTCGGCCTCCAGAGAGCGCGCCCTGGCGTGCTCGTCCGCCAGACGCTCGAGGCGGGCGGCCGCCTTGAGCGCGGCATGCCACAGAGCATTGACCTCCACCGCCTTCCCGATCCGCGGCACGGCGGGCTTGGCGTCCACCAGGGAGTCCATCCAGGTCAGCGCGCGACCCGGGACGCCTCCCGTGAGCAGGCCGTCGGGAGCGACTTTGATCCCGAAGCGCGTGCCCCGGTGGTAGGAAGACAGGATCGCGCGGACGGAGGCCAGCAGCGGAGCCGGCCGGCCGGAGTCGCGCCGCGCCCGGCCGAACCATTCGACGGCCAGGATGAACCAGAGCGGCGCGTCGATGGAGCCGAAGTCGGGCTCGTCCTGGTCGCCCGGGAAGCAGGCCGGCAGGAGCCCCTCCCGCCGCTGCGCGGCAAATGTGTTCAGAACGCGGGCGAGCGAACCGAACCGGCCGGTCGCCAGAGCAAGGCCGGCCGCCGCGATCGTCGCGTCGCGCGCGCGATCCGCGAGCCACGGGTAGCCGGCCAGGACGGCCCCGTCGCTCCGATCGCCCTCGACGACAAAGGTCTCGGCGCGGCTCGCAAGAACGTCGAAGAGGGAGTCCCCCGTGTGCTCAAAGGAGTTGCGCCGAAGGCTCTCGGCTTCCAGCAGCTGCTTCGGGTCGGCGGCGATCTCATGGACCGAGAACAGGGCGTACGCCTCCCCGCCGGGCGGCAGCGACCAGGTCCACGCCAGCGGGCTCCAGAGGTCCTCGGAGACTTCTTCGCCGCGCTCGGCCTCCCGTCGGTACTGAAAGTAGCGGTACCAGGCGGAGGCCCGCTCGGTTGCCGCGCCGGCGCCCCGGAGGTACAGGCGGGGCAGATAGGCGGCGGGCCGCACCCAGGAAACCTCTCCGCGGATCTCGGTGGCGGTTTCGAAGTCGGCGCCTTCGTGGGCAAAATCGTGCGAGCCGCGAAACGCGACGAGGGGGCGGATCTCGAGGCTGATCTCCCGGGCGCCGCGGTTGACGTAGCGCACGATCGTCACGGACCGATCGCGAACGAGGCAGAGGCTGCGCTCGATCTCGAACTGCTCCGTCTTGTATCGCCAGATCGGGAACGGCTTCAGCGCGAACTCGACGAGGAGCTGGTCGCCCTCCGGAAACATCGCGTCGCGGTACTCCTGCGTGGAAATGCCGGTGCGCACGCGGCCCGCCGTGACGAATTCCTCGCAGGTCGCGACGAGCAGCCACCGGCGTCGTGGCGGCGGAATCGCCGGCACGAACCAGCCGTGGTAGCGGCGCGTGCGGGCGCCCCCGACCGTGCCACACGCGAATCCCCCGAGGCCGTCCGTTTCCAGCCATTCGAGAGCAAGCTTGCGGTCCCTGTCTTTGAGCTCGCCGGCTGTCCAGCCGAGCGGCCCGCGGGCTTCCGTGACGACGTCGTCCACTCCGGACATGCCTTTGCTAGAACTCCAAGAGGCGTCATTCTCTCCCAGATCGCGGCGCCGTTTCGATGCGTAATAAGATCGAGACCGGGCCCGAAGCGAGACGGGGAGGTTGCTTGAGCACCGTTGAAAAGACCCTCGATCAGCTCTGCGTCGACACCATCCGGACGCTGTCGATCGATGCCGTCGAAAACGCGAAGTCGGGGCATCCCGGGATGCCCCTGGGCGCCGCGCCCATGGCCTACGTCCTGTGGCAACGGCACCTCAAGCACAACCCGCGGGATCCGAAGTGGCCCGACCGGGACCGGTTCGTCCTGTCGGGCGGGCACGGATCGATGCTCTTGTACTCTCTGCTGCACCTGACGGGGTATGACCTCACCCTCGAAGACCTCAAAGCGTTCCGCCAATGGGGCAGCCGCACTCCGGGCCACCCGGAATCCCATCTGACCCCGGGCGTCGAGGTCACGACCGGCCCTCTCGGGCAGGGCACGGCCAACGTCGTCGGAATGGCGGTGGCGGAGCGACTCCTGGCCCATCGGTTCAACCGGCCCGGCCACGAGATCGTCGACCACCGCAGTTTCGCGATCGTGAGCGACGGATGCCTCATGGAAGGCATCTCGGGCGAGGCGGCGTCCCTGGCCGGGCACCTCGGCCTCTCGAAGCTCATCTGCTTGTACGACTCGAATTCCGTTTCCCTCGACGGTCCGACCTCGTTGGCCTTCACGGAGGATGCCGCGAAGCGCTACGCGGCCTACGGCTGGAACGTGCTGCACGTCGAGAACGGCAACACGGATCTCGAGGAGATCGATCGGGCCCTCGCCGGCGCCCTGGAAGAGAAACGCCGGCCCTCGATCCTCATCGTCCGCACGACGATCGGCTACGGGTCGCCTCACAAAGCGGGCACATCGGCCTCGCACGGGAGCCCGCTCGGCAAGGAAGAAGTCCTGCTGACCAAGAAGGCGCTCGGCTGGGAGTGGGAGCAGCCCTTCACCATTCCGCCCGACGCGCTCGCCAGTCTCCGGCAGGCCGTCGAGAAGGGCAAGGCCGCGCAAGGCGACTGGGAGCGTCGCTTCGACGCCTACGCGAAGGACTACCCGGATCTCGCGGAGGAGTGGCGGGCGGCCTGGGGCCGGAAGCTGCCCGCCGGTTGGGACAAGGACCTCCCCGGCTGGAAGCCCGGAGACAGCGAGGCCACGCGTGTGGCCGCGTCGGCGGCCTTGAACGCGATCGCGTCCAAAGTGCCCTCCCTCGTCGGAGGAGACGCGGACCTCTCGGAATCCACCAAGACGACGTTGAAGAACGGCGGGGACTTCGACGGCGCCACGGGTGCCGGCCGCAACCTCCATTTCGGCGTGCGCGAGCACGCCATGGCCGGCATCGCCAACGGGATGGCCGCGCACGGGGGAGTGCGCCCCTTCGTCGCGACATTTTTCCAGTTCTCGGATTACGAGCGTCCGGCGGTGCGTCTGGCGGC
>WNGF01001878.1_pt1 | contig 30175 bp, 23 predicted proteins | sample 5400641 | NCBI WGS metagenome assembly WNGF01 (sample SAMN13153371, study PRJNA577476) | soil metagenome | isolation source: 80 cm soil or saprolite under grassland replicate 2 | place: USA:California | collected 2016-06-15 | reverse complement strand
GGATGGGGTCATCGTGGGCCAGGGCTTTCACCGCTACGATCGAGTCAAGCACGCCGAAGTATTGGCACTCGAACAAGCAGGCAGGCTTGCGAAAGGCGCAACTGTCTATGTCAATCTGGAACCATGTTGCCACCGAGGGGATGGCAAACGGACTCCTCCGTGTACAGACGCCTTGATTGAAGCTCGAGTGAAAAGGGTCGTGTGCTGCATCACAGATCCGAACCCTCGAGTTAACGGACGCGGTCTGGCTGCTCTTCGTGAAGCCGGTATCGCCTTGACAGTTGGCCTAAGAACTTCTGCCGCACGAATTCTGAATGCAGAATACTTAAGATCAGTCATCACCTCGAACACTTCACCAACCTTATCGTTAATGCAACTGCTTTTTTGATTAGGATCCTACCTTGCTTCAGAGTTGTCTGCGAAAGGCACATCGATAGCAATGGTTAGCAATTACACGCAAACATAGGCAAGACAGGCGGATTTCTTCCGCATAAACTTTGCACTCAAGATAAGGCCGCGGGATTTGAGAGTTAGAGGATTTCCAGTCTACCTAAGCTTAACTTTGAATTGCTCATGACGCCGGAAACTCGTCTCAATCACTCGCTGCCGTTATTGCTTCATGTTGCCACGGCTATCACGGGATTGATCGACGCGATAAGTTACCTTGCGCTCGGCCATGTATTCACGGCAAACATGACTGGAAACGTCGTTTTCCTCGCGTTCGCTGTGGCCGGAGCACCTGGGCTTTCGATAACGCGTTCGCTCACGGCGCTCATTGCATTTCTGCTCGGCGCGTCGATTGGCGGCCGCGTTGCTACTCGTCTTTCAGAAGTCTTGACACCGAGCTGGATTACGACAGCCCTAAGCCTGGAATCGGCTTTCTTGCTCGCCGCAACCCTTGCTGCTTTCAATTTCCGCGATTCGCCGGGAAGTTCGTTCCAATTGTATTCGATCATAGTGCTTACGGCGTGTGCGATGGGAATTCGGAGCGCAACAGTTCGCAAAATGGCGATCCCAGATCTGACGACTACCGTTCTTACCCTGACCATTACTGGTCTCGCAGCCGATTCGAGATTTGCCGGCGGTACTAGTCCACGATGGCGCCGACGACTTCTAGCCGTTCTCCTGATGTTCTTTGGAGCAGTGATAGGAACGCTGCTACTAAGGCGCTCGCTGGTGTTGCCCTTGGCTACCGCGACACTCTTGTCAATCTGCTGTGTCGCGATATCAATGAAACAGCGAGTCGCTTTGGCCACACGTGCAGAGAGTTAGCCCCCCTTCCGGATTTAGCGTCGCTCGCAGCCCGCTTGACTATATGTCTCTAGATAAAGTATCTTGTTATCAAGGTAGTTGGGCGAGAAAGGAGGGATGTGACTAAACTTGAATCATTGTCGGGCGGCAGCGGCGTGCACGTTTTCCTGGTGTTGTGGAAGTCGGCGCGGGCGGGCGAGTCCTATGCAGAAAAAAGCATCACCGATTTGAAGATGTGCGGCAGTGACTTTGCCGTGCTCGAAGCCCTGCTGCACAAAGGGTCGCTTCCCGTTAACGAAATCGGGAAAAAGATCCTGTTGACGAGCGGCTCGATCACGGTGGCAGTTGACCGTCTGGAAAAGAGGGGACTGGTCGAGCGGCGCGCTCACGGCACTGATCGGCGGGCGAGGATCGTTCATTTAACGACGGAAGGCAAGAAGCTAATCACGCGCATTTATGCTGAGCACGCCGCCGACATGGAAAAGCTCGCGGCTGCGTCGCTGACAAAAGCAGAACGCAAGACCCTCATCAGCCTCCTGAAAAAGATCGGTTACAGGGCGGCAGCGCAAAGGGAAGAGGACGCTGGGTGATTCGAAAAAGAATCAAGTTGGTAAGAGGTGATTCATATGTCGATGGTGAAAGAAGCATTGAGAACTAAAGAGACCGAAACAAATCGAGGCCGCACGGTCGCGGGAATCGTCAACAGTATTGAGACCTTGGAAGGCGGTGGCTTTCTGGTGCGTCGGCCCTTTCCCAAGGCGTCGTTTTCAGACTTCGATCCATTTCTGTTGCTGGATGAGATGGGACCAATGGACGTCGGGCCGGTGGAAGCGAAAGGCGCGCCCGATCATCCGCACCGCGGATTCGAGACCGTGACCTACATGCTGTCGGGTGATATGGAACACAAGGATTCCAGTGGACACGCGGGGCAGCTCAGATCGGGCGACGTGCAATGGATGACCGCGGGTGCAGGTGTGGTCCATGCCGAGATGCCTTCCGGTGAATTCATGCGCATGGGCGGGCGGATGCACGGATTCCAACTTTGGGTGAACCTGCCGCAGCGCGACAAGATGATCAAGCCGCGCTATCAGGAGATTGCGAGTTCGCGAATCCCGAAAGCGACATCGGCTGACGGGCTGGTCTCGGTCAGCGTGATCGCCGGCGAAGCTATGGGCGCGAAGGCGGTCATTGAAACGCGCACGCCAATCATTTACCTGCATTACCGAATTAAGCCGGGCGGCGTGGTGAATCAAAAAGTACCGCATGACTACAACGCCTTCGCTTACGTTGTTGACGGAGCAGGATTGTTTGGAGTGGAAGGCGAGCGTGGTGCTGACGGACAGATGATCATGTTCGCGCTGGATGGCGACGAGGTGAGAATCGAGAATCAGGCAGACGCGGACGCGCCGCTGGAAGTTTTGCTAATCGCTGGAGTGCCTTTGAATGAGCCAATCGCGCGCTACGGCCCCTTCGTGATGAACACAGAGGCAGAAATCCAGCAGGCATTTGAGGATTACCGTCGAGGACGGATGGGCGCGATTAGCTCTTGATGATCGAATTGGAGATGGAAGGAGTGGTAAAAATGTTATCCAACGATAAGAAACTGATCGCCGTGATCGGCGCAACGGGACAGCAGGGTGGCGGAGTCCTACGTGCCCTGCAAGCCCACGGACAATTCAAGGTGCGCGCACTGACGCGCAATCCCGACAAGCATCGCGAACTCGCAGAGGAAGTCGTCGAGGCAGATTTAGACAAACCGGAGACACTCAAAGCTGCATTTGAAGGTGCACACGGAGTTTTCCTGGTGACCAATTTTTACGGAGGCGCCGACGAGCTTAAACAGGCAACAGCGGCGGTGCGCGCCGCGAAGAATTCTGGGGTCAAACACTTTATCTGGTCAACCCTGCCTGATGTAGAAGCGATCAGCGGTGGCAAGTTCAACGTTCCCCACTTTACCGGCAAGGCCAAAGTCGATCGGGTAGTGAAGGATGGCGGGTTTGAGAATTACACCTTCGTCATCGCGCCCTTCTACTACCAAAACCTTGCGGGCGTCCTTGCTCCGCACAAGCAGGCAGACGGGTCCATGGGCTGGGCTCTTCCTCTTGATCCGACTCGGCGGGTCATTCACATGGGCGACATCAACGAACTCGGTAACATCGTGGCCGGCGCATTCGCACACCCGAATGATGCAGGCAATGGTAAGTATCTGCCACTCGTCGGTGATTTCCTGAGCTTTAATGAAATCGTTGAGTCCCTAAATCGACAAGGGCATAACTTTTCATACAAGCAGGTCCCAAGGGAAAGCTTCGCTGGTTCCTTTCCTGGAGCAACCGAAATTGGCGAGATGTTCAGTTACTGGGAAGCCCATACTTATCTGGGTTCGGATTCGTCCGATCAAATTGATCTCGCAAACAAAGTAGCAGGGCGGGAACCGTCCCGGTTTTCGACCTGGGCTCGAGAGAATTTTCCCAAACAGCTCAGCGCCACTGACGGCGCGTAACACTGAAATTGGTAAGGTTTTTGCAACTATCGAAAGGAAATACGAAATGAAAATCGTAATCTTGATCGCGCGGCTGTTGCTCGGGCTGATCTCTGTCGTGTTTGGTCTTAATGGTTTTTTGAATTTTCTGAGCATGGGGCCGATGCCTACGGGACTGGCCGGACAGTTCATCGGCGCGCTTTTCCTTTCCCACTATTATTGGGTGGTAGCCGTGCTCCAAATCGCCGGCGGCGTGTTGTTGCTGGTGAACCGGTTCGTACCGCTGGCGCTGGTGCTGCTCGGGCCGGTAATCGTGAACATCCTTTGTTATCACGTCTTCCTGAATCACAGTGGTGCAGCGTTGGCAGCAGTGGTAACGATCCTGTGGTTTATTGTCTTCTACGGTAAGCGGCAATACTTCTCCGGGGTATTTGCGCAACGTACCTGAGGTCTCGAGGGAGAGTGAACGATGGCTAAATGGACTTTTGAACCCGGACACACTGCGGCTGAGTTTCGCGCCGGCACATAATGGTGACCTACGTTCCTCCATGTACCGCGCTCCGATTCAAACGACTTGTTGGCGTCAAAATCCAACCAAGCGCTCAGGTTGCCGCTGCCTTCGCGGCACCGGCGGCCTTTTTGATAATCGCGGCTACTGCATCCGGCCGCGACACGTAGATCGCGTGACTGCCGCCAACCTCGTCGACGGTCGCGCCCGCGCGCTGGGACATGAAACGCTGGGCTGGGAGAGGAATCATCTTGTCGTCGGTTACCAGCAAGTACCAGGTCGGTTTGGTTTTCCAAGCGGGCTCACTGATCGTGCCGCTCAGCGCCTCGACGCCCCATGGGACTTGAGAGTCGGCCATGAACGCGGCCTTCTCCGGCTCCACGTCAGCCGCGAACGACGCTGCGAACTTCGTCTTATCAAGAAAGAGATAACCGTCCTGCGGTGGCAGGATCGGCGGCACCGGAGCGTCTGGCGGCGGATCCTCAATGAGACTGTTCACCGACTCACCTTTGTCCGGCGCGAACGCGGTGCATTTCACTGTGCATCACCTAGAGGGCGGTTGAATCTGAATTCGGCGTACAACATTCACCCTTGTACATGTGGAGGTTAATCGAAGTCGTTTCAGGCTTCGTCGTTCTCGGGGACTGCCACACATACCCAGATGGATTTTCTTAATCCGGCAATTCTTCAGCGATGAGATGAGTTATCTTTGGTGGCCGAGCGCCGACGTGAAACGCCTGCGCGCGTTGCTCTTCCTCGCAATCTGAGCCGGTAACTCCTCGGTGCTGGCGCAAAAAACTCCGCTCATGACTCCGTTGCTTGAATTAAGATTCAAACGACAAGTGTCTGTAATTGACATCATTGGTGTAGGGGGGCGGGAGTCGAACCCGCACGACTGCTCGGGACCGGCGACCACACGGTGAAAAATTCATCGCGACCATTGATGGAAAAAATGAAGACCGACTCGCTGTCTGCGCTAATCAGAATGGCCTCAGCGATGAGGGATTGTAAGTTATTGAAATGATTAGTGCCGAGGAAGGCACTCCAACCCTCACGACCTTTTAAGTTGTTGACACGATTGAAGAAAGGTTTGCGCACCCATGTCCTCGCCGCGGGACTGCGGTAACCTGCGATCGTCTCGGGCTTGCCGCGACCTAGCAAGACAGTCGGAGCCTCCACCACACTCGGCAAACGAGGATTTCCATAACTGCTTTGCCGGCCTGAGCTTATAGTTGGCGCGAGAGGTATCGAGGCTGAACTAAATTGGACTTTGAAGCAATTATTCTTCGTGTAAAATGCAGCGCCGCATCCAGAAACGTCCATGCAAAAGGTCCATTAAGAAACGCGTCGGTGGGTCGACGTCAGCTTAGATCTCAAAAATGCTGAGGAATTTGGCGTCCCGTACGGGAGGTCGAACCCGTGTCGCCGCCGTGAAAGGGAAGCGACCTATTGTAATTCAACGGAACTTAGCGGCATGGATAGCACTTTACCGCACTTGCAGGACTCACGGGTACGCTTATTGGACTCTTAGTGGACTCGCGTTCGGCTAATGAGCGATCGACCGTCGAATTCCCGTCAGGGTGTCATGTTCAATCGCTGAAGGAGTATCGTGTATCGTGGATCTGAACGGAGGCTGTCATACTGTGGCTCAATCTTGAGTTGAACAGCCCAGGGGTCGTGCGCATCAATAGCCTTTTCAAGCCAGGCGAAGGCTTGGTCCTTATCGCCTAGCAGAGCATAAAGTACAGCGAACTTTCGGGGGCCGACAGGCTCATTCCTGGCGGCCCTTTCCTTGTCCATAGCGAGCCGCAACCTTAGGATTCCTTGCCAGCCTGACTTCTTGAAAATTTCTCTTCGACGCTGTGCTTCTTCCGGCTTTAGTCTTCCAACGCGGATACCCTCTTTCAGAGCGTACTCGAGTGCTTCAGCGTACATCCCTTTCTGCGGGTAGATATTTTCGATCCAATAAAACGCACCTGGGTAGTTCGGCTCAAGTTCCAGAATCTTCTGGAAGCAGTCCAGAGATTTGTTATAGTCCCGCCTGAAGTAGTAGAGCACTCCGATGGATAACTGGTAGAGGAGGTTGCGAGGATCAAGCTCTTGCGCTTTCTCCATTTGCGGCAGGGCCTCGTCAAAACGTTCCTCATTCATTAGATACCAACCATGCGCCATCCGAATATAAGCTCCATTCGGATTTAGCTCGATGGCCCTCTGGAACTCTTTCTCAGCACCCGACCAATCATATTCAAGCTGGTATTTGATTTCGGCCAGTGTGTTATGAGCCTCAGCCAACGTCTCATCCAGCTCCAGGGCTTTGGTTAGTGCGGCTCTGATCTTCGGCAAAGTCTCCTGTATCGGAATCATGGGAGCGCCCTCGGCATTAAGGTGCATGTAGGATTCGGCCAACCCAATATGTGCGAGGGCGAAATTGGGGTCCTTTTCTATCGTGCGCTGGTAAAGTTCGAGACTCTTATTGTAATCGCGTTTGTCTCTTAGATGTTCACCTTGCAAGAAGAGCTGGTAAGCTTCTGCATTATCAGTGTAATGCTTGGCTAGCTGCTTCTGCTCGCCGGTGCTCAACCGAAGTAGCAAAGCGTCTGTTAAGCGCGCAGCGATAGAGTCTTGGACTTTGAAGATGTCTGTAAATCTCTCATCGAACTGTTCAGCCCAGCGTGTCGTGCCGTTCTGAACCTCAATCAATCGCACTGTGACTCTAATGCGATCACCTGACTTTTGAATACTTCCGTCCAGGACTGCTTCAGCTTGAAGTTCTTGTCCGGCTTTGATCGGATCCTGTTGTGGATCTGTGTATTTGCGCGCGGCGCTCATTGGTCGCACGACAATCTGCCTGACGTTGCTGAGTCTGGTAATCAGCGTTTCGGCCATTCCCATCTCGAGCGATTCGTCGCGACTGTCGGCGCTGAGCGGTTTGAACGGCAAGACGGCGAGGGTTTTCACTGCGGGTCCGAACGGTGTTGCCGAGCGCATTGATGATCGGAGCAATGCCACGGCGACGATCCCAGACGCGGTGACGGCTGCGACAATTCCCAGCTTCAGTGAATTACGCGATAACCATTTTTGACTAAACGTCTTCCGCGGTTCTTCAACAAACGCGGCAGCTATCGCTTCGAACTCAGAAGCGCTCGTTGGTGAACCGCCCTTCGTTACACCTTCAACAACCAGGTCGCCATCAGTTTCATTGTGAACAGTGACTGGCGCGACGAAGCGAAAACCCTTCTTCGGCACCGTCTCAATGTAGCGTTGGCCATTCTGCCCATCACCAAGTGCCTTCCTCAGTGTCGAAATATTGAACGAAAGATTGCTCTCCTCGACGAACTGATTGGGCCAGACGCGTTGCAGCAGAACTTCTTTTTCCAGCAAGTGGCCGCTGTTCTCCACCAGCGCTATTAGCAGATCAAAACATTTCGGGGTGAGCGCTACAGGCGTTTCATCACACAACAGCCGGCGCTCGGCAGGGTCGAGACGAAACGGACCGAACTCATAAAGGTGTTTGGCCATCGAAGCTTACCTAAAATTCTCGGCCATCATGATATCGCTGTCGTCTCGATCAAATACGGAGTAGAAAACCGAGCGGCCGTCAGGTGAAACGCCCATACTCGCCGCGAGCGATTTTTGGAGCGTGACGATTGTTTTGTATTGCCTGGTCTTGAAGTCGAAGAACACCACGGTCGGATTTTGAGTCGATGAAGTGTCCTCGAAAAAGATTCCGCTGTCGGTAACGGCGAAACACCACCACGTATTTCGATCGAAACCAGGAACCCTCTCTTCGTTGCTCCCGTCAGCGGCGATCCGCCACAGGCCAACATTCATGTCGGGCCCCTTTGCGAAGTAGATGAATTTGCCATCGGGAGAAGGAACGGGACCGAAGCCAACCTGACGGGTGACTTGCACTGCTCCATCGCCTTCGGGTGACACTTTCCAAACTTGCCAATCGCCAGTGCGTTTCGATGAAAAATATATCCATCTGCCATCGGGTGACCAGAAGGGGGTATTGTCCTCCGAGCTCTCCGTGGTCAGCCGGCGTGGCTGACCGCCCGAGGCTTTGATTACGAAGATATCGGCGTTGCCGCCGTGTCGCGAATCAAAAACAATATAGTTGCCATCAGGCGACCAGTGCGGTGAGCCGGTCTCAGGCTCACCTAAATTAGTCAACTGAAAAGTATTCGAGCCGTCGCTCGCGCATACCAAGATTTCAAGGTTACCCGATCGGTCGGAAGCGAACGCGATGCTTTTCCCGTCCGGCGAGTACTGCGCACTTGATTCCCATTGTGTCGATGCGTTGAAAGGTTGTGGTGTCACGCTCTGGGCGGATGAAGTTGGCACTTCAACTCGATAAGTGTTCACATCTTGAAGCCATTGCGTATAGGCAAGCCGATTTCCGCGACGAGCGATGGTCAACTCAGAGATGTGATTCCCCCATCCCGTGCTGAAGCCGGATGTGCCGGCGACTGGCACCGACACGCCGCCAGCGGCGGGAATTCTTCTCAGCGTGTAGCTTCCATTCGGGTCTGAACTGAAAACGATCTCACTCCCATCGCCGGTCCATGCGATTCCCAGCACCTTCTTGTTATCAAACGTGACTCGCTTAGTTTCGCCGCCGGTAAACGGGATTAGAAAGATCTCCCGTACCAGGTAATGAGTCTCTCTTATGAAAGCGACCGCATGACCATCGGGAGAAAACGCCGGTTCGACGTCGCCCGTATCTTCGGCGCCTGGCGTTGTCAGTTGCCGTTCTTCTCCTGTTTCGACTGACACAAGAAAGATGGCATGTTGATTCGACGAGCGGACGCGCTCTGCTACGGCCAGGGTCTTCCCATCAGGTGACCAATCGAGACGCCGTCCATCAAGGAACGAAGGGCCCGGCCGGAAATCCGCTATCTTGCGTTCAGGCCCCGCCGGCACTGTGATTTCGTAGATGCTGTTTGCTTCTTTTGATCTACGGAGAAAAGCGACATGACGGCCATCAGGCGACCAGGCGGGGCTCGAGTCTTTAGCCGGGTCGCTGGTGAGCCGCAGTGGGGTGCCACCATCGACTGGCTTCATATAAACGTCCAGGTTGTCGCCGCTTTGGCCTCTCCAAACGAAGGCGAGGTAGTTCCCATCCGGTGAAAAGGCGGGTTGCGTTTCTCTCCCTTCATAGCTGGTGAAAGGAACAACTCTCAATGGTGCCAGATCAGATTTGGACTTGAGCAGCAAAACACCCATTAAGACGGCAGCGAGGCTGAACGCAACAAATGCCATTAGCTTAAACGAGCGCCCATTCAGGCGAGATGAGGGAAGAGTCGACGTAGAAGTCGTCCCCGCGTTGGTGGCGGCGGAATTCGTTTCATCCTCAACCAGGGGGCCGTTAGTTTCCTTGTGAACTGTGACCGGCGCTACAAAGCGAAAACCTTTCTTTGGCACCGTCTCAATGTAGCGCTGCCCGTTTTGCCCATCGCCAAGTGCTTTCCTCAGTATCGAAATATTGAATGAAAGATTGCTCTCCTCGACGAATTGGTTGGGCCAGATGCGTTGTAGCAAAGCTTCCTTTTCCAGTAAGTGGCCGCTGTTCTCCACCAGCGCTGTTAGCAGATCAAAACACTTTGGCGTGAGCGCTACAGGCGTCTCATCGCACAACAGCCGGCGCTCGCCGGGGTCGAGGCGGAATTGACCGAACTCATAAAGATGTTTGGCTTTCAAGGCTTTCGACCACTCAAAGGAATCTCTAAGAAAACTCTATAGGCCCTCTAAAGACGTTTTTCGACCGTTGCTGTAGGTTCGGGTCCCGCTAAGAAAGGCTCAGGAACTAGGCGGTCATTGTAGTACCGGCAGCTTTGGGGAAACAACAATTCTCAAGGAGATTCGCATGGAGGGCCTCATGAAAGGCAAACACAAATTGGTAATGGTCCTTCTTTTCGTCGCCAGCTCCAGTTACGGGCAGCAGAGCGCCCAAGTGTCTATCGCATTGAACGAGCAAGGTGTCGCTCGGGTCCGGTCCGGTGACTACACAGCAGCCGTGGATTTGTTTAGAAGAGCCGTCGCACAGAATCCAAACTTCGCCGTTGCCTACAACAATCTTGGCGCGGCTTACAACGCACTAGGTCGATCCGAGGAAGCAATCGAAGTGCTTCAGACCGCATTGAAAATACAACCAGACTACGCTGAAGCGCATTATGATCTTGGTGTTGCCTACAACAACAGTGGTCGAAATCGGGAGGCCGTCGCCGCGTACCGCCGATCGTTACATTTCAAGCCGGATTTCTTTCAGGCGCAAAACCGTTTGGGAGTGGCTTACAGCGATTGGGGAAAACACAACGAAGCGATGAGGGCTTATCGAGAGGCTATCAGATTGAAGCCTGATTACGCCGAGGCCTTCAACAATCTCGGGACGGCGCAGGCAGAAGCAGGCAAATACACAAAGGCGGTCGAATCTTTCAGACAGGCTATTGGCTTAAAGCCAGAACTAGCCATCGCTCATTACAATCTGGGTATTGTCAGCTTGCTGGCAAGGAATCGTATGGCGGCGCTCGAAGAGTATAAGCTGCTCACAACTTTGGCGCCGCCGGCAGCCGAGAAGCTGTATGCAGGGATTTATCAAGGCAAGTTGCTGAGCGTCACTCCGATTCGCTAGGTTGTGCGAATAGGCGAGATGAAACCCGCCAACTTTTTTTGATTGGCGTCCCGTACGGGAGTCGAACCCGTGTCGCCGCCGTGAAAGGGCGGTGTCCTAGGCCACTAGACGAACGGGACGCACTAGGTGAGCTTTTGCACGATTACCGCAAGCGGGTAACTTACCGTAGGCTCGTGCGCACTGTCAATTTAAAGAGATCCACGAAGTTACACGAAGTCACAGCAACCGGACTTAGCAATGTTTCGTGTTGTTTCGTGGATTCGCTTTCGCTGCAGCATTGTTGAATCGCAAGAATAGTCGACCTCGCTGAACGAAACACGGGAATGGCGAAATTTGAAAAACTCTTCCCCGAACCGTGCTTCTCGCTCTATAATTTGTCTGCTATTTTGGTTCAAATGTACCCGAGTCGTAGGTAGCCATTCAGACGTCGACAACCGTTTACCGCATCACTAAATTCCTTTCACGCGTTTTCAGGAGAACAAGCAATCATGTTTCAAGCAGCTCGAGTATCCAGCCAAATAGTTTTGTTTGCGGCTATTGGTTTTCTTCTAGCGGCGGCTGACCTGGTCTGGGCTCAACATGAACCGATGGGCGGCTCGCTCAAGGATAGCTCAGTTTCTCCGACGACCCGAACGCCGCGAAGGTCTACCAAGCCGGCAGTAACTCCGGCAGCTACAGCGGCGCCAAGGCGACGAACGACGCCGCCACCACCGCCGACGCGCAGAGTCAACACCGTTAGCGCAGACGAATACAACCGACAGGCAGATGAGCTTTTCGATGCCAATAAGTATGACCAGGCAATGGAAGCATACAAGAAGGCGGTGCAAATAAATCCCAAGCTCGCCTCAGCACACTACCATATTGGCTGGATTCTGAATGATCACGAGCGGTACCAGGATGCCGTTGCGTCGCTCACTGAGGCGGTTAGAATACAACCCAATTACCCGGTCGCCTTAGTCGAACTCTCGTACTCTTACCGTAATCTGAAACGTTACGACGAGGCGCTGCAGGCAAATCGTGAGGCCACTCGTCTCAAGCCCGATTACGCGAAGCCCTACTACGAAACCGGACTGATCTACAACGAACAAAAGTTTTATGCCCAGGCAGTGGACTCGCTAAAGCAAGCAGTGCGTTACGACCCTGACTATGCCGATGCCAACAGTGAGTTAGGATACGCGCAAAGAAAACTCGGCCGTTATTCAGAAGCGATTGCCGCGTACAAACAAGCTATTCGGACAAAACCGGAACTCGCGGCCGCTCATCTCGGATTGGGCGACGTCTATTACTACAACACCAAGCAGTACCCTGATGCGATCGAAGCCTACAGAGAAGGCGTGCGCCTCGAACCAACTAATGCCACCGCTTTCTATAACTTGGCCTGGTCCTATAATGAACTCAGCCAATACGACAATGCCTTTAAGGCGGCAAGCGACGCGATTCGTGTAAAACCCGATTACGCAGAGGCCTACGTAGAACTTGGTTACGCGAATAGAAAACTGGGAGAAAAGCTCCCGGACAAGTCAGCGGCCGCAAAGCAAAAGTTTGATGCGGCTATTGCTGCGTATCGAACCGCAATGCGCCTGAAGCCCGACTATGGTCTCGCTTACTCCGGGCTCGGTGATGTCTATTATTCCGCCTTGCACGACTACGGTCAGGCTGTCGAAGCCTACAAGCAGTCTATTCGCATCGACAGTAGCGACGCGACGATCCAATATAAGCTTGGGTGGGCATATAACGATCTCGAGCGCTATGGCGAAGCAGTGGGGCCTTTACGAGAAGCCGTTCGGTTAAAGCCGGAATACAACGAAGCCCATAACGAACTTGGCTACGCGTATCACCAACTGCGTCGGTACAACGAAGCGGTTGAAGCGTACAAACGGGCTATCCGCTTGAAACCAGATTACGTCAGTGCGCATTACAATCTCGGCCTGAGCTACATTGCGATGGGCAATCGAAACGGCGCGATGGAGGAATACAGAACGCTCCAGCGATTGAACCAGGATCAGGCCAAAAAGCTCTACGATCAAATGAAGTAGGTGTCGCAGACGTAACCGTTTAGACGGTTTTCACTCGCGATCAGCGTCAGGCCCAGGCTAAAGAGACTGGGTGAAAAGTCAGTGTGCGAGGGAAAGAGGTCATCAGTACCGAAACGCGGTAGCGTCGGGTCAACGATGCGCAACGAGGCTTGTGATGAATCGTTGACCCGACGCTACCGCGTGACGGTACTGATGTGATGATGACCTCTTGCCCTCGCACAATGGAAGGGGTTCCTTACCTTCACCAAGACGTGATCCACGAAATGACACGAACTGAAAACACGCGAAGTAACCCCAACAACATTTTCGTGTCAGTTCGTGTGTTTGATTCGTGTGCTGCGCGTGGATCGATTTATTTCTCGAAAGAATTGCTCAAAAAACTCGAAGTTGAAAGTTGCTTCGCAGGGCAGAAAAAATCTCCTGGTCGATGAGGCCACCCACCGGCACATTCAGCGCATCAATGCGGTTACCAACTGCAAGCTCTCCCTCTTTCCTCGTTCTATCCCCAGAGTAAGTGGGAACAGAGGCTGAGGTTTTGGTTTCTATATACCTCAGAATCGTTCACTTCACGCCGCGCTATTCCGCGACGTGCTCTTAAGATTAGGAGGAATGCAATGCGTTGCGAGTTTCGTTCCCGATCGCTCGTTCTGTTCGCTATCACCGCTTCCATCCTTACTGTAGCCGTCATCAGCTTTACCCTTCGCACTGCCTTCGCGGAACCACGCGAAACTCAGGGGTCGTTGCAGGTGCTCGATGGGAGTGGTAAGTCCAAGGGCATTTGCCCGCTCAAGCACACCGATGTGAAAGCCGAAATCACGGGCTTTCTGTCTCGTGTGGTCGTAACTCAGGAGTTCGAAAACCCTTTCAAGGAAAAAATTGAGGCGGTCTACACGTTTCCGCTTCCCCAAAATGCCGCAGTAGACGATATGACCATGACTGTCGGCGATCGCACGGTACGTGGAAAGATCCTGCGTCGTGAAGAGGCTCAAGCCGTTTACGAAGCTGCAAAGAAAGGCGGGCAGGTGGCAAGTCTGCTCGACCAAGAACGCCCGAATATCTTTACGCAATCGGTTGCTAACATCATGCCGGGCGAACAGGTCAAGATCATCATCAGTTACGTTGAAACTCTAAAATACGAAGATGGGTCATATGAGTTTGTCTTTCCGATGGTGGTCGGACCCCGCTACATTCCCGGTTCACCAACCGGCGAAAAGGTAAATGCTTCCGCTGCTAACACTGATGCCGTCCCCGATGGTGGCCGGATCACACCACCGCTGGTTCCTGAAGGGATGCGTGCGGGCCACGACGTCTCAATCGATCTCACCTTAGATGCCGGTCTGCCGATCGACAGTCTTGCATCGAAATCGCAGGAGGTAGATGTGGAACGGCCGGACATTCGGCGAGCCCATGTGCGGCTCAAGAACAATTCAGTTATTCCCAACAAAGATTTCACTCTCCGTTATGACGTGGCAGGAAAAGGCATCGACGATGCACTGCTTACTCATCGTTCGGAAAGAGGCGGTTTTTTCACTTTGATTCTGCAACCACCCGAGCGCGTAACTGTGGAAGATGCGACGCCGAAAGAACTTGTTTTTGTACTCGATACCTCCGGATCCATGAGTGGGTTTCCGATCGAGAAGGCGAAGGAGACGATGAAGCTCGCCATGGATAGTTTGTATCCTGCCGACACCTTCAATCTGATCACTTTTTCTGGCGATACCCGCATTCTCTTTCCAGAACCAGTTGCCGCCACTCCAGAGAATCTGAAGAAGGCACAAGCCTTCCTGGCCGGAAGCAACGGGTATGGGGGCACTGAGATGATGAAGGCAATCTCAGCGGCCCTGGATCCGTCGGATGCACAGGACCACGTGCGCATCGTGTGCTTTATGACGGATGGCTACGTTGGCAATGATATGGCCATCATTTCGGAAGTGCAGAAACATCCCAACGCTCGGGTTTTTGCATTCGGTATCGGCGGATCGGTAAATCGTTTCTTGCTGGATAAGATGGCTGAAGTCGGTCGTGGCGAGGTCGAATATGTGGCAATGACCGACGATGGGTCGGCTGCCGCGCGCCGTTTCCATGAACGCGTGCGCAATCCTCTGCTGACGGACATATCGGTCGACTGGAATGGTTTGCCCGTGGCAGACGTCTATCCCAAGCGGGTTCCCGATCTCTTTGGCGCTAAGCCCGTGATCCTGACCGGACGCTACACGACCGGGGGACGCGGAGTTGTGAGATTGAAAGGAAGGATGTCGGGGCGCGAGTTTGTGCGCGAGATCCCGGTCGAGTTTCCAGAGGGACAAACGCAGCACGACGTGCTGGCCTCACTCTGGGCCCGCACGCGCATCGAGGATCTGATGTCCCAGGATTACAATGGAGCGCAGCAGGGCGCGATGCGACCGGAGTTGAAAGAAACGATAACGAATCTAGGCCTCGAGTATCGCTTGATGACGCAGTTCACGTCATTTGTCGCCGTTGAGGAGATGATCGTGACCGACGGCGGACAGCCGCGTCGGATTGACGTCCCGGTTGAGGTGCCTGAGGGTGTCAACAGGGACGCGATCGTTGCCAAGGAAGCTAATGGTTTTTTCAACGCTAGTTTTGGAAGAGGTGTGGGGAGCTTTGCCCGGTTAGCCCCAGGCACGGTTTCGGAAACCGTTATCGTCACGAGATCCGGAGCTAAATCGAATAGGCCCGTTAAGGAAAGAGGGGCTAACCCACCTGCTCCAAATGCCTCTCCAACGGTTGTCGTAGAGGCAGATGCAGCAGAGCCACTGCGAATGCTCTCGCCCGCGGAACGCAAACGCGAAGAGCTGCTAACCAGACTGCATCCTTCGCTTCTGGCAATAACGGATCGCCTGAAGAAGAAGAATGCGATACCCGCCCCCGAGGAAACCAGGCTTGTCCGCGACGGAAAGGCTGAAGTGCAAATCTGGCTCACCGAGAAGTCGCCTGAGAACCTGGCCAAACTCAAGGAGCTTGGTTTTGAAGTTGTGCTTGACCCGAAGACTTCAAAGCTCGTAATTGGCAGACTGCCGATCGAACAACTTGAAAAACTGGCGGAGCTGAAGTTCGTTCGCTACGCTGCTCCGCAACTGTCAGGCAAATAGATAAATTGAGGGCGGACCTTAAATGGTTCGCCCTCTTCGATCCTGGAAGGAGTAATAACCATGTCGCGCTTTAGCAGTCGCTTAGACCAGGTGAGAATCGCTGCGCCATGCACAGCAGATTGGGAACAGATGATAGGCAACAATCGCGTGCGGTTTTGCGGTCAGTGCAGCTTGAATGTCTACAATCTCTCCGAACTGACGAAAGGAGAAGCCGAGGAATTCGTCGCGAGTAATGAGGGAAGACTTTGCGTTCGCTATTACCAGCGCGCCGATGGATCGGTGCTTACAAAAAACTGTCCTGTCGGGGTTAAAGCAATCCGCCGAAGGATGTCACGTATTGCGCAAGCTGTAAGTACCGCGGTGATTAGTTTTTTTGCAGGACTCGGTATCTCCAGCCTTTCAGCGGCCAGGGTTCATACGCCAGTGATAACGATGGGTGCTGTTGCCGTAAGCCCTGAGATATTGGAACCACGCGAGATGGAACCAGAACTACCGACACTACCAATGATGGGAAAAGTGGCAATCCAGCCCTTGAACATTCAGCGACCAAAATCCCGACGGAAGTAGGGCCAAGCGTCATAAAGGTAGAGCGTAAACGGGATCCACCAAATGAAATCGTTGGTTACCGACAGGATGATTGTTGAAGCAGGCCATTCATGACTCAGGATCAGTCGCCCGAGTCCGATTGGCCCCAACACTTTTCCCAAAAGTCCGACGGCAGCCAATAGCCAACCTCGCTCGGGCGCGCGGGCTACTTCCCAGTAAATAATTCCGTAGAGTCCCACGACCATTCCCAGACATGCGAATAACTGTGGATAGTTTTGTAGTGGCATTCGCGCGTAGCGAAACAGCCATTGGGGATCTACCACTGAATACAGGCCCCAGGCGATGTTATAAAGGCCTGCCGCGGTAAAGACGATTCGGTGTAGTTGTCTCCGCTTAATCATCTAAGCTATTGGTGTCCGACAACTCAAAAGATGCCACGGCCTTGTGCGTGGAGTCTCACGCTTGCTGCTACAAAAAAGGGCGCTAACGTTTCTTCCACCCCTCAATATATTTTCGAATCTACGGAGTAGCCAAATTACCATAGCTGCCAATATAGCCACTGGGTTGCCACAACCGTTCAAGCCCGACTCGAACGAGTTCGCCGCTGATCACCTCCTGCGCTGAATTCATCAAGCGAGCCACAATATCCACTTACTAACTCGACCTTTTACTTTGTCAGCCGCTGCGGAAATTGTTTCAGAGGGTTGCAAGCTGAGCATGGCGAGCACGTCTGTGGAATCGGTGGCGCATTGCAACACGCGTACACCATTGGGACGGACCAAAGCATCAAGCTCCCGCCGACTGAGCGTGGCCAACGCTGCATAGGGTCGACATGCATGTGTGCGGAAGCGCAGGTAGAAGCGATAGCAATAGGCAAAGTTTAGATCGTGAGGTTCGTAAGGTTGTATGAGCATGAGGTGAGGTCTCCAAGTGCATTTTAGGCGTGTTGCAGTTTGGCATCAAGCTTATTTTTGCTCAGAAGCAAAGAGACTCCATGCCGCATTGTTTTGTAGCAGCGAGCGTGAGACTCCACGGCGCAAGGCCGTGGCCTCTTTTACGGAGCGGTGCTTGTGAAGTATCGTAACGCGTAAGCTATCGAGCTATTGCCGCTGGAGGATCATCTTCGTTGAGCCAACCAAAAGACGCCGCCAAGACGAAACCCGACCAAGTTGTTTCGGTTGCGTCCTCGCGTCAGAGCTTGGACCAGTTCTTGCCGCCCAAACGGCTGCGAGGTATTCAGAAGAGCGTCATCCGTCAGTTGTTCGACCGAGCCCCCGCGGGCAGCATTAACCTGGGTCTGGGCGAGCCGGATCTCGCAACGCCCGAAGTGATCAGGGCGACGGGAGTTCGCATTATCAGCGAAAGGAAAAATGGATACACCGCTCAGGCGGGTCTAGCCTCACTCCGCGAGCTCGTTGCTGCCGACTACCCGCAGCTTCAATTGACGCCCGATCAGGTGGTTATCACCGCGGGCTCGCAAGAAGCTATGTATCTGGCGCTGATGACACTCGTTGACGAAGGAGACGAGGTTCTCCTGCCTAACCCCGGTTTTGTCGCTTACCCAACCATTGTTCAGATGGCCGGCGGTTCTTCCGCCTTCTACCGGCTACCGTCGGAACGGGATTTCGCGTTTGATGTAAATGAATTCCGGCGCTATATCACGCCGCGAACGAAAGTCGTTGTCTGTTGCAGCCCCTCTAATCCAACTGGACGTTCCCTTTCCTCAGCCGACCTCGAGAGCATAGCTGGCGCCCTCGCAGGTACGGGAGCCTACCTGATCAGTGATGAAATTTATCGTGATCTCTACTATGCCACAGAGCGTCCGGCTTCGGCCTCATCTTTCTACGACCGCACTATCATAATTAGCGGACTGTCGAAGTCGATGAGTATGACTGGTTGGCGTCTCGGTTGGATTTGTGGTGATCTGGACGTGATTCGCACTGCCCTGGTCCTACATGGTTACGTTACTACGTGTGCTTCAGCGATTTCGCAGAAGGCAGCGCTCGCTGCCTGGACACCGGAAGCGGAAGCCTGCCGGCAGGGGTTTCGGAAGACGTTTTCACAACGTCGGGATCATTTACTATCGTTGATTTCGCTAGATCTAGGACGGCGGGCCGTCGCGCCCGATGGTGCGTTTTACACAATGGTTGAAGTGAGCGATTGTGGATCGTCTTTACAGGTTGCCGAGAGGCTACTCGATCACGGCGTGATCACGGTTCCGGGCGGCGCGTTTGGCAGCGAGAGTGAAGGGTTTCTGCGCGTCTCATTCTGCGCTGACATTGCTTCTTTGACTGAGGGTGTCTCGCGAATGAAAGCAGCTCTTGCTAGTTTCAACCCGTGAATCTGGATCGATTTGAGCTAGGAGTGTGGGGAAAAAGAACTTCTGATCTCATTCACAGCGCGGCTAAAAAGAGATTGAGTGAAAAATGGCTGATTGAATTGAACAAGTTGGGAAGGGGGCGAGCGGAGAACAGAGAATCCACACCAGATTGACTCCGAGCGCGCCCCCGCTGACTCGTCATAGGACCAGCATGGAACAACAGTGATCTAATGAATACAGGTGAGAGGGATTCAACTCATCCAGCGGGGGCGCGCTCGAAGTCACTTTGGTATGAGACTTCTCTTCACCGCTTGCCCCCTTCCCAACTTGTTCTATTCAATCATCAATGCGAAAACTATGAAACACATGAAAACTATGTCAACTGTCCTACTCGTCGTTCTATTGGCGCCTACGGGATCGATAGCATACAAATACCTCCCGAATCTCGATGAAAGAGTCAAAGCCGAACTCGCAACTTTCAAAGGCAAAGTAAGCCTGTTCGCCAAGAATCTTGACACTGGTGAAACTTATGCTCTGAATGCCGATGACCGCGTGCGCACCGCCAGCACCATCAAGATCGCGGTGATGGTTGAGGCCTTTGCGCGCGTCGCCGAAGGAAAAGCGAAGTGGACCGATGACTTGGTGCTGACCAAAGAAAAGAAAGTTTCCGGTTCAGGAATCTTGAGCGAAATGTCGGATGGTCTTCACCTCGCTCTGCGAGACGGAGTGAATTTGATGATGCTGCTGAGCGACAACACTGCGACGAATCTGGTGCTCGACGTTCTCACGACCGATGCGGTCAATGCGCGCATAGAGTCCCTCGGACTCAAGAACATCAAGATCCTGCGCAAGGTTGGTAGCGGCGGTGACAGTATTGCGGGAAAGGACACGGCCAACAAACGATTCGGCCTCGGCTTTGCCACTCCGCGCGAGATGGTGATGTTGATGGAAAAGCTGGAGCGTGGCGAAATTATCAGTCCGGCAGCCTCGAAGGAGATGATCGAGCTAATGAAACGCGAACAGGCCCACTATGCGATTGGCCGCTCGATGCCGGATCTGCCGATGGCTAGCAAGTACGGAGCCCTTGATCGTCTGCGTAGCGCCGTCGGCATCATCTATTCAAAAAAGGGCCGAATCGCGATGGCCATCACCTGCGATGACATGCCCGAGATCGTTTGGTCAGTGGATAATCCTGCTTACCTGCTGATGTCGCATCTATCGGAAATCCTGGTTACCGGTCTCGGTAGGTAGGAACCCACAATCGTTTCGTCCCGTGCCTGTACTACAAGGGGTCTCACCCCGTTAGGGGTGGTATGTTTATAGACCGGAACATTACAAAGACCATGCGCCGTTCGGAGGAGCGGAATGTTTCTAGAGGGGAAACTGTCTACTTTCATTCCGCTCCTCCGAACGGCGCGGCGACGGGAGTGGACGACGAGGTATAAACATCCCACCCCTAACGGGTTAAGACCAAGAGGATGCTTGCTCCAGATCTATAAACAGGTACCAGTCACGTCATGCTCCTGGTACGAAAGTCCGCCGCATTGGGCGGTTATTTGCTTATGCCTGACACCAACATTGACCTGCGACACACAATCGAAATTGGTCAAGAGACCCTCCGCCTTCGCTCCTCACGCCTCTGCACTCCAGTGCTCGAAGTATCCATAAATTCGTAGTTGCCGATTAGAATTTAGGATATACTCCGCACTCTCTGTAACGCTCCCAAAGTTCAAATGCTTGAAAGCAATTGAGTTTCCCTGCTCTTGGGCAATTGCATTTTTTTGGAATACAAGATGCAAGGGAAGCGCTGAACACGGGATCTAAGTTTCGAACAGGCTCGTTCGTATACCTTTGGACCCATTAACCTGCAAAACCAATTTCAGTTTTTAGGTTCGACCCAGTCGGATTTGGGGAGGAATCTGTCCCCTCCAAGAGCGAAGCGAAGACTCAGAGAACTGACACCCAGCCCAGCAGGGTACGTCGCCGGCCGGCCATAACAGCCGTCAAACATTTCTCATCGGAGGCAGCCATGAAAAGACAAAGCTTTTTGGGAAGCATCGCTCAAGGCCTGAGCGCGCTTTTCGTTGTTGTACTATTTTCTCTAACCGTATTTTCCCAGCAAGGCGCCTCAACAATTCGCGGCAATGTTACTGATCCGCAGGGGAATGTTGTGGCCGGCGCTGCCGTGACGCTGACAAGCGTGGGCACAACTGCCTCCAGAACAGCCGTAACGAATGACAATGGGAGTTATTCTTTCGACATCGTACCTGCTGGCGACTACCGTATCGAGATTGAGGCGAAGGGGTTCAAGAAGGCGGTGGTCACCGATGTACACGCGCTCGTCAGCAAACCCACGCCGGTGGATGTGCACCTGGAGGTCGGTGATGTTGCGGAAACGGTTACCGTGGCCTCCGGACCTGGTGAACTCCTGATAAACAAGGAAGACGCAACGCTTGGCAATGTGTTTGTTAACAAACAGATCACGCAATTGCCAATTGTTGGCCGCAGCGTTCCCAATCTGCTCACCCTGCAACCGGGCGTGACGCGCGGTGGCTCAGTTACTGGCGCGCGTGCGGACCAATCCAATATCACCCTTGATGGTGTAGACATTAACGAACAGCAAACAAATTCAATCGGAGCTGTTACTGACAACGCAACCACCTCTCAGCTACCAGAGAACAACACGGTCTTACGTCTTAACGCGGAGGCAATTCAGGAGTTTAGAGTTACAACGACCAACGCCAACGCAGCGCAGGGCCGATCCGCCGGTGCCCAAATCTCACTAGTGACCAAGGGCGGCTCAAACGAGTTTCACAGCGCGCTCTTCTGGTTTCATCGCCCTACGAACCTCTCAGCCAATGATTTCTTTAACAATCGTATCGGTCTCCGTCGGCCCACGCTCATTCGGAATAATTATGGGGGCGCGGTTGGCGGACCGATTATTAAAGACCGGGCGTTCTTCTTTTACAGCTATGAAGCAGATCGCAGAGTGACCCAAACCAGCGTTGGTCCCCGCATTGTTCCAATGGCAAGTTTGGGGCGTGGTGAAGTGCGCTTCACTAATCCGTCGGGAGGAATTACCACGCTTACGCCGGCAAATATGCTGACGATCTTCGGGCCGGCCAATAATAGTTCGCTCAACGGTGAAAATCCTGTTGCGGTGGCGGCATTGGCAGCAGCAGCAGCGAAGTACCCAGCTAATGACTGTAATGCCGGTGATAGATGCGTGAATACAGGTGGTTTTCGCTTCAACGCTCCAACTCCTGTGACGCTAAACTCGCACGCCGCAAAGTTTGACTTTAACCTAACCTCCAAACAGCAGGTCTATGTCCGCAGTAACGTCATCTATGACAAGACGGCCCAGGCCCCGAATTTCCCAGACACTCCGGCGCCAGGCGTGTGGTCACATCCCTGGGGAATAGCCGTGGGGCACACGTGGACCATAAATGACCGGGTCGTAAATCGATTCGTCTATGGCCTTACACGTGAGGCTTTCACCCAGCAGGGGGATTCGGCCGCAAATAACATCAGCTTCCGCTTTGTATTCTCTCCGTTACTGTTCTCTCGAACGAACAGCCGCGTAACCCCGGTGCACAACTTCGTTGACGATTTGTCGTGGATCAAGGGTAATCACTCGCTACAGTTTGGTGTTAACTTCCGCGCCGTACGCAACACGCGGGTTGATTTTGGCAATGCTTATGACACGGCGATTACTAACCCCTCGTTCTATGCCGGTGCAGGAAGCACGATCTCAAATGCCGTTAACAATTTTTCAGCGCTTGGGTCGGGACAGGATTCGATTGTGCAGAATGCGGCCACCGCGGTTCTCGGGCGATTCTCGCAATACACGGCTCGTTTCACATTTAATCGAGACGGATCTCTACTGGATCCCGGAACAGCCAGCGCCCGTAATCTTGCCACACAGGAATACGAGGGGTACGTTCAGGATAGCTGGAAAGTTACGCCGAACCTTACGCTAACGTACGGGCTTCGGTATAGCCTCGGCCGTCCGGTTTACGAGACTAACGGGTTTGAGGTCAAACCCAACATCCCTCTAGCGGAATACTTCAATCGTAGAGTGGAGGCCGCGAAGCGAGGTTTGGACTATACCGACCCGATTACTATGCAGCTCTCAGGCCCGAAGAATGGCGGCACACCACTATATCGGTGGGACAAGAATAACTTCCAACCACGACTTGCCTTTGCCTACTCGCCTAATCCAGGCAATAGGTTCCTTAGAAAGCTTTTTGGCGGCGAGCACCAATCCGTTATTCGCGGCGGTTTCGCTATGACTAACGACCAGTACGGGCAGCAAATCGCAGTGAGTTTCGATACCTCCAACTCTCTAGGGTTTACCTCCAACACCACGATCGCGGCAAACACCTACAACACCACAACAAAACCCGCACCTCTATTTACCGGATACGGCCAGGCTATCCGACCGTTACCTGGAATCACAATTCCAGGCACGTTGACGTTCCCGCAGCAGAAGCCTGTCGACTTTGCGCGTCGTATTGAGTCGTCGTTTGACGAGAATATTAGCGCCCCAACTAATTACAGTTGGAACCTAACGTTTGAACGTGAACTGCCAAAAGGACTGGTGATTCAGGCTGCTTATGTTGGGCGTGCCGGTCGACGGCTGCTCGCGACCAGAGATGTGATGGCGCTGGCCGACCTGGTCGATACTAGCTCGCAAACGGATTGGTATGCAGCAGCAGGTGCTTTGGAAATCCTCCGCTCCCAGGGAACGTCTGTCGGAAACGTACCGGCAATACCGTACTTTGAAAACATCTTTCCCGGTCTGCTGGCACAATATCGGGCTCTGTACACTGGGTATTACGGAGCGAGCACGGCTAACTCAGTATTTGCAGGCGCCACGAATTCGACGCAGGCTGTCTATGCCAGCGCCTTGAGATTCAATAGTAATGACTGGACCACCATTCAGGACGACCTCGAGTTTGCAACTAATAGGGCCCTGTTCTATCAGGAGCAATATGGGGCCCTTTCGGCGTGGGGAAGCATCGCGAATTCAAATTATAACGCTGGAACGTTGACGATCCGTGAACGGTTGGGGACCAGCCTGATTATGGATTTCAACTACACGCTCTCACATTCCCTTGATGATGCATCAGGTTTGCAAACCAGTACGGGCTTTGGCGGAGCGTTCATTCTGAACCCGATACTACAGAATACCAGTTATGCTAATTCTGACTTCGACATCAGGCACATCATCAACGCTAATGCGGTCTGGGAATTACCGTTTGGACGAGGACGGAAATTCTGGAATGGCGCCGGCGGTTTGACCAACTCTATCCTAGGCGGCTGGCAAATGAGTGGGATCCTTCGCTGGAACAGCGGCGCTCCAGCTGGTGCACCTTTCGACAATGCACGCTGGGCCACCAATTGGAACGTGCAGAGCAACGGCATCAGAATCAAGCCAGTCGAGAGCTGCCCCGTTCAGGGCGGAAAACTCTTTTGCGATCCGGTCGCCGCTTACAAGAGTTGGCGTAATGCAAGACCGGGAGAAGCTGGAGACCGCAACGTCCTAAGAAATGTTGGGTACTTCGCACTCGACATGGGTATAGGCAAGTCTTTCAACATGCCCTGGGAAGGTCATAAACTGCAGTTACGTTTTGAGGCCTTCAACGTTACTAACACGCAGCGGATGGGTACATTCGATACAAGCCGCACCGGGTTTGGCCTATCGGTGAACCCGTTTAATTCTAATCCTCCAGGGAATTGGACAAACTACACTGCCATTCAGGGCGCACCGCGTCAGATGCAATTCGGCTTCCGGTATGAGTTCTAATTGAACTTGATATCACTTTCACGCTGCGGGCTGGAGTTTGCTACTTCAGCCCGCAAGTTTCTTGGCCATTCGAGAATCAAGGGTCCCAGAAGCCATGCGCGCAATCATACCGTGGCAAGTTGTCTTGTTGCACACGTCGATCGGATCTGAACAACTAAGTCCGTTTAAGTTAAATGGGACTGAGGAAGGAGGTCGAACTATGTATCAGCCAGCTCTGACAAGGTCAACACTGCATCTCCACGTTTCAGTGAGCTTTAGTAACGCTTCCGGCGGAGAAAGACTGAGAACTACCTTCTTTGCGGCTCTGCTTTGTGTCTTGCTAGTTAGTTCGATTGCAGGAAAAGTCCGGGCTCAAGCTGGCGGTCATAAGCTATATGGCGATTTGAAAGTGGATGAGAGCAAGGCGGGCGGGATCATGCCGATTAGCTTTGACGTAATTCTCTATAGCCTCGCGGGAAATGTTCTCGGACGCCAATCGGTGCCAAATAGAGGACGCTATCAATTCTTCAATGTAAGTGACGGCCAATATGACGTGGTCATAGAGGTGGAAAATAGAGAGGTCGCCCGCGCTCGAGTTCAAGTCTTCTCCCCATTTAGGACAGACTTTCGCCAGGACATCGAGCTTGAATGGCACTCAAATGCGGGAGATACGAGATCAGTTCCGGCAACAGTTTCCGTAGCCGATTCTTACGTCCGCTCGGACGCCAACGAAAAGATATTCAACAAAGCGCAAAAAGCAACCGACGAGAAAAAATACGATCAAGCGGTCACATACTTTCGCCAAATCATCGAGAGCGACGCAAAAGACTTTCAGGCATGGACAGAACTAGGGACAGTCTATCTTTTCCAGCAGAATATTTCCGAGGCTGAAAACGCCTATGCGACTGCCATTGAAGTGCGCCCCGGGTTTTTTCTCGGTCTCATGAATCTGGGCCGGCTGCGCATCATGAAGAAGGATTTCGCAGGTGCGATCCCCATTCTGACTCGGGCAGTGGAAATTAAACCGACATCCGCGGAGGTTAACTATTACCTCGGTGAGGCTTACTTGCAAATCAAGAAAGGCTCAAAGGCTGTCCCCTACCTCTACGAAGCGCTCAAGCTGGATCCGGTTGGGAAAGCCGATGCTCATCTGCGGTTGGCTGCTCTGTATAACGGCGCAGGGTTGAAAGACAAAGCCGCCGCGGAATATGAAGCGTTTCTGAAGAAGAAGCCTGACTATCCTGACCGCAAGAAGCTCGAGCAATATATTGCCGCCAACAAGGGCGCGGCGGATCCAAAGAAACCTTGAACGTGTTTCCCACCTTCCAGCGTGCAAAGATGCTGACCAAGGGAACCTTTGCGACTGCCGCCACTTTTCTCTTCGCGACTTGTTTTCTATTTCATTCCTACTCTTATCCCAGCGCTGATCCGACGCCGGAGTTCCGCATACCTCAGAAGCAGAGTATTACCGCGATCGTAGGAGCGACCCTCATCGATGGCTCAGGTCGTCCCGTGCTGCGTAATTCCGCCGTGATCATCCAGGGAGATTTAATTCTCGCGGTTGGAAAGAACGGGCAATTAAAGATTCCGGTGGGTGCTCGAGTGCTTGATGGTCGTGGTCTGGTTGTGGCCCCTGGCTTCATCGACACGCACAACCACTCAGACCGCGGTCTGGAATCAGATCGGTCAGCTGCCTCTCAAGTATCACAGGGTATAACCACCGTCGCCGTGGGACAGGATGGAGGATCGGATTTTCCTGTAGGCGCTTACCTGGGCAAACTCGATAGCAACCCTGTCGCGCTAAACGTACTTACGTTTGTGGGCCACGCCACCTTGCGCTCGAAAGTGATGGGAGAGAATACGAATCGTCAGGCAACGGGCGCGGAAATTGAAAAGATGCAGCAGATGGTGGATGAGGCAATGCGCGACGGCGCGTTTGGCTTGTCGACCGGGCTTGAATACGAAATAGGCAAGCCGGCAACAACCGAAGAGGTGATTGCGTTGGCCGGCATCGCTGCACGCTACGGCGGAATTTACATCAGCCATATTCGCGATGAAGCAGACAAGGCTTTCGAAGCTTTCGCCGAGGCTATCCGCATCGGCCGAGAAGGTCATCTGCCGGTTCAGATTTCTCACATCAAGCTTGGTACCGTGGCCGTTTGGGGTCGCGCAAACGAAGCAGTTGCGCTTATTAACAATGCGCGCCGGCGCGGGCAGGACGTCACCGCCGATTGTTATCCCTATGACGCCTGGAACTCCACTATCAGGGTCTTGATTCCAAGTGGCAATCACGACAATGCGGCAGACGTTGCCCGCGGACTGGCCGATGTAGGCGGCGCGACAAACATTACGATTGTCAGTTGCAGAGCGCATCCGGATTACGAATTCAAAACTTTGGAAGAAATCGCGCGCCAGGAAGGAGCCTCGCCGGTAGCTCTTTACATGAAGATCGTGCATGACGGGGGCGCCGGTATCGTTTGCCGTTCAATGAAAGAGTCAGACATTCGAGTTTTCTACAAGCAACCTTGGGTGATGGTGAGCAGCGATGGAGGAATTGGCTCAAGACATCCGCGAGGCGCTGGCACCTATCCCCGAGTGTTGGGAAGATTTGTGCGAGAGCTGAATTGGTTGTCACTGCCGGAAGCGATCCGAAAAATGACCTCACTGCCTGCAAAAAGGCTTGGATTGAAGGACCGCGGGATGGTTCGTGTCGGCTTCAAAGCCGACATTGTGCTTTTTGATCCGAAGAGCGTGATTGACCGGGCAACTTTTCAACAACCGCAACTAGTCTCCGACGGTATCAAGCGTGTTTTTGTGAATGGACTGGAAGTCTGGCGTGACGGTGCAGTGACTGGTCAGCTTCCTGGGCGAGCATTGCGAAGAGGCTGACAACTAGACTTTGGCCCGTCCTCTATTTGATCTTAAAACGTACCTGCCAACCTTTCTTGTTTCCCCCTGGACGAGATAGAACTCCTCGACGACATATCCTGCATCAAACGCTACTTTGAAGGCGTGGCGCGTTGTCTCACGCCAGCGAATGGCGACCTTGCAATCATCGCGGAGTATGGCGCTGATATCGCCAGGAACTTCAATTATGGCAGTCTCATCAGTTGGTCCATCGTTCAAAACTTTCGGCTCTTTGTTTTCCGCCAGGCAAACAAGTATCGACGATCGATCCAGTTCGTTTGAAACGCTCGTCCCTTTCAAACGTCCTTCCGCGCGATTCTTCACTCTTTCGCTGTTTAGAAACCATTTGACCCATAGCCGATCCGTTCCCGTGCGGTGAAGATAGCTTGTAGTCTCGCCATAGAAGTTGACGAGGTAACGATCCGATACAACACCGAGCCGGCTGAAGTTGAGGTGAGCGTTCGCTGCCTGGAGAGGATCGAAGGTCCAGGTAATCATGTCGATCCCTTTTCCGAGGGCGCGTTCGCGCTGTGCAAGTTTTAGTTGATACCCGATCCCCTGCGAGCGATATTCAGCTTTGACCGCGAGCATGTCGGAATGGAGAATTACGCGACTCTCGTCCAAACCAGGAAAACCAAATACAAATCCGACCATCCGACTGTTGTCAAAAGCGCCGATCAGAACTCCGCCTACCACAGTAATCGGTCGCATTGCCATTGCCGGAAGCACTTCTCGATCTGCTACCCCCCATATCTCTTTTTGTAGTTCCTCTACCTCGCGCATTTCGGCGAGGTCGGTTATGTCTCGAATTGTTATCGATTGCCTGAGTTCCCTGCCGCTCATGCGAAGCATTATAAGCGTGCTCAGCCCCATTCATGCTCGGAAAGGGACAAAAACCGAAACCCGCCCGCTGGTTTTTACGTTAAGACTTAGGAGAACAGCAGTTTCACCCGTTAATCTGGAGAACAACTCATGAAGCGCGTAATCGTCCTTGTCCTGCTGATAGGCATCGCAGGCGTCGCGGGAATTGTCCGATCTCATTCACAGTCAGCTGGAAGTCAGCAACTCCCGGCAATGTCCAGCGATGGCTCGGGCGGTGACGCTCGCGAAGAGATTCGCAAAACTGTTGAGTTGTCACCCGGCGCCCGTGTGGAGGTGTCCGGAATAAACGGCGCTGTGAAGATCGAGACTTCGAATAGCCAAACCGCGGAAATCTATATTGAACGCAAAGGAGCGAGCCGCGAGGTAATGGAACGGCGCAAGGTTGTTGTCGACAGTAGTTCGTCCAGCCTAAGAATCCACGGGGAAAAGGGTGATGCCGGATTTTTTGCTCGGCTCTTTGGTTCAAACCCGACCGAACATATCACGCTCAAGCTGCCTCGCAAGATCTCTCTGGTAACCAGGGGAGTAAACGGATCGGTTAGCGTTGGCGAAGTAGATGGCCCGGTAGAGGTCAATGGCATTAACGGTAAGGTGGACATTGGTCAGGCTGTAGGCTCAGCTGAGTTTAAGGGTATCAATGGGAACATTGCGGTCTCACTAAAAGAGCTGGCCGGGGATGGCGTCACTATCAGCGGCGTAAACGGGAACATAGAACTGCGCTTGAGCGAAGGGTTGAACGCTGACATCGAGGCCCACGGCATGAACGGCCGAGTGGTCTCAGATCTGCCGGATGTTGTAGTGGAGAAAGAGCGGCATGGGACCTTTTACGCGCATATCGGCAGCGGAGGTAATTCGATCAGCGCCAGGGGCATTAACGGAAACATACGTTTGACGAGAGCGATGTCAGCATCTAATACGACGGACGGAGGTTAAGAGCAAGAGTTAGCCGATTTGGTCTTAGGTCTGTGGCCTTGGGTCTTTGAAACTTAGCGCGCGACGGCTTAAGTTCAAATCCAAAGACCAAAGACCCAAGGCCACAGACCTACTTCTGAATTTCCGAAAACTTCACATTCAAAATCGGATATTCTTTCCAATCCTTGTAATCGTAGTGCCACCACTCGGGTTCGTAGACAGCGAACCCTTCCGCTGCCATCGCGTCATGGAGCAACGTCCTTAACCTTTTTGCTTCCGGTTGCGCGCATTCGTAATTTATGTGCGCGCGCTCAGTCATCTCGTCGTACTCGCTCGGCATCTTCACCAACTGACCGGTCTTCAAGTCAAACATCGACAGGTCGACTGCGCAACCGCGATTGTGTCGAGAACCTTTACTCGGATCGGCGACAAAGATCTTCTTGTCCTCGGGCGTGGCTTCCCAGAAGGCCTTTGTCACCGACCAGGGGCGATAGCCGTCGAACACCACCAGTCCATAACCCTGCTTGTTTAATGCTTGATTCACGCGCAACAGCGCCTCGGCAGCTGGGCGCTGCAAGAAAGCCCGGGCTTGTCTGTAGACTGGTTTGCCGAGAAAGTTGTTTTTGGTTGCATACCGAATGTCGAGACGGATTGTTGGATCCAGCTTAGTAATCTCGACGAGTTCCGGTTTGCGAAACGGCCCGGTTTCCTGGGGAGGTCCCTGAGCAAACGCAACCGAGTTAAAAAGGAAGAAGAGTAGGACAACCGCTGTTCGCTTCCATTTGTCATTGATCATTTGACA
>WNGF01002768.1_pt1 | contig 30182 bp, 28 predicted proteins | sample 5400641 | NCBI WGS metagenome assembly WNGF01 (sample SAMN13153371, study PRJNA577476) | soil metagenome | isolation source: 80 cm soil or saprolite under grassland replicate 2 | place: USA:California | collected 2016-06-15 | reverse complement strand
ACCATTGCCGTTCGCACAGCCGCCGCCCACTTCAGACGTCCTCACTAGCCCCGCGCGCTCGTTCCTGCTCCGAAAGTTGCCTCACCCGTCGCGAGCTGTGTTGTCAAGCGCGGGGCTAGCCGAGTCGGGAACCGCCGCCGCCGTCAGGCGACGTTCGGGTTGACCTCGGTGAACACGCCCTGGGGGTTGGCCTTCCACACCCAGGCGTGGAGCAGCCACGCGGTCTGCTTCTGGAAGTAGATGCCGCCGACGGCCCGGCAGGCGGCGTCGTCCGACGCGATCGTCACCGACCCGCCCTTCTGGAAGCACAGGTTCGTGTGGTAGTGCCACACGTCGGACCCGCCGGCGAACCCCACCGGCGGCGCCTCGTCCGTGTGCTTGAACTGGTAGGCCACGCCCACCAACCGGAGCGACCCGTCGGCCCCCGGTTCGTAGAGCAGGATCTGGGGGTGCGCCGGGTCGAACGAGGTGTTGGAAACCCGGAGGTTCACCATGTGCAGGCCGAGGCCCGGGATGAACTGGGTGACCTGGAAGTAGCCGTCGGCCTTGGCCACGGCGATGTCCCGGTACCTCGCGGTCGCCGCCTTGGCCCGGGCCAGCTGGCGCTTCAGGACCACGCGCTGGGCCGCGGTCACGGGGCCGGGCTCGCCGTGGGAGTGCTCACCGAACGTGGACTCCCCCTCGGCGCCCTCGCCGGCCACCGCTCCCCCGGGCGGCGCGTGCACGTGCGTCCCGGTCCCGGCGCCGCCGATCGGCGCCGTCACGGCATCGTGATGGCCGCCCGCCGACGCAGCGCTCGTCTCCGTGCCGCGCATCCCGGACCACGCCCCGATGGCCACCGTGGCCACCAGCAGCAGCGACATCAGCGCGCCGAGCAGGCCTCCCCATTCGCTGTTCTGGCGGACCGCCCACCGGATCCCGCCGACCGCCGTCACCAGGATCCCGGCGAACAGCACCAGGTGCCACGGGTTCGGAGAGGTGAAGCTGACGAGGTCCTCCCGCTCGTGCGCCGCGGGACTGAGCGTGTGCGCCAGGAGGTCGCCGACCAGCCCGGCCAGCGTGAGGATCACGCCGGCGGGGATGAGCGCCGCACCCAGATCGCGCGCGGCCGAGCGGGATGGGCGGCGGGACGACGGCGGGGCGCCGAGGGTCTCCTGCACCGATCCAAGGTACACCACCGGCGCCGTCCTCCGACAGCCCCTCGCGCCCGCCTGTTCGAGCCCTGATCGGGAGCCCCGTGGAATCTCAGCAGTCCGAGTCCACCCATTCCGGCGGGGGACCCACCGGGACGTGGTGCTGGATGGCGAGCGCCTTGGCGTGCTTGCGGTACACCCGCATGTCGGCGTGGGTGAAGTCGTCGTGCGTCTGGCAGGCGAACTCGGCCACGTGCTCCACGTGGTACGGGCTGATGAGGTTCTCGGCGTGCCCGATCACGTTGCGGACCTGGATGCCGTACCGCTGCATGAGCCAGACCGTGAGGGCGTACGACGACGCGATCTCCGCGTCGTCGCCCATGACGTCCGCGTCGCTGGTGCCGACGTGCTCGATGCCGAACGCCACCCAGTTCATCCCCATGGCGTGCCGGCACCGGATCCACAGCGGGACCAGCTGGTAGATGGTCCCGTCGGTGTCGATGATGAAGTGCGCGCAGGTCCCCGGGTACTCGCCGAGGTGCTTCGCGTTCGACGCGAACGTGTTCCAGGCGGCGGAGAACGACGTCCCGCCCGTGTAGTGCTCCACGATCACGCGCGGGTGCAGCAGGCGCCAGCGCCGGACCCCGTAGTGGCGCTTCGAGTACGCCCCCATCTGCCGTTTCCGCCTCTCGCCGAACGGGATCCGCTTCCACGTGATCGGCGGCTTCTTCGCGTCGGGCGCCTCGGTCGTCCGCGAACGCAGCGGGGCCGCCTGCGGGGCGCCGGCGGGCGCCACGAGCAGTGCGCCCACCATCAGCGCGGCGACCGCGAACCGGATGCCGGAACGACGGGGCATCGCCCGATGATCCCACGGCGAGCGAAAGGCCCGCCCCCCTCGCAGGGGGGACGGGCCTCTCGCGCCGTTGCCGCGTTCCGTCCCTAGAACCTGCAGTTCACGGGTTGAGGTTGCACTTTGACCTCCCACGTAAGAGGGGTCAGGTGGTGAATCCTTTCTTTGGGTCCAACCATCGAAAGGAGGCAGCCACCGTGACCCCTGCCGAGATCATCTACCAGCGACGGGTCCGCGTCATCGAACGGGCGGCCGTGGTCGGAGTGACCCAGGCATGCTTGGAGAACGGCGTGTCCCGGACCACCTACTACCGGTGGGAGGCTCGAGCCGAGCGCTACGGCCTGTCGGCGCTCGTGCCCAAGGAGCGCCGCCGGCCGCACCTCAGGACTGAGACCCCGGCCCACGAGGAGGAGATCATCCTGGCCGAGGCCATCTCCCGGCCCACCTTGGGGGCGCGGCGCCTGCTGGAGCACCTGGCCGAGCGCGGCGTCCACCGCTCGGGCTCCGGGGTCCAGAAGGTCCTTCGCCGCCACCACCTGGGCACCCGCTCGGAGCGCGTGGCGGCCCTGGCGGCGCTCACCGCGTGCTTCTACGTCGGCAAGCTGAAGGGGATCGGACCGATCTGGCAGCTCACCGCGGTGGACACCACGACCCGCTGGGCCTTCGCCCGGCTGGTGGTGGGACATGTCTCCGCACGGGTGGCGGCGGGGTTCCTGCACCAGCTGGCGAAGGAGACGTGGCGCGCCGGGATCGTGCTCTCGGGGATCCTCACCGACAACGGTCCGGAGTTCATCGGCAGGGCCTTCGCCGACGCGGTGGGCGAGCTCGAGCTCACCCACCACCGCACGCCGCCGCGCTCCCCCGACCACAACGCCGTCGTCGAACGCTTCCACGGCACGGTGCTCCAGGAGTGCTACCGGCCTGCCTTCCACCGCCGGCGGTTCGACCGGCTCGCGGATCTCGAACGAGTCCTGCGAGACTTCCTCGATCGCTACAACACCCGACGACGGAACCACGGCAACTACATGAAGGGACGGATTCCCGCGCAGATGCTGGAGGCAGCAACTCGATGAGTTCAAGGGTTCACCACCTGTCACCTCAACCCGTGGCCCGGACGCCCTAGAAGGGGCAGTTCGGGGCGGTCGGGCCGTTGCTGTCGGTGCAGGTGATGCGGCCCTGGATCACCGGGGCCAGCGGGTCGTTCGCGGTCACCCACGCCGCGTTGACGCTCTCCATGAGGTCTCGGGTCGTCCCGATGGCGGCGAAGTTCGGATAGCCGTCACCGCCGTTCATCATGAAGTCGTTCTCGGCGATCGTGTACGGCCCGTCGCCGGCAGTGAGACCCACCGCTGCGCCGGCGCACGATCCGCCCGGCAGCTGTCGGGTCACGCTGGTGATGCGGCTCCCGGAGGCTGCCGTGATCTCCCAGGTGAAGCACAGTCCCGACACCTGGGGGAACCGGCCCTGCGGCCCCTGCCCGAACGGGGCGGAGGGCTGCAGCGAAACGCCGTTCTCCAGCATCGCCTTGAGCTGCGCGCCGTTGATCGTCGCCGTCACCACCTGGTTCCCGAAGGGCAGGACCGTCTGGTTCTGGCCCCTCGTGATGACGTACGGATCCGGTGGGTTGTTCGCCGGGCAGAAGTCGTTCGGGTTCGGGTCGGGATCGCCCGGGTTGGCTCCCCGCGGGCAGGTCAGGTCGGCCCGAATGCCTCCCGAGTTCGTGATGGCGAAGTCCACGCCGTACGTGTTCCGCATCCCGTCGGTGATGATGTCGCCGACCAGGGACTCGCACGCCCGGCCCGTCGGGTGGGCGCAGGAGTCGGCGCGCGGGATGGCCACGTCGGAGTGCCCGATCACCGTGTTCAGGATGGGAGCCAGCTGAGCGTTCAGCTGGTCGATGTAGTTCTGGAGCGCCGGGTCCGGCGTCACGCCGATGTCCCACGGCTTGTGCCAGTCGGCGGTCGTGTAGATGACCTGGCCCGTGGTCGTGTCGACCAGGACCTGCGTCCGGTTGAACCGCAGCCCCTTGCTGCGGGCTTCCGAGTACATGACGCCGTTGGGGCGCTTCGACACGGCCTCGACGTCGGTGTGGTCGCCCAGCACCGCGTCGATGGCGGGGCTCACCCCATCCGCCAGCGTGATGCCGGGTCCGTTCGGCGCCGTCAGGGTGCCGCCCGTGGCCCCCATGTGGCCCATGGCGACCTGGACGTCCACGCCCTGGCCCGTGAGGTTCGCGGACTCGGCGTTCGTGTTCGTCAGCGCGTCCTGGACGACGAACGGGGACACGGCCGCCGGGCTCGTCAGGCTCGGCAGGTCGTCGTTCGAGAATCCGATGAATCCGATCTTCGTCCCGGCCGACGTGGTGAACACGTGCGACCGCGTCCACTCCGCCGGCGGGTTGTTCGTCCCGCCGTCGACGACGTTCGACGACACGAACGGGAAGTTCGCCAGCGGGATGAGGTCGTTCCGGAAGTGGGCCTGTCCGGCATCGAAGTTGTGGTTCCCGATGCCGTCGATGTCGATGCCCATCCCGTTCATGGCGTTGATCGCCGGCTCGTCCCCGAACGAGGACGAGATCGGCGGCGTGGCCCCGATGGTGTCACCGGCGCTCATCCGGTACGTGTCGCCGTTGGCGTCGTTCTCGTACCAGTCGAACCACGGCTTCAGGAACGCCGCGCCGCCGATGGCGAACACCGCGCTGCCCAACGTGTCGGGGTTCTCCGTCAGCGGGATGAGCTGGCCGTGCCAGTCGCTGACCTGCAGGATCGTGATGTCGTCGACATTCGATCCGCCCTCGGTGGTGCCCAGCAGGATGTGGCCCCGGGCGTTCAGCGGACCCGGGATCCCCATCAGGTAGGCCAGCGTCGGCGCGAGGTCGATGGAGCGCACGTCCGGCACCGGCGTGGGGTCGGCCACGATGCCGGGCCCGGCCGCCACGAACGTGGCATGCATGTTCACGTTCCTGGCGACGTTCACCGTGTTCGGCAGGTAGCCGTGCTGGCCGAAGAAGTGGGACCAGGCGATCCGCACTCCGGCCGTGGGCGCATCCCACTGGTACGGGGGACGGGACACCACGACCACGTCACCGCTGCGGTTGGGGTGCAGCGAGTCGTCGCCCTGCACGTTCCGGAGGTCCTCCTTCAGCAGGACCGTCTGGAGCACCCGCTTGCCCGGGTAGGCCGGGTCGGCCAGGCTGTTGAAGGCGTCGACCACCGCCGTCCGGACCGACGAGTAGGTCAGGCCGGCCGGGAGGGTCGGGTTGATGTAGATCTGCGCCGTGCCGCCCGCCCAGCAGGCCTTGGTGAGGTCGCTGGTGAGAGCGCTGCAGTTGCTGGTGCCCGAGCCGCCCGCGTGCAGCGACTCGTTCGTGCTGGTGCTCGGGTTGAACACCGTCGCGTCGTTCAGGATCTTGTTCGCGTTGATGGCCCACCACTGTGTGGCGAACCCGTGGTCCGAGGCGGCGATCGTCGTCACCGACTTCGGGGCGGCCGGGTCCAGCAGCTTGCGGGCCAGGGCCAGCTTCTTGTCCGCGGCCACGTAGGCGCTCTTGATGTACCCCTTGCGCGCGGCCCGCCGACCATCGGCCACGCCGTCGCCGTTGGCGTCGTCGTAGAACGGGTTCACGTCGCCGTCGAGGTCGTACTTCTCGGTGAGGCCCAGGAACTGGTGCGAGACCTCGTCGGTGAAGGGGTAGCCGACCAGCGCGACGTCGGTGTTCGGCTGCAGGGTGCCGAGCACGAATTTCATCACGGCGTTGGCGTACTTGACCTCGAGCTCGCGACCCTGCTGGACGTAGGTGTCCTCGTCGATGAGCCCGGCCTCCTCGGCCGCGAAGTCCGCGGCACTCCACGGGGGCAGGTTGTCCGCGATGTACTTCTCCAGCGGGTTCTCACCGGCCACGCCCGCCGGCAGCGCGTTGCAGGCCGCGGTGGAGCAGGTGGCCTGGGGGCGAGCGATCGAGGTGAAGTAGATCTTGTAGGACGAGAGGTCGCTGGCCATGCTGATGAGCTTCACGTGGAAGCCCGCGGACTCCCCCGCCTTCGAGCCGGTGAGGCCGTTGGCCCCGGTCAGCCGGATCGACTGGAACTTGCCGACCTTCAGCCTGGCGTCCCGCAGGGAACCGTTCTTCGAGTTGGGCACCATGAACACCGTGTCGTACTTCTGCACTCCGTCGTTCAGCTTGTCGAAGTAGTACAGGTTGTACGTCCGGTTGACGTTCGTGCCGTTGCTCGTGGTGTTCGGGATGATGAACGTCGCCTCCATGGGCGGCGACAGGGGGTCGCCGAGGGGGGCATTCGTCCATCCCGAGGCCGCGACCGGAGCCGAGACCAGGTAGTTCACGCCGAAGTTCGCCGCGGCGGTGGCGTCGGCCGGGACGTTCGCCGGCACCACGACGCCGCGGCTGGAGTAGAAGGTCGCGAAGTCCACCGTGGGACCCGCGATGGCCGCGGGGACGCCGCCCACCCAGTCGATCTGGGCGACGGTCTTGCCGGCCCGCTCCGCCGAGTTCGCGATGGTGTCGGCCTGCAGGACGCCCGCGCCCGAGAACGACGAGCGGTTGCTGAACGTGTCGCCCGTCCGGAAGAAGGTGTTGTTCGTGGAGCCGGTCTCGCTCGGCCACGTGCCCGTGGCCATGGAGTACCAGCCGACGCCCGTGTTGGGCGGGAAGGCCTGCTCCATGCCGTTCGCCCCGTGCACACCGTCGGCGAGCATCTGGGCGTACGCCGGCATCGAGCCCTGGTTCACGTACTTCTGCATGAGGTCCGGTCGCATCCCGTCGGACGAGAAGAACAGGGCCTTGTCGGCCGGCGCCACGGGGACGCTGGCCGTGACAGTCGCGTTCGCCGTTCCCAATAGGGCCTGTGCGGCCACGACGGAGATCGCGACGAGCGCGCCGAACATACCGATGAATCGGCGGCGAATCATGGGTCCTCCCCCTCCCCTGTTGGGGACCAGACGAATACCGGAGCCTCCCCGGCCCCGGCGGGTGGACGCTATCTCGGGAGCCGTGCCGGGGTCAAGGTCGAAATCGCCCGAATTGGGCATTCGGTGGGGGTCACTTGTGTGGGCCCGAAGAGATCGTCCTCCGGGGTGGGCCTCGGCCGGGGGAGGATAGGCTCGGCGGGCCATGGCCTCTTTGGTCGGTCGGCTGTCGTGCTCGCGGTGCGGGCGGGTGTACGGACACCTCCGGATCCACCATCTGTGCGAATGCGGCGGGCCCCTCCTCGTCGACTACGACCTGGAGCGGGCGGGCGCTGCGGTGGTCCGGGAGGACGTGGAGGGACGATCCGGTGGGATGTGGCGATGGCTGGAGCTCCTCCCGGTGGAGGATCCGGCCCGGATCGTGACCCTGGGCGAGGGCGGCACGCCGCTCCTGGCGGCCCCCCGGCTGGCCGCCCTGAGCGGCCTCGGCGAGCTGTTCGTGAAGGACGATGGGCGGAACCCCACGGGGACGTTCAAGGCCCGCGGGGCCGCGGCGGGCGTGACCGCGGCGGTGGAGCGCGGGGCGTCGGAGCTGGCCCTCCCCACGGCCGGGAACGCCGGCGTGGCCTGGGCGGCCTACGGTGCGGCGGCCGGGCTCCCGGTGCACGTGGCCATGCCGGCCGATGCCCCGGCCCAGGTCCAGGAGGCGTGCCGGGTGCTCGGTGCGGACCTGGTGCTGGTGGACGGGCTGATCTCCGACGCCGGGCGCGTGGTCGCCGACGGTATCGAACGCCACGGCTGGTACGACGCCGGGACCCTCCGGGAGCCCTACCGGATCGAGGGGAAGAAGACCCTGGGGTTCGAGATCGTCGAGCAGCTGGGATGGCGGTTCCCGGACGCCGTGGTGTACCCGGCCGGCGGCGGGGTGGGGCTCATCGGGATGTGGAGGGCGTTCGCCCAGCTCTCGTCGCTGGGGTGGGTGATCGGGGCCCCTCCCCGATTGATCGTCGTGCAGTCCGACGGGTGCGCGCCCCTGGTCCGGGCGTTCGAACGCGGGGCCGAACGGGCCGAGCCCTGGGAGGGCGCCCGGACCGTCGCACACGGTCTCCGGGTCCCCGCGCCGCTCGGGGACGAGCTGGTGCTCCGGGCCGTCCGGGACACCGGCGGAACGGCGGTGGCGGTCGCCGACCGGGACATCCTGAGTGCTCAAGGTGAGCTGGCCCGGACCACCGGGCTGCTGGCCTCGGCCGAGGGAGCCGCGACGCTGGCCGCCCTGGGGCCGCTCCGGGAGCGGGGAGAGCTCGGCGGGGATGACCGTGTGGTCCTGGTGAACACCGGGTCCTTGCTCTGATTGAAAGGCCGCCCTCCCGTCGGTAGGCTGCCCGTCTTGGCCCGCTCGCGGAACGCTCGGTCCGACCAACGGGGACGGGCGGTCGCACCGGTGGCGGCCGCCGTCCTGGTCACGCTCCTGCTGGGGGCGTGTTCGAGTGACGGTTTCGTGGGCCCTACACCCAGCTCCCATCGAAGCACCGTGGTGTCGAGCGCCCCGGGGCCCACCGGATCACACGGCGGACCGCACGCGAGCCAGAAGCCCAGAGGAACCGGGAAACCTCCGAAGACGAAGCCCAAGCCGCAGCACCACCGCCGCCGGCCGTTCCGGTTCCATCTGACGAAGGTGACGCACGTCCTCACCGCGAAGCTGGGGCCGGCAAAGGTCCGGAGGGCCACCAGGGGACCGGCCAGGAACATCAAGGAACGCTTTGACGCGATGTTCCGGATGGCGTTCGTCGACCCCCACGTGTGGCGGGAGGGGAAGTACGGGCCGGTGTTCGAGCGGTTCTTCGCCGGGAGGGGCCGAGAGATCGCCCGGGGCCACAAGCGAACCCTGACCCTCGGGCCGGACGCCGGCCGCCTGTTCAGATCGGTCCAGGAGGCCTCCGGGCAGCTGAAGATCAGCGTGCTGATCGGGGCCGGCGGGGGGCCGGTGACCGCGTCGGTTCAGGCCCTGTTCTTCGAGAAGGCCATCCGCACGCAGGGCCGCGGTCGGACGGTGATCGTCTCCGACGGCAGGTACTTCCTGATGCCCGGGAAGCACGGCTGGACCATCCAGGGGTTCTCCGTGAGGCGCCACGACCACCGTCCGCGCCACCGCCCCTGACGGCGGGTTCGCGCCGTATCGGCGGCCGCCGGTAGCCTGCGACCGATCATGCCTCGCCGCGTCCTCCGCCCCGACGGCCCCCTGGCCCTGGGCCTGACCCTGGGTCCGCTCCTCCGCGGCTCCGGCGACCCCACGATGCGGTTGGGCCCGCGGGAGGGCTGGCGGGCCTGGCGGACTCCCGACGGGCCGGCCACGCTCCGGCTGGCCTGGGACGCCGGCGAGCTGGTGGCCGAGGCCTGGGGGCCCGGCGCCGGGGCCGCGCTGGACGCCGCCCCGGGGCTGGCCGGCCTGGAGGACCGGCCGGACCTGCTCGTCGCGGCCCACCCGGTGCTGCGTGACCTCCAGCGCCGGCTGGCCGGAGTCCGCCTGACCCGGACGTCGTCGGTCCTCGACGTGCTGGTGCCGGCGGTGGCCGAACAGAGGATCGTGGGGAAGGAGGCCCGGCGGATCCATCGGGTGATGGTCCTGGCCCACGGGGAACCGGCGCCAGGTCCCGGCGGCCTGATGCTCCCCCCGGCGCCCGGCGTCCTCGCCGCGCTCCCGTATCACGCGTTCCACCCCCTGGGGCTGGAGCGCCGGCGCGCCGAGGTCATCCGGGCCGCGGCGTCGCGGTCCCGTTCGCTGGAGGCCCTGGCCGGGGCCCGGGATCCGGCCGGGTGGTCCGCAGCGCGGGCCGCCCTCCGGACCCTCCCCGGCGTCGGGCCGTGGACCGCGGCAGAGGTGGCCCGGCTGGGCCTCGGCGACCCCGACGCGGTCTCGGTCGGCGACTTCCATCTGCCGAACCTGGTGTCTTGGGCGCTGGCCGGCGAGCCCCGCGGCACCGACGAGCGAATGCTCGAGCTCCTCGAGCCCTACCGCGGCCAGCGCGGCCGGGTCCAGCGCCTCCTCGAGGCCGGCGGCATCACGGCTCCCCGGTTCGGACCGAGACGGCCCCTCCGCTCAATCGCCCGGCAGTAGGGCCGGCTCTGTCGCCCTCGGCCGGCGGGAGGGCTTCGATCAGGCCGCGGCGGCGAGCCGGTGGATGGTCATGGGGAGGCCGCCCCGGGGCCGCAGGACGAACAGCCGGTGCGGGACGACGTCGTGGCCGTCCACCAGCCGGAGGTCGAACCGCTGCGCCACCGTGGCCACGATCAGCTGGGCCTCCAGGACGGCCATGTTGTGCCCGATGCACAGGCGCGGACCGCCGCCGAACGGGAAGTACGCGAACGGCTGCTTCTCGGCCGCCCGGAGGTCGCGGAAGCGGTCGGGGTCGAACCGCTCGGGGTCCGCCCAGTACCGCGGGTTGCGGTGGGTGACGTACGGGGAGAGGGCCAGGACGGTCCCGGCGGGGATGTCCACGTCGCCCAGGCGGTCGGGGCCCAGGGCCCGGCGCCCCAGGATCCAGGCCGGCGGGTACAGCCGGAGCGACTCGTCCAGCATCCGCCGGGTGTACGGCAGCAGCCCGAGGTCCCGGAACCCCGGGACCCGGCCCCCGAGGATGGCGGCCTGCTCCGCCCGGACCCGGTCCAGCACCTCGGGATTCCGGGCCAGCAGGAACCAGGTCCACGACAGCGAGTTCGCCGTGGTGTCGTACCCCGCCAGGATCAGCGTGACCACCTCGTCGCGGAGCTGTTCGTCGCCCATGGCCTCCCCGGTGTCCTCGTCCCGGGCCTCCATGAGCATGGTCAACAGGTCCGTGTCGCCGTGGGGGTTCGCGCGACGGGCCGCGATCAGATCATCGACGATCTCCACCAGGTGCCGCTTGGCCAGCTGGAACTCGGGCTTGTGGGGGGCGGCCAGCATGGCCACGCCCGCCGCGATCTGCCGCCCGATCTCCTCCACGTCCTCGGCGATGTCCGAACCGAACAGCGCCCGGGCGGTGATGGTCATGGTCAGGGATCCCATCTCCTTCGTCATGTCCACCACCCGTCCGGTGTCGGCGATCTCCTCCCACCGGTCGAGCATCGTCAGCGTGGCGTCGGTCATCCCGGTACCGAGGGCGTTCAACCGCTCGCGATGGAACGCCGGCTGCATGAGACGCCGTTCCTGCCGCCACTGCGGGCCCTCCAGGGTCAGCAGCCCGTCCGCCACGGCCTCCTTGAACTGGGAGTTGATGAACGTTCCCTTGGAGTAGTTCGCGTGGTTGTCGGCGAGGACGTGCTTGATGAGCTCGGCGTCGTCGACGAGGTAGGCCCGCTCGGTCCCCGCCCGGTACGGCGCCACCGGGCCGTGCGTGCGGGCCAGGCCCATCAGGTAGCGGAACGGGTCGCGGACCGGCCGGTCGCCGGCCTCCGTGAGGATTCCATCTGCGCTGGTGTCGGACATCGCCGGAAGTGTAGGGGGCGCCCGGGGGGCCCGTCTATGCCTTGGAACCGACCAGGAACGACTCCGCGCGGGCCCGGGCCAGGGCCCTCAGGGACCGGATCTCGTCCATGATCTCCTCTGTCAGGGCCCGCACGTCACGGGGGTCTCGGGGATCGCCCGCCGGCCGGATGGCCGGGCCGAACACCATCACCACGGGGGGCCGGAGGGGCCGGCGGTAGTGCAGCCCGTCCTTGGGCCACCGCCAGTTCGATCCCCACAGCCCGGAGGGGATCACGGGGCATTCGGCGTCGAGCGCGATGCGCGCGGCGCCCTTCTGCCCGGCCAGCTCCTCCACCCCGTCGGTGACCCGGCCCTCCGGCGACATCCCGGCCACGGCCCCCGACCGGATCACGGCCGCCACCGCGTGGATGGCCTCCCAGTCGCCGGTCCCCCGCCGGAGCGGGATGTGCCGCCCGGCCCGCATCGTCCAGCCCACGAACCCCGACTCGAACAGCTCGGAGAGGCCCAGGAACCGGACCGGACGGCCCCGCTTGGCCCCGCCCAGCGCCACGAACACCGGGTCGAGGACCGAGACGTGGTTCGTGCAGATGAGGGCCCCGCCGGTGGCCGGGATGTGGTGGAGGCCGTGGTGACGGACCCGGAACGCCGCGCCGAACACCGCGCCCGCACCGATCCGGCCCACGTGGAACCACAGGTCGCGTCCGCCGTCCCGCTGCTCGCTCACGCCCGTCCCCGTGATGTCGACCCGTTGATGCCAGCGAAGGATAGCGATGGACACTGCGGCCGTTTCCCGGTCCCGGACGGGGGGTAGGCACCACGAGTGGCGCCGTCGCCGCCCCACGGGGAAGGTGGGCGGCGGCGGCGCCCTTTCGAATCCGCTCAGCCCACCGCGGGGTGGGGGTCGTGCCCGTGGGGGCGTTCGTACTCGATCGAGCCGTCCCGGCGGTGGACGATCACCAGGCTGGGCTGGTCGCCCTCGGCCATGGCGGCGGCCCGGCGGATGGCGTTGTCACGGGACCGCCACCGGCCGAGGACCCGCCGCCCGATCTGCACGGCCCACAGGGTCGAGTCGGGGACCACCCGGTAGATGTTGCGCGCCAACGTTCGCCGCTCGAGGGGCTAGACCCGCGCTCCCCTGCTCCGAGCCACGGCGGCGGACTCCAGCTTCTCCCCCAGCCGGGCCACGGCCTGCGACGCCAGCGCGGACATCGTGTGGTAGTCGCGTTCGTGGAGCCCCCGCACGTGGTCCGAATCGGCCCACACCCCGTTCTCCGTCTCCCGGGCCCGGTAGAACAGGCTCCGGTCGGATGGATCGGTCATCAGTGCCACCGTGATCGCGTTCATCGACACCTCCCGCTCGGCTCCCCCCAACCTACCGGTCCGGCGCGTTCCGGTGAACGGCTTGGCCCGGGACTCCACGAATTCGCCGCAGGTTCGCCATCCGTCCGCGAGCAGTCCGCGAGCACTCTTGAATGCCCGGGCGGATGACGTGGATGAGCCCGCGGTGGCGGCGGATCAGCTGGAAAGGGACGGGCGGGCCGGACGTCCGGCGAGGGGGGAGCCGAACGTCCGGCCAGCGCCCAACTTGCCGAGCGCGTGGGTCCCACCGTCGGCCGACGCCCGCGAGTCGGCCGCCGCGGACCCCACAAAGGGGTATCCACGCGCTCGGCGCATTCCGGTCACGACGCCCGGCGGTGCCGCGCGTCTGCCGGATCCTCGACCGGCGGAGCCGGTCGACCGACGAGGGCCGCAGGGAAACGGTTCGCCTCGGGCTCGCGCCGCGCGTTGAGCCTCGACCGCAGCGCGGCCACCATGATGATCGTCGCCGCCAGGAGGACCCCGGCGAGGACCAGCATCGTGGCGACCACCATCCTCGCTCCTTTCCGACCCGCATTCGAACTGAAGCGGACGTACCCGGCCCTCGTCGATCGAATCCCGATTCCGGGTAGGTCGTCAACTTTTTACCCGGACCGAGCGAACCCCTAACCACCGGACCCCTCCCGACCGGTACGCTTCGCACCTCGGGGCGGGAGGACGGCGTGGAGCGACAGGTGGATGCGCCCGCGGATGCCGGGGCGCCGGGGGCCACCGGCGCCCGGCCGGGGTCCTGGCGGGTCCTCGGCGCGTACGTGGCGGTGGTCTCGGCCAGCCACGTGCTGTGGATCTCGTTCGCCTCGGTGACGGAGAAGGCCGCAGCGGCCTTCCACACCACGGACACGTCGATCGGACTCCTGGTCTCGGTGGGGCCGCTGTGCTCGGCGGCACTGTCGATCCCGGCGGGCGCGGTGGCCGACCGGTACGGCTACCGGACGCCGCTGCTGTGGGCCGGCCTGGTCACTTCCGTGTTCGCGTTCGCCCGGCCGGCCGCTGGGAGCTTCCCGCTCCTGCTGGTGCTGACCGTGGGGCTGCTGGTGCCCCAGCCGTTCCTCATCAACGCCGTGGCGGACGTGGTGAACCGGCACTTCCCGGAACAGGAGGCGGCCACCGCCACCGGCGTGGGGACCATGGCCATCTTCCTGGGGATCACGGTGGGCCTGGTGGCCACCCCGCCGCTCGTGGATGCGTTCGGCGTCCGGGGATCCCAGCTCGTGTACGGGGGCCTGTCGGTCGTCGCCCTGCTGGCGTTCTGGCGCATCGCGCCCTCTCCCGTGCCCGAACGGCTGGTGGCGCCGGAGGAGATGGGGATCCGCGCGGCGCTCCGGAGGGCCCTGCGGTCGCGGACCCTGTGGAAGCTCTCCGCGGCGCTGTTCCTGGGGTTCGGGTTCTACCTGGGCATCACGTCGTGGCTGGAGGAGATCCTGAAGCCGCGCGGGATCGACGAGACCGGCGCGGGGCTGGTGGCCGGGATGATCACGATGGCGGGGATCCTGGGCTCGGTGGCGCTGGGCGCGGCCAGCGACCGGATCCGCCGGCGGAAGCCGTTCCTGGTGCTCGCGGGGGCCGTGGCCGCGCCGACGCTGTGGCTCCTGGGGCACCTCGGATCACTGGGAGCGCTGCTGCCGGTGGCGTTCGTCCTGGGGTTCTTCCTGCTGGCGGCGCTCCCGATCGCGATCGCGGTGGCCTCGGAGGATCCCTCGCTGGGGACCCAGGTGGGGAGCACGGCGGTGGGGGTGATGCTGGCCGCCGGCAACGTGGGGGGCGCGGTGGTGGTGGGCCTGATGGGCGTGCTGAAGGACGTCCAGGGGTCGTTCTCGGGGGCGATCGCGGTGATCACGGGACTGGCCGTGCTCACCGCCGTCGTGGCGCTCACGGTGCCCGAACCGCTCGGCAGGCGGCGGCCGGCCAGGTGACGCCGGGGCCCACGGTGGCGAATGACGGCCGGCCGGGGCACGTCCTGGCCATCGACCTGGGTACGTCCGGGCTCAAGCTCGCGCTGGTGACGGCGGACGGCCGGATCGCCGCGTCCGTCGTGGAGCCGTTCCCGCCGGTCCACGTCCTTCCCGGCGGCGGCGCCGAGCAGGACCCGGAGGACTGGTGGCGGGCCATCGTCTCGGCCACGCGCCGGGTGATCCGGGCCAGCGGGGTCGAGCCAGGTTCGGTGGTGGGCGCGGCCTGCAGCTCGCAGTGGTCGGGGACGGTCCCGGTGGACCGGGAGGGCCGTCCGCTCCACCGGGCCATCATCTGGATGGACTCCCGGGGAGCCCGCCACCTCCGGCCCGTGCTCCGGGGGTTCCCCCTCGTCGAGGGGTACGGGGCATGGAAGCTCATGCGGTGGATCCGCCGGACCGGCGGCGCACCGGGGCACTCGGGCAAGGACCCCATCGCCCACATCCTGTTCGTCCGCGAGGAGCTGCCCGAGGTGTACGAGCGGACGCACCTGTTCCTGGAGCCCCGCGACTGGATCAACCACCGGCTGACGGGGCGGTTCGCCACCACCGTCGACGCCGTGACCCTGCACTGGGTAGTCGATTCCCGCGACATCCGGGCGGTTCGGTACGACCCGGCGCTGCTGCGGATGACCGGCCTGGACCGGGACCGCCTCCCGGACATCGAGCCCGCGGCCACGGTCCTCGGCACGCTCACGCCCGCGGCCGCCGAGGAGCTGGGATTGCCGGCGTCGGTGCAGGTGGTCTCCGGCGCGCCCGACGTGATGGCAGCCGCGATGGGCGCCGGCGCGGTGCGCGACTACGACGCCCACCTGTGCATCGGCACATCGTCGTGGCTGATCTGCCACGTGCCGTTCAAGAAGACCGACGTCGTCCACAACATGGCGTCGCTGCCGTCGGCCATCCCGGGCCGGTACATCCTGGCGAACGAACAGGAGGCGGCAGGGCTGTGTTTGACGGTGCTGAAGGACCGCATCCTCCGGCCCGGCGAGGACGCGGCGTACGAGCCGCTGTTGGCCGAGGCCGGGGCCGTCCCGGCCGGCAGCGACGGGCTGATGTTCGCGCCGTGGCTCAACGGGGAGCGGTCGCCGGTGGACGACCGGACCATCCGGGGCGGGTTCTTCAACCAGTCCCTCGAGGCCACCCGGGGGCACCTGGTCCGGGCGGTCCTGGAGGGCGTGGCGTACAACTCGCGGTGGCTGCAGGTGTACGTGGAGAAGTTCGTGAAGCGGAAGCTCGACGCCGTGACCATGGTGGGCGGCGGCGCCCGCTCCGAGCTGTGGTGCCGGATCCACGCGGACGTCATGGGGAGCCCGGTCCGCCAGGCCGCCGAGCCCGTGATGTCGAACGCCCGGGGCGTCGCGTTCCAGGCCTGGGTTGCGCTGGGCGAGCTGTCGTGGGACGACATCCCGGCCCTGGTCCCGATCGCCGCCACGTTCGAGCCGGACCCGGCGAACGCCGCCGTGTACGGACCCATGTTCGACGAGTTCGTCAACCTCTATCGGAGCACGAGGAAGATCGCCGCGCGGCTGAACGCCGGCCGGTAGCGGCGGCCGAAGACCACTGCGAAAGGAACCGCCGAATGGACATCGCCGACATCGCCGCGAAGCTCCGGCGGCTGGACCCGAGGGTGGCGCGCGCTGCCGAGCGCCTCGCCCGGCGGGTTCCGGCGCTCCGGGCCCGGCTGGACCGGGAGTACGAACGGATGCTGGCCGGGATGGAGCACGAGGTGAAGCCGTACCGGGGCCGGGCGGCGTCGTTCGTCCGGCTTCCGTCGGCAGGCATTCCTCGGGAGGACGTGCTCCGGGAGATCGAGGAGCTCGCCGGCGCCGAGCGCCCCCGGTGGCACGACGGGTTCGCCTCGGGCGCCGTGTACCAGGGGGACGACGGCCACGTGGGGTTCCTGAACCGCGTGTACGCGCTGACCTCGCAGACCAATCCCCTCCACGCCGACCTGTGGCCGAGCGGGGCGAAGTTCGAGGCCGAGATCGTGGCGATGACCGCGGCGATGCTGGGGGGCGACGCCACCGACCCCGATCCCGAACGGGCCGTGGTGGGGACCGTCACCAGCGGGGGGACCGAGAGCATCCTGCTGGCCATGAAGACGTACCGGGACCGGGCGATGTCCCTGGGCCGGGCCCGCCGGCCCCGCCACCCGGAGATCGTGGCCCCTTCGTCCGCGCACGTGGCGTTCGACAAGGCGGCCCGGTACTTCGGGATGCGGATGACCCGGGTGCCGGTGGGCGGCGACTTCCGGGCCGACGCCGCGGCCATGCGCCGGGCCATGTCGAGAGACACCGTGGTGGTGGTGGGCTCGGCGCCCTCGTTCCCCCACGGGGTCATCGACCCCATCCGCGAGCTGGCGGGGGCGGCGAGGGCCCGGGGGGTCGGCTTCCACACCGACGCCTGCCTGGGGGGATTCGTGCTGCCCTGGGCCGAACGCCTGGGCCACGACGTCCCTGGGTTCGACTTCCGGCTCCCCGGCGTGACGTCGATGTCGGCCGACACCCACAAGTTCGGCTATGCGGCGAAGGGGACCTCGGTGGTCCTGTACCGGGGGGCGGAGCTCCGCCGGCACCAGTACTTCACGGCCACCGATTGGCCGGGGGGCCTGTATTTCTCCCCCACCCTGGCCGGGAGCCGCCCGGGAGCCCTGTCCGCTGCGGCGTGGGCGGCCATGGTGGCCACCGGGGAGGACGGCTATCTGGACGCCACCCGCCGGATCCTCGAGACGGCGGCGCGGATCCGGGAGGGCATCGAGGCCATCCCCGAGCTGCGCGTCCTGGGCGATCCGCTGTGGGTCATCGCGTTCGCGTCCGACTCCGAGCAGGTGGACGTCTACCGGGTCCTGGACGGCATGGCGAAGCGGGGATGGAGCCTGAACGGCCTCCACCGGCCCGCGGCCGTGCACATCTGCGTCACCCTCCGGCACACGGAGCCCGGCGTGGCCGAGCGGTTCCTGGCCGACCTCCCCGGTGCCGTCGAGGAGGCCCGATCCACCGAGCCCGCCGGCGAGGGCCTGGCCCCCGTGTACGGCCTGGCCGGCACGATCCCGTTCCGGGGCATGGTCGACGACCTCCTGCGCAGGTACGTGGACCTGCTGTACCGGCCATGACGATGGGGGTGCGAACGGCCCTCGGACCCGTCATGCCAGGCCGGTCTGGTGTTCGCTGACCTCCCACAGCCGGCGGGCGGCATCGGGGTCGCGGGCGGCCTGGCCGGGGACGGCCAGGCGACGGTCCAGGAAATAGCCCCCGGTCTGGTCGGCGGACTCGGGCGAGGCCACCAGCCACACCAGGGTGTCGGCGCCCTTGGAGACGCTCCGGGCGAACGGGCGGGCCAGGGTCATGGCCAGGCGCATCCGCCACCCGTTGTTCTTGTTGAAGCTCGAGGCCACGAACCCGGGGTGGTAACAGGTCGCGGTCACGCCGGTGCCCTGGAGCCGATGGCCCAGCTCCGCGGTGAACAGGATGTTCGCCAGCTTCGTCTCGCCGTACCGCCGGAAGCCGCCGTACCCCCGCTCGGCGTTCAGGTCGTCGAACGGGATCCGCATCCCGGAGTGGGCGTCGGAGGACGTGGTCACGATCCGGGCCGGAGCGCTCTCCCGCAGCCGCTCCAGGAGCAGGCTCGTCAGCAGGAACGGCGCCAGGTGGTTCACGGCCCACGTCAGCTCGATCCCGTCATCGGTGACCCGGCGTCGCGTGTGGACGGCCCCGGCGTTGTTCACCAGGACGTCGAGGCGCTCGTGTCGCTCGAGGATCTCGCCGGCCAGCCGGCGCACGGCATCAAGGGACGCGAGATCGGCCAGCAGCACATCGGGCCGGACGCCCCCGGTCGAGATGCGTTCGGCGGCCTCCTCGGCCCGGCCGGCGTCCCGGGCCACGATCGTCAGCCGGGCCCCCATCGCCGCCAGGGACTCGGCGGCGGCCAGTCCGATCCCGGCGGTCGCGCCGGTGATCACGACTCGCCGCCCCTCGATGCTCCAGGGTTCGTTCGCCACGCTCGGGACGGTACCGTGAAGATCCATCGCGGAACTCCAGTCGGGGGCCCGGGAATCCGATACTCTCTCTTGCGAAGGGCATGTATGCCCTGTGAGGTTTCTCTTCTCCAGTTCCTCCTTCTGGCGGTCCCGGCAGGAAGTTGAACCCTCCGGTACCGCGGCTCCCGTAGCCGCAGGAAGGTTGTGAACATGGCATCACCGTCGTACGCCGACCTCGGCGTGTCGTTCGCCGACCTCGGCGTGTCCTCCCCCGTGGTGGCGGAGCTCGAACGAAGCGGCATCACCGAGCCGTTCGCCATCCAGGGCAAGGTCCTGCCGGACTCCCTGGCCGGGCGGAACGTCCTGGCCCGGTCCCGGACCGGCTCGGGCAAGACCCTGGCGTTCGCCATCACCATCGTGGAACGCCTCGCGGCCTCGCCGCGTCCGGTCTCGAACGAATGGTCCCCGAACGGGTCAAACCGGTCGCACGGGCGGTCCTCGAACGGATCGAACCGTGGGCCGAAGGGCGGCCCCGCCGCGCTCGTGCTCGTCCCGACCCGCGAGCTGGCCGTCCAGGTCCTGAACGAGATCAAGCCCCTCGCCGCGGCCCGGGGGCTGCGCGCGACCGCCGTGTACGGCGGGACCGGCCTCCACGCCTCGGGCCAGGCCGCCGGCCGGGCCGACATCCTGGTCGCCACCCCCGGCCGGCTGGAGGACATCGTCAACCGGCGGTTCGTCGCCCTGGACGGCATCCGGGTCCTGATCCTCGACGAGGCCGACCGCATGCTGGACATGGGGTTCCTGCCCCAGGTCGAGGCCATCGTCCGGAGGATCCCGGCCGAACGGCAGACCATGTTCCTTTCGGCCACCCTCGACGGGCAGGTCGGGCGGCTGGCCGCCCGGTACGCGCCGAACGCGGTCCTGCACGAGGTCGAGTCGGCCAAGCCCACGGTCGACGAGGCCACGCACCGGTTCGTCTCGGTGACCTCGGAGGGCAAGGTGGCCTCGCTGGCCAAGCTCATCGCGGAGGAGCCCGGCCTGGTGCTGGTGTTCGTCCGGACCAAGCGCGGCGCGGACCGGCTGGTCCAGAAGCTGAAGCAGCAGGGGGTCCAGGCGGCCGCCATGCACGGGGACCTCACCCAGCCGGCCCGGGAGCGGGCCCTGGAGCGGTTCCAGGCAGGCAAGGTCCGGGCGCTGGTGGCCACCGACGTGGCCGCCCGGGGGCTCCACGTCGAGGGCATCGCGAACGTCGTGAACTACGACCCGCCCGAGGACCACACGGCGTACGTCCACCGAGTGGGCCGCACGGCTCGCGCCGGCGCCACCGGGATCGGGACCACGCTGGTCCTTCCGGAGCAGCAGGCCGACGTGAGCCGCATGGCCGCGCAGCTCCAGCTGGAGACCGAGTTCAGCGCCGAGGGCATGAAGATGGCCCCGCCGCGGAGCGTGTTCGTCTCCAAGAAGGGCCGCCGGTCCCTGCTGTACCGGCCCCCGGCGCGCCGTCGCTGAGCTGAGGTCCGCTTTTGCGGACCGGACAGGCTTTCGCGGTCAAGAATCCGGGGGCCCGCGGCCGATACCTGACGTATGAGGTGGCTGCACCGTGGTCTCGCGCTGCTCGCCGCGGCCGTGATCGGTGCGGTCGCGGCGGGAGGCGGCGCACAGGTGGTGCACCTGGTCGCCGCCTCGTCGGCGCACCGTCCCGGGAATGCCGTCCACCACACACCGGCCCCGCACCCGTCGGAGCATCCCGCCGAGTCCCCCGAGCCGCATGAGTCTCCCGAGCCCGAGGGGTCTCCCGAGCCGGAGCCGAGCGAGCGTCCCGAGGGATCTGGTGAGGAACCCGGCGAGCACACCGGGCCGACCGGCCTGGACCGGGCCATCGAGCGCGTGGCCGCCAATCTCGAACGCCACCCCAACCGGGGGCTGGCCAACGCCCTCGACCGCCTGATGGCCAACCGGGAGCGGCACGAGACGCACACGCCCGGCCCGCCGGCCGATCCGGGCGAACCGGGCCACGGCCACGGCCACGACAAGGCGCACGGCCACGAAGAGGAGCACGGCCACGCGGGTGAGGACGGTCCGGGCGCGGAGCACGGGCACCACGGCGACCACCTCGAGGACGAGCCCGATCAGGACTGAAGACGGGAATCGAACTCAGGCCAGCGACTCGCCCGCCAGCTCGGCGATGTGCTCGCCGATGACGATCGAGGCCGTGGCCGCCGGCGACGGGGCGTTGAGGACGTGGATGGCACCCGGCGTCCGGGCGATCCAGAAGTCGTCCACCAGCCGGCCGTCGCGGCCCAGGCCTGGGCCCGGACCCCGGCCGGGGCCGGACGGAGGTCCGTGGCCGTGACGCCGGGGACCAGCCTCGACACCGCGCGGGCGAACCCGTCCCGGCCGAGCGACCTCGCGTACTCCCCGATCGCGGTCCGCCAGAACCGCCTGGCCAGCAGCCAGAACCCCGGGAACCGCAGCGTGTCCCACAGCTCTCCCGGCCGGATGGTCGAGCGGCGGTAGCCCTCGCGTGCGAACGCCAGGACGGCGTTCGGCCCGACGTGGACGTCGCCGTGGATCCCGCGGGTGACGTGGACGCCGAGGAACGGCAGCGCCGGATCGGGCACGGGATAGATCAGGCCGCGGATCTCACGGCCGGCGGCCGGCCGCAGCGTGAAGTACTCCCCGCGGAACGGCACGATCCGCATGTTCGGGCGGGCCCCCGCCAGCCGGGCGACGCGGTCCGCGTACAGCCCGGCGCAGTTCACCACCAGCCGGACGCGCGCCTCGCCGGCGGACGTCGCGACGGTGCTGCCGCCGGAACCCCGCCGGGTCCCGAGGACCTCCGCGTTCGTCATCACCCGGCCCCCCGCCGCCCGGACCCGGTCCGCCATGGCCCCGAGGACCTCCCGGTAGTCCACGATCCCCGTGGCCGGGACGTGCAGGGCCCGGATCCCGGCGGCGCTCGGCTCGAGCTCCGCCAGCTCCCCCGGTCCGACGACCCGGACCCCGGGGACCCCGTTCGCGCGGCCCCGCTCCTCCAGGCGGTGCAACTCCGGCACCTCGGAGGGCGTTGCGGCGACGATCACCTTCCCGCAGTCCTCGTAGCGGATGCCGGCGTCGCGGCAGAACTCGCGGAGGCGCCCGCCGCCCTCACGGCACAGCCGCGCCTTCAGCGACCCCGGCCGGTAGTAGATCCCGGAGTGGATGACGCCGCTGTTGCGCCCGGTCTGGTGACGGCCGAGCGTCGGTTCCTTCTCCGCGACGACCACCCCCAGGCCCGGGAACGCGCCGAGCAGCGCCATCGCGGTGGCCATGCCCACGATCCCGCCGCCGGCCACCAGCACGTCCGCCCGGAGATCCGTCCCCGGTCCCCGGTCCCCGGACCCCGTGGCCGCCGCCTCAGACCCTACCCGGTGGAGCTCGCCGGCCCCGCGGCGATGCCCGGCTGCTGCTCCTCCTCCGGAACTGCCGCCGCGACTTCGGGCTCCCGATCGTCGATGCGGGCCAACGACGGGGGACGTTCACGGCGGAGCCGCTCGGCCGTCCGCTCGGCCTCGCGCATCACCCGGAGGACGTTGTGGCGGCTGATCTTCGCCAGTTCCTCGTCCGAGTAGCCCCGGCGGAGCAGCTCGGCGAACAGGTTCGGGTAGGTCGAGACGTCGTCCAGGCCCTCCGGCACGGCCGAGACGCCGTCGAAGTCGCTCCCGATCCCGACGTGGTCGATCCCGGCCACGTCGCGAACATGGTCGACGTGGTCGGCGACGTCCGTGACCGAGGCGGGCGGCATCGGATGCTCCTCGAACCAGGCGTCCATGGCCGCCCGCACCGCGTCCGGCTCCCCCGGGTGGAGGGCCTCCTGCCGACTGGCCTCGTCCCATGCGGCAGCGGACAGCTGCTCGCCGGCCCGCACCAGGAACATCGGCACGAACGTGCATCACCACGGCGCCGGTCGCGGCCACCCGGCGCAGGACGTCGTCGGGAACATTGCGGGGGACGCCGCACAGGGCCCGGGCCGAGGAGTGGGAGAAGATCACCGGCGACTCGGAGACGTCGATCGCGTGGGCCATGGTGTCGGCGGAGACGTGGGAGAGGTCCACCATGATCCCCAGCCGGTTCATCTCGCGGACGACCTCCTCGCCGAACCGGGTCAACCCTCCGTGCTCGGGGTCGTCCGTCGCCGAGTCCGCCCACGGGGTGTTGTGGTTGTGGGTGAGTGTCATGTACGCCGCTCCCAGCCGGGCCAGCATCCGCAGCGTTCCGAGGGACGACCCGATCGCCTGCCCGCCCTCCACCCCGACCATGGACGCCACCCGGCCCTCGGCGGCAGCCCGCTCGACGTCCGCCGCCGTCCGGGCGAGCGCGAACGTGTCCGGGTAGCGCGCCACCATGGCGTGGAAGATGTCGATCTGCTCGAGCGTGGCGGTGACGGCCGTGTCGCCCGGGAGGTTCGACGGCACGTACACGGACCAGAACTGCCCGCCGAGGCCGCCCGCCCGCAGACGCGGGATGTCCGTCATGAGGTCCGGGCATGCCCCGGCCAGGTCCAGCCGGTCGAAGTCGTACCTGACGCGGTCGCGGAGCTCCCACAACACGTCGTTGTGCCCGTCGATCAGCGGCGCCCGGCGCAGGACCTCCCGGGCCCGTTCGAGCAGGGCTTCCTCGGCGTTCGGCATGGGTCGGGGCGCATCCTACCGGCGGCGATCGGCCGCTACAGCACCCCGAGGGCCAGGAGGAGGGCCAGGGCCATCAGTCCCACGCCGACGAGCAGCCCGGCGCGGCCCCTGGCCACGAAGGCGCCGTCCAGCGGCTCGACGGGGGCCAGCACGGAGCTGGTCATGAGCAAGGCCGTGGCACCGAGGGCCCTGGCCAGCGGCACGCCCGTCACGAGCCCCAGCCCCAGGAGCACCACGGTCAGCGCGCCCAGCGCGCCCACGGCGAGCGCGCGCGCGGGAAGCGCGGTCTGGTCCTGCTCCGCCGCCGGCAGCGGCGCGAAGCCGAATCCCAGCGCGGTGGCCCCCACGCCGATGAGCACGGACGGCGTCCACGTGTAGTGCCGCACGCCAACTCCCCGCCGGCGCGCCGCCCCCGCCCGGACCCGGAGATAGACGCCGGCCAGCACCAGGGTCCCCGCCGCCAGCGTGAGTTCCTCCTGGATGGGAACCCCGTCCTCGCGCACCAGCGGCCACACCACCACCGCCACGGTGGCCACCAGCGCCACCACGGGCGTGATCCCCCGGCCCAGGACCGACAGCCGCCTCCACCGCCCGCCCCGTTCCAGGGCCTCGTCGTGCACCCTGCCGGCGACGTACTCCCGGAACAGCGCGTGGCCGACCCGGAACGCCAGGAGCAGCAGCAGCAGCACCAGCCCCGCCACGGCCACCGGCGTCCGGTCCGTGGACCCGGCGAACCGCCAGTTCGGCGGCACCGGCTTCGAGAGGTCGAGCGTGGTGAAGAACAGGTCGTCGTCGAAGATCAGCTCGCGTTCATGTTCCCGGAACGCGGAGTCCAGGCTCGAGGCCCGGGCGAACGCCCCCTGCGCCTGCAGGAAGTGGGACCCGCCCATCCTCGACAGCACGACGCCCAGGTTGAACCACCCCTGCGCGTAGCCCGGCTCCGCGCCGACGGCCCGCCGGAGCGCCACCACCGCCTCGTCGAACCGCCCGTCTTCGGCCAGGATCACCCCGAGGTCGTTCGCCGCCGGGAACACGCTGGGGTCCGCCGCCAGCGTGGACCGGTACGCGGCCTCGGCCTCCTCGGGCCGGCCCAGCCGGTACCGGACCAGCCCCTGATTCTCCAGGAAGACCGGGTTCGCCGGGTCGGAGGCCACGGCGGCGTCGATCGCGGCGACGGCCCGGTCCTCCTCGCCGAGGTGGGCCAGCACCAGCGCCTCGTTGTTCTCGAGGACCTCCGGCCGGAACAGGGGGACGTCGCCCGCGCCGTAGACCCGGAGCTGGGCCTCGTGCCGGCGCGCCGCCTCGTAGTGCCCCACGGCCTCCCGGAACCGCTGCGCCCGGAGCTCCGTGTCCCCGGCCTGGACTCGCGCGTTGTAGGAGATGAACTCGGGCTCCGCGGCCGAGGCGGGCCGGAGCCGCGCGACCCGGACGGCGATGGCGTCGGCATCCGCGAACAGGCGGAGTGCTTCGTCGAACCGGCGGGCCTTCTCCAGCGCGGTTCCCCCCTTCAGCAGCGCCGTGGCCCGGTCCAGGGGCCGTCCGGGATGCGCGGCCTCCCGGCCGAACCACACCGCCGCAGCGGCGAAGTCCCCCTGCAGGAACGCGATCTCGCCGGCCCGGTCATCGGGGAGGGCGAGCCCGGGATCCGCCTCTGCCCACTCCTTCGCCACGGCCGCGGCGCGTGGAAGGTCCCCGGCGAACCGCCACACGTTCTGGCGGAGGTCCTGGAGGAATGCGATGCCCGGATCCGCGCTCCCCCGATAACGGGCCAGCGAGTCGAGGCCCTGGCGCACGTACCTCGAGATCAGCGTCCTGGCATCGTCGATGCGCCCCGCCTCCAGCAAGGCGACCGGCCGCAGCTCGTCGTCCCCGCAGAACACCCGGTGGCCGCGCAGGTCGAAGAAGGCCGGGGGCATCTGCTCGACCGCCTCGCGGGGCCGGCCCGCCAGCAAGAGGTCCCGGAGGCGCGACCACTCGCGGCACGAGGGATCGATCTGCGTGGGGGGGATGGAGCGGAACTCCGGGATGAACGAGAAGTTCTCCAGACCGCCCCCGCCGATCGCCTGGCTGATCGGCTCCAGCGAGAACGAGACGGGGTCCCATCGGTCCACGCCGATGGACACCGGGCGGCCGGCGCCGGCGTCGTCGATCGGCCCCTTGAACCCGACCAGCCCGGGGAACAGCGCGCTCCCGCTCGGGACCGACACCGAGTCCGGGAGGTCCCCGGCCCGGTCGGCGGCCCGGCCGAACATATGAGCCCGCTCCATGATCCCCACCAGGCCGTTCTGCAGGAGGGTCGAGTCCGGAGCGGTCCGGAGGACCCGCTCCTGCGCGGCCACCGCCTGGGCGCCGAGCCCCAACCCGTCCAGGGCCCGGGCGGTCCCCGCCGCGGCGGTGGAACCGGGATCCAGCGCCTCCGACCGCCGGTACAGGGCCAGGGCCCGCCGGAACCGCACCCGCGCGGTGAACGGCTTCTTCGCCTGAACCACCAGGCCCAGTCGGAGCCACGTGTCGGCCTCGCCGGACCACCCCGCCGGCGACCCCGGGTCCATCTGCTCCAGCCGGCGGAACGTCCGGATCGCGCGGCGGATCCGCTCCTCGAACGGCGTGGACTCCCCGACGATCCCGTCCACCACGGTCCGGAGACCCTGGAACTGGCCCAGGAGGTACAGCGGGGTGGGGTCCCCAGGGCAGGCGCGCTCGGCCATGGCGAACTCCCGGGCGGTGTCGTCGTCGCGGGATTCCTTGTCCGTCGACAGCAGGAAGGCCAGGTTCAGCTGCGGATCGCACGCGCCGCCCGCCCGGTCGAGCACCGCGAACGCCACGGGGCCCGCGAGCGGGAACTCCTGAGGGAATCGGGCACCCGCGACGATCAGCAGCGCTCCGAGGTCACCGAGCGCCGTCGCCTGCTGCTCGGAGAGGCCGGCGGGCACGCCACCGAGCACGGCCTCGAGCCGCGGATACCGGAAGGGATACGGCACCGGACGATAGGCGACCACATCGAACAGCGCCGGGCCCTGCTTCGCGATGCGCAGGAGATCGGCGCCCGTTCCCTCGGGGAGCGCGGCGGCTGCCGCACGGTCCAGCGCGTCCAGCATCGCCGCGGGGTCGGTGAGCACGGCGCCCTGCTCCACCGCGTCCTCGGCCGCCCCGCCGTGGGCGAATACCGGCACGTCGCGGATGGGGGGCGCCGGCGACCGCTGGAGCGCGGGGAGGCGGGCCGCCGGCGTGAGCGGCGGGATGGGCTTCGGGGCCGAGAGCCGCGCCGCGACCGGCAACGCCACGACCCCCGCGAGGGCGAGGATCACGACGGCGTCGACGACCTTCCCCCAGGTGGCCCTCACACGGATGCGCTTCATACCTCCCCGCGACGAGGGTAGCCGGTGCGGGCCTCGTTTCGCGAGGGTCCTACAGGAGCCCGGCCGGTGCGGCCGGGCTGCCCGGTGCGTGTCAGCTCCGAGACCTCCACCAGTCCCCGGCCCGTCGAGACCTCGACCCGCCTCCCGGCCCTCGTGGCCTCGATCCCGAACGTCTGCACGCCGTTCCCGGTGTCCACCAGGATCTCCACCCGGTCTCCCTTCATTGCTCCATGGTAGGCCGACCCACCGACACGCACCGTGGAATCCGGGCGGGCGTGAGAGCATGCGGCGCGATCGACCAGACCCGGCCCGCATCGAACGAGAGGAGCCCCATGAGCACCGATCCCGACTTCGAGCCCATCGCCGGCGTGAGCCTCGAGCTGTACGCCGAGATCTCGAAGAGCCTGGCCACCGTGAACTACGACCAGACCCGGGCCCCGGAGATGGCCGCGCAGCGCGGGGTCAACGCCGAGAACTGGCAGGCCGCCATGGACGGCTGGAACGCCCGCATCACCGCGAACAAGGCTGTGGCCCAGCGGTTCAACGCGCTGTACATGGGCCGGGCCTGACCCGCCGGTCAGGCGAACGTCACCTCGACCAGCCGGATCTCACCGACGAAGCCGCTGATCGGGTGGAAGTAGCTGATCGTGACGGTCCGGCCTCCGTCCCGGGCAAGCTCCGGGTGCTCGACCGCCGCGTAGTCGAAGGTCCCCGCGGGGACGGGCCGCCCGCTGAACGCCGGCACCGGGCGGCTCCACGGACCCTCCGGCCCCGGGGCGGTGCGGACCAGGATCCGGTTCGTCAGGCCGAGGTTGTAGACCGCCAGGTACCGCCCCAGCCACGGGTTCCAGCTGACCGAGAGCCCGCCACTCGGACCGGGGAGCGCGAACACCGCGGCCCCGACATCGGCCGTCCATCCGGACCCGTCCCAGAAGCGGTACGCGGATCGAACGTGCACCTCGCCGGGGGGCACGCGGGCGACGCGGCATCCGAACAGGAGCCCCTCGATGCGCCCGCACCCGTACACGAACACGAAGCCGTCGGCGAGCACGGCGCCGTTGCCGAAGCTGGGCTCCGGGGCCCGGAACAGCAGCGCGGGATCGCGGGCGGCGACGGGTGAGGCGGGGACGCCGGTGGCGATCCCGCTGCCCACCTCCTGGTAGTTCAGGGGCCCCGGCGAGATCTTCATGACCTGGAAGAAGACCGTTGCGGTCCCCTCGGAGAGCGAGATCGCGCTGAGCGGCCACACGGCCATCCGGTCGTCGCTTCGCCCCGTTCCCCGGTTGTAGGCCTCCTCGGCGAAGTCGAACGGGATGAACTGGATCGGGACGCCGGTCGTGTCGGTGGCCACCTCGAGCTCGCGGGGAACGGCCGGATCGCTCCAGGCGGCGGTGTTGGAGCGCAGGTGGGAGCCGTCGGTCGCGGTGACCGGGAACAGGGTGTCGCCGAATGTCCACAGGATCCGGGAACCCACCAGGGTGGACTGTCCGCCGTCGCGCAGCCAGCCCGCCGGCTGGACGAGCGTGCCGAGATCGCGGACCCCGGCGACCTCCAGCACGTGGGTGGCCGGCCGCGGAGCCGGTACCAGGACCGCCACGACGGCCGCCACGACGACCGCCAGCCGGACCACCCGCCGGACGGGCCGCGGGTTTAGCCTTGCCGGTGACACGGAGGAACGGGATCGGGGTGAGGGCATCGTGAGCGCTCGCAAGACCGTACGCGATTCGGGCGGGAGAGGATCGGGGGGCCCATCCGGCGTCTCCAGGCTCCCACGGAAGGCCTACGAAGGGGATCTCCTGCGGTTGCAGGAGGAGCTCGTGAAGATGACCGAGTGGGTGCGGGAGTCCGGCGCCCGGGTGGTGGTGATCTTCGAAGGGAGGGACGCGGCCGGGTAGGGGGGGACCATCAAGCGCATCACCGAGCACCTCAACCCGCGCATCGCCCGCATCGTCGCGCTCCCCGTCCCGACCGAGCGCGAGAAGAGCCAGTGGTACTTCCAGCGGTTCGTGGCCGAGCTGCCGGCCGCCGGGGAGATGGTCCTGTTCGACCGGAGCTGGTACAACCGGGCCGGCATCGAGAAGGTGCTGGGGTTCTGCACGCCGGCCGAGCACCAGCGGTTCCTCCGGCAGTGCCCCATCTTCGAACGGCTGCTCGTGGACGACGGGATCCTGCTCACGAAGTACTGGTTCTCGGTGAGCGACGAGGAGCAGGCCCGGCGGTTCGACGCCCGGATCTCCGATCCCATGCGCCGGTGGAAGCTGTCCTCCACCGACCTGTCGTCGCGGACCAGGTGGATCGACTACTCCCGGGCCAAGGACGAGATGTTCGTGCACACGGACATCCCCGACGCGCCGTGGTTCGTGGTGGAGGCCGACGACAAGCGGACCGCCAGGATCAACTGCATGGCCCACCTCCTGACCAGGGTCCCCTACGAGGCGAGGCCACTGCCCACGGTGAAGCTCCCCAGGCGCCAGAGCGACGAGGGCTACATCCGCCCGCCGCGGGACGCGTACACGTACGTGCCCGACCACGGGTCGTCGCTGGTCGAACGGTGAGCGACCTCGTCCGGGCGGCCGGCGGGCTGGTGCTGCGGGACGGGGAGGGCGGGCGGAGGGAGGTGGCGCTGGTTCACCGGCCGAAGTACGACGACTGGAGCTTCCCCAAGGGCAAGCTCCACCAGGGGGAGACGGACGAGGAGGCCGCGCTCCGGGAGGTGGAGGAGGAGACCGGCCTCCGCTGCTCGATGGAGCTAGAGCTCCCGAGCGTCCGGTACCGGGACGCGGCGGGCCGGGACAAGGTCGTTCGGTACTGGGTCATGCGCCCGCTGATGGGTGCGTTCGAGCCCACCGACGAGGTCGACGACCTCCGGTGGGTCCGGGTCGAACGGGCACCCGACCTCCTGTCCTACGACCACGACCGGAGGCTGCTGGAGGCCCTGGACGACTCGGCGTGACGCCGGCCACTCAGGCGTGCGCTCGGGTTGCCGTCCAGGTCCCCCTGTCGGACCCGCACGCGGGAGGGGAGTCGTATTCGCCGCTCAGCCGGTTCCCCGAGAGCGTGCCGGTGAACCTGATCGCGGCGAGACCCCCCTTGATGGCTCCGATCCTGATCGCACTCCCCGATGCCGTTCCCTCCACGGTCCCCCGGGAGATGCAGCCCGAGCCGCGTACCGAGATCCGGCCCGTCAGCGTCCCGCCGTCGACGGTGAACGTCATCCGGAACGAGCCATCGGCCGGGAAACGGTCGCTCTGCCACACTCCGTCCCATGTGCCCGCGAGCTTGCTCGCCGCGGGCGGCGCCACGGTGGTGCCCGGCGGGAGGGTCTTCGCGGGCGGGCTGGAAGCGGGGGGTGACCCGCTCGGTCCCGCGCTCGATGGTGCTGGGCTGGTCGCGGGGGCCTGGCTGGTCGCGGGGGCCGGGCTCGTCGCGGAGGCCGATGTCGTGCTCTTCGAGCCGGTCGCCTTCACCACCACCACGGCC